>Ga0335083_10001372_pt1 | contig 33637 bp, 26 predicted proteins | sample Lox_Sample_42_FD_206716 | JGI IMG/M metagenome (GOLD analysis project Ga0335083, IMG submission 206716) | Soil microbial communities from Loxahatchee National Wildlife Refuge, Florida, United States - Lox_Sample_4.2 | ecosystem: Environmental > Terrestrial > Soil > Wetlands | place: USA...
TGGAGTCTCGTTCGGCATTTTCGGAGGGCGTACTACAAGAAGTCCCCAAAGTGAACGGTTTTGCTCTCGCGAAAGCAGCCGTAACTCATTGATCGGGCGGTTAGCTCAGTTGGTTAGAGCGCCTGCCTTACAAGCAGGAGGTCCGCGGTTCGAGCCCGCGACCGCCCACCATCAGGGCAGCTCTACACCGTCATGCCGCATGTTTGACGACACGTCGCCGCAAACGCTCGTACTTGCGCTTGGCAACCTCGGCGAACTCCAATAGCAGGCTACGCTCGGCTTTGGTGAGGACGTCGCTTGCCACCCTAAGATATCGGGTGATTCGGTGATATTGAGCCGACGCAGCCCGGTATTCTTTCTGAAGACGCTGCTTCTTCGTGCGGGACGCCACTAGTCTGATTATGACATTTCGATATCGAAGCCGCGGCGCTGCGACTCCGAGCCGGCCTTAGTGAAATCCCAAACAAACAGCCCCATGCCTTGGTCGTTTTTGCCATTGGTTTGGAGTTCTTTCATAGCCTCAAGTCCCTCCAATCTCGTTCATTTTCTTGGAACCGTCCACATTGGCATGCAAGATGCCATAAGCATGCACCAGAGAGTTCGCCAATGGAACTGGGTGCTATTCGAAGCCAATTCATTCAAACCCATTTGCGCCGAGTGTTGCAGACTCCCGATGACACGCTCTGGAAGGTAGCGTACGAATTTCGGCGCTATTTCGAATGGTTTTCCGGCACCATCGAGGAAGCTGACCGAAAAGCGATTTCCTATCAACTCCGTTTGCTAGAGGATTCGTGCAAGAGAACTCAAAAACAAACCTTTACCGAGTCCATACCCCACTGATGGCGCAAGCGCAACACGGCGATGGGCGGGCCCAGTTTATCGCGATCCCGCGCGGGTCCGTGGTGCTCGTCGCTGGAAACGCTGGACCCTTAGGCCTGGTGGATGTCGAGTACAAAGGGAAAAGGCTGGCCGTGTATCGCCGCGACATTGAGGAACGTGCTCAGAAGGTGGAAGACTGACGGCGTTGACAGTGCAAGATTCAAAATATAACAATGGAACGCGTCGGATCCGCTCAGGAGATTGATATGACTCGTTACGTTCCGGCCGCTTTATGCGGTTTCGTCTTGCTGTCCTGCTCGCTGGCCTGGGCGCAAAGCACCATTCAGGGCGTCGTCAAAGACAATGTCGGCAATGGCATGGAGAACGTGCACGTGCAAATCACGTTCTCCGGCGCGACGCGGACGGCTACCACCGACAGCGAAGGTCGCTATGCAATTCCCGGGGTTCCTGCCGGAATTTGCACCGTCACGTTCGAGGCGGATCGATACGTCACCATCAAGAGGCAGGTCACGGCGCCGGCCAACGGAAGCGTATCCGTTGACGCCAATATGAGCCCCGAGGAGACGGTTGGCGTTCGCGAACTGGAACCGCGCTACGCCCAGTCGAACCTCCCGCAATTGAGCCCATCACCCCGCTAGATCCAGCACTTACGCGGCCAGCACATTTGCCAGTTCACAACATTCGTCCGCGGTGGGTAGCATGAAAGTAGATCCGAGGTTGAACATGCCAAGTGAACTTCATCTTAATGTTACGTCCTCGATTCTCGCGGTCGCGGCCACTGCCGAGCACAAATTTGTGACCATCCCGGCTGGTGCGACGATCCAAACTTTCGATGATCTCCTAGAACCGGGCCTGCATCGCGTAATGTTCGATGGACGAAAGCTGTTAGCGTTCACACGCGATATTCAAGAGCGTACCGCGCAGGTCGACGGGATAGCAGACGACCGGGATCTCGGCTAGATTCGGATCGGTCGACAACCAGCGTGTTTCGGCTATTCGTTCCGGCTACTTTGGCGTGTAGTGGAAGTCACTGATCGCCAGCTCGTCTCGATTCGAAGCCATATGGAAACCGAACTTTCCGCTTACCGGAGCGCTGGGACGGTCCCATTGATCGATCACCCGCCAAGGCTCCTGATCGTGTGTGATGCTGTGCGAGATGCCCGTGGGCGTGATGGTAATCGAAACGTGGATGAAGCCGTTCCGTTTGAAGCCTAGGGGCACCTTCAAGGTTGGAGACTTTTTGCCGTCGTAAACTTCGTAGCGGCTGAAATTGCTGTCGTCCACTTGAACCAGAAGATAGTTCTTCCTGTCCCGGTAGGCCAAGACCCATTCCAGATGCTTGCCATGAAATAGGGCTGCGGTGAATTGAATGGCGCCCGGGCCGAAGTCGACCGGAGAAAGGACAAACTCATCGCCTTTGTGCGTGAGCATGTTACCAGCCGGCGTCCAGTCTCCCGTTTTTCTCCAGTCGTCCATACCGAAGATGGGGACTGGGGGCGGCGCCTTCGCAACGGTAACTTCGAGGCGTTTAAGGGTCAGCGTAGCAACGGAGGTTTTGCCGCCGACGATGTGCACCGTCGCGGTGGCATCCTGGTAACGCGGCGGAGCGGATGCAACTACGGTATATGAACCTTCCGGCAGACTCAGGTTGGCATCTCGGTTGATGTCTTGATCACGCTGATCGCCATCGCGGCGAAGCTTTAGGTGGGCATCCACATTGCCCGGATTCAATTCAATCCTCAGCGTGCCGAAAGCGCTCTGCAGCGCTCCTTCCAACTCCACCGGCTTGCCGACGATGAATACCTGATCGGATTGAATGGCCTTGTAACGATCGTGCCGTATAGAAACGGAGTGCCGCCCGGGCATGAGGTTGGGCATGGAGAATTCGCCGTTCGATCCAATGACACCAATGGATGTTCCATCCAGAGAAACATCGGAACCTGGAACGCCGTGGTGAATTGACAACGCAGCCTTGAGCGGCATGAGCCGGACATCGATTTTCGCTTCCTGACCGGGACGCAGTTCGACCGTCTGGTCGGGCGAAGCGGCGAAACCATCTCTCTGCGCGTGCACGCTGTAGGATTTGGGGGGGAGATAGATGCGGAGGGCGCCGTTCTTGGTCTGCCGGCGGTATTTTTCGCCGTTGATATAAATGTCCACGCCGTCGTCGCTGGACGAAATATTCAGCACAGCTAGATTTTGATTGGTCAGCAGGGAGGCGAATATCGACGTGGAGGAGCCGGAGTCGAAGATCACCTTGCTGGTTTCCTTGGCCGGCGATTGCACCACCAGCTCATGCGAGCCGGCGGCGAGGTCTGGTATCTCGAGGCCGTCCGCGGTCAAGGATCCGACGGGCTTCCCGTCCAAGTTCACCTGTGCGCCTGGCTCGCTTCCGTAAACTTTAGCCTCCCGGCCGGAGTGGATCACTACCAAGCCGCGCATCCCTTGCGTTTGGATTGGTCCAGTCAGTTTTGGCAAGGCGCCCTCGGCAAGGTCGAAAGGAACTGCAGCGCGGAATGCACCGCCTTCCAGCGATAAAGTGTGGTGGCCCGGCGCCAGACTGGCGATATCCAATTCACCGCCCTGAATCTGGCCCGCTGGGGCTTGGTCGAGCAGTACTTTTCCCGATGCTAAATCGGTGGAGATCGTCATCAGCGGCGGGGTCTGGCGGAGAATCAGATTGACGCCGAGCGGGCTGCTCTGGCCGCTAGTCACCGAAAAGTTGGCGGTGGCCGGTTCATAACCGGGTAAGTGGGCTTCGGCGACATAATCGCCCGGAGCGAGATCCAGGTCGCAAGTGGATCGGCCACACGCCTGGCCGTTAACGATCAAATCGGCCGCCGGCTGCGAAGCGCGAACATTGACCTTGTATTTCACCAGAGCGGCCGGGCGCGCAGGCGGGGCCTTGGGTTTGTTCTGGGACCGGCTATAGAACAAGCCGCCGGCGATTAGAAGAACAGCTGCCGCCACGCCGCCGATAGTTAGAACCACTTGGCGATGATCCAAGCGCGGGCCCCAGGGCAATTGCAATCCCGGGGGCGGCGCCGGAGGCAGAGGGCTGGTCTTTTCCGGTGGCCCCGGTGGCGGCCCAGCTTGCCGGGGTGGCGGCCCAGGTGGCCGGGGTGGCGGCCCAGCTTGCCGGGGTGGCGGCCCAGCTTGCCGGGGTGGCGGCCCAGCTTGCCGGGGTGAGGGCCCAGCAGGCCGGGGCGGCACATCAGGAGGAGTAGGTGCGGCGCCGGACGCGGACGAATCGCCAGGCTGGACCGCTGCAGCGGGTGGCGGAACGCTCTGCTGCAGCGCGCTGGCGGAAAAAATCTCAGATGGTGGAACGATGGCCGGAGCCTCGGGCGGCGGCGTCCCGGCGGGAGTCGAAGGCGGCGCGGCGGGTGGAGACTGCTTCGGTAGTTCCCGACCTTCGAACGTAGTGGTGGAGGCACGCCGTTCGGCTTCCGCACGTTGCAGCAGAGCTTGCAGCTTCTGCAGGCGCGGATCATTCGGATAAGAGGCCAGCCCCTGGGCAGCCAGCGCCAGGGCCCCGGTGATATCTCCATCGGTCTGCAGTCTGCGTGCCTGCGTTAGGCACCAGGAGATGAAATCTTCGCGCTTTTTGTCCGAGATCTGGCTGGCCAGGCTCTGAGCCTGCATGTGATTCGGCACTAACTGCAAAACCTCTTGCACGGCGGCGTCGGCAGCGTCGCAATCGGAATCCACCGAGTTGCGGGCATGCACCAGGAGGGTATTCACCAAGACCGTACGAATCACCGAGTTTCGAGGATCAAACTCGCGAGCCTCGTGTAACAACTCCAGGCTCTGCCTCGTAGCCCCCGCTTCGCTGGCCTCGCGGGCGTGCTCTAAAAGTTCGACCGCCTGCTTGGCACGCTCCTGGCTCTTGCGAACCAGCTTGTCCAGCTCCAGCAACTCCGGCTCATTGGGAAACTCGACCAGCGCGCTCTGCACGGTCTTCATCGCGCGATCGTAATCTCCGCCTTCCAGGTACTTGTCGGTTTGCTCCACCCAGCGTGTCCTGGAGCTCTGCAGCGCTTGTTGATCACGGCGCTTGATCAAGCGCTGGATTTCGAATGCCAGGCCCGGCTGTTTTTCGTGGATCGACTTCAGGATTTGCCATTGGTCGAGCGCTTCGACGTACTGGCCGCGCTCCTCGAAATAGCGCGCTTTGGCGATGATGGAATTCACCAGATCGCGCTTGTCCCGGACCAGGCTCATGGCTCGGTCAAAGTGCGGCTCGCCGGGATAGAGCTTGACGGCTTCCTCCAGGATGCCGACACGCTTATCCAGATCCTGCTCTTCATCCACCCGCCGGTCGGTCTCGGCGATCACGGTAGACAAGTTCTGCCGCCGGCGTTCTTCCACATCGAATTTGAGCGCTTGAAAGAGCGCGTGATTGGGGTACTTGGTCAAGCATTGCCTGCAAATGGCGAGAGCGGCTTCGAAGTTGTCGGCCGACAAATTGCGACGCGCTTCATCGTAGGAATTCTTGATGGCGTTGTGCTCGGAATGGACCTGGTTATAGAAGTTCTGATAGGAGCTGCTGCGCGCGCTGTCCGATTCCGGCAGGTCGCGATTCATGGCCATCAGCACTTCCAGCTTGGTCATGGCCGCGCTGACCTCGCCTTTTTCCCAGGCTTGCATGGCGGCCTGATACAAGCGCGCCTTTTCGTCGCGTATTCGGGCCACTTCCTGCTCGCGGCGCCCGACCTCGGCCAGCAGGCGCAGCGCATCGGTCTCATTGGGCTTCAGTTGCAGAACGTTGTCCAAAGCCTCGCGAGCCTGGCGGAACGCCTGATTGTCCAGGTGCTGGCGCGCTAACGTGATCCACTCGGAGATTTTCTTTTCGCGGCGTTCTTTCTCGATCTGCGCCTTCATTGTCACGGCGCCCGGATCGTTGGGATCCAGCTCCAAGGCTTCTTGCACCTTACGCAAGGCTAGCGAATATTCAGTGGCTTGGAAGAAACGGCGGGCGTTCTCCAGCAATTGCTGGATTCGCGTCTGGCGGACGGCCTGATCCACGCGGCCGCGCAACAGGCCGATCTGCTGATCGAGCTGTCCTTCGGCTTCCAGCTCCGAAAGAATTTCGGATGCGAAGTCGTAGTCTCCCTGCGAGAAGCTCTGCTCGGCGCGTTCCAGGCGGGGCTTGATTTTGCTGACGTCGAAGTACTCCAGCGGCTCGCCGCGGAATGCCTTTTGCAAAGCATCGCCGAACTCCCGCATGTTGAAGAAACGATGCCAGGGCTGCTTGGCCATAGCCTTGTGGACCACCTGGCTGATGGCATAGCTGACATCGGGATTCAGTTCCGAGATGGGCGGCGGGCTGTGGTGCAGGATAGCCTCCACGACATCGGAATCGCTGCCCCCGGTGAATGGCCGGTGGCGGGTAAGCGCTTCGTAGGTGACCACGGCCAGCGCGTAGAGATCCGACAGCGGCGTCGGCGGCTTCATCTGGAGCTGCTCGGGTGCGAGATAGTACAGCGTACCTTTGAGACTGGTGTTGGAAGTAGCGGCGGCTTGGCGCGCGATGCCGAAATCGATGATCTTCACCGAGTTATCATCCATGACGAAGATGTTGCTCGGCTTGACGTCCCGATGCACCAGACCCTGTTCGTGGGCGGCATGCAGACCGCGGCAGGCCTGCTCCATCAGATCCAGAAGTCCCTTGACGCTCAGCCTCGGGCTGCCGTCCTTGATTAACCTGTCCAGGGTCACGCCGGGCAGCAAGGGCATGACAAAGAAAGGCTTCTTTATGCCTTCCTCTTCGAACTCGCCGATGTCGTAGATGTTTATGACATTGGGGTGGACCATCGTACTCAGGATGCTCCACTCCTTGTAGAACAGTGTGACGGTGGCGGGATTGTCGATATCCAAAATGGTCTTGAGGGCCACCTCGCGCTTCATGGTTGTGTCGTAGGCTCGATAGACCACACCCATGCCGCCGTGCCCTAGGGCTTCGCGAAGTTCATAGCGGTCTTGAAGATTCGTCCGCTTTATGGCCATCTGGCTGCAGTTCCGCTCAAGGATCCCCTAAATAACATATACGGGAACGCTCCGCGAGCCGCATCACCGGAACTTGCCAGCCCGAGCTTTGAGACGCTTGCCAGCTCGCCGTTCCTTATAAATAGGGGCTTATTATTGTTTAGCATACACTGAACCCAATCATGTAGGGGCCCTCTGGTACTGACCGTACGGGGACTGCGGAGGCGGGGCTTGAGCCGTCTTGCAACAGTCCGGAGAAGAGTGTTGTAATTGTGCTTGTCATGCAGCCGCAAGCCAGGCTTGGGGACAACTCCTTTGTTCCCGAAGATACGCACGGAAAATCCTGTTGCCCGCATGCCTGCCAAGGGCCGGCGCAGACCGGCTCGCCCGACGTTTTCGTGAATAACCAAAACGCTCTGCGGGTGACGGATACGGGAATCCATGCAAAATGCTGCGGTCCCAATACCTGGGTGGCGGTCAAGGGCAGCCCGTCGGTTCTAATCAATAATCTTCAGGCCCATCGCTTGTTCGACCTGGACGAGCATTGCGGCGGCCCGGGCTACATGATCCAGGCCAGCCCGGATGTGTTCGTCGGCGACGGCACCGAGATCGGTCTCAGTCAGGCCAAGCAGACCGGAAAAGCCTTGGTTGAAATCTGCAGCGGCAATTGAGGCGTGGCCAACCCGAGACTCCAGATCGACGACACCAGCCAGGACGAGTGGAGGCAAATCTGCGGGACCGGCCAGCTTTATGCCGTGGTCGACTCCTGCGATGAGCCATCCGTGCCCAAGAAAGTGGATCAGGCGGGTCCGGCGAAGGCAGTCTCGCTGTACCGTGGCGAAGCGGTAGAACAATATTCCACCGTGGCACCCTACCTCATGCACGTCGACCCGGAAATCTTCGACTGGATCGTCAGCGATCTCTGGGCCGCTCCTTGGGGAATCTTCGTTTATGCGGAGGGGCCGATCGAGAGTCTGCGGACACACTTTCGGCGATTCCTTACAGTGCAAGGCCCGCAGAGGAAGAGGTACCTCTTCCGTTTCTATGACCCGAGCGTGCTGCCATCATTTCTTGAAAGCTGCAATGACAAAGAGCTGGCTGATTTCTTCGGTCCTGTGCGCGGCTACGGAGCGAAGAAACAGCAAGGCGTGACGTGTTTGCGTCTGAGGCGGTAATGAAGTAGCGTCACGCGACGCCCTGATCGCCGCCGGATGCATCAGGATTCTCATCAGGCGTTCCGCTGACTTGGGACTCATCTGCCCCCGAAGAAGGTGTGGTGGATGGATCCGAACTGGACGCTGGTGGCGCTTCGCCCGTCACGGCCTGTTCCACCATGGAAGCGGCCTGTCCCAGGACGCCTTCGGCTTGGCTGAGCACCTGTCCCAGGATGCCCTGCGCTTGCGCCACCCACGGATTGCCGGCCAAGGGGTCCGACGACCCCGTTGTGCTGGCGTCGGGATCAAAGGTTCCTGTCAACGATTCGGCGTCCGCGTAGGGATTGGAGCCGCCGGAGAAAGGATCCGAAGACCCGCCGTCTGCTCCCAGCGAGGAAGACAGGGCAGCGCCATTGTCGGTGGAAGCGTCCGGTTCCGGCGTCTCTTTGTCCGGTAGAGGGAAGTCGCCGGCCGGCGACTGGAATCGCGGATCGTCGGGATTGTCGAAATCTTCCGGCGTGTCGGGATCGTCGGGGTCTGCCGCATCGGCGTCATCGGCGGAACCGCCGCAGTTCAGCAAGATCTTCTTGCCCTGGATGGTAATGATGCCGTCGTTAATGTCGAAGAATGCGTCACCGCACTTCACGGTCAGCCCGCCATCGGCCTCCAGGATCAACTTCCCGCTGCTTTTGATGTGCAGATCGCCGGTTACAGTGATTCTTCCATCGCCATCCACCTGTTGATCGAGATCGCCCTCGTTGTGAATGGAGGTGTCACCCTGAATATCCTCGGCGAAATCGCCATCCACGGTGATGTTCTTATCGCCCTCCACCTCTTCGGTCTGATCGCCGGAAATCGCCAGGGTCGCATCGTCGCCGATCTGAACTTTGACCTTGCCGTCGATGTTTTCCTGAAAATCGCCTGATACATCGGTATATTTGTTGTTCTCGATGCGCTCGTGCTTATCATTGCCGACATCCAGGAACCGATCGTTCAATATGTATTCGCTACGATCGTTCTTAACGAATATGTGCAGATCGCGTTCGGCCTGCATTCGGAATAGCTCCTGGCCCATGCTGTCGACCAGACGGATTTCGTTGTAGTTATCCTGCGTGCCGCCTTTGGTGCTGCGCGTTTTTACTCCACTCCACTCTTTGTTGGCCGGAAGCGGATAGGGCGGGCGGTTGTTTTGGTGATAAACGCAGCCGGTAATCAGGGGACGGTCCGGATCGCCCTCGAGGAAGGTGACGATGACTTCCATTCCCACGCGCGGAATCCAGATGTGTCCATATCTGGGTCCACCCCAGGGCTGCATGACGCGGATCCAGCAGGAGCTGTTTCCGTTCTCGTCCCCTTTTCGGCGATCCCAATGGAATTTGACGCGCACGCGTCCCCATTCGTCGGTGTAGATTTCCTCGCCGGGCGGCCCCACCACAAAGGCCGTTTGAGTGGACGCGATTTTGGGCTCGTCGGTCTTCATGGTGGGCCGGAATTGCACCGACGACGGTTGAGCGACATAGGAGTTGGTGTAATCCGCATCCTGGTCGTCCATGCCGGCGCCGAAGGAGCCCTCCTGGCCTTTGTGCGTCACGCTTACCAGCAGGTAATCGATATTTTGCTCGGGCCGGTCGTGCTGTTTGAGTTGGAATCGGTAGCCGGGCACCATGGAGCGCCCGGTTCCGGTGCCTTCCGCGATGGTGTGATCCGTCTCCTGCTCTTCCATCCGCAGGTCGCCCCAATCTGTTACGTCGCCCGGCAACTCGTACTCGCCGGGATAATCATAGACTTCCAGTTCGCGGTCAACGCCGGTATCGCGCTGCACCTTTTTCGTAATCTCGAGCGGGTTTTGCGGAATCTTGAAATTGTAATCTTTGTGCGCATACTTGTTGGGCTTCACAATCTTGCGCATGTTGGAGCTAAGAATCGTGTCTTCGTTGCGCAGAGCGCCTTGTCCGGTCTCATGCTCGTAGGAAAAAGCGGATTGAAAAGGGCAGGGCGTATGCGAGGACATGTGATCCACGATCATCATCGTGTGCTTGCCCTGTTCGTGTTTGAAAAAGTAGTACATGCCCTCGATTTCCAACAGCCGCGATACGAACTCGAATGCGGACTCCTGATACTGGCAGCAGTTTTCCCAAGGCTTATGCCGATCCGTAACGTTGAAGTTGAAATCCTTATAGCCATAGTGATTGAACGTATCGGTTATCACTTCCACCAGGGTCTTTTCCTGATAGATGTGGCAGCCCTGGGTCAGGGACAAAAACCAGAGCCACGGCACCATTTCGGCCTGATAGTAGGCTAGGCGTCCATCGTGACGGATGGGAGCGAATTTACTGATGTGCCCGTTAAAATAACGAAAATTTTCGCCGTCGATGTGGCGTATGCCGACCGTGACATTCTGGCCGAGCATCTGCTCCGTTTGAATGGAGAAATCTGTTGAGACCAGCTCCAGGTCGAACTTGAACAACTCCGATATTTTTTCGGCGCCGGAAAATTTGTTGACCAGGAGTTTGTCTTCGCCCAGAGGGCTATCGAAGTGGAACAGGCGAAGCTTCTGGCTGAGCGTGATCTGCATACATCAGGAATAAACGAACTTGCCGCTTTCTCCGATTCCCACGTGAATTGCCGCGGGGATGGCGCCTTCCGCGATACCGCTCAACAACTGGCGCGACAAGTCCGGCAGCAGCGTATTGGTGAGAATGTTGTCCACGTTGCGCGCCCCGCTTTCCACTTCCGTACAGCGGCTGGCGACTTCGCTGAGAAGGCTCGCGTCCCAGGTCAGCTTGATCTTATGATTTTCCTCGATCCGCCGCTGGATCTTGGCAAGCTTCAGCGAGATGATTTGCTGCAGCGCCGCATCGCGGATGGGGAAGTAGGGAACGATAACCAGGCGGCCGAGAAAAGCCGGCTTGAAAATCTTATTCAGCTCCGGCTTGAGCGCTCTGGCGAGCGCGTCGGAGGACGGGCTGGTTTCCGCATCCGCCGTGAGTTTCATGATAGTGTCGGTGGCGGCGTTGCTGGTCAGAATGATGATGGTGTTCTTGAAATCGATTTCGCGGCCTTCCCCGTCCTCCATGATGCCCTTATCGAAGACCTGATAGAACAACTCGAGCACATCGGGATGCGCCTTCTCCACTTCGTCCAGCAGCACTACCGCGTACGGACGCCGGCGAACCGCTTCCGTCAGCACGCCGCCTTCCCCGTATCCGACGTAACCGGGAGGCGAACCCTTAAGAGTCGAGACGGTGTGAGACTCCTGAAATTCGGACATGTTGATGGTAATCAGGTTGCGCTCGCCTCCGTACAACAAATCCGACAGGGCCAGAGCGGTTTCCGTTTTTCCGACGCCGCTGGGGCCAACCAGGAGAAATACACCCACCGGACGGTTGGGATCGTCCAGGCTGGCGCGCGAGGTGCGGATGCGTTCGCTGATCGCCGCCAGCGCGTGGCCCTGTCCGATCACTCTGCGGCCCAGGTGCTGCTCCAGTTCAAGCACCGTCGCCACTTCATCCTTAACCATTTTGCCCAGAGGGATTCCGGTCCAGGCCGAGATCACTTCGCCCACCGTTTGCGCGTCCACGCAGACGCGCATGAGCGGCTGATCGCCTTGCAGTTTTTCGAGCTCGCCGGTGAGGGAATTGATTTCGGCGCGGGCCGCCGCGCGCGTGTCTTCCGGCAGTGTTTCCGTTGCCGCGCTGGTAGCCAGCGCGCTCTCGCCTTCTAGGTGCGACCTGAGTTCGCGGATGCGCGCCACCATGCTGCGCTCCTTCTGGAAATGTTCCTGCAACATTGTCAGGCGCGCTTCAATCTGGGATTTCTCCTGTTCGATCTGCTGCAGCCGTTCGCGGTGATCTGCCCCCACCGCGGCTTCCCGTCCAAGAATACGCTCCTGCACCAGCAGGTCGTCGAGCTGCCGCATGGCCTCCTCGATGGGAGGGGGCGTGGTGTGATGGCCCAGGGCCAGCCGCGCGCAGGCCGTGTCCAGAACGCTCACCGCCTTATCGGGCAGCTGCCGGCCAACCATGTAGCGATGCGAAAAGCGCACGGCCGCCTGAACCGCTTCCTCGAGAATCCTGACGCCGTGGTGTTTTTCGAGCGCCGGAACCACACCGCGCAGCATCACCATGCAGCGCAGCTCCTCCGGTTCATCCACCTTTACAACCTGAAAGCGCCGCGCTAAGGCGGCGTCCTTCTCGAAATATTTCTTGTACTCCGACCAGGTGGTGGCCGCGATGGTCCGCAGCTCCCCGCGAGCCAAGGCGGGCTTCAAGAGATTGGCCGCATCGCCCTGCCCTTCCGCGCCGCCCGCGCCGATCATGGTGTGCGCTTCGTCGATGAACAGAATGATCGGCGTTGGAGAATTTTTCACCTCCTCGATCAGCCCCTTCAGCCGGTTTTCAAACTCGCCCTTTACGCCTGCGCCGGCCTGCAGCAAAGCCAGATCGAGACTTCGAACCGCGACGTTCTTGAGCGGCGGGGGCACGTCGCCTTGCACGATGCGGAGCGCGAATCCTTCCACCACGGCGGTCTTTCCGACGCCCGCCTCCCCGGTGAGAATCGGATTGTTCTGGCGGCGCCGCATGAGAATGTCGACCACCTGGCGAATCTCGCGCTCCCGGCCCAACACGGGGTCAATTTTCCCGGCGCGGGCGTTCTGTGTCACGTCGATCGTGAATTGATCCAGGTTGGGCGTTTTTCCTCCGGCGCGCGGTGCCGCTGCATGGGCGCCGGCCGCTGTCTCGGTGTCCTCGGGAGATCCGGCGACGATGCCGGAAAATTCGGCTTGCAGACTGTGCGGATCGATTTTCTGCCATTCCCCGCTGATGTCGCGCATCATGCGGGACAATTCGGGGTCGGCGGCTAGCACCAGGATGGTCGCGCCACTGCGAATTTCCTCCAGGCCATACTCGAGCGAGCCGAAACTCCAGGCTTCGGAAAGCATTTTCACCAGCGTCGGGCTGAACGACGGAGTGCGGGCATTTCCGGTCTTGAGATGGTCCAGGCTGCGCGTCAGGTCGTCCGCTAGGCGGGCGCGGTCGATCCCGAAGCGCCGCGCGATGCGCTCGAAGTCGCCGTCCGGCGAATCGCTCAGCTTGGTCAAGTAATGCTCCACCTCGACGTCATAGTGCGTGCGCGAGACGCACAGCCCGGCGGCCGCCTCCAGGGCGTTGCGAGTGCTGTGATTCAGTTTCCCGATTATCGATTTCAAGCTGGCGTTCATATTTCTCCTACATTTCCCACAGGCGCAGGATGGTCTCGTCCGGGTCGCGATCGAGCGAGCGCGAGAACATCCAGGAAACCCATCCCAGCCGCGGCGCCGGAACATCGTCCACATCCAAGCCGGCGCGCGGAGCTTCTTCGCGCTTCAAGATGAGCTGCGCCTCCACGTCGATGTCGTCTCCGCAGAAAAATCGCGACAGGGCTTTCAGCGGCTCGTGCGCGTCGCCATCCGGCAGAAAACTGTTGTAGCGCTCCAGCGGCATCGGGCCGAGCCTCACTCGCACCACGGACTGCTGATCCCAGATTTCGTCGCCCAGCACGATGCCAATGCCCAGCTGCTCGGAACGCGAGAGTCCTCCGCCCAAACAAGTGCGCGATCCCGCATCCAGCGGCCGCCAGGTGCCGGCGAACGGTTCCACCTCGACCGGCACTTCGAAATAGTGCGCCAGCATCAGACGAAATGCCATGGCGGAGCGCGGAAATTGCGCCAGCAGTCCCTCATAGCCAATCAATACCTCGTCCGGGACAGCCTGGCGGTTCCGAAGTCCCGTGGTGCCCAAGCCGATCAAGTCCAGCATGTAGCCGGTGAAGGCGTCGTCGCGGCTGCGCTCATACGCTACCGGAAAGCGGTATTTCTCCCAAGCGCGATATAACAGCGAAACCAACCGGTGGTTGAAAAGGTCCAGGAAATCGCGGAGTGTGCGGTCGCGCGAGAGCGAGCGCTCGATCATCATCTCCGTGAAGCGCGTCGGAAGCACGCCGGAGGGGCCATGCAGGCCGAAGAAATTCACCGTCATCTTAGGCGGTTGGTCCTCATTCGACCGCGGATCGGTCTGCTCCTCGAGCGATTCGATTTCCGCCACCGGGAAGGCCAGGGACAGATGTGCGGCGAATCGCACCGGTTCGCGGTCGGGGTTGAGAAACGAACCGATCGGCTCGCGCAGGCCCGCGGCGCGTTGGAGCAACCGCACGGCCTGAAAAAATGAAAAGTCCGTGGCGCCCTGCTGGAGCAGTTCGGGCAGTGGCGGCTTTTCTAGAGCAAGATCCGGTTCCCCGCCTTGGGCGGCCATTCTCGAAGTACTTCCTTTCTTTGCAAAGTTTTCACCGCCAGTTGACTGAAGCTGTTGATCGAGACGTATTGAGCCAGAAAATGCTCCAGCACGCTCGAGAACAGATACACGCCCCCACCGACGAATTTCGTTTCGTCCAATTCGAGATCGACTTTCATGCCGCGGACATAGGAGATGCCATGATCGCCTATTACGCGCGCGAATTTCCGGTCGCTCTTTACGCCCATGATCCCGTCCGCCTGCTGTTCCACAAAAAGCGCGTGCCCTTGATACAGCCGCAGGATCTCTTGCAGCGCCTCGCGACCATCTTCCACCAGCGAAAGATAATTGAGAGACAAGTGCGAAATCAGCCTCCACAGCCCATCCCGGCCAACCGCGGGCCGCAGGCTGGGCGTGGGTGCGCGCGTGGCAACGATTTTTTCGACCGCCGATTCTTCTTCCAGGTCGAAATCCCCGTTGGTGTCCCCGAAGGGAAGCCGCGATGGCAGATCCGCATTCGAGCAGGTGCACCGAACCAAGAGCGTATCGAGATCGCGCGTGACGGCCCGGCCGGAAAGATCCACCAGCGAGAGCCACATTTCCGTCAAGCCCTCGTTCGGCGGCGTCCCGGCCCTGCGGGTGGCGTGCCAGAAGCAGGGTTGCCGCTCGCGCGCGGAGTGGCGGAAGGAATAAAACGGCTCGAACTTTACCGTTTCGCTGGTTTTCTCGTAGGTGCACTGGACCTCGTCGATGGAGAAAACCTCCATGGCTTTGCTGTGCCGGTAATCGGGGACTACCGGAAATTCGTACTTGGTCTGGGTGAGCTGAATCGGTTCGGCGGTGTGAGGAAACAAATTCACAATCGGCGTGCAACCCAGCCGGAAGGTCCGCGGCCCCACTCCCAATTCCAGAAACTGTTGGCGGTCGGAGCGCTCAAACGGCGCGATGACGAATACAATCTCAGCGCTGTCCTGAAATCCCGCGGCGCGCAATGCATCCAGGCCGCGCAAATCCAGAAAGAAGAATTTCTCGGGAAACGCGAAATACTCCTGCAGCAGCCGGTACGCGCTGAGCGAACGGTTGGGATAGGGGAGCATGCCTTCGTCTTCGGCGAAACCCACCGCGCGCAGTGCGTCCGGAACCAGCTCCACGGGGCGCTGCCGGAATTTCGGACGTGGATCGCGCAACACAATGGCCCGCGTGTTATTGCATAGCAGCTCGTACAGCGCGTGGGCCAAGGCCGGCTCACCATCCAGATAAAAGCGCAAGGTGCTCAAAGGCAGCGCGCCAAACTTTACTCGCGGCCAACACTCCAGGCGCAGCCGCAAAGCGGCGAATGCGCCGGGGGCTTTCAGCGGCGGATCCAGACGGTCCAATGTGGTCCATTGGGCTTCCGAAACCCGCATCGGCCAGGCTTCGGTGTCATAGCAAGTCGTGAATTTGCACGGCAAACCTTCCACGGGACGCGAATAAAGAATTGAATTGCGTGGGATCTTGAGCGAAGTGGTCAGCTTGTCCTCGCGCAGCTGGAACTCAGCCACCGACATGGATGGAATGGGGCGCGTGTAGTGCGGATAAACGACATTCAGCAGCGCTTGCGTGATTTCGGGGAAATCGTCGTCCAGGCGCAGATGAATCCGCGCGGCCAGCAGCGCCACGGCCTCGATGATGCGCTCGACATGCGGATCCTCGCAGCGGTTGGCTTCCAGTTGCAAGCGCGCGGCTACCTTCGGATAACGCGCGGCGAACTGCGCTCCCATCTGCCGCACATAGCTCAGCTCGCGCTCGTAGTAGCCTAGCAGCTCATCGCGCACGCGCTTCTCCCTCCACCTGGTATTCGCCGCTGGATATTTCCAGCTTGGTGTCGAAATATACGCGCTCGGGAGCGGGTTCGACGCGCAGCAGCGCTTCGATTTGAAAATGAACCACGCGATGGGTGGGAGCCGTGGCCGGCACCGTCACTTTGACATTCAGCAAGCGCGGCTCGAATGCGGCGATCGCCAGCTCAACCACCGTGGCCAGACGCTTGCGATCATCGTTCGCACGTAACGCCAGGCCGGTGGTGTCGGGCAGGCCGTAACAATAGACCGATTGCCACAGCTCCTTAGCTGAATCAGGCGGCTCAATCGGCGAGCGGCGGCTGTTCAGCAGCCATTCCAGATCCCGGCGAACTGAATCCTTCAGTTCCTTCATCGATTGAGTCCGCCAGCTGGTGGGCTCGCTGCGGTTGGTGGGTTCGCGGTCGATCAGCCGGTCCAGCACCGATGGCAGCATGCTTCGTTGTGTTGATTTTCGTGCCACGGCTTTTGTTTATCGGTGCAGGCTCAAGGCGCGCGCCGGGTCCAGCCGGCAGATACGCGCATACAGCTTACGCCTGTCCAACTCGGTCTCCTCGGAGTTGCCCATGCTCCGGTAGAGCAGCGCCAGGGGTTGAGCGATCACGTCTAGGTTTTCCCAGGCTTCCAGATTGCGCAGCTCGATTTCTTCGGCCAATTGCTCCAGAATCGGCCGTCCGATCTCGTCGTTGCCGCACGCCAGGCACAGCTGCGCCAATTGCACGCGGCGCAGAAAGCGGGTGCGTCCGGATTGCGCCTGCGCCACCTCTTCGGAAAGGATGTGCATGGCTTCGTCCAGGCGTCCGGAGCGCGCCGCTTCCATGGCCAGGTCGTAGGGATCGGGTGCCGCGGGTTGGCCATTAGCGCCGGCTTCCCCGTTATCGCCGTTTACAGAAGGCGGCGGAGCCCAGTCCATCTCCGCCCGAGACGCCTCGGCTTGCGGCTGCGCGACAATATTCTCGTCTTTCAGCCATTGTTGCGTTTCCGCATTGGCGGAGGGCGTGTCGTCGGCCAAGGTCCAGTTCGGCAGCTCCGGAAAATCGGCCAGCAGAGCTTTCAATTCAGCAATGATGGCCAGGGCAGCGACATCGGCGCCGGTGTAGCGGCAGGCGTTTACGGCATAGCGCTGCAAGTCCAGCCAGGCGCGGCTCCAGGGTTGGCCGGCAGCTTCTTCGGCCACCTCGCGAAGCTGCTCCCAGGATCCTTCCAGCGCCAGGCGCTTCAGGTCCATGCGGACCTGGCTGGGCGGGGCCACCAGAAACATGGGATCCGGATAGGCGCCGGCCGTTCGCAGTTCGCCCCAGCGAAGCGCGCGTGGAATCAGGTATGCCGCTGCGCCTTGCGGATTTTCCTTGCGAAGAAATCGCGCGACGGCGAGCAGGCGCTCGGCGGCATCGTCCCCGTCGGCGGGATCCATTCCGCCGGCGGCGCGGCGGCGCGGTTTTTGTGCGGCTGCGGTAGGCTCGCCCACGTGCCCGAAATCACTAGTGGGCTCGAGGGCCGCCTGTTCATCGAGCTCCTCTTGCACGGGCTGTTGCTGGCCACCGCCCTTCTTGGCCAGCAGCATTCGCGCCGTCACCTGCACCTCTTCCAGCGTGTTGCGAAGCGGGCCAAAATCCGGCGAGGCCTCGCCGAATTTCTCGTCGCACAAAGTTGAAAGCTGCCCCACCCGTTCCAGCAGCGTTCCCAGATCATCGTGGATTTTCTGGCTGAACTCTACGGAAGTTGTCTCGAAGCCTTTTTCAAAATCCTCGGGAGCCAGCGCGCCTTCATCCAGAGCCTCCTGGCGCCGCTGCAACTTGGCCGGATCCATGCGCGCATCCTCTTCGCTGGGGATGGTGCGCGTTTCTTTGTATTGATACCAGTTGTGGCCCGCGCTGGTGAGCGGCGCCGACCGAATTGCCGGCTCCAGTTGCGTCGCCGTCCAGCGCAGCGGAGTGGCGCGCATCTCCAGATCGCCGTCTTCGTCCATCCCGGGATGAACCGTGTCCCAGAAATTTTCGAGCAAGCGCTGCAGCAATTCCAGCCCCTGCCCCAAACCTTGAAATCCCTCCTGGTGCAACAGCGCCTCAGCGAGCCAGGCCCCGATCTGCAAGTCTTTGGTGTTCTTGGTGAGGGCTTCGCGGGCGAGTTTTACGACCCGAGGATACTCCGCCGTCTTCACGTCGCGTTTCCATACGCCTTGTGCGACGCCATCTTCCTGCCGGCGGGCTTCGCGGATTTGATCGGTTAAAGGATGATAGCGGATGTCAGCGCCACTGGGCGCTTCGGCCGAAATCGGCTGCAGCAGGGCTTCGATGTCGATCGGCATTGCGGGTCATTGCCCCTCAGGCTGAGCAATCTCCAGTCTCCGCAGCTCGAGCAGGGGAATTTCTTCGTCATCGACCGCTAGCAGCTTTTGGCCATATGGAATATCGGACTCCCAGACAGTCACGCGTCCCAGCCGGACCGTGTCATCGGAATGGGAGTGGGACGCCGGCGCCAGTACCGGGAGCAACACCTCGCCGAGCGGAGATCCCCCGAAGGCTGGACCGGTTTCCACCGTCGCCGGCGCCCACAGCAGATCGCGCAGGCGCTTGGGCGGCTGCATTTCGATCTTGGCGATATGTGCAAACGGAATCCACATATAGTTGCCGCCGGCCAGAACTTCCAAGCGCGGGCCGATCCGGGGGTCCGCGTCTTCGAGCGACTGAAACTCCTGGCCGTTGAACGTTCCATGCACCGGTCCGGGATTATCTCCGTTGGAGGGCAGCCCACTTTGGAACATTTCCTGGCGCGTACGTTCCGCATTGATCGCCGCGCGGTAAAGCAGCGCACCCAAGCGCCGGTCCTTGTCCTCGCCGGCCAGAATGTCGAGCTGCTTGTCGGCCCGCTCCCAGTTCCCCGCGAAGCACAGCAGCTCGAACAAGAAAGTGCGGCGCTGCGTATCGGTTGGATACTCACGCAACTCTCCGCCCAGAGCCTCGATGGCTTCGTTGAGTTTTCCGGCCTCGTAATGCTGCCGAGCGGTCATTCCGGCGGAATTAGAGCGGCGCGCCCCCGCCGAAGTCAAATCCTTTGCTCTTGGGCGGCAGTTTGTTGCCCTGCGCATCGACGGCTTGCGTGGTGAGCTTCACCTGGGTAAACGCAAACGTCCACTGCTCGGTGGGCAATCCGCCCGTTCCCGCGCTGCCGCTGGTCTGGTATGAGGAGACGATCACATTGTGAAGTTCCTTCGTTTCCGACTCAAACAACCCGCCTTGCGGACCGCCCTTGGCGCCGGGGCTGTTTACCCGGATGGTCATCTGATCGATCGGAAGCCCCGCGGCGAGATAATACCAGAGGATGGGTGTGCTGGCGTCCATCGTTTTGGTGACCGAAAGCGATCCAACTTTCGAACCAGCCGCCATAAGGCCCTTACCGCGTTGCATCGAGGTGGGAACGTGGACGCCGAAACTCATGTTATCGACTTCGATTTTGTTGTTCCAGTTCGGATTGGTGCTGGTGCTTTCGCCCGCGATGGGCGGATTCTGTACATCCAAAAACATTGCCATGGTTGAATCCTCCTGTTATGATGCGGTCGCTTCCAGCGACTTGGTGTCGTAGGCCCTCGAGATGGGCGAACCCAGCGTGGTCGTGTTACCGGTGGTCTTGAGCGGCCAGTAGGTCATGTGCGCGAATTCGAATGAAAAGCTGGCGTTCTCGGTTTTTTGCCCGGCATCGCCACTCAGATCCCAGGCGTGGATACAGACGTTTCGGAACCACAGCTGGAAGTAGGTGACAGCGGTCTCTTTGCCCGCCGTACCAGTCCCTCCGGACTGGGAAACACCGGTGCGCTGCGCCTCGAAGGTAATGACACCGTTCAACACGTTTCCACTGGCGCAATTCGCGAACAAGGCCGGGTCGTTGTATTTGATCTGGAATGAGAAGGTGCCGGAAGACGCCGTGTTCTGCGGCCGCCCGCCCTTGGAGTTCGGCTCGGCCTGCTGATTCATGACAAAACTCCAGTTATCGATCTCCAGCCAGTCGATGTGACCCGTCTTCGTGCAGCCGCCTTTTACACCGACCTTGGTTAGGTCGAGGAAGAAAAATCTTTGATCATCCGCCATAAATGTTTCCCTTTCGCATTAAATTTCTCTCCGGCGCTACCGGGCCGACTTCGGCAATTCCGCCACCAGCCGCAAGGATACGGATAGCTCATCCAATTGGAAGTGCGGCCTCAAAAACGCGATCGCCTTGAAAACCCCCGGTTTGGCCTTGTCTTCAATGACTTCGATTCGCGCCTCCCTCAACGGATACTGGGCTTTAATGGAATGCGGCGCCAGATCGTCTTCGGTCACATAGTTCACGATCCAGTTGTTGAGGAAAATTTCGCAATCCTTGCGCGACGTGAAACTGCCGATCTTGTCGCGCATCATTGCTTTTAGATAATGCGCGAAACGGCACACCGCCATCATGTAGGGCAGCTGTGCCGACAGGCGCGCATTTGCGTTGGCTTCGTCGGTGTTGTAGTGGCGAGGTTTTTGGCAGGTCTGGACGCTGAAGAAAGCCGCATAGTCGGTGCCTTTGCAGTGGACCAGTGGCGCAAAGCCCAAGTCCGCCAGCTCTTTCTCGCGGCGGTCGGTGATGATGGTTTCGGTCGGGCACTTCAGCGCGACATCCCCTTCTTCGGTCTTGAAGACGTGTGAAGGCAGGCTCTCGACCAACCCTCCGCCTTCCACGCCGCGGATGGCGGCGCACCAGCCATAGCGCGCGAAAGCGTTCGTGATTCGCGCCCCCAGCGCATAGGCGGCATTCCCCCACAGATATTTGGAGTGATCGTCGCCGGTTACGGCTTCCTCATAATGGAAACCGTCCACAGGCTTGGTGTCTTTTCCATAGGGTACGCGGAGCAGCACGTGCGGCAAGGTAAGGCACACGTAGCGGGAATCCTCCGACATTCGGAACCCTTTCCAGCGCGCATATTCAGTGGTGTCGAACACCTTGGCCAGATCGCGCGGAGCGTCCAGTTGCGTGAACCCTTCCAGGTTCAGCAGTTCAGATGACGCCGCCGAAAGGAACGGGGCATGCGCCGCGGCCGCCACCTGCGAGATACGTTCCAGAAACTCGATGTCTTCCGGTCCCCGGCCGTATTCGTAATCGCCGATCAGAGCGCCGAACGGTTCGCCGCCGAAAACGCCGAACTCCTGTTCGTAGACCTTCTTGAACATCTGGCTCTGGTCGAACTCCGGCACGCGCTGCAAGTCGCGCAGGATGTCTTTCTTGGTGGCGTTAAAGAGCTTGATTTTGAGGTTGACGCCGGTTTCGCTGTTTTCCAGCAGATAGCGAATGCCTCGCCAAGTGGACTCGAGCTTCTGGAACTGAGGATGATGCAGAATCTCGTTGAGCTGGAGCGAAAGCAGATGGTCGATGTGCGCGATACGCCGCAAGATCATCGCCTCGAGATCCGGTGAGACGGTCATCTGGCCGTCCAGCACCTGCCGGACAAACTCTTTCACCAGTCCTTTGCCCCACTCCTTGGCGGACTCGTCGCGCCCGACTCGCCCCTCCTGCACGATCTGATCGAGCAGGCTGGGCTGCGCTGCCGCGGGAGCCGCAGCCGCCGCGGACGCCGTCGATTTTTCTGACTCTTGACGCTTAGCCATTGCTGCCACCATCCTTGGGCTTGTCCGCCGAGGCAATCTCCTTGCGAACTCTTTCCAGCTTGTCGGAGTTTGAAATCACGTCGTGCAGGAGCCGCTCCAGTTTTTCATTACCTTGCAGCGTTCCCACCAGGTCCGATAATTTCGTGCGCAGATCCAGTAGCTCGCGCAACGGTTCTACCCGCCGCGCCACCTGCTCGGGCTCGAAGTCCTCGATGCTCTTGAATGTGAGATTGATGCCGATCTTGCCCGCGTTGGCATCGTCGCTCAACTTGTTTTCGACCGAAAACGCCACCCTCGGTTTCATGCTTTCGAGCACGGAATCGAAATTGTCCGGCGTGATCTCGACAAATCTGCGGTCTTTGATCTTAGGAAGGGGATCTTCAGGCATGCCGCTCAGATCCGCCAGTACACCCATCACGAACGGGATCTCTTTAATCTCGATCGCATTCCCGATCTCAACGTTATAGGTAACGTGAACTCGAGGCGGGCGGACTCGTTCCAGCTTTGCATGGACGCTTTCCCGTGCCATGTGGTACCTCCAATATGATATGCGCGATCCATTATGTTGCAGCCTCATATGACATGTCAAGAGATTCATGTAAGGTAGTCGACAGATCGGCAAAGGAGCCCGCCCGCGACGTCAATCTACCGGTTCGCGGCTGGAACGAAGACTCCACCCGGATTCGCTCTATTGGAACCAGAATGAGTCTAGCCAGGCGATCGAGCTCACGGGCACAGCGGCTGCCTTCGAACGATTTTACGATCGGCGGAGCGGCGCGGGCTTATAATTGACTCTGCCGGGTCCGAAAGGGGACTGCTAGCGGGCCATCATCGATTTGATTGGGGTGCTCGGAGTCGAGTATTCGCAGGGGACGGACTTAGAATGCCATCGCCCATCAATGCGCAATTCGAAGCTTGCCGGTCCTGCTCCGATAGAAACAATTTCAAACCTCCCTGTGTTAATCCGAACGGGATGATGAACTACAATCTCATGTTGTTCCCGCTCGAGAAAATGGGGTTGACGTGCCCTCTGCGGGCTGAGTGGCCGAAAATCCGCGAATTGGCGGCGCATCCTCAGTCGGCCGGCAGAGTGGAGTCCAAGACCCTGGGCGAGTTGCAAGAACTCGGCAAAGGTTTGGCGGCCGGCAAGCCTCCGTCCGCGGTCGGCATTTTCCAGCAGAATGTGAAGGACAAATTCGGAAACAGCCTGACCGTCTTCAACGGGCTCAGGTCTCAAGGCGGTGGGCCTTTTTTCTTTCTGTGGTGGAACGAACGCGGGCGCCTGATACAACATCAAAACTGGTTCGTGGCACAGGGCCTGGACCGCGCAGCCTCAGCCGAGCAGGAGCGCCAGATCACCGATGTCCGCTACGCGTTGAACAATCCCCCGCCTAAGCCGGCAGCTCCAGCCGCCCCCAAAGTAACAGGCAAATTCGTACGTTATCTCGATATCAACGAGCCGGCCTTCTACGAGGCTATGGGCCGCGCCCACGACCGGGGTGGGACGTTAGGCAACTACTACCGCGAAGTCTACTTGGGAAACGTACGTCTCACGTTCCAGGACTTTCGCAATAGTTGCGCAAACGTGGAGAGTGCCTTTGTTCTCGCATTGACGCAATATCTGCCCCAAGAACTGGCTAAGAAATGTCCCCAGAACTACTGGGCTGCCGAGCGGCAGTTTGTCGCTGCCGGCATGGAGTTGCTGCACGGTCTGAGCATCGTCGCCGGAGCCACTGTTGGCGCGGTTGTCTTGGGCGCAATGGCCGGAGGCGCCGTGGGCAGCGTCGTGCCGGTTATCGGGACCGCGGGCGGCGCGCAGGCCGGGGCTTCCATCGCATTCCTCATTGCCAATTGGATTGGGAATGCCGTCGGCTTCATGCTGGACATGCAGACATACAAGGATTTCGGCACTGTTGCCGGCACCGGATTCGATAAGGCTCGGAACGGCGACCCGGATGGCGGCGGCCGGCTGCTCGCTGTTGCCATCGCGGGCATTCTGGGAACCATTCTGGTCGCCATGATCCTGCGGCACGTCTTCAAAGGTCCAAAAGGAAAGGAACTGGAGAGTGCCATCGAAGAAGACGCCGCCATGGTTGCCCGGCGGCGGGCCACTCGACCAAATATGGCCAGGATCCTGGATGGCATCGTCCTCGAGGAAAAGGAACTTGAAAAAACTGGTTACCTCTTCCGAAGGGTCAAGAACGATCGCTTCGTGACCGAAGAAGTTTCAGGCCTGCTTAAGAAGCCCAGTCAGGTGCTGAAAAAGAAACTCGATCGAACCGAACTGAAAAAAATATCCGAAGGCACCGGCGAGCATGCCGGCCACAGGATCGCGCGCAGGTTTGGAGGGCCGGACTGCCCGGAGAATTTGGGACTCCAGAACCCCAACATCAATACCTGGTCGCCTAAGGCTGTGCGCGATGAGTATTACTGCACCGATGGCGGCGCCAGCTATTACAAACTGGAGGCCGAGTGGGCGCAAAAACTGGAGGACGGCTGGTCCATTTTCGTCATTGTACGAGATCAAATTCCCGTGAATGGAAAACGGCCCGCTTATCGCGATGTCACCTGGACGGAAGTCTCTCCGACCGGCGTCAGAAAGGAAAGAACCTTAGCCTTCGCCAATACTCCTTCCCCGCAAAGCACGGGAGAATATGTTCCGAACAGGAAATGAGTCGTAGTCTTCAAACCGCCTTAATGCAGGGACGGTTTGTATCGAAAGCGCGAACCGCGACTGCTTCGATGTCCGTTAACAGCCGCCCAATTCGTAGATATCAGTGCGTAGGGGTGGCGGCGGAAGCCTGAGCGGGGGCGAATTCCCAAATGTCCGATGCTTTGTACCCGCTCAACAGAGAGCTTCTCGCGAACTGCTCGCGCGAGATCGGATTGCCGCCCGTGTTCAAGTAATGCCTCAAGGCGAATTGCGCCAGCTTGACTACCGCCTTGATATCGAAGCCATCTTCTTTGTAAAACTTGACATCCTCATCGATTCCAAGAATCCTTTGTTGATAACCGCGTTCCACCATGATCTTGGAGTGGAAGATGTCGGCGCCCTGCTCAATCCAGATCTTCAGGTATTGCAGTGGAATGGTTGCCCAATGGTGAGGCTGGACATTGTGTTTGATAATCGCCTGCCGGCCGTCCAGGGCCCGGTTAAGTCCATCGAAATTGCCTTGTTCGTAGAACTTTTTCATCTTTGGAAACTTTTCCAGAAGAGCTTGAAATTGACTGTTGGTCGTCTCCACAGGTTGCTTACGGGCACGCCTGAGAATCGACCCCAGTGCTTTTACAAACTCCTCGGGCGCGACAACTCCCGGAAAGCTCATCCCCCGCATAATGTTCCACATCCCCTTATTTCCCTTTCCGACATAATCGTGCCAGGGAACTTTGTAGGACTGAACACGACGAGCGATTACGCACAAGAACTTCGCTTCCTCCGGGTCCAGGGGCACCTTCAATTCCGCAAACCATTTCGTCACGCGCGCCGGATCGCAGCCCAAGTCGCGGATGCCGGGTAATATCTTGTCGCTGATCCAGGCCACAATAGCTTCCACGCATTTGGCGTGTCCGATCATCGAACGCTGCCAATTAAAAATCCAGTTGGCCTGAATCCACTTTTGCAGGGCGTTCAGGCGGTGCTGGCTCTCGGCGGGAGTGCCTTTGGCAGCCTGATCCGCCAACGTTTCCTCGGCGGTCGCCTCCTGTAGGATGCCCCGCATGCCTTGTTCGAATTCAGGCAGCGACCGTCGCGCGGTGCTGTCCAGCGCAATCCCTTGCGGAAGCTTGGGATGAGCCTTGGCCGCCGCGATTTCCTTATTCGCGAATTCTTGTTCACGCTTGGCCATCTCTTCTTCCGACCAGGCTTTCGCGAATTTCGAGTTCCGCAAGCGAGTCTGTCCCAGGTGAATCGCGTGGTGCGCCAGCTTCATTAACAGCGCCACCAGAACGGCCAAGATGAGCGCGGCCATTACATCCGCCAGAATGCGCGATGCCTCCTCCACAAAAGCGTGCCAGGCCTTCGCTATGCCTTCCTCGAGCTTCTTGCCTTGCTCGCTGACGGCTTGTCCAATGTCCTTGAGAAAAAGGCCTTGCATCAAATAATTGGCGAACGCCAATGCGATCGTTCCGCCAGCCACCGCGAATGCACCGGTTGTAATTCCTGGAGCGAAAAAGTAGCTGGCGATCGCCCCCAGGCCCGCCCCAATCACCACCGCGCCCGCCATAATGCCCACCTGAACAACTAGTCCGGTAGCCACTTCGAGCCCCACCGGAACCCAGTGCGCCGGCATTTTTTTCTTTAATGCCGGCAGGAGGTACTCTCGCGACAGCGCATTGCCAAGCGCGATTTCCACGTTGTGGCAGCCCGTGGCCACGGCATTCACTTGATTGTCGCTGGCGGCCACGTATACGCCGCCCAGCGTCCCCCGGCCGTTTTGCCACCCGCGATCCACCGCCGCCCAGTTAATGAAATCATCCGGAGACCTCGAAGGCTGGTGTACCGTATTTTGGAGCTGATCCCAGTGCACGAACGTTCCTGAGGCGGTTGCCGTGGATGGAGGCGGCGGCCAGTAGGTGGACTTGCGCTTGTCCGATACCGTGTTCTGCTGAGCCTGCTGCTTGCTGCGCTTGTCTTTCGGCAGCTGCAACCCGTTGGCGTTGAACCACTGCAGATGATTGGCCATGTTCGTCATGGGCCGCATGAATACGGCCTGACGGTTGCTTGTACACTTGCCGGAGTAGAAAACGCAGAAATTTCCTTCCTTGCTTTGAACGGCTTCAGCTATTCCCAGATAGGCATGCGATATGTTGGGGTTGCTGGCTAACAAGCCGCGCATCTCCTGAATCGCTTGCGAGGCCCAATCCTGGGCGCGAAGCTGAGCGGACGATTCCTTGGACTTGACCCATCCCATGATTTCCTTGGCGCTCGCTACGAATGGGCAATCCGGCGCAATGCCGTTACCGATTGCACTCGCCAGATTGAGAACGATGCGAAACCGACCATTCAGGTCGCGCGTGCAAGGTGGATTGTAGTTGAAGCGTTCCGTGCACTGTTCGCAACCGGAAAGGACATGCAGTCCCATAATCGACTCCTAAGTGGTCGAGCCACACCGGGGCTAAGTCTCGCCCAGTATAACGCAAGGTCGAGTACAATCGGACAATTATGGCTGATCCAGGCGACACCCCCCTGCGCATCGCGCTGATCGGCGATTTCAGCGGAAGGGCCAATCGAAATCGTCGCGAGGTTCCCAAACCGATCGAGATAGATCCTGAGAATTTCGAGGACGTGATGCAGCGGCTCGGCGTCGCACTGGACTTCCCTGGCGTTGCCTCCCTGCGCTTCCGCGAGCTGGACGATTTTCATCCCGATCAGTTGCATGCCAATTTGCCCCTGTTCGACGCGATTCGGGAGGCGAAAAAAGAACTGCTCAATCCCAGGAACTTTTCCGCTGCCGCACCTGAGCAAAGTGCCGTCAGTGAACCCGCACCCCAGCCGCAGCCGCCGGCAACATCCGGAAGTCTGCTCGAACAAATTGCAGCCGGCTCCTCTGCGCCCGCGGCAGCGTTTAAACGTGTCCCTACCGGCAAAGAAGCTGCCTTGGACCAAGCCATCCGGGACATCGGCGCTCGCCACGCGACACCGGCGCCGGACCCGCGCCGGCAGGAAATGCTGGCCACCGTCGAGTCCGTGGCCGCCGCGCAGATGCGTACGCTGCTGCATCATCCCGATTTTCAAGACCTCGAAGCGGCCTGGCGTTCCGTTTTCTTTCTGTTCCAGCAGCTCGAAACTGGCGTCGATCTCCAAATCCATTTGGTCGACCTCAGCCGCGATGAGCTGGACGACGACCTGCTGGATGGCCTGTTCGCCAAACGCGAGCTCGGAGAGAATCCCTGGTCGCTGCTGGTAGGCCTTTACACGTTTTCGCCCAACCAGCATGACTGTTCGGCGCTCGCACGCCTTGCGTCCGTCGCCCGCAAATCCGGCGCTCCATTCTTGTCCGCCATCGACACGCGCCTGTTCGGATGCCAATCCATCCAAGCCACGCCCGATCCGGATGATTGGAAGCAGCCGCTTCCGGCCGAGGACGCGCGCGCTTGGCTCGGGCTTCGACAATCCGCCCACGCGGCCTGGGTCGGCCTGGTTGCGCCGCGATTCTTGCTGCGCTTGCCCTACGGAAAAACCACGGCGCCCATCGAATCCTTTGCGTTTGAAGAGATGCCTTCGCCTCCGGTGCATGCAGATTATTTGTGGGGAAACCCGGCCATCGCGGGCGCCTGCCTGCTCGCGCAAAGCCGCCGGGCGGGACGCGTCAATCGCATCAGCGGCATTCCCGTTCATGTCCACGCCCCCGGCGATGCTACTCCGCAGGCGGAAATCTGGATGAGCGAGCGGCTGGCCGCGCGCATCATCGATCAGGGCGTCATGCCCCTGGCTTCGGTCAAACATAGCGACGCCATCCAGTTGGTTCGGTTTCAATCCATCGCCGATCCCTCGCAAGCCTTGCCCGGCGCGTGGTAACGTTGTGTCTTCATGCGCATCTTGCAGCCGGTGGTCTGGTCCAAGGGAACGTTTCTCAGCCCGCAGCACCTCCAGATCCAGGACCGTTTCATTGAAAGCATCCTGCAGTTTCGTAGCGACGCGCTGCAATTCCGCCCCTGGGGCTTCCACAGCCTTAAGATCAATCACGAGGCTCTGGGCGGAGGATCGTTTGCCATCCACGAGGCGTCGGGAATTTTTCCCGACGGACTGTTGTTCGATATTCCAACCTCCGATCCAGCGCCGCCCGCCAAGCCTCTGGCCGGTTACTTCGAGCCGGACCAAAACTTCATCGACCTCTACCTGGCCATTCCGAATCACCGCATCAGCGGCGTCAACCTCTCCATGCGGGAGCGCGGAATCGACACGCGCTATGTAGCCGAGGTCTTTTCATTCCGCGACGAAAACACGGGCAGCTCGGAAAAACCAGTCCAGCTGGCGCGCAAGAATTTTCGCATTTTGGTGGAAGGCGAGCCCAAAGGCGGCTGCGTGACCATGCCGGTGGCGCGCGTGGAGCGCATGGGCGACAGCTTTCAGCTCGATCCGCGGTTCGCCCCGCCCCTGCTAGATTTTTCGGCCAACGAGTTCATATCCTCCATCGCACGCCGTCTCATCGAAATTCTGTCGGCCAAGAGCGGCATCCTGGCCGGCATGCGCCGCCAGAAAAATCAGAGCCTGGCTGAATTCACCACCGCCGACATCGCCAATTTCTGGCTGCTCTACACCGTCAACCAGTATTTCCCCATCGTGCGCCATCTGTTCGAAACCAGGCACGGCCATCCCGAAGAGCTGTTCTCCACCATGCTGGCGCTCGCCTCCACGCTTACTACTTTTTCCCTGAAGCTGCAGCCGCGCGATCTGCCACTTTACGATCACGAAAAGCTGGGCGCCTGTTTCGCCGAGTTAGACGAGAAACTGCGCCACTTGCTGGAAACCGTAATCCCTAGCAACTTCGTTTCCCTCCCCCTCAAGCTGATCCGCCCCTCGGTGTACGCCGCGGCTATCTTCGAGGACCGTTTCCTCGAAAATACCCGGATGTTTCTGGCTATCCAGGCCGACATGAACGAAGGCGAATTGATTCAGAAAGTGCCGCAGCTGATCAAGGTTTGCTCGGCCAGCCATATCGAGCACTTGATCCGGCAAGCTCTGCCGGGCGTGCAGTTGACGCACATCATGTCGCCGCCCACCACTATCCCGATCAAGCTCAACCATCAATATTTCAGCCTGAATCAGGCTGGTTTGGCATGGGAAGCGATCGGCCGCGCGCGCAATATTGCGGCCTACATCCCCGGCGATTTCGAGAACGCCCAGGCCGAGCTGATTGTGCTGCTGCCCGAAGCCCAAGGTTGAGAATTCATTTTCCGCGTACGGCGAAAATCACGACCACGATGATGGTGATCACCAGTACCGCCGCGCCAATCGAGAGCCCGATAACCAGTCCGCGCTTGGCGGTGGGCTGAACCGGGACCGGCTCGGGCGGCTTGGCGGCGGCTGGCTGCTCGCTCTCGCGCGCGATTGCAATGGTTCGCGTGTACTCGCTCGGCTCACCTGGTGTTGCGTTCGCCAGACCTGCCGCTCCTGCGGGCTGCTCGCTCAGGGGCGCCGCGGGCTTGGACGGCGTCTTCATTGGAGCGAATATGCCCGACGCCGTATCGGACACTGGACGGTGCGCCGGCTGCACTGGTTGAGGCGTAGGCGTTTGCAGCTCCGGCCCGAACATCCGCGTGAAATCTCCGGGCGCCTGGAACGGACGGTTCTCCGGCGGCACCGCGCGGGCCGCCCGGGCCTGTTCCTCCTCAATATTGATTTGTTCGCCCAATGGGCTCCGGCCGAATAGCCGCGTGAACTCGCCCGTGCGCGCATCGGCTGCCCTAGCCGAGGAAGGCGACGCTGGTCTTGGTTCCGCCTGCCTGGCATCCCCGCCAGCGCCGAACAAATTCTCAAACGTGTCCGTCTGAGGCTGCTTGGCCGCGGGAGCCGCGGGCGGTCCGGGGGCCGCTTGCGGCCTGGCATCCCCGCTAAAACCGAACAAGTTCTCAAACGTGTCGGATGGAGCCTGTTTGACGGGAGAATCCACCGGCGATCCTGGTCCCGCTTGCGGCTCGGCATCGCCACCAGCGCCGAACAAATTATCAAACGTGTCGGATGGAGGCTGTTTCGCCTGCGGGACGGCCGGCTTTATCGGGAGCTGTTCTGCCGGAGTTGCGAACAACCGGGTGAACTCGCCTGGCTCCCGGGCGATTTTGGGCGCTGCGGCCCCCTGGCCTCGTTTCGCAAATTGCTCGTCCAGATTAAGCGCGGGCTGGGCTCGGCCGCCGGAGCTCGCGCCAGGTCCCCCAGGTTCCCGCAGTGGCGTCGCCGGCCGCACCGATTCCTGCGGCGGCATCACCGCGTGTTCTCGCGCCGGCGCCGGCGCCGGCTGCCGAGCCGCCGCCATCGAAGACCCCGGCAAGGGAGCCGCACTTACCGTTGCTACCCAATCCCGCAACGTCGTAAAAGGCTCGATCACGTCGGTCACCGCGTAGGGGCTCCCCGCGAAGTCGCCAATCTCCAGCAGCGGCCACACCGGCTTGCCTGGCGCGCCCCCCAGCTTCCCCTTGATGGCAGCCAGAATGGGCTCCCCGCCGGGATTGAACAAATGCAAAAGCACCTGCTGCCCAGTGGCATTTTCTTTGGCCCGGAACGTCTTCGCGTCGCCATCCGCGATTAGCCGCTCCAGGTCGTATTTCTGATAAAAGCTCATCGGGCCTTGTGGTATGATGATCCCATTCCGGAAACGGAAGTTCAATGGGCCGTTCAACACAGCCTGAAGAACCGGTCTCATGAAGAATTTGTCCAGGGTGGTGTGGTCGGAAGGAATGTACCTAGGGACCCATCACTTCCAGGCGCAGAATCGTTACTTCGAAGACTCCGTCCACTACTCCACCAGCAATCTGTTTTTCGAGCCGTTCGGCTTTAGCGGCTATGAATTGGATGCCGAGGCGCTGCGAAACGGCACCGTCGCTCTGGTGCATGCGCGCGGTCTTTTTCCGGATGGGCTCAGTTTCCATATGCCGGAGTTCGACGAACTCCCCGAGCCCCGCAACATCTTGGACGCCTTTCCAGCGATGGACGACAATCTGGGACTGTACCTGGCGGTTCCCGAGCGCCACGCCGACGGATTGAATTGCGCCCTGTCCGAGGTCGAGCAGAACCTTGCGGTCCGTTACATCGCCGAGGAGAAGCCGCTTCCCGACGAGAATACCGGCCGCGACGTGAAGCTGATCCGGCTCGGCCGGAAAAATATACGATTTCTGCTTTCCACCGAATCGATGGATGGAATGACCACGCTCGCCATCGCGCGCGTGCGCCGGCAAGGGACCGGCCAGTTCATATACGACGAGAAATTCATTCCGCCCGCCCTGCAAATCAGCGCCGCGCCTCCTTTGATGGTGTTGCTCCGCCGCCTGATCGAGGTGCTGGAAGAAAAATGCCGCACCGTTGCAAAACCCAAGGACCTCGGCAGCACGCCCGTATCCGGTTTCTCGGCTGAGGGCATCGCCAACGCCTGGTTTCTGCATTGCATCAACTCCAGTCTCGCGCCCTTGCGCCACCTGTGCGTCTCCAAACGTGCGCATCCCGAGGAGCTGTTCGTCGAATTATCGCGGCTGGCCGGCGCGCTGTGCACCTTCAGCCTGGATTCGCATCCCACCACGCTCCCGCTTTACGATCACCTGCATCTGGAAAAGTGTTTCGAAGAGCTCGACCGGCACATCCGCACCCATCTGGAACTGATCGTGCCCAGCAACTGCGTGCGAATCCCGGTCTCTCAGGCCGCGCGCTACTTCTACGAAGGCCAGATCGTGGACGAGCGCACCGTCAACCGCTCCCGCTGGATTTTCGGCGTACGCTGCAAGATCGGAGAAGCGGACTTGATCGAGCGCGTCCCGCGCCTGGTGAAGATTTGCTCCCGGGCTTTCCTGCCCAAACTGGTAGAGCGCGCCCTCCCCGGTCTCAAGTTGTCGCATATCTCGGTTCCTCCTCCGTCCTTGTCGCCGCGCGTCGAATATCAATACTTCGCCATTGACAAGTCCGGTCCCTGCTGGGAGCATATGGTGAAGACCCGCGAGTTGGGTCTGTACATCCCCGGCGAGTTGCCCGATCCGGAGATCGAGTTGTCCGTGATTCTGGAATCGTAAGCATGCAAGAGGGACCTTCCTCGGAAAATCTGGCGCTTCAGTTTCAAGAGCTGCTCACCGCCATCGAGCGCCTGCGCTGTCACCGCCAGGAAGTCGATAACGCGGAGTTATTCCGCTCCCAGGTGCTGCAGGCCATCCGCCTGGCCGAGCAAAACGCCAAGGCGCGCGCTTACGCCGACAACGATATTAAACTGGCAACCTTCGCGGTAGTCGCTTTCCTGGACGAGTCCATTCTCAACCTGCGCAAGCCAGTCTTCAATGAATGGGTGCGCAAGCCCCTGCAGGAAGAACTGTTCGGCCAGCACGTCGCCGGCGAAACCTTTTTCCAGAACCTGGAGCAGCTGCTCGGACGCCGCGATGCGCCCGAGTTAGCGGATCTGCTCGAAGTCTACTATCTCTGCCTGCTGCTCGGATATCTCGGACGCTACAGCATCACCTCCCGCGGCGACCTGCGCGCCCTCATGGGACACACCGACGACAAGATAAAACGCATTCGCCAAAGCAGCGTCGACTTGTCGCCTAATTGGAGAGTGCGCGAGGAAATTGCACCGGTGCGCGCCGACGTCTGGCTGCGGCGCATCTTCATCGGAGCCGCCGCCTGCGCCGCCCTGACCATCGGACTGTACTCGGTGTATCGCATCTCGCTGGGCTCGGATGTAAGCGCCCTCGAACTCCTCTCCATACGGGGGCAGCGTTAGCGGGTATGCCTGGCGGGATCGGCTTCTACGTCATCGCCGCGGTATCGATGATGATTTTCATCGGTATCTCCTGGTTCGTTACTTCCCTGCTCCATCTCTCACCGACGGCCGACATGATCGTGCGCATGCTGGCCATGGGCCTGATTTTCGCGGTCTTCGGTCTGTTCTACACCTGGCGCCAGCGCCGGCAAGCTCGTAAGACTGAGGCCGCGACGCCGGGACAATCCGCCGCTGCCTCGGCCGAAAAGGAAGTCGAAGTCTACATCCGCGACGCCCAGACACGCCTGGCCCAATCGGCGCTCGGCAAGGAAGCCAAACTCGTCCAGCTCCCGGTTTTCTTCCTGCTCGGTGAAACCGGATCGGCCAAGACCAGTATCTTCGTGCACTCCGGCGTAGAGCCCGATCTTCTGTCCGGCCAGGTGTACCAGGACAACGTAATCACCTCCACGCAGGCCGTAAATCTGTGGCTGGCGCAGAAATCGATATTCGTCGAAATGGGCGGGAAGCTGCTGGGCG
>Ga0335083_10001373_pt1 | contig 33634 bp, 44 predicted proteins | sample Lox_Sample_42_FD_206716 | JGI IMG/M metagenome (GOLD analysis project Ga0335083, IMG submission 206716) | Soil microbial communities from Loxahatchee National Wildlife Refuge, Florida, United States - Lox_Sample_4.2 | ecosystem: Environmental > Terrestrial > Soil > Wetlands | place: USA...
ATAGATGGATTTTGCTGGGTATGCGGCGCTGGGTGACATAACATGACTAAAGCACAGTATCAACGTAGAATGCGCTGGCTGCGTGAGCATCCGCAGGAACACCGGGGCCGCCGCAAGCACGGCATCCATCGCCACCCGCACTATCAGACTCTCGCGAAGGTCACGCGCTTGGGGCCGCGCCGCTTTCCGTTCGGTATGTACGTACCCGGCACGATCCTCACTGAGGAACTGATCGAGCGCGGCTTGCGTACTGGCGGTGCGCCGTGGATATTCGAGCGTGCGATCGAAGTGCGCGAGGAACGAATCAAGGCGCGCGAGAAGCGCGGCTGGCTCAAGCCGTTTCTCGAACTATTCAGACGCCCGCGCAATTATTACGGGCAGGGGTCGCCCGTGAAGGTGGTCGACAAGTAGCTGTACTGGATGAGCAATCCGCGATTTCCGAGCGAGTCGAAGCCGACGATGAAATCGAAGCTTCAAGAACGAGCCGATGGGTGTGAGAAGCCCGTTACAGAGAAGCGAGCCGTTATGGGCGGGAAGCCCGGCACAGAGAAGCGAGCCGCGTAAGAACAGAAAGCCGTATGCGGAGAGCGAGCCGTTCGGTGTGAGGAACCCGCTGGAAACGAGCGAGCCGTTAGAGAGAAGAAACCCGGATGTAGGAGAGCGAGCCGCAAAGAGGAAGAAAACCAACCCGCGAGAGCGAGCCGTGAGCGCCAAGGAAACTGCTACAGACGTGCGAGTCGGCGAAGCTGAGAAAACCGTCTGGTTCGAGCGAGCCGATTATTGGGAGAAAACCGGGATAACAGAGCGAGCCGCTCACGCAGAGAAATCCGCTCCTTCAGAGCGAGCCGAGCGAGCAAGAGGAGGCAGTAACAACCGAGCGAGCCGACAGTGTAGAGGCAACCGACGCAGCCGAGTGAGCCGTCGAACCTGAGGAATCCGCGTCCTAGAAGCGAGCCGAGCGAGCAAAGTAAACCGAAGACGCTGAGCGAGCCGTAATCTGAGAGAAAACCGGACTTCCTGAGCGCGCCTCTTCACGGGGCGACCCCTGCCAGTATATAACCGGAGTGTGGAGAAGCAGCCCGAGATAGTTCTGGATTTATACACGCCGCACCGGGCGCAGATGGTGCTGCACAATTGCCCGGCGCGGTTTCGCTCGGCGGCCATGGGTCGGCGCTTCGGCAAGACCCTCGCCTGCTCCAACGAAATCATCAAGGCTGCGATCGACCGCCCGGGCTCGATGAACTGGTGGGTCGCCCCGGTCTTCCGGCAGACCGAGATTGCATACTCCATGGTCGAGAAGGCGCTCGTGCCTACCGGCCTCATCGCGAAGCACCAGAAGTCACTGGATCGCTTCATTCTCGTCAACGGCTCCATAATCGAATTCCACAGCGTGGGTAATGAGCCGGACAGGCTCAGAGGCCCCGGCATCGACTTCCTCGTCATGGACGAGTGCGCGATGCTCCTGAAGAAAGTCTGGGAAGAGATCTTGAGGCCGACCGTCGCCGACCGCATGGGCCGCGTGATCTTCATCTCGACGCCGAAGGGCCGCAACTGGTTCTTCGACATGTTCCAAGCCGGACAGGCCGGTCTGCGCGGCGAAGAACTCTACAAAGACTACGCCTCGTTCAACTTCCCGACCGCGATGAATCCATTCATCCCCGAGGACGAGATCGAGGATGCCCGGCGCAAGCTTCCCGCCGACGTGTTCCGGCAGGAGTGGCTTGCCGAATTCCTCGAAGAGTCTGCCGGTGTCTTCCGAGGCATCAAAGCTTGCATCTGCCGCGTGTGGGATGAAGCTGCGCCGTTCTTCTCTCCCACTCACAATCTGCCGTACGTCAACGGTCACACTTACGTCATCGGCTGGGATCCGGCAAAGCACACCAACTTCTCCGTGCTGACCGTGATGGACAAGGCGGCGCGCGAGGTGGTGGCGTTCGAGCGCTTCAACAAGATCGACTGGAGCTTCCAGCTAGGCCGCATGAAGGCGCTGGCCGCGTCTTACCGGGCCAACGTCATCATGGACGCGACCGGCGTCGGCGACCCTCTGGTTTCGCAGGCGCGCACGATGCTGAACCCGCTCGGGCTCGGCGTGACGCCGATCACTTTCTCGAACACGTCGAAGAACGAATACATCGAGGCGCTCGCGATCGCGGTAGAGCAGACACGCATCCACTATCCTGATATACCTGAATTGATCGCCGAGCTTGAACTGTTTCAATATGAATACACGAAATCACGACACGTCGTTTACTCCGCGCCGGAAGGCTTCAACGACGACTGCGTCCTCTCGCTCTCGCTCGCGTACTCCGGCTGCTCCAAGTCCGGTTTCTTTGAGGATCTGGTTGTACCGTCTGTCGGTGCGCTGTCCGCGATGAAGGAAGAGCCCCTGAGCTTGGGCGGTGGAATCCAGATCGACGCGCTCGCGCTGCTCTACAATCCGGAACTGGCCAACGCGATCAACGCGACCGGGAAGCCTGATCCGCAAGCTGGCTGGACGTGGGATCCGCTCTCGCACACCATCAAGTATCCCGATGGGCGCTCGCGGATGCTGCTCTTCTGATGCTTGACAGACTCGCCGCTACCGTGTACGCTGCACAGCTATGCCGCCAAAAATAGTTCAGATCATGACTGCAGCGCCGGTTGGTGGTGCTGTGAGTGTTCTCGCCACCAAGCCCATACTCTTCGCGCTCAACGAAGACGGCGAGGTTTTCATAAGGGACTGGAGCAAAAAGAAATGGATCCCGATCGATAAGGCCGACGACTGATGGCGAAGAGATCTAAATTCATCCGGCTTCATGGTACCAAGGTGAAGGGAATTGTCTCGCTGCGCCACAAACGCATCTTCTCCATCACCGATACCGGAGATCATCGCATCGTTCACGTAGAAGGTAGTTCGATGGGTTACGAAGTCTACGATACGATCGATGAAATTGAAGCCATGTGCGACGGACGCAAGCGCGCTCCGAACCACAGCGCCGACGCGCGGTAAGCTTCGAGAAGGTGCGGGAGTGCCGATCATTTACCAGTGGTGGTCTTCGCTGTCAGCCGACAAACCGGCGTCAGTCGACGAACCGGCGTCGACTGCCAGCACCTATGAGCAACACTTTTGCACTATCTGTGGCCGCCCGATCGAGCGACATCGAAACCGTTGTATCTGCTGCGACATATTCTGGTTCCCGCCTCTATGCTGCCCGGGCTGCGAGTGCCGGTCGCACGAAACCGCCCACGACCCTAAGTAAAACACCTGCCATTGCCATAAAACGCTGTACTTGATACTCCTTCGGCTAGGGCGAAACCCAGCCGAAGGAGCAAGTGCGCGATGGACTCGAACGTATGTCCGGCCTGTAAAGGCACCTGCGTAGTCGAGAATTCCCAACATGTGGTGCAGGCTTGCCCGGTCTGCGGTGGTTCCGGTCGGCGCGACGTGCCCGATTACCGGGATGAACATGCCAAGTCCGCGACCGTCTTTCCGGGCGTAATTCCTCTCAAAGACGAGATCAAAAAATGAGAGGCCAGACACCAATGGCATCTGGCCTCTCCGTAACTGTTGCACCCGTGCTGGTTGACCGGGAGCCTTGTAGGGCCCCATTTAGGTCCAGCGCCGCGTGCCCCTCACGGTTACGACCCCTGCGATCGTCAGTATACAACAACACGGTGCTATCGTGTCAAGAGGGGAGAGATGAGAAAAATTCCACTCACCCATGGCAAGGTTGCTCTGGTCGACGACGAAGACTACGAACGCCTCAAGTACTTGCGGTGGTACGCGCACAAAGACCGCCACATATGGTATGCGCAGGCCCATCACCCACGACATGGGACGGTTGTCATGCACCGCGTGATCCTCGGACTCGGTCGCGGGCGTCTCGTCCTGAGCGATCATATCGACGGCGATGGCTTGAACAACCAGCGATCCAATCTGCGACGCGCGAACCCGCAGCAGAACGCCGTCAACCGACAGAAGCAAAGGAACAACACGTCCGGGTATCCCGGTGTGGCCTTACACAAACCCACCGGGCGATGGGAAGCGAAAATTAGAGTGAATCGAGAACGCATCAGTCTCGGATATTTCAACACGCCTGAAGAGGCGGCGCGTGCCTACATCGCAGCCGCGTTGAAGTATCGCGGCGAGTTCGCGCGTTGCTATCCAATTCCTCACGGGGCGACCCCTGCCAATGGCTGAGTTACCGAACCCGACGGGCGACCCGGCTCTGAATGGCGCGATGCTGCGCCAGCCGGATGGCAACCGCTTTTTCGGCAACGCCGAGCTTGAAAAAGCGCGCGGCCTGCCCAGCGGTTTCTTCTCTGACTTCGATCAGGCGAAGAACGGACTCTTTCTTCCCAAAGACGTGATGGAAGGCGTCAACGGCCTTCTGAACGGCAATCTCGATAAAGCTGCTGCGCTCGCGCAGGAAGAGCGGCTCAACCGCAAGATGGGCGCGCTCTACTCGCTTATGTACTCGCTCTATACGACGTCGGCGCAGTGGGGATCCGCAGAGAAGTCATATGACACACCGACGCATCGACTGCTCCGTGAGATCTGGGCCAAGAGTTTGCTCGATCGCCTGATCGTCGCTTCGCGCATGCGCCAGCTTCGGCACGTCGCACGCCGCGTCACTGTACAGGGCCGCGAGAAAGGCTGGTACGTGACGCACATGCAGAGCAAAGACCCGAACTTCAAGATGACCAAGGATATCTTGGATCGCTGCCGCGAAGTCGAGTTCATGCTCAACACGCCGAATGCCGAGCCGCATCCGACCGGCTTCCGCGACGTACTCATGAAGGCGGTTCAGGGTGAGTTAATCATCGATCGCAAGGCGCTGGTCGTAGTCGAAAGGAATTCGCGCGGGAAGCCGCTCTCGTGGCATCTGCTTCCGCCGGACGACATCAAGCCCCGGTTCAAAGTCCTGCTCAAGTTCATGCTCGATTACAAGTGGACGACCGTCTCGCAGGCGGTAGTCAACATCAAGAACAAGTTCGGCGTTGATCTCACGGACAAGGCATACATTCAGGAGATCGATGGCCGCGTGCTCGGTGCGTGGCGCTCGGATGAGATGTACGTCGACATCGTCAACCCGAGTGACGAGATCAACCGGCAGGGTTTCGGGATCTCGCCGCTGGAGAACTCGCTCGATTCGACGACGCTGCTCATCATGGGCATGCAATACAACAAGAACATCTTCCTCTCGAACTATCCCGAAGCCTTCCTCATTCTGAAGGGCGAGTTCAGCCCTGCTGGTCTCCAAGCATTCAAAAACATGATATATTCGGAGGTAGGCCCGCAAGGTAATCTCCGGCTCCCCGTTCTCCCCACCGGAAATTCCGAGTACGATGCCGAACTGCTGCGGCTGCGCGACACGATGACTGATATGCAGTTCGTGCAGCTTATCCGGCTCGCGATCTGTCTCAAGTGCGCCGCCTATGGGATGCACCCGGCGACCCTGAACTTCTCTCCCGATATGGGCGCGAGCACGACCGGCGTGATGGCGCAGGAAGAGACGCAGGAAGCGCAGATCGCGCTCGCGCAGGAAGAAGGATTCCATTCGCTGCTCGATACGATGTCGGATTGGTTCAACCGGTCTCTCATCTGGCCGTGGTACGACGACCTGCATATGCGCTGGAACGTGGAAGACCAGCCGACCGAGGTCCAACGCATCGACCTCTGGACCAAGAAGCTCGCGATGGGCTCGACGGTCGACGAGTGGCGGCACGATGAGGGCCTGAGCACGCTGGAAGAGGCGACCGGCGGAAAAGTCAGCGGCGAATTTATCAACTCACCGTTCTTCTTCCAGCAGGTCGAGACCCAGATGATGATGGACCAAGCTCAACAGCAGATGCAGCAGGAAGCCATGCGCGCTAGTGGCGAAGGCTTCGAAGGCGGCGCAGAAAAGCAGGGGATAGAGCAGAAGCAGGCGGCGACCAAAACAGTGCTCGCACGCACCAATAAGGGCGCGACGCCTAGACCGGGAAAACCGGGGGGAGCATCGCGCAATGGTGCCAAACCGAAAGCAGCTTCAGAATAGAACCAATGTCTTGGCAGCGATCCTCACCGTCGTATTGCTTTATGGTCTACTCTTCATTGGCTGCGGATCGCAGCCGACACCGCCGCCGACTCCTACACCCGTACCGACCGTCGCTCCGACGACCGTACCGACTCCTACTGTACCGACAGTCTACTTCGATCCGGGCTCTACACAGCTAAAGCCAACCGCCTCGGCGGTTTTGGATCCGATCGTAGCCAGCATGGCGGCCAACCCGAGCGCCGCACTAACAGTCAACGGATATACGTCGGCTATGGGTACGGAAACCGATGACATGACGCTGTCCATGCAACGAGATCAGGCTGTCGCGGAGTATCTGGAAGCGCATGGTGTACCGTCCACACGCATTACGCTGAGTGGCTACGGCAAAACTGCGTTCGTCGCGACCAACAAGACACCACAGGGTCGCGCGCTCAATGACCGGGTCGAACTGATTGAAAAGTAAAAAGGAGATCTTTATGCGATCAAAATTAGTACCGAAGTTTGCTTTGATTCTCGCCTTGCTCTTTGCCGCCTGCTCGACGGCAAACAACACCTTCGACATCTGCTCTGCCGTGTCGGTAGTACAGACGCAGCAGACCGTGATCGAAGCTGCTGCTGTCACTCTGATCAGTCTCAAAGCCACCATACCGGCGAGCGAGATGGCCAAGGCCGCAGCGGCCTATGGAGCGTGGTATTCCACTCAGGGCCTGATCCAGTCGAGTCTGATCGCGGTCAATGACTCAGGCGGTTCTGGCATCACGATCCAGCAGTATGCTCAATTGCTGGCTCAAGCGGTGCTGCTCGCAGGCGAGTTCATCGCGATATACAACTCGCTGGAGAAGACGCCGACCATTGCATCAGGCAAGGTGCAGATGGCTGCGGCTGCAGCACCGGGTTGCACCATGACAGATGCGCAGATCACCACTGCGCTTACTGCCAATCTCCAAACGTGGGCCCAGTTGGGCGGCCCGTGAGGTATTTGCCGTGACACTGCCTCCGTGGATGCGAGTGATTCAACAGTCGTGGCTCTTCCACGTCGTGATGGCTACGCTCGTGGCCATCGGCGGCTCAGCGTTTGCATGCTTCGGTGAGAAGAACGAATTCAGTTGGGAATGCTGGAAGATCGCTATCATCGCCGGGGGTGTCTATCTATTCGCATCTTTGCAGCATTCGCCGGGCTCCATAGCTTTTAATCCGGATGGGACTCCAAACGAACTCGTGAAGAAGGTGGTACAAGCGCAACAGACTGGCGGGATGGTCAAAGTCGAGGTATCGAAATGACAACTTGCCAAGAATGTCACAAGGCCGCAGACGCTGTTCGTCATGAGTATACGAACGAGAGGGTGTTGTTTATTTATACACACTCTGACGGCAAGGAGCATAAGGTCTGGATGAAGGCGTTCGACGCGTACGAAGAGCTACGAAACGAACAAGAACAACGATGAGACGGAAGCGTGAACCCGAAACAGAGCCACGCAGTCTTGTTCAAGGGGCTCTATATCTATCGCAGAAATATGGTATCTGGGCCACTGTCGCTCTCGCGCTCATCGTGCTGGTCATCGCCGTCGCGCTTGGCTACGCGCGTTCGCCAATGCTGACGACGATGGAACAAAACAGGGAAGCGATCGACGCACTAACCAAGGAAATGCATGAGAGCAGCTTGAAACGTGATGCGCAAATCGCGCAACTGGTTGCACAGCGCGTAGCCGAAGACGCGAAGAGAACCAAAGAGGCGGAACATGACGCCGCGTTACTACGGCTAATGTGCATGCATATGGCAAAGACGGAGACACAGAAAGACGAATGCGCGGCTTCCCCTTAAAAGAGCCTCACGGGGTGACCCCTGCCATGATGGTGGTCGAGTTTCTAATAGTAGCCGGGATATCATTGATCGTGACTGCGGTGTGGGACTGGTTGACAGACGATGATTCGGACTAAGGGAAAGAAGGCCAAAGTCACCTTTGGCTCCGGGCGGCGACCCGGAAAGCCTACCGGGAGAGCGGAAGGCGTAGTCAGCCATATCGTTTCGAACAAGAAAGTCGGAAAGCGCCCGGCTGGCGCGAGCGGAGCGCAGAGTAAGTTCGGTTATCTGGGAGGAGTAGGAGCACCAAAGGACGGAACTTCACTGTCGGGCGCAGCGGCCCTGCACTTCAACCAGCTTGCGAAGCTGGGACAAGGTGGCAGGGGTCGCCCCGTGAGTGAAGACCCACACTGGCACGAGTACAAAGATGGACACATCGAGCGTGGAGAAGCTACTTTCGCCGACGCTGAAATACTCCAACACATCGACCACCTCGGCCCCGAGCATATTGCCGTCGGACGGGCAGTTACGTTTAGGCTTCGGCCTGATAGCGACGATGAGGTCGAAGGCGAAGGAATCATCGACGACTTCGGCGACAAAGGCGTAAGGATCATCACGCCCGAAGGGGAAGCCCAGAACGTATTCTGGCACGAGCTTGAAGTAATCGAGCCGCCACCGAAACCCAAGAAGAGACCGTCGACCAACAAGGATGGAAAGAAGCAGATGACTCGCGGCCTGTGGGGCCGATTGAGTTCGCTGCTCACTGCGGTAAAGCAACGGGCTCCTTCGCAGGCAAAAGTGAGGGCTAAGCAAGGTGGACGATGACAGAAAGCCATGCCCAGAATGCGCGATACTGGTTAGAGAACTTGAGAAGCGGATCGATCAACGGTTCAAAGACAACCAGCGGGACGCTGAACGTACTGAAACTGAGCTACATAGACGCTTAGAAGAGATGAACGAGTTCCGGGCGCAGATCAGCAATGAACGGCTTGAGTATATGCGCAAGGAGGAATACGAGCATCGGCACTCTGCGGTCGAAGAAAAACTGACTCAAACGGAGAATCGGATTTTGGCGGTGATCGCAGTCAACTCGGCGCGTATAGCCTCTATTGAGAAATGGCAAAGCAAATGGATGGGCGGCGCGGCGATGCTGATTCTATTGGCGGGATTTATCGGAGCCACCATTGGATTGATTTGGGGCGGTCATTCGGTACCACTTTCTGATCTCTATATACATCCAAAGTGAAAGCAGGTAGACCAAAAGAGAAAGGCGGCTGGGCACTCACCAAGCGCAAGGTGCGTGAGCAGAACCCGGGGCTCACAGGGACGCACTTCTATCGCGCCGTGATGTCGATGTATTCAGGCAGGGGCAAGATGCGGAAAAGCGAGATGGAAGAGATTAGGGTCGGCACACGCGTGATGGAGAAAGACCATCACGGTGATACCGGTACCGTCAAAGCTATCTTTCCCGAGGAAGGCAGTTCCAAGATGTACTGCAAAGTCCAGTGGGACAACGGTACTACTGCCGATTACTTTCTGGAAGATATGGAGCCTGTGCATATGCTCGGACAGCAGCATCTGACGAATAAAGCGTACGGCGAACGGATGTTCGGGGAGTTCGGTGGCGAACACAAGTTCCCGCTCGAAGAGAAGGGTTACGGGCTCAAGCATATCTCCGAGCACCACAAGGGTGGCAAGGCGGTCACTGTGCATACGTTCGAGCACCCGGAGACCGGGCACATTGCCAAGATCAAGCACGTCCACGACATAGCGACCGGCGAGAAGACGGGCTCGTGGCGGCACTTCGAGCGCGGTGGCGGTGGCTTGAAAGAGATCGGACACGGTACCGGCGGTGAGGGACTCGAAGCTCATCTCAGCCGGGTCCATCGCGAAGCGCTTACCAGCGCGCAGAAATCGCTGGTGCTAAAAGCCGACTGGCGCACGCTGGATAGAGAGGCGAGTGAGCCGGAGATAGAGCCCAAGCGATATCTCACCATGAAGGAGCACTGCACCAACTGCGGCAAGACTACGTTACACAAAGAGCGCAAGCCGGACTTCGCGCGTGTGTGTCAAACCTGTGGCGACGTGCGCGGCGGCGAGAGCGGTGAGGAAGACAAGAGCTTCGGAGGAATTATGGATATCAGCAAGGCTGGTGAAGGCCGCACGATGGAATGGATCGCGGCGCTATTCGGCTACGCCGAGGACCGGCCTGAAGAAGACATGGGCGCAGCAGCCGGGCTCGGCAAGGGTCCGACCGGCGAATGGACGCGGCCCGACGGCTGGGGTGTGTCGATGACTGCGCGTCCGACCATGCAAGCGTTCAACCTGCACGGCCCTGATGGCGCGCTCTATCAGGGAATCGGCAAGCACGAGCTATTCACCACGCTGCGCCGCATACATCACGGCCCATGGATAGTCGGCCAGCGCCCGGATATGACGCCGGTCGGCCCAATGAGCGCGGTACATCGAAGCCTCGCGGCGATCGGCGAGAACTTCGGTGATGAAGGCATCTGGCTGATCTCCAAAGCGAAGAAGGGAAGTAAGACAGTACGACCGCTATCTGATGCGAAGAAGCAGCAGCGTGCCCTCGCTTTCCGTCAGTACGGTTCCGCGCTTCGGCTGAAGAAGCCTCGGCTGGCGAAACCACCGGGCGGCCCGATGCGCAAGAGTCTGCGAGCCGGTGGTCCGGTTAGCAAGAGCGCGTGTACGGCATGCCACCAGACGGGCGCAATCTTCGTTTTGTGGAGAGGCCCCGAGGGCTTGCAGAAGGGCTATCGCATCTGCCCGGTGTGCCAGAACGACGGTCAACCGTTGGAAGTCGAGAAGGGATTGAAGAGCGCGGTCGGCGGAATGCTGCAAACCGCAGGCAGAAAGGTCGCCCAGTTCGGCGGCAGGATGATGGGCGGCAAGACCAAGATGCCGACGCCGAAGTCTTCACCGAATGCAAGCGCGAAGGGTCTCACCGTCCATATGTACGGCGGCGTCAAGGGAGGCCAGCATCAAAGTGAAAAGGTCTATCCGAAGAGTCCCGCAGATATGCACGCCGTCGCCGAGCGCGAGCGCAAGGGTACTCACGTCATCCACGTGGAAGGCCCACCACATTTGGTTTCGCAGTTTCATCAGGAGCGCACGCTTCATCATCAATCTGGTGGTGCGAAGTTCTGCCCCGGCTGCAAGTACCACGCGGCGGTGGGAGCGCTCAAAGGTAGTTCGTCTCCGCAAGCCGCGACCGGTACGAATCCATAAATACGACTAAGCAATCCCGATAGAGGGGCAGGTCTTTAACAAAGCAAGGAGTGAGTGATGGGACAGACAGCGAATCTGGGATTGCCGACGATCGACAATGTTGAACTGTCGGGCAGCCTCCCTGACAACTGGCAAGCGCTTGCCAATGGAGTGAACGCAGCTATGGGCATATTGGATACCATTTACTCTCAGGGTGCTCCGTACGCAGTGAAGAAGACGATCGTATCGAGCACGATCAAGGCTGCGACGCCGACCGACGTCACCACGGCCAGCGATGATATGCTCATCGAGCAGATCGTGATGGAGACCGATAGCGTCGGTCTCGCCGGGGGCACGAACTTCGAGCTTCTGAACAATAACGCCAACGGCGTGACCGGCATCTTTCTCTCACAGGCGATCTCCGGCCTCGGCGCGAACGTCAACGTGCTGGGAACCAGCGCAGGCGTAGCCGCGATGAAGCCGTTCGTGTTGGAGAAGGGCAAGAAGATTCAGGTCCAGTGTACGGCTTCCGACTGCACTGGCCCCGGCGTAATCACACTGGCCATTTATGGCCGTCGCATGGGTCCGGCATCCGCACTGAGCTAAACCTCACGGGGTGACCCCTGCCAAGGAGTATGAGATGAAGAAAGCAATTGGGGCTGTTATCGCAATCGCCGTGCTGGCTATAGGCTTTTGGTCCTACTTCAATCGCCAGCATGCACGCGTACTGGAAGCGGCTGATGTGACGCCTAATTGGCAACTGGCGCTTCCGTCGTTCAATTACAATTCGCCTTCGGACAACTGGCGGGATCTGATTACCATCCTCAGAGCCGATCTCACGGCGATCGACAAGGCGTTGCCGACTCCGTCACCGTCTCCAACTGCATCTCCATCTCCGAGTCCGTCGCCGACTGCGTCGCCAAGTCCATCACCATCGCCGACTGCGTCTCCGTCAGCAACCCCTACGCCGTAAGGAAAAGCTGAGCCATGAAGCGGAATATAAACGTCGGCTATCGCGGGATGGAGCGCAAGGAAGGCTTGGAATTCCACGGCGCTCCATCCCCCAAGGGTGGTCGGCACCCGGAAGACACCATGGGGTGTCCCGGCTGCGGACGCGAGTTGGAACCGCACGAAGAATCGGTCGGCATGTGCAAAGACTGTGCTGGCAAAGAACGTGCGACGCAGTCCAAGCTCGACGCACGCATGGGCAAAGGTATCCGCGATTATATTGACTTGGTAAAAGGTTGCGGTGTGCTGCCGGACGGCTCGGGCTTCTTTACGGCGACTGTCGGCAAGAAGAAAAAGAAAAAGAAGATGAAAAAGGCCGGGATGGGTATGCCGACCATGCCCAGCGTGACTTCCCCGTCGCCATTGGCAGCGAAGAAGCCGAGGAAGCCCAAAACAGTGCAGACTATCACGACGCGGATCTCACAGGGCGTCGGGATGGCGCGAGGCATTCGCGAATTTGCTGACTTGGCAAAAGCCGGGATGGGTATGCCGACCATGCCTAGTATGGCGGTGGCTTCAGCGAAAAAGCCCAAGAAACCGAAAGTCACATCCATGGATGGAAAGCATCCTTGGACTGGAAAGCCGCAAGAATCACCATTGATTCCTTGGGGTGGAATAACTAAGTCGATAAAGCGTACGCCGGTCGACAGCAGCAACCTCAAGGACGTCGGCTACGACCCAGCTTCAAAGAAACTGCACGTCGGCTTTCACTACAAGGGCGCGGTCTACGAATACGACGACGTCTCGCCCGGCGAACACAAGGCATTGATGAGTGCGCCGAGCATCGGGGAACACTTCAACAAGCATATTCGGAAGACCAAAGAGTATCGGCAAATCAAGAGTGAGGCAGAGTCCATGGGTATTCTGGATTACATCGAGAAGGCGCGCTCGAAACCGTGGCGCTCGAAGAAGGGCAAGGCCAAGGTTGAGCGCACGATGCACGAATGGGGCGAAGGACGGCTGCGTTCGGGCTCAAAGCATGGGCGGGTAGTCACCGATCAAAAGCAGGCGATCGCGATCGCGCTCAATCAGGCACGCAAAGCCGGACACAAGAAGAGCCTCGGAATCTTAGATTATGTCGATATCCAGAAGGGTGTATTAGGTGATGTAGTCGGCAAGATTGGCGGCGCACTGCGCAGGACAGATAAAGCAGCGGTGCAGGGAGCGCACATGCGCAGGTTGGGGATGGGTACCTGCCCGCACTGCAAGGGTTCCGGTGGTCAGGGCGGTAGTATGTCAGCGAAGGTTCCAAACTGTACACACTGCGGCGGTAAGGGACTTGTCATGACTCGGTCCCTCGGTGATGGGATCATTGACTTCATCATCAAGGCCAAGTCGATGAAGCCCGGCGGTGGTGGCCGGTTTGCCAAGCTCAAGGGCAAGCTCGCGCACCGTAAGGGTGTAACCAATCCGGGGGCTCTCGCCGGATGGATCGGACGGAAGAAGTACGGAGCTTCTAAAATGGGAAAGTTCAGCGCCAAAGGACGGAAGCGCGCTAAGAAATAGATGGAACTGGGAGATTTCAGCATGGAGGGGTCGGAATTGGAAGAGTTATTCAGGCCCGATGTCATAATGCCTTCTCAGTGGGCGGATGAACACCGTCAATCGAGAGCCAAAGAAGGAATACACAAGCTTGCACTGGCTGTTCTCGAAGATGCTGTCACCGTTATCGTGAAGCATGGTAATGGAGCGAAGGTCAAACCGCGACAGGTCATCTCGGATCTTTATTGGATATTCAGCCGCCGCGAAGGTGCATTTACGATGCTCGGGTGCTGTTACCTCCTCGAAATTGAACCCGAAGTAATCCGGCGTGGCATGACTGAGTTTATCGAGAGCCGCAGAGATCGTTTTGAACCGTTGGGTTGGTGATGATAGAAACCGCGCCAGTCGGCTGGAATGAGATTGTAGCTTACTACACGCTGCCTACGCGTGGGCCCGACGGTATGGTATTACCGTCATGGAGAGCCACGAACCTAGTGACGCTGCCGCTGCCGTTCGCTTTGCATCTATCGTGGGCCGATATACAAGTTACGCACGCTACCTGTCACAAGAAAATCGTCGACCCTCTTCTCGCAGCGCTGCATGCTGTGCTGTCGGAGGGATATGCACCATTCTTGTCGCAGGACTATGGTGGCTGCTACATGGACCGCGCGATTCGCGGTGCGGCGGATCACCTCTCGATGCACGCATTCGGCGCGGCCTTAGACTTCCGAGTGAAAGAAGACCCGATGGGCGACAATCAACCGGAACCCGAGATGGCTGAGGTCGCGAAAATCTTCAAGAGCTTCGGCTGGTTCTGGGGCGGCGACTTTATGTCGAGGAAAGACCCGGAACACTTCCAGTGGGCGTCGGGATACTAAGTGGACCTCTTAGTCCTCAAAAGTGATCGCACTCCCGATGAGATGGTCCGCATGGCGCGTCTCGGCGCAGCCGGTAAAGGACCATATTGGAAGAACAAGGCGATCAAGGTCGGCGACAAGATCCACGATGCGCAGCCGCATGAGACGTTTCACGAGCCGATTCTCAGCCGGATAGCGCATACGGTCAAGCCGCACGAAGAGTTAAGTGTCGGTTATCGCGGTCACGACAATGAGTTCTATCCTGAGCGTTTCATGCATCACGCGATCATGCATCATGAGCGTGAGAACGGTAAGCCGCGCGAATCCGACAAAGTAATCTTTGCCAACCACACGCTTAGAAGAGCACGGAGTAGCGTCGTCGCCGAACAACGGGAACGGCAAGCGGCTGGAGAGAAGCGCCGCGCAGAGGGTATGGCTAAGTTCAGGGAATTGATGCGCTCGATGAACGCGGTGGTTATCAGATCAGCGACGCCTTTAGTCAAGGCGCTGCATCATTTCTTCCGCGCTCCAGCGCTCAATGTTGAAGGCCACGTATACGAGGGAAAGCCCGGGGAAACTCATGGTGATATCTTCGACCGGATGTCTGAAGAGCATAAGCGTAGTCACCACCTCGACGATGGTTTCGTCGGCCACGACGGTAACTATTATTCTAGAGCCGCCGCGCGCCATGCTGTCGGACAGACCAACAAGCCAGCCACTAAAGATCCCTACATTTCACCGGGAGCCGCGACAAGTGAGCAACTTGCCGACGAACAACGAGCGCATCCTAATGCAAAGCCTAAGAAGATGCCGGAGCACCTGCGTGCGTACGGTGAGACGCCGACAGTCCTGATCAAGTCTGCGGAAGGCGGCTACTTCTACCACGCGACTCATGAATGGAATGCCCACGACATCGCGCACGATAAGCTGAGGCCGCATCGGCCTTGGCATGGAACAGATCAGAGTTCGTGGCCGGACGGCGAGACCGAGAAGCGATCGTACTTCCATCATGACCGCAATCAAGTTGGCGCGTTCCATCCTGAGGGCGGGAAGCCGGTGGTGTTGCGTGTTCACTCCAGCCACGCGGACTTCAAGCGCGAGAAGGGCACCGGAGATCACTACGTAAAGCACACCATCCGGCCCGAGCATATCGAGGTCGAGACCGGTGACGGTACATATAAGCCGCTGAAGCAGTGGGCTGGTGTGAGCAAAAGCTGGCAGGGGTCGCCCCGTGAGGTGGATTTAGTTCTAAAGCACGATGGCCCGGTGAAGTATACCGAGCACTTTCAGGGCATCCCGATCTCGATTGAGAACCCGGCGGGCTCCTATCGGAAGTGGTACGACCCGCACACGGGCAAGAAAGGCGCGAACAAGATGCTCTGGCCGTACGGCTACTTCCAGCGCACCGAGGCTGTCGACGGAGACTCAGTTGACTGCTTCGTCGGCCCGCACAAGGACGCGCCCTATGCCTACATCATCCGGCAGATGAAAGCTCCGACGTTTGAACACTACGACGAAGACAAGGTCATGCTCGGAGCGCGATCGCCGGAAGAGGCGAAGAGAATATATCTCGCGCACTACGACGATCCACGCTACTTCGGACGCATGGACATTGTACCGATGGACAAGCTCCAGCAGAAGCTCGCGGAGAATAGGCAGGAACCGAACGGAGGCCCACTTAAGTGGGGGCCGTCCGTAAAACAACACCCGACTGTCGGGGGTACACAGGCGTAAAAGCCTCACGGGGCGACCCCTGCCAGAGTGGGATGGCTACGCAAGGAGCTTAGTGCTATAGGGTTAAGCGAAGATGGCTGTCGCGCTTAGACATACACCGCGAAGCGGGATTGAATGGCGAACGACGCCGAAAGCAACGGTTTCACCGTCGGCTAGAGATCTGGAATGGGCTGCTGGTTTTATTGAGGGTGAAGGTTGTTTTTACCGGGATTATTTTCCAAAAGATAAGACGCGTATAAAGACGCAGTCTATACAAGCGAATCAGGTGAACCCAGAGCCGATTCTACGTCTTCAGCGATTGTTCGGAGGTACGGTTAAGCAGAGCTTCAATAATTGCAAGCTCAGTGATAAATGTAAGCCGGTATGGCTTTGGGGCGTATACGGTGCGCGAGCGCGTGGTGTGATGATGACACTATATTCGCTCCTAACTGGAGTGCGTAAGCAACAGGTGAAACATGCATTAGGATTGGCTTGATGCGTGCTTAGCTGGAAGAGCAAGGAAACGTAGACACGACCACTAAATGGATGGGCGGTCTCCAAATGAACGGAGGAGACTACCATCGCAAACATTAAGCAGGCGTTAGGGGGTACGACAGCAATCACCTGTTCACTCGTCAGCTTGGCATCCTATGCCTCGCGCGAATCGACGGTAGTGGACAACACTTCAAACCTGTATCTGGATGCGGCGCTCATGTTCCAGATCCAGTTTCAGGCGACGCCGCAGGGCGACATTTGGGTCACACTCGACACCGCACTATTGACCAACTATGCGTATCCGGCGACTGGCGCGGATGCCGCGATCACCATTCCGCAGATCGACAAGTTCGGCGGCGAGGTGATGGGTCAGCAGCACGCCGGTACCGATCTCATTCTGCTCGGCAAGATCACTTGCCCGGCGTCGATCACCACGACCGGTTCCGTGGTCGCCAACTTTGGCTCGGTCGCGGCTGCGCTCGGCGGCAACCTGACCCCGAAGTGGGGCCCGGTGGTCACGAACGCGACTGGCGTGACCTTCGGATCGACGACCGCCAACATCAACGTCTGGTACGACGGCATCTACGCGACCAGCGTCTAATCACGCTGCGTGCGTGAGGGAGCGGCCTAGATGGAAAAGACGTCAGGCTGGTACAACGAACGCTGCCATCTAGGCCCTCCCAACGGCGAGCAACGCTGGCGGTGTCGCGGCTGCAAGCTGCTGCACTTTTACTGCGTCAGATGTGGCGCGTTTAAGACTATCCCACTCGAATGGGAACAGACGTCGGTCTGGACTCTTAACAAGTGGATGGAGTTTTTGAAGCAGCCGGAGCAGCAGAGGCAGTTCAAGCTGAAGGCCGTGGGCTGGCTATGCGATCGATGTAGGCTGGGAATACGCGAAGCCATTCGAGTAGTGCCTAAACCGGAGCCGAAGATTTATGTGGTGGGTTCTTAAAGATCTGGTCTTGTTTGGGTTTGGGCTCTTCGTTGGCTGGTTCATCTGGAGCCCTTTCGAGGAAGAAGATTCGGGAAACGGCGACGAAGTATTGATTCCCGATTCTCCGACACTCAACCATAATCGAAGCCCACTATTCAGGGCGGCGGCATCTGCCCGACCGTCGAGTGGCAAGGAGCCGTCGTGAACGTAGGAACGATCGATTCCGAGAATCGTACCGTGGTCAACGGTTGCGAGGCGTGCGGCGGCGATCATGAGGTCATGATCAAGAACCTGAACGACAAGCTCAAAGCCAGTACCAAGAAGACGCACTGGTTCGAGTGTCCGCAACACGGCCAAGGCGGCCCGGTGATGATCAAGGTCGAAGACGACGAGGATTAATCCCGTGCTTGAACACGTAAAGCCGGGCAGCGTGCTGTTCGGCTACATTACCGGCGGGCACAATCTCAACAAGTTCAACGAGTGCCTGCACGAATTGCGCGATATGGACGCGCAAAACCTCAAGCTGCTGAATTCATTAGGCAGTGCAACCGGGCCGTTCCACGAGGACAATCGGAACAAAGTAGTCGACATGGCGATGGCGAGACCGCGTGTCGAGTACCTTGTGTGGGTTGACACAGATATCGAGTTCAAGCCCGTGGATATTTATTCGCTGTTATATGCGGCGAATGACACCGATCACCGAATCGTTGCCGGACTGTACTTCGGGAAGCCCGGTTGGTCCGATAAGTGGTGGCCGCAGTGGTATGAATTCAACGAGATAGATGAATTCACGATCGTAGACAAGTTGGACGGTCGACCGCTGCAGCGAATTGACGGCGCTGGCATGGGAATCTGTGTCATGCACATGTCAGTGTTTCGTGAATTCCCTGAAGTGGATCACAACTGGCGCTGGTTCGGACGGGATCCGTGGACAGTCGATGGAAAGATTGAGCGTTTCGGCGAAGACCTGACGTTTTTTCTACGCTGTAACCGGAGATGTTATCCGGGCTATGAGCGTTGGTCGAATTTGCCACCCAAGAAGATCGAAGTCTGGGGGCATCGCGGCGTGGCTGTTAAGCATCATAAGGAGCAGGCCATTGGAGTCGAAGAATACCTCGCGCAGGGAACTGTTACTCGGATGCGGGCATCGGAGGGACAAGCTGCTGAAGCTCCCGGGCTTCGAGTTGTGGGCGGAAATGGTGACGGCGGACCAGAACCCGCTGTGTCACCCGGACGTGTTATTAAACCTTGAGGAGTTTCCGTATCCGTTCAAGGACAATGAGTTCGACGAGATCCATGCGTATGAAGTTCTTGAACATACAGGTCAGCAGGGAGACTGGAGATTTTTCTTCGACCAGTTCACCGAGTTGTGGCGCATTCTCAAGCCGGGTGGCTATCTCCTCGCGACCACCCCGGCGTGGAGTTCGATATGGACGTGGGGCGACCCGAGCCACAAGCGCGTCATCAATGCTGGCACGCTGGTATTCCTGTCGCAGGCCGAGTACGAAAAGCAGATTGGGATCACGCCGATGAGTGATTTCAGATTTTACTATAAGGCGGATTTCGAGACGCGTTATCTGAATGACAAGGCCAATGGCGGCGAGACTCTGGAGTTCGCGTTGAAGGCAATCAAGTGACGCTCGAAGCATCAGGGACGCAGACGGCGGTTATCGGCACGGAGCATACGCTTCACGATAATACGAATTTCAAGACGTTCGTCGCATATGCCGATCTCAGCAACATGGCCGCAGGTGACATGCTTGAACTGCGGATCTATAGCAAAGTGCTCAGCACGAGCGCGCTCAATGTCGCCTACTACATGGCTTTCAGCGGAGCCCAGAGCGCCAACGGGGGCTTATTTCAGGTAAGTCTGCCGCTGCCATCCGATCAGGAGTGGCGGTTTACGCTCAAGCAGCTAACCGGGGTCGGACGCAACTACGACTGGAAGGTAATTTCGCTTTAGAGAAAGGAATAGGAAAGCAAACGGGTAGAGCCCAGCCTGACCTTGGAGTTGGGCTGGGCTTTTGTTTATGAGCATCATCTCGTACGTCAACCGTTTTCAGGCCAACAATAATAACAGTGGCCCGGTCAGTGCGTCTTGCTCGGTGTCTGGCCTCAAGAATGGAGATCTGCTGCTGGCGTGGGTATCGTCGGCATATGATCTTTCGCATACCCCGACGGTGCCGGGCTCATTCACCCAGATTGGTAGCTGGATCAATTCTACTTCTATAAATTACTGGTTCGGAATGTTCTATACGTACTATAACTCTGTTACCAATCCCGGGCCATACGCGATTGGTAATTGCGGCTATCCCGAGATCATCATGCGCGCCTATAGTGGTGTAGTGCAGTCTAGTCCGATCGACAAGTACAACAGCGGTCAGAACGGAAATTCGAGTCAGATCACTCTCGGCTGTACTGTTCCAGCGCTGAGTGCTACTGCGGTAGCCAATGAGTGGTATGTAGTTGCGTTCGCCATCGGCGGTGAGGCTGCACCTAACACGCTCAACTCTAACCCAACTGACTGTTCCAATGTGTTCACTGGTAAACAACAATGGACTCGCTGGGACGGTGACAAGAATATGGGTTCGGCTGGATCTACTCCGGGTGCAGAGTCGGTCAATTACAGTGTCACCAACGGGCTCTTAGGTTTCGGCGCTACACTGATACCGGCGGCGATTGGAATGCCGCTGGGATTACTGCGCAACCGGCGTAATCGCATTCAAGTTCCGCGCAATTTCAATCTGCCAAGGCCGCCGATCAAGTGGAACATCTAAAGTAGCATGGCAGATATAACCTTCATAGGCCGCAGTCAGAACACCAACAATGCGGCCAACACCAGTGTCGGCATCACCACCCCGGCTGGGATGGCGACCAATGATCTGATGCTGGTGTATGTATCTTCGGCTGATGAAACAGCCGCAAACATGTGCCCGGCACCTACGGGCTTTAGCAGATATGGAGGAGTTATAACCGGGACCGCTGGAGGCTCAGGCGCGATGTTCTACGGGTACTACAGTGGTACAACCAGCTTTACTTTCGGTAGTACCCAACTCCAGTATCCGAAAATTGTCATGCGGGTTTACCGGGCGTGGGACGGAAGCCAGATCGAGCTTGAGGCAGGAAATGCGGTAGGTACGACCGGCAATTCAATCCAGACTTTAACTATACCCTCTCCTACTCCTACCATAATGGATGGAGAGATGTATGTAGGCTTCTGGTCCAGTCATACCAGCACCAGCTTCGATACTCTGCCCAGCATGAGCGATGGGACGCTGGATACCACCCTGTGGGAATCTTATGATGCTGACGTCTACATACCTACGGCGGGCACAACACCCGCGAGCCAGACTGCAGGCAGCAGCACTACCGGGATCGGTCCTGCGATAGCTTATGCCGTAGATATATACGTGGCGACAACTCCCTCGACTGTTGCGGCTGGTGGAACAACAATCGTACCGCCAGCCCCGTTGGTGCGTCCGAGCATGTTCGTCAAGCTGGCTAGTAAGCCAGCACCATCCGGGGTACCTCCGCATATTCTTAGGAAGAAACCGATCTCGGCGCGTAAACGGATCGCTCCGATAAAGCTTCCGATCTTTCAGATTCGAGACAAAACGATCCTGCAACAAGCGCCGGTCTCTATCAATCCGAAATTGTTGCATAAACGCGGTCCTGCTATCCGGCGCGTGGTAAAGGTTACGCGACTGAGGCAGCGCGCGATTTACCGGCTGATTCAGCCACCGGCTGCGAAGCTCGGTATCTGGATACGTGTCATTCACGATGTTCGGCGTTGGAAGCCCAAGACCTTGCGCGGTCCGCTCCGGCGCTTTTCGCTTAATCTACTCCGGAAGGTTCAACCACCAGCCGCAGAGCTTCCGCCGCCGCTCAAGGTGGTACACGACGTCAGGCGCTGGAGCCCGCTCAAACTCCGAGGTCCGCTGCGTATTTTCCTGATCCGTAAACTCACGAGGATCGCACAGCCACCAGCGTCGGCTCTGGGTATCTGGCTTCGCATAGTTCACGACGTTCGACGCTGGAGACCGAAGAGCCTTCCCGGGCCGCTGCGCCTGTCACCGAGCCGACTATATAAATTGATGTCGCCGCCTGTATTCATGTCGCGACCTTCTGTGGGCGTCATCACTCGTTTTGTTCTAGCCAAGACCGTCGTATCGTTCCGGAGCCGTCTCATATCTAGACCGACCGGGTTCAAATTCAAGGTCATCCACGATACCTATAAGTGGACACCGAAGACTTTGCGCGGGCCGCTCCGTCGATACTCGATGCGTCTTCTTCTTCGAACCGCGCAGCCGTCTGCCGCCGCTCTGGCTCCGTTGCTTCGAATCGTACACGACGTCCGGCGTTGGAAACCGAGATTCCCGAAGGCATTCAAACCGCAGCCACCGCTTGTACGGTCCAGATTTTTCGTTCCGCCATTCCCGCTCGTCAATCTGGCGACCTTGAGCTTGCTGTTTTATTTCATCAGTCCGGCAGTTTCGATCATTGGCCTTCCTCCGGCTTTGATCTTTCGGGCCAAGGCCAGACTGCGACGAGGAGTCAATAGACCACCGGCACGCAGACCAATACAGAAGCGCAAGCTGTATCAGTTGATACAACCTCCGGCATCTGCTCTGGGGATCAAACTCAAGATCGTACACGATACGTATAAGTGGAAGCCCAAGACCTTGCGCGGCCCGCTGCGCGTTTACCGCACACGCCTGACACGCTTGGTGCAACCACCCGCAGCGGCTCTCGGCATCAAGCTCAAGGTTATCCACGATACTTACCGATGGGCTCCAAAACGAATCAGAGGCCCGCTGCGCGTTTTCAGGATGCGGCTACTCCGGTTGATTCAGCCACCGGCACTCGAACTGGGAATATGGCTCCGCGTAGTGCGTCGACCGCGCAAAGTCGGACGTGCCATCACGGGACGACCCCTGCGCGTCTTCCGCATGCGGTTGCTCCGGCGCGTACAGCCACCGGTATCTGCTCTAGGCCAGTGGATGAGAGTAGTTCATCGATCTCGACGTTGGAGCCCGTTGAAGCTTCGAGGGCCGTTGCGCCGATACTCGATGCGGTTACTCGGCAAGGTTCAGCCGCCGGTATCTGCGCTGGGGATCAAGCTCAAGATCGTCCACCGTACGTATAAGTGGCGTCCGCTCAGACTACGTGGTCCTCTCCGTGTCTTCCGCATGCGGTTCTTGCGATTGATTCAGCCGCCAGTTGCCACACTTGGGCAGTGGATGCACGTCGTCCATCACGCGCGCTCGTGGAAGCCATTGAGGCTGCGCGGACCGCTCCGTGTCTTCCGCATGCATCTGCTGAAACTCATACAGCCTCCAGCGCTCGAACTGGGAATGTGGCTTCGGGCCGTTCACAAGACTCGGCAGTGGCGGCCTCTAAGACTGCGTGGTCCATTGCGTCGTTTCTCAATGCGGTTGTTCCGTCTCGTGCAGCCGCCTGTAGCAAGCCTCGCGCCGTGGCTCCGTCTCGTAAAACGGCCCCGTCGTTTCGTGCAGCGATTCCCGGTCGCGTTCAAGCGCCGCGCTCCACTGCTACGCCTGAGAGCTTTCATCCAGCCTCCAGCCGCCGCGCTCGGAGTCTGGCTCAAGGTTCTCAAACGACAGCGTACGTGGAAGGCACTGAAGCTGCGTGGGCCGCTGCGCGCGTCGTATCGGAAACTCGTTCTCGGCGCACCGCCGAGTCTCGCGCAGCTTAGCCTTTTGCTCAAGACCGTACTTAAGCCGCGTCGCTGGAGACCGCTGAGGCTTCGAGGCCCACTCCGACGATACTCACTACGTCTTCTTCGACTCGTACAGCCGCCGTCTGCAAAGCTCCCGCCGCCGTTGCGAGTGATACATCGTACCCGGCGCTGGAGCCCTATGCGGCTCCGAGGACCATTGCGCATCCTGAAAATGCACCTGCTCCGGCTCGTGCAGCCGCCAGCGCTGGCGCTCGGGATCTGGATGCGTATCATTCATCGGCCTCGCGCATGGCGGTCTCTGAGGTTACGCGGTCCTCTTCGTATCTTCCGCATGCGGCTACTCCGGTTGATTCAGCCACCGGCACTCGAACTGGGAATATGGCTCCGCGTCATTCGCCGTCCACGTCGAACCGGGCGCGCTCTCGCAAAACCGCCGCTGCGTCGATTCGCGATGCTATTGCTCCGGCTCGTGCAGCCACCAGCGGCCAATCTCGGTATACGGCTGATCAAGATCAGAAAGCGGATCGCGGCTGGCAGGGGTCGTCCCGTGATGGTCCACCGACGGCGGATCTTCACCGCCGTGCAACCATCGGCGATTAGATTCGTTCGGCGCATACGCGCAATACGGCGTCAGCCACAGGCCGTGGTATCGCGGCGTCGGCAGATCTTCACCGCCGTGCAGCCGCTGGCAATCAGGTTCGTGCGCCGGGCTCGGGCAGTGCGAATCCGTCAACAGCGCGCGGTCGTGAGACGTCGCATCTTCCCGCTCTTCGGGCGGCCAACGCCCGTCGGATTCCCGCTCGGGCTCCTACGCAAGCGCGTCAAGCCATCACGGGCGACCCCTGCCAGAGTGCGTCTGCGGATTCGCCTGACGCGGCTTATACAACCTCCAGCCGCTGCTCTGGGTCAGTGGATAAAGGTGCTGAAACGTCAGCGCCGCTTTGTCCCGCGATTCCCCAAAGCCTTCGTGCGCCGGGCTCCGCTGCTGCGGCTGCGCGGTCTTATCGCACCGTCGGCTGCTGCTCTCGGCGTGTGGCTGCGGCAGGTAAAGAAATCGCGCCGCTTTGTCCAGCGCTTCCCGGTCGCGTTCAGACGTCAGTCTCCGATACTTCGTCTTCGTGCGTTCATCCAGCCGACGGCAGAGGCTCTCGGCTTGCTGCCGTCACAGATCTTCCGCGCGAAGACCAGCATGCAGGAAGCGCTCTATCGGATACGCGTGTCGACCAGACCGCCATTTAAGTCGCTGCGCGTTTTCTTGATGAAGCTCTTGCGCAACATCCAGTCACCGGAGTCGATGCTCGGAGTACCGCCGTGGATCATTTTCCGGCGGCGGCGTCCGATCATTCCGCCGTCGAGACGGCCAGTTCTGCTGCGGCTGCGTGCGTTCATCCGGCGCTTGATGCGTCAGTTGGCCCCGGGCCTCGGGACGCCGACGTTCATTCTGCAGCTTGATAGCTACGCTTTTACGAGCATAAATAATGACAGCGAATACAGCACGGTTGTGGTACAACTTGAAAGCAGATCGGCCTTTGTGAGCATGGAGGCCGATAGCGATTTTTGGACGGAGATAATCCAACTCGACAGTTTTGCGATCACGGAAGAGTGAGTCATGGCAGTCAAAACTTATCAGCCGGGTAACGCGATCGTTCTCAGGGAGCAGTTTCTGGATCGTAAGTACAATCCACCGCAGCCTGTGGATCCCGATACAGCCATAATCGATCTGTGGGATCCCAATGACGTCCAGAAGGTTACTGCTCAACCGTTGACGCGCGTCATTACGGGAGTGTGGGAGTACACCTATCAGAGTGTCGATGCTGATGCGATCGGCGAGTGGACACAGAAGATCACGGTGACGCGGGGCGGCTATACGAACAAGAAGCTGTCTCCGTCGTTCATCCTGTCGGTGGATCCGGTGGCTTGAGTGCAACACTGTCCACAGTGTAAGGAACGCGCGGTCAAAATCGCCCCCGATGGTGAGACGACGCTCTACGTGCGCAAGATTCTGATCAGCAAGTCGGATGGGACGATCATCCTCATCTGCAGCAACTGCCGTTCACCCTTCAGTCCCGACAATGATTTGTTGAAAGTCATGAGCAATGCTCTGCTGTTAACCAAGTCGAAGAATGGGCAGGGGCCCCCTACAAAGGTCGAACATGGAAATCTTCGTCAGGCCAAAGTCTGATCCTGATATTCTGGCGCGCAACATAGCGGAATGGGGTCGTCTCGCCGCTTCGATGCCGCCTGCATGGGAAGGCGCGGCTATATCCCATCCGATCGGCGGCGACGGTGGCTATCTGGGCCGCATGCTCCCCGGCAAGGGGTTGCTGCTCTCGTCCGATCTCAAGAACGTCGGCATCACTAAAGGATTGCCGCACGTTTATGAGCGCTCGCCGTTCATGCGTCTTACTGATTCGTGGCATCGGCGGAAGTGGAGTGATCGCGCCCGCGACGCGCTGGCAAAACATCATCTAGGATTTACCAGTGACTGGACGACGCGCCTGCTCTCTGAGCGTGGGGCGATAACTACCTACGATAGCATCATTGCTGCCCGTGCGGCACAGACTGGAGCGCCACTCGATATCGTGGCCTCCAAGCCCTCCGTGACTACGGTTGCCAGCCAATGGCACTCGCTCAATCTGCTGGTCGGCAATCCAGTTGCGATGACGCTTACTACCACGCCCGGCGCGATAATGACCAATACCAACGTCGGATCGTGGGGGCGTCCGTGGGGAGCGACGTCGTCTAGTACTTCCCGTTATCTGCTCAGCTTCGGCTATGCGGCGGCGCAAATCATCAACATGGCGTTGCTGCACGACGTGCTGCTCGCGGTTAGTGGCATCGCCGTCAATACTTCGGGCACCTATAGCTTTTCCAGTCCGCCCGCACTGACGCGTTATACCAGCGGCGCTGGTGTGCAAGCAGTCTTGGAAGTACAGGTCGCCACCTTCAGCGGCACGGCGGCAACCTTGCTGCTCAATTACACGGGTGTTGGCACCGGCACCAATGCGACTGCTGCGCAGCCCGTCCGCTCGACCGCTGCCATCGTCTCGATGCTTCAGCCGTCGATCACCGGCTCGGCTGCCAATAACTGGCCGTGGTTCACCCTCGGATCTGGTGACTACGGTATGACCGCGCCGGTCTCAGTAGTCGCTGGCGGCACGCAGATGGGCGGCACTTCGACCTGCGTGCTCTATCTCTACTTCCCACTAATGTTCGTTCCCGGCGTTGCCGCGCAAATGTACGTTGAGCGCGACTCGACCATCCAGATCGATGGTCTCATCGCACTTGCTCAAGATACCAGTTATGTTCCGGGCTGCCTTGGCTTGTTCGTAATGGCCAACACCACCAGCAGCGGCATCATGCAGGCTTTCCTGCGGTCGTGTGTGGGATGATGCGATGTTAGTTATTAGCAGCCCAGCAACGTCGGCAGATTTCACGCAACAACAGACCCAACAGGGTACGTGGAATACTAACCCGCTGCCAAGTGCTTCCAATATCGGCGGTATTTATGCGTGGCGCATGCTCAGCCCGTGGCCGCGTCTCGACCCCCGTGCGTCCACGGTCAGTGGGTTTCGCCGCCACTGGTCTTCGAGTGCTCATATCATACCGATATCCGTGAAAGCGGCTGTGCCCGGCGGGCCGCCGCCTCTCAGGTTGCTGCATAAACCGCCTGTCGTTCCTCCAGTGCGTTTGGTACCACCGTTGCGGGTCAAATGGGTGTAATACGATGGCTATCACTGGCCTCAAACTGTCTACGGATCGCAGCAACTACTCGCGGTATGAGCCTGAGTTCAACATCATCACCGCGACCGCAACTTTCGCTGCGGCGGCTGGCGGCGAGACGATCAGCTTCCAGCTTCAGCGTAGAGCGCGCGGTGGCCCGGCGGCTGCACCTAAATGGATGCCGCTCGGGTCGCCGGTTGTCTCAGCGGCGATGACCGCTGGTCAGACTTCGGTGACGGCGGAATTCGATCTCACGATGCTTTTTGATTCGACCAATTTCTATATCGGTAGGCATAGCATTCGGCGTAATGACTGGCAGATCGTCGCGACCTCATCGGATGCCACACCTGCCGTAGCCTCGGCGAATTTCTCGGTGCTCTTGATCACGGTCGACAGGATGAAGCGTACCTTCCTCAATGGCCTTCCGCTTATCGACATCGAGAAAATGCAAGTGCGTGAGCAGCCGCAGCTTGTGACCGGTGTCACCGTGGCTGACGTAGCTTTCGGAACGCAGCCCGGTGCTGGCGTGCTTGCATTCGTTCTGAGTCCAGAATCACTATCGTGGAACGGCGGTCCCGCAGTGCCGATTGCACCGGGCGCTTCCGCGTATACGCTGCCCGATGCCGTAGGCTTCGGAAAGATCGATGTGATGGTGAACTTCGCCGCGCTCCCGGTTGTGAGCACCAACGAGACGCTCTTTATCGACTATGGCCAGATGCCAGACAGTACGATCATCGACCAGATCATCATTGATACCGCAAATATTGAGCGATTCATGTGGGTGCCGCTGGAGCCAGCGTTGATCGTCTCAGAAGATGTCTACAAGTACAGTGCCCAGCAGAACCTCGTTGGACCTACACCACCACCGGCTCCGAACATATACGATGAGATCGCCGAGGGTGTCACCTATTACAAACCGTTCAACGTCAATCAATGGCTCAACATTGAGACGCCGTACCCGGCGATCCTGCGCATCGACTCGTTGCAAGGCTGGATGAACAAGACGCTGGTGACCACGATCGATTCAGCGTGGATCAGGCCCGAAATTCGTGGTGGCCGCATTCAGCTTGTGCCGTCGAACGCCGCTATCATCAACTGGTACCTGTACGGCCCCGGCCTTTACACCATCTTCTTCAATTACACGAGCGTGCCGAGCTTCTGGCACTTCACCATGCTGATCGGCCTGCCCGAGACGCCGGACTCGGTGATCGACTATCTCGGGAAGCGCGCCGGGATCGTGCTGCTCACTCAGGCGATGCAGGCACGGTGGCCCGCCGGGCTCGCGTCATACTCGATTGCGCGCGACGGTGTCAGTGAGAGCCGTGCGCTGATGGCTCGGCTGGCTCAAGCGATCGAGGAATATGAGAGGCAGATCGGACGTGATCCGGCGACCGGAAAGGATGCCTTGTTGTACTCTCTCAGAGAGAATATCGTCGGGATGATGAGCGTGAATCTATAAAAAAGTGCCGGAGAGCCAAGGGCCACCAAGGCTCTCCGGCGTGTGAGGGGCACACAGGCAGCAGCAACCACAATATAGCGTATGCCACCCTTTGATCCAATACTCCAGAATGCGTTCGTGACCAGCCCGGTCGACGGACACGGCGAGACTTTGAAGTGGTTTCGGGCGTCAAAATGCCCATGCAGTCTCGACGGCGATTCAAGCCGGGCTTTACTGGCCTGTAAGGCCTGTGGCGGTGCTGGCTGGCTTTACGACGCGCCGAAGATCATTATCGCGATCTTCATTGGCATCACCAACCAGAAAGAATATCTGGAAACCGGCGTGTTACAGCCGGGTGACGTACTCATGGGCTGCGCTCCAGCCGAGGCCAACTTCATCTCGGACTGGGATAAGATTCAACCGACGTGGCCGTTGGGCGAGCCCTTCGAGGGCGACGTCATCGAGCGCGGCGATGAGAACAACCCGGACAAGCTCTCATACGCGCCGATCAAACTGCTCAACTGCTTCACGATCGATCCGACGACCGGCATCCAGACGTTCTACGCACAGGGAATAGACTTCACGATCAGTGGCCGGTTGATTACGTGGATCACCAATCTCGCACAGGGCACCAAGTACAGCATCAAGTATACGACCAACTATGAATGGATCGTATTTGCAACTCCGGCTGATCGTTTTGACAAGGGATGGGATATCGGCCAGAAGGTTCCACTTCGCAAGCGGCATCTAATCCTACCGAACTCATGAATATCAGATTCGACATCGACGCTAAGGATTTCGAAGACAAGATCATACGGGCGTTCGAGAAGGCAAAGCCCGAGATCGCAAAAGAGCTTCTGAACGTAGCCAAAGAAGTGCAGCGAAGTTGGGCTGCTGCTGTCTCGGGCGGTGCGCCAATATCTGGCATGACGAAGAAAGTCAGCGACGAGAGGTACGCCCAATCCGTGCTGGACCCGACCGCGATCACAGTCTCTGATAATGGGATGGAGGTAACGATCACGCCGAGGGAGCAGGAACGTGTAAGGCTCATCGAGGAAGGCCACCCTCAATGGGACATGAAACCGAGCCTGCTCGCCCGCAAGAGCGCGAAAACAGTGGGTGCTTCACGCACGGTTAACGTGCCGATCACAATAGGTCAGCGTGGAACTAGAGGCCGCACGATAGGCCAGCCGGTGCGATTCCGCCGCGTGTCTACCAAGACAGCGCCGGGCAAGTGGGTACAGAAAGCAGTCCCGCCAAACCCGGTAGTTGCTTCTGTGCAGAGAGAAGCGGAAAGTAAAGTTGAGCAGATAGTAGTAAAAGCAATGTCAAAGTATCTTTAGAGGAAACAATAATGAAACGCGTTTTGAAGGCATTGGCTTTCACTTGTGCTCTGATCTTATTCTGCCTGCTCAACCCACAACATGGATTCTCACAGACGGTTCTTTCACCCGGAACTTATATTGTTCCGCCGTGCCCCGTATGCCCGAGTCCAACTGCAACTCCAACCCCTGCACCGACTCCGACTCCAACCCCTGCTCCGACTCCTACGCCGTTCCCAATCGGCAAATATACCATCGGCTCAGCCTACGTCATTGATGGCGGCTTCTTTACTTCTTACTGGGGCTATCCACCAACTGCATACTCTTATCCCCTCAATGATACACCGAGTGGGACGAACCCATTTCAGGAATTCAACGTCGCTGTATCCGGTGCCGGTTTTACTCTTTGCAATGTCAAGGCAACTACTTCGACTGGTGCCCAAGCTTGCTTGTCTGATGGTGGCTCTAACGGCCTCTTGGATATCGGCCAAGGAGTCGACGTTTGGGACATTACCCCCAACGGCACTGGCTGGAATATCAAATGTGAACGAACTGGAAAGTATATAGGAACCATTTCGTCTGGATCGAAGATAACCGTTCCGATGTCGGCCACCCCAATATCGGTGCCGTTGATACCATACGGCTATGTACCCACGCCGACTCCTACACCTGCGCCTACATCAACGCCGACACCCGGTCCTACCCCGACTCCAATCCCCGTCGCTGGTGTGATGCGTGCTACTGATGTTATCGACATCTTCGGCTATACCACGCACCACGGCCAAGGCCACATCACCGCCGCGCAACTCCAGCAGGGGCTTACCTATACCGGCGTGCGGCATTTCCGCGATGATGGCACGAACAATCCCAGCTTGCTTACTGATTACTGCAACATCCACGCAGCCACAGGCGCAACGATGCTCATGCTGCCGTGGGGTGGTGATGTCACTGACACGACCGGCTTCCTCGATACGCTCGCGTCGTGCGGTGCGCTGATGGCGGTTGAAGGCCAGAATGAAGCGAACAACCAGCCGTTCGGCTACCAAAGCAGTTGGTGTGATCCGGATAACCATCTAGGCCATGGCAATATCTCGCTTGGATGCGGCCAGTTCCAGCGTGACTTCAACGCAGCGAAGAAAGCGGATCCGAAGCTTGCCGGGCTTGCGATGTATGCGCCTACAGAGATGGGCGATCAGAACGTCGACAACGCTGGCCTGCAGTGGCTCACGATTCCGACCGGAAGCGGGCTGGAGATGGCCGACGGCACCCAGTACGCTGACTATGCGAACGTCCATCCGTACGATAACTGCGCGAGCAATCCGCCTCGGGACAACGACGCGTGGCTTATGGCAGCGCCAAGCGGTGCAGAAGGCGGTTGCTACGACGGCATGCAAGGCGAGTTCATCTATCAGACGTGGCGCAACCACTTCCCTGCTTATCCGATCGGAACGATGCTCCCCCGGGTTGCAACAGAGAGTGGCCAGAGTACAAATCAGATCAGCCAAGCCATACAGGGCAAAGTTTATACGAGCCTCGTACTTGATGCGGCTGCGCGTGGCTGGACGCACTGGTTCGTGTATCAGATGGGCGAGGAAGGCGATGGAATGGGTGCCGTGTATGACGCATCGTTCGCCTACAAGCTTGGCGCGACCTACATGCACAATCTGACGACGATCCTCGCTGACAGTTCGTCAGCTTTCACGCCGATCGTACTCGACTATTCGATTTCCGGGGCAAGCGCGACAGTTCATACGCTCTTGATGCAAAAGGCGAGCGGCGTATATGAGTTGGCTGTTTGGGCCGAGAACTTCTCTAGCGAGACATTGGTACCTGTAACGATTAATCTCAGCAGGACTTTCACATCGGCCAAAATATACGATATAACGAGTGGCACAGTGCCGGTGCAGACGCTGGCAAACGTGAGTTCAGTGCCGCTCACGCTGACCGATCACGCGATGATCGTGGAGCTACAGTGATGTCAAATTTAGTTTCTGTGCTTCTCGGTTTCGAATTCGCGGAGGATATCAAGCGTCTCGCAGATGCAACCGAGGGCATTTACCGGGAACTCCAGACGCTGAATAAAGGGCAGGCAGATCTCAAGGAGATAGTCGAGACCGTCTCGTACGACATCAATATTATCCGGCGCAGGATTCCGTGGATCGTAGAGCATACTGTCGGGGCAGACCCCGAGTTCGATGTGGTAGGGATTAAAACGAAACCGGGGCCCGTTACCCCGCATAAGGAGGCAAAGGTTATGGCAGCAAAGTGGTCAGTGATGAAAAAGGGCGCGATGCGCATGGGCGCATCAATGAAGGCGAAAATGGGTGATCCTGCACCGGTCGCCTTCGTACTCGTCGACAACGGCGACTCAACCTTCAGCGTCATGGGCGCTGATGCAGTCGGGAATGCGGTGGACATCTCGTCCGTCGCATCTCTGGCGGCGTCGTCAGACACGCCGACCGTTGTGACCGTCGATCCGCCGACCGGAATGACTTTCGGCGTTCACGCCGTAGGTCCGATCGGTTCAGCGAAGATCTCGGTCACTGCGACATGGAACGATGGCTCGCTCGGACCTTTCAGTGCTGAGGTAGATGTCACCACGGCGACTGGACCGGCTGGCAGCATTGTCGTGACGCCGGGGCCTGTGACCACACACTAAACGCGTGGCAGGGGTCACCCCGTGAGGTGCTAAATCGGCTGCCTCACGGGGTGACCCCTGCCAGTAAAAAAGGGTATTGCGGAGGATCTAATTTTCTGGTCTAACTTGTTCTGAACAGCGGACCACGGTTTTTAGCTTTGAGGCGCGAGCCTCGGGCGCGGGAAACAAGGGTCGAGCGCGGTTTATCCGCACTCGGCCCTTTTCTTTTGGAGACGACAGATGGCTGATGGAACACAGAGCACGAAGCTGGATATCTTCCATCTCAACAATCACTCCCCTGATCTGCGCCGCCTCGGCATCAGCGAGGATGTGGGACTCGGCGATATCATCGAGCAGTTGATCAACCGCGTGAATGCCCTTCTGGCGCAGGCGCAGGCTGGCAGTTGGGTGCAGATGTCCGCTTCTGGCAACGGCGCGATCGAAGTTCTCAAGTAAACGTGGGACGCGAATTTGCCATCTCGATGCCACTCCTCAAGTCGCTCAATGCGAGCGACGATGAGCATCGTGTTAACGGAATGGCATCGTGCGAAGAACGTGACCTCCAGAATGAGATCATCTTCCAGAAAGGAATCGACTGTCAGCCAGCAATCGAGCGCGGCTGGGTTAATTGGGATCACGGGCGCGGTCCCGAGGATCAGATCGGCATCCCGGTCGTACTCGAAATCTCGCGTATCGAAGACCATCCGGTCATGCGCAAGGCGCGCAGGCAGGACGGTTCGCAGCTTACGGGCTGGGGCCTCTACTCGGAAGCGATATTGCTCAAGGGGCATCGCCGCGCCGAAGAGACGTGGAGCCTGTTGAAAGCGACTGCCGACATGGGAGAGATGCGCCGTCTGTCGTGGTCGATTCAAGGCCGCGCGGTTGAGCGCGATCCCCTGATGCGCAGCGTGCCGAAGAGCGAGCTTTTCCATGTCGCGATCACGCATCAGCCGGTGCAAATCAATTCTTTCGCTCAGGTCGCGAAGAGCCTGAGCGCTCTCTACAAGGGCGACGATGGCTTCATGAGTACTGACTCAGCGAAGCCGCTGCTGCTCGAAAATCTTGGCGGTGGCCGGATGACCGAAGTGCTGTGGGGTGAGTGTCAGGGACGTCCGCGCCACTACGACGGCAACGGAGTTTTCAAGGGCCGTCTCGCGATGCTCGAACATCTGCACGAGTGTCACGGGATGAGTCTCAATAAAAGCGCCAAACTCGTATCCGCTCTAACGCGAGGACTCAGTCGATGAAGTTCAAAAAGAAAATGAAAGGCAAGT
>Ga0335083_10001374_pt1 | contig 33630 bp, 34 predicted proteins | sample Lox_Sample_42_FD_206716 | JGI IMG/M metagenome (GOLD analysis project Ga0335083, IMG submission 206716) | Soil microbial communities from Loxahatchee National Wildlife Refuge, Florida, United States - Lox_Sample_4.2 | ecosystem: Environmental > Terrestrial > Soil > Wetlands | place: USA...
GGTGCACCGCCGTCTCGGCATCCGAGGCGAACTCGCGCATCGTCGGCGACCGCCCGAGTCGCTCGGCGCACGCCACGATCTCAGCCACGATCTGCTCGTCGGTGTAGCGCTTGCGGATACCGGCCTGAAACTTCGCGAGCTCCTGCGGATCGATCGAGGCGACCGCCCGATAGCGGGGCTTCTTCGCCATGTCAATAAGTGTAGAGCAGGTTGGGGAATCCGCAAGTAGTCCCGTGCAGGCATGTCTTGACTACGCTCGCGCGATGCGTCCCCGTCCCCCACTCGCGCTGGAGATCGCCGCCGCGAAGAGCGTCGCGGCACTCTCGAGGCGTCTCGGCGCCGGGGGTGGCACGACGATTCCGGGCAAGCTCCTCGCGGAGCTCGACCGGGGTGCGATCGACCGCCTCGCAACGCGGCTGGCGACCGGGACGGCGATCGTCTCAGCGACGAACGGGAAGACGACGACGACGGCGATGGCGGCCGAGATCCTGCGGCCTCGGCACCGGCTCGCCCACAATGCCGCGGGCGCAAACCTCGTCTCCGGTGTCGCATCCGCGCTGCTCGACGCCGGGGACGCCGACCTCGGCCTGTTCGAGGTGGACGAGGGCGCGCTGCCGGAGCTGGCCCGGCGCCTCCGTCCGAAGGCGGTCTGCCTCGGCAATCTCTTCCGCGACCAGCTCGACCGGTACGGGGAGCTCGAGCTCGTCGCCGAGCGTTGGCGAGCGGCGGTGGCGACGCTGCCGGAACGAACGACGCTCGTGTACGACGCCGACGACCCGCAGCTCGCCGTCGTGAGCGAGGGGCACGCGGAGAGCGTCGCCTTCGGCCTCGACGATCCGCGCCTGGCGCGTCCGTCGATGCAGCATGCGGCCGACTCGAAGTACTGCGTCCACTGCGGTACTCCGTACACGTACGCAGCCGCATACGTCGGCCACCTCGGCGACTACCGCTGCCCGCGTGGCGACCATGCCCGCCCTCCGCTCGAGGTCGCGGCGCGGGACGTGACCCTCCACGGGCTCGAGCGCGCCTCGTTCCTGCTCGAGACGCCGGAGGGCTCTCGGCGTGTCGAGCTCAGGCTTCCCGGCCTGTACAACGTCTACAACGCGGTCGCAGCCGCCGCGCTCGCCCGCTCGCTCGACGCGACGCTCGACGAGATCGCCTCGGGCCTCGAGCGCTTCTCCGCGGCGTTCGGCCGCTTCGAGCGAGTCGCCGTCGGCGACAAGACGGTGCTGTTGCTCCTGATCAAGAACCCGGCCGGCGCGAACGAGGCCGTCCGGACGCTCGTGGACGCCGGCGCACCAAGAGCCCTGCTGCTCGCACTCAACGACGAGATCGCCGACGGCCGCGACGTCTCCTGGATCTGGGACGTCGACTTCGAGCCGCTGCTACCGGGGCTCGAGCGCGTGCTCGCGGGCGGCGCCCGCGCGGCGGAGCTCGCGCTCCGTTTCCGCTACGGCGGGCTCGACCCCGCCTCGATCGAGATCGAGCCCGACCTCGCGAACGCGCTCGACCGTGGGCTCGAGCTGACCCCGGAGGGCGGCGAGCTCGTCGTCCTCCCCACCTACACTGCGATGCTCGGCCTGCAGCGGATCCTCGCCTCACGCGGGCTGACGAAGCCCTACTGGGAGCGCTTGCAATGACCACCATCCGGGTCGGCCATCTCTTTCCGGACTACCTCAACATCTACGCGGACCGCGGCAACATCGCCGTCCTCACTCGGCGGGCGGCCTGGCGCGGCCACGAGGTCGAGGTCACGGCGCTCGGAATCGGAGACACGGTCGCGCCCGGCGAGCACGACGTCTATTACGTCGGCGGCGGGCAGGATCGAGAGCAGCTGCTCGTCGCGGACGATCTCCTCCAGAAGGCCGAGGCGCTGCACGAGGCGGTGCGCCGCGGCACGGCCGTGCTCGCGGTCTGCGGCGGCTACCAGCTGCTCGGCCGGGGCTACCGCGGCTTCCACGGCGAGGACATGCCGGGCATCGGCCTGCTTCCGCTCGAGACGGTGGCGGGTGAGCGGCGCATGATCGGCGACGTGCTGATCGAGTGCGAGCTCGACCCCGGTGAGCGGCACACCGTCGCCGGATTCGAGAACCATGCGGGCCGAACCCACCTCGATCCAGGCGCCGAGCCGCTGGGACGGGTCCTCGCCGGCTTCGGCAACGACGGCGAGAGCGGCTTCGAGGGCTGCCGCGCCGGCCGCGTACTCGGCACGTACCTGCACGGTCCGCTTCTGCCACGCAACGCATGGCTCGCGGACTGGCTGCTCGCGCAGGCTCTCGCCCACCGGCGGGGCGCCGAGGAGGCGACGCCGCTCGAGCCGTTGCCGGACGAGCTCGAGCAGCGTGCACACGAAGTCTCGGCCGCCCGCGCGCGCGCCCGCGGTGGCCGCTTCGACTAACCGCTCCGGGCGGCCTTGAGGACCTTCGAGACCGCGACCCGCAGCGGCTCGGGCACCTCGCCGTTGCCCCTGTAGCGCAGCCAGGCCTTCTGCGGCTTCCGGCCGCGGTTGCCGGCCCGCAGTCCCGACACACTCTCGAAGTCGGGTGTGAGCACGACCGTCCGCCGGCTCCCGGCGACCTCGCGAATCTGGCGGTTGACCACCCGCTCGGACTCGACCGGCCGCTCCCCCCGCGGCGCGTCGCGGTCATGGACGACGACGTATGGGACGCCGCACGCGTTGGCGATGCGGGCGAAGAGCGGCATGTTTCCCTTGCCGCCGCACTCGAGCACGAGGATCCCCTCCTTGTCGGCGTCGACGCCGAGGGCGTCGAACACGAGCGGGAACGTGAGCTTCTCGGTCCGCCCCTCCACGAGCACCGCACAGCGGGCGAGAAAGAGCTCCGCGCGGTCGCTGTCGAACTCCGAGAGCGCGCGGAACGACTCCGCTTCCGCCAGCGGCTTGGGCTGGAAGAGGGACGTTCCGCCCGTCGGCGTGTGGCGGACGAGCGCAAGCTCCTCGAGCTTGTCCACGCTGAGGAAGACGGGCGCATGGGTCGAGTAGAGGATCTGGTTGCCCGTCTGCGCGATCGCCCGCAGCAGGCCGTAGAGATGGCGCTGCGCATGCGGACTGAGGTAGAGCTCCGGCTCCTCGATCAGGAGCACGAAGTGACGTAGATGCGAGGCGAGCAGCCGTTCCATCCCGGCGACGAGCGCGAGCCCGCCGTCCGCAGCGGCCCAGTGACGATCGAAGGCCGGTGGTTGGAGGAGCTCGGCGACCTCGGCGGCTCCGGCGCCGGTCGCCGGCGCGACGAGCGTCCGCGAGCGGAGGTTCGCCGGCAGGAAGAGCACGGGCGGCGCACCGGCCCGGTTGAGGTTGAGCGTGTCGGGCGGCCGGGCGTCGAGGAAGATCGTCCCCCTTGCGACGTCCGCCTCGAGACGAATTCGCCCTCCGGTTCCGTCGCGCGCGACGTCGTCGATCGTCGGGGGCGGCGCCGCCGCCTCGAGCAGCGTCCAGATCGCCGTCAGCACAGTCGACTTGCCGCTCGAGGCCTCTCCGACGAGCGCACAAACCGAGCCGGGCGAGAGCTCGAGCTCTCGTGCCGCGCGGTACCCCTGGATTGACACGCGTCGGAGCGGAGGCGACGGGCTCACGGCGCCCAGAGCGCCCCGAGGTAGACGGCCGGGTCGCCGGGCTGCCAGCGGCCCAGGAAGCGCTGGATCGGAGGATGGAGCACAACGTCGTCGAGCTCGCGCGGGTCGAAGAGGCGGTGGCCCCGCACGGCCGCATCCGTCGAGGTGACTCGCTCGAGCGAGCGGCCGGAGAGATCGCCCGCGAAGATGATGTGCACGACGTGGCGCCCGACGAACGCCCGCCTCGGGGCGATCGAGTCGACGACCGCGACCGGGCCCTCGAACGTGAGGTCGTCGCCGATCCCGACTTCTTCGTCGAGCTCCCGGTGGAGAGCGTCGACGAGGCTTTCGCCGCTGTTTACGCCGCCCCCCGGCAGCAGCCAGTACTCGCCGCGGCCCGACTTCTCGTGCCGGCAGAGCAGGATGCGGTCCTCCCAGCGGAGGACGGCCGAGACGCGGATGCGGGGCTCGAGCGCCATCAGTGGGCCGAGCTGCCGAAGCCTCGCTCGCCGCGTTCGCTGTCCGGTAGGTCCGCGACCTCGACCGGCTCGGGGAGCGCCAACGGGACGACGACGAGCTGGGCGATCCGCATCCCCGGCTCGACGACGAATCGCTCATTCCGGTCGGTGTTGAGGAGCACGACCTTGAGCTCGCCGCGGTAGCCGGCATCGATCAGGCCGGGAGCGTTGACCTTGCCGATGCCGTGCCGCACCGCCAGCCCGGAGCGCGGCAGGACGAGGCCGGCGTGCCCCTCCGGGATGGCAACCGCGAGGCCGGTCGAGACCACCGCCCGCTCCCCGGGCCCGAGCTCGACCCGCTCGCACGACGAGAGATCGAGCCCTGCGTCGCCGTCGTAGGCGCGCGTCGGCAGCGTCGCCCCATCGTGGAGGCGCTTCACGGGAAGCTTCGTCACCGGCCCGTCCGGCGGCGTCGCGGAGCTTCTTCGGCGACGAGGTAGGGCGCGAAGCGGCGCAGCTCGCGGCGCGGCAGCCGCGCGACGACGAGGACGCCTTCGGGCGTGTCCTCCCGCTCGTCGATGGGAGCGCCGAGGGCGTAGAGCTCGTTCAGGCGTCCTCCCTCCTCGTACGGCAGGAGGAGGCGTACGCGTTCGAACCGCTCACCGAAGCGCTCGGCGATCCGCGCGCGCAGCTCGTCGATCCCCTCGCCGGTGAGCGCGGAGATCTGCAGCGCGTCGGGGTAGCGGTTCGCCAGCCTTCGCCGGCCGAGCGTGTCGACGGCGTCGATCTTGTTGACGACGAGCTCGACGGGGAGCTCGTTCGCGCCGATCTCCCGCAGCACCGCGTCGACGGCCGCAATCTGCTCCACGAGCCGCTGCTCGGAAGCCGAGCCGTCGACGACGTGGAGGACGAGGTCGGCCACGAGCGTCTCCTCGAGCGTCGCGGCGAAGCCCTCGACCAACTGGTGCGGCAGGCGGCGGACGAAGCCGACGGTGTCGGTGACGAGATAGCGCCGCCCCTCGTGCTCGAAGCCGCGCGTCGTGGGGTCGAGCGTCTCGAAGAGCCGGTCGCGCGCCGCCACGCCCGCGTCGGTGAGCGCGTTGAGCAGCGTGGACTTGCCCGTGTTCGTGTACCCGGCAAGCGCCACGGTCGGCGTCTCGGTGCGGCGCCGCTCCTTGCGCCGGACGTCGCGCTGGCGGCTCAGCTTGCGGAGCCGCTCGCGCAGGAGCGTGATGCGGCGGCGCGCGAGGCGACGGTCCGTCTCGAGCTGCGACTCGCCGGGGCCGCGCGTGCCGACGCCGGCGCCGAGCCCGCCCGTACCGCCGCCGAGCCGCTCGAGGTGCTGCCACATGCCCCGCATCCGCGGGAGGTTGTATTCGAGCTGCGCGAGCTCGACCTGGAGCTTCCCCTCGGCGCTTACGGCGTGCTGCGCGAAGATGTCGAGGATCAGCTGCGTCCGGTCGACGACCCTCGCCTGGAGCGCGTTCTCGAGCGTCCGCTGCTGCGGTGGGCTGAGCTCGTCGTCGACGATGAGCACCTCGGCGCGGACGTCGGCATACGCATGCTTCAGCTCCTCGAGCTTCCCCTTGCCGACGTACGTGCGGGCGGCGGCAAGCCGCCGGTGCTGGACGATCCGGCCCACGGGCTCGACGCGCGCCGTGCGCGCGAGCTCCTCGAGCTCCGCGAGCTCGTCGGCACCGTCGGCGCCGGGTGCGAGCACGGCAACCATGAGCCCGCGCTCGGGCTCGGAGCGATCGGGCTGTCTCACCGCCATCCGGCGGTCATTATGACTCCTGCCATGCCCGTTTCCGATCTCGCGGCCAGGACGCTCGAGCTCGTCGACGTTCCCTCGGAGAGCCGCCACGAAGGCGCGGCGATGGAGCTCGTCCGGAACCTCGTGCCGGGCGATCCGCTCTACGACGACGGCGAGGCGATCGTCTGGGGCGAGGCGACGGCGCCGGTCGTCCTCGCGGGTCATCTCGACACGGTGCCCGCCCAGGAGAACCTTCCCGGCAGGATCGACGGCGACGCCGTCCACGGTCTCGGCGCAAGCGACATGAAGGGCGGCGTGGCGGTGATGCTCGAGCTCGCGCGCGCGGGCGCGCCGGCCCGTTACGTCTTCTTCACGCGCGAGGAGGTTCCGCTCGAGGAGAGCCCGCTGCCGGGCGTCTTTGCGAGCGGGGTGCTCGCCGGCACGGAGCTCGCCGTCGTGCTCGAGCCGACCGACGCGATCCTCCACGCGGGGTGCCTCGGCAACCTTCAGGCGCGGATCGAGTTCCACGGCGAGAGCGCCCATTCAGCGCGACCCTGGACCGGGCGCAACGCGATCCACGAGCTCGTGACCGGCCTGGCGCCGCTCGCGCAGCTCGAGCCGCGGGAGGTCGAGCTCGACGGGCTCGTCTACCGAGAGGTCGTGAGTGCGGTGGGCGTCGAGGGCGGGATCGCGGCGAACGTCGTCCCCGCGCAAGCTTCGGCGGAGCTGAACTTCCGCTATGCGCCGGGCCGCTCGCGTGACGAGGCCGAGGCGCGGCTGCGCGAGATCGTGACGGACGGCGAGCTGCACGTCCTCCACAACTCGCCCTCGGCGCCGCCTGCGCTCGGAAACCCGCTCGTGGCGCGGCTGCGGGAGCTGGTGCCGGACGTGGCTCCCAAGCAGGCGTGGACTCCGGTCGCTCAGTTCGCCGAGCAGGGCATCGATGGGATCAACTACGGCCCGGGCGCGACGGCGTTCGCGCACCGGCAGGACGAGCAGATCCTCATCGCGAACCTGCACGCGGTGTACGACACGCTGGCTAGGTTCCTCTCGTGATCAACCCGGTGCTGACGGAAATGGCCGCATATCCGTTCACGCGACTCGAGGAGGAGCGGCGAAGACTGCTGGCGGCCGGCGTCGAGGTGATCGACTTCGGCAAGGGCGATCCGAACGAGCCGACCGACCCCATCATCCGCCGCGCGCTCGTCGAGGCGCTGCCGGAGCGCGCGCCGTATCCGCTTGCGCAGGGGCTGCCCGAGCTGCGCGAGGCGGCGGCCGCCTGGCTCGGGCGCCGTTTCGGCGTCGCTGTCGACCCGGAGCACGAGATCGTGCCGACGTACGGCTCGAAGGAGGCGATCTTCTCGCTCGCGCAGGTGCTCGGAACCGGAGGCCGCGTGGTGGCGTTCGGCGAGCCCGCATACCCGGTCTACGAGCGCGGCGCGCTCTTCGCCGGGGCAGAGGTGCGCACACTGCCGCTGCGGCGCGCGAACGGCTTCCTCCCGGATCTGGGCGATCTCGGCGACGACGTCGCGCTCGTCTGGGTCAACTACCCGCACAACCCGACCGGCGCCCTGGCTCCGCGAGAGTTCTACGACGAGCTGGCCGAAGCGGCCGAGCGCCACGATTTCGTCATCGGCTCGGACGAGGCGTACACGGAGCTGTGGTTCGACGAGCCGCCGCCGTCGGCGCTCCAGGCCGGCGACCGCTCGCGTGTCGTCGTCTTCCAGACGTTGAGCAAGCGGTCGTCGATGACCGGCTACCGCTCCGGGTTCGTCGCAGGTCCGCCGGAGATCGTGGCGGCGCTGAAGGCATACCGCCCGACGGTCGGGACCGCGCCGCAGGAGTTCGTGCAGCGCGCGTCGGTCGTCGCGTGGAACGACGAGCGCCACGTCGAGGAGACGCGCGCGCGGTACCGCGCGAAACGCGACGTGCTCATTCCCGCGATCGAGAGCCGCGGCTGGGAGATCGTCGCGAGCGAGGCGACGATGTACCTCTGGGTGATCGGACCCGATCCGTCCGCGCTGCTCGAGCGGGGGATCATCGTGTCGCCGGGCGAGATGTTCGGCCCGAGCGGCGAGGGCTACGTCCGCTTCGCGCTCGTACCCACGCTGGAGGAGTGCGAGCGGGCGGCCGAGATCCTCCGAGAGGTCGATTGATGGACGTCGAGGAGACCATCGCGGCGCTCGACCGGGGCGAGGTGCGGGTCGCGGAGAAGGTCGACGGCGACTGGCATGTGAACGAGGAGGCGAAGAGGGCGATCCTCGAGTACTTCCGGCTGCGGAAGGTCGAGCCGATCGAGGTCGGGCCGTTCGAGTATCTCGACAAGATTCCGCTCAAGCACGACCATGCCGAGCGCGGCGTCCGTGTCGTGCCACCGGCGACCGCGCGCTACGGATCGTTCCTCTCTGCCGGCGTGATCCTCATGCCGAGCTACGTCAACATTGGTGCCTGGGTCGGCCCCAACACGATGGTGGACACGTGGGCCACGGTCGGCTCGTGCGCGCAGATCGGGGCCGACGTGCACCTTGCCGGAGGCGTCGGCGTCGGCGGCGTGCTCGAGCCCGTGCAGGCTCGGCCGGTGATCGTCGAGGACGGAGCCTTCATCGGGTCCCGCTGCATCCTCACCGAGGGCGTCGTGATCGGGGAACGGGCGGTGCTTGCGCCGAACGTCTCGCTCACCGGGTCGGTACCGGTCATCGACGTGACGGGCACCGAGCCGGTGGAGCACCGAGGCTACGTCCCGCCGCGTGCGGTCGTGGTGCCGGGTACGCGACCGAAAGAGTTCCCGGCAGGCAGGTACGAGGTTGCGTGCGCGCTCGTCGTCGGGTGGCGAAGCGAGCGCACGGACCTCAAGACGAGCCTGAACGACGTCTTGCGCGAGTTCGAGATCGGCGCCTGAGGCGTCCGCGCCTCGTACCAAGCCCTTGAGGCCGGACCCCCACCCATAGGGTGGGGTAGCTCGCCTCCGCCCTCGGAACGAGGATATCCCGGAACCTGTGACGGGCTCGTGCCGGTTTAGGAGCGCGAGCCGGGAAATTCCTCGAGCGGCTCCGCCGGCCCGGTGAGCCAGGCTCGGTTCCCGTCGAGCCGCACCCCTAGATCCCCGCCTGGGAAGTGGACGACGACCTCGCCGTCGCGATGAGTCGCGGCCGCGACGGCGACAGCGCTCGTCCCCGATGCGCTCGTCTCCCCCACGCCGCGCTCCCAGACGCGCGCGGTGACCTCGCCGGGCCGCTCGACGCGCACGACCTGCACGTTTGTCCGTTCCCGGAACCGCGGGTGTCCTTCGAGTCGCGGGCCGAGCTCTCGGACGGTGCCCGGATCGCCGACGACGACGGCGTGAGGATTGCCGACGAGGACGGGGATCAGCTCGATGCCGTCCACCGTCTCGGGCTCTCCCACCTCGACCGGCCCCAGCTCCGACTCGTACAGGCCGTTCTCGATCCACCGCACGGCAACGGTCCGCGTCCCAACGTGGACGAGCGCCGTCGCCGACCCCGTGCGGCTCATCAGCCACGCGGCTGCGATGCGCGTGCCGTTGCCGGACATCTCGGCGCGCGAGCCGTCGGGGTTGACGATGCCGACCGTCACGTCGTCGCCCCGGACGGACTGCACCTCGACCGCGCCGTCCGTGCCGGACAGATCGACTCCGGCCGTCGACCCCTCAAGAACGAGGTAGACGTTCCCGTGTGCGTGCCAGCGCGACGATCTCAGCTGCGGTCTCCTCCGGCGGCCGGTCGGCAGCGACCATAACGAGCCCTTCGAGGCGACGCAGCCACTTGCGCTGATAGGCGGCGTAGCGGCGCGTGTGCGCGGCCAGCGCCTCGATCGCCTCCTCGCGGGGCAGCGTCGCCACCTCGTGGAGACCGATGATCTTCCTCGCGGTGGTGGACGGCTCGGTGCGCAGCGCGTTGCGCACCTCCTCCTCGACACCGACCTCGAACATGCGGCTGGTGCGCTGTGCGATCCGCCGGTCGAGCTCGGTCTTCGGCACGTCGAGACCGACCACGAGGGTCGGATGCCGCCAGGCGCCGCCGAAGAGCGCCTGGCGCTGCGGCACGAGCGACCGGCCTGCCTCCGCGAGCTCGAGGGCTCGGACGACGCGACGGCGGTCGTTCGGATGGATCCGCGCCGCAGCCTCCGCGTCGAGCTCCCCCAGCCGCGCGTGCGTCGCCGCGGGGCCGGCCTCGTCATAGAGCCCTTCCCAGCGTTCCCGCGCTCCGGGGACTGGCGCGGGTGGCAGCTCGAGCTCGGCCAGCGCGGCGCGGAAGTACAGACCGGTGCCGCCGACGACAAGCGGAGTCCGCCCGGCGTCGAGGATCCCGTCGACCGCTGCGTGCGCGAGCGGTGCGTATTCGCCTACCGAGGCGACGTGGGAGAGCGACCAGATCCCGACGAGCCGCTCCGGGTTTGGCGACGTGTTCGTGAGGATGGGCACGCCGTCGTAGACCTGCATCGCGTCCGCGGAGACGACCTCCGCCGGGATCAGCTCCGCGACAGCCGCGGCGACGTCCGACTTCCCGCTCGCCGTGGGCCCGAAGACCCCCATCACGAGCACGGCTTCAGGCCGCGGCGAGCGCGAGTTGTGCGCCGGCGAGGGTCGTCGAGGTCGCGGCGGCGACTGCGACCCGAACGAGCTCGCCGGGAGCGGCGTCCCCGCTGAAGTTCACCGTCGTGTTGCGACGTGTGCGGCCGCGGAGGAGCTCCGGCTCGGTGCGGCTCGGCCCTTCGACGAGCACCTCTTCGACCAGGCCCACGCGCGCCGTGTTGCGCTCGGCGGCGACCCGCTGCACGACTTCGACGAGCCGCTCGATCCGTTCGCGCTTCACCTCGTCGGGCACCTGGTCCGGCATCGCGGCCGCCTCGGTTCCCGCCCGCGGCGAGTAGACGAACGTGAAGGCGCTATCGAAGCCGACCTCCTCGGCGACCTCGAGCGTCTCGAGGAAGTCGTCCTCGGTCTCGCCGGGGAAGCCGACGATGATGTCCGTCGTGAGGGCGAGCTCCGGAATCGCAGAGCGCAGCTCGGCGACGAGCCGGAGGTATCGCTCGCGCGAATAGGTTCGCCGCATCCTCTTGAGGATTCGGCTCGAGCCGGACTGGAGCGGCAGGTGCGCGTGCTCGCAGACCGCGGCGCACTCCGCCATCGCGGCGATCACGTCGCGGCGGAAGTCCTTCGGGTGCGGGCTGGTGAAGCGGATCCGCTCGATGCCCGCGACCGCGTCGACGGCGCGCAAGAGCTCCGCGAAGCTCGAGCCGAGGTCGCGGCCGTACGAGTTCACGTTCTGGCCCAGCAGCGTGACCTCGCGGACGCCCTCTGCGGCGAGCTGGGCGACCTCGGCGACGACTTCGCCGGGGCGCCGCGAGATCTCTCGCCCGCGGACTGCGGGAACGATGCAGTAGGAGCAGACTGAGTTACAGCCCATCGAGACCTGTACCCAGGCCTGGAACCGCCGCTCGCGGTGAGCGGGAAGCCCCGCCGCGAAGACGCGCTCGTCGGCTGTGCCGAACGCGCCGCGCGCGACCCCATCCCCGCCGGCGCCGAGCCAGGCGCCGAGGTGAGAGATCGTGCCGGGCCCGAAGGCGACGTCGACGTCCGGGTAGAGCGCGAAGAGCCGGTCCCGCTGCGCCTCCGCGTAACAGCCGCCGACGGCCACGATCGTCCCCGGCCGATCGCGCTTGATCCTCGCGGCGTTGCCCATATGGGCGGCGAAGCGCGTATCGGGCTTCTCCCGGATCGTGCAGGTATTGAGCACGATCACGTCGGCGTGCTCCTGCGCCGGCGCTTCGCCGAGCCCGAGCTCCTCGAGCATGCCTTTGATGCGCTCGGAGTCGTGTGCGTTCATCTGACAGCCGAACGTCGTGACGAAATAGGTCTTTCCGTATGCCTTAGGGCGCTCACCCATGACGCCGAAGCACGATAGCGCCGAGTGGACGCGTCGACCAGGAGGGCTCGGGAGGGCCGCGACCGGCTGCCGCGGCCCTCCCACTGCGTGGGTCAGTTGCTCAACGCCTCCCAGACGGGCGTCGGCACCTTCCCCTGGTTCTGGTGCGTCCGTGCGGTGTTCGTGACACCGGTGGTGCCGGTCGAGCCCGCCGTCTGTCCCGCGTTGCTCGCGCCGCCGTAGACGTTCCCACCGGCGGTCGTGTGCGGGGCGTTCGAGTTCACGGCGTTCTGGTTGCTCAACGCGATGCCGGCTGCCCACTGCTTTGTGTCGGCGAGCTGAACGCCGAGCTGGAAGCCGCCGTTACCGCCGCAACCCACGGAGCAGCCCTTCGACTTGTCGGAGCTGTCCTTACGACCGTCGCAACCACAGCTCTTGCCGCCCAGATCCTGGTTCAGCTGCTGGTTCTGGTGCGTCTTGGCGTCGTTGGAGACGTTCGTGGTCGCGCTCGAGTTCGCCGTCTGGGAGGCCGTGCTCGGCCCCGACCAGACGTTCCCACCCGCGACGGTGGAGGGTGCGTTCCCGTTGACCGCGTTCTGGTTGCTGTAGGACAGACCAAGCGCTGCCTGCTCGGTGTCGGCCTTCTGCACGCCGAGCTGGAAGCCACCCGCGCCGCCGCAACCGGCCACGCAGGACGAGCCGCCGATGTTCTGGTTCAGCTGCTGGTCCTGGTCAGTCTTGGCCTTGTTCGAGACGTTCGTGGTCGCGCTCGAGTTCGCCGTCTGGGAAGCCGTGCTCGGCCCCGACCAGACGTTCCCACCCGCGATCGTGACGGGTGCGTTCCCGTTGACCGCGTTCTGGTTGCTCAGCGCCGCTCCCGCGGCGAACTGCTGCGTCTGGGCGCTCTGGACACCGGCCTGGAATCCACCCGCGCCGCCGCAACCGGCCACGCAGGACGAGCCGCCGATGTTCTGGTTCAGCTGCTGGTCCTGGTCAGTCTTGGCCTTGTTCGAGACGTTCGTGGTCGCGTTCGAGGTCGCCGTCTGCGTCGCCGAGCTCGAACCGGAGTTCACGTTGCCGCCCGCGATGGTCACGGGCACGTTCGCGTTCACTGCGTTCTGGTCACTCTTCGAGGCACCAAGGGCCACCTGCTTCGTGCTCGCATCCTGCAGGCCGGCCTGATAGGCACCCGCGCCTCCACAGCCGGCCACGCAGGACGAGCCGCCGATGTTCTGGTGCTGCTGCTGGTCCTGGTCAGTCTTGGCCTTGTTCGAGACGTTCGTGGTCGCGTTCGAGGTCGCCGTCTGCGTCGCCGAGCTCGAACCGGACTTCACGTTGCCGCCCGCGATGGTCACGGGCACGTTCGCGTTCACTGCGTTCTGGTCGCTCTTCGACGTGCCGACGGCCGCCTGCTGCGTCTGGGCGTCCTGGATCCCGGCCTGGAATCCGCCCGCGCCACCGCAGCCGACCTGACAGCCGGAGCTTCCGAGGTTCTGGTTGAGGTTCTGGTTCTGCTTGGTGTCCGCCATGTTCGACACAGTGGTCATGGCGGTCGACGTGGCGGTCTGGGTCGCCGAGCTCGGGCCTGCAGTCACGTTGCCACCGGCGATCGTGACCGGCACGTTCGCGTTGACTGCGTTCTGGCTCGAGACGGACGCCCCAAGCGCTGCCTGCGCGGTGGTCGCGTTCTGCAGCGCCGCTTGTGCGCCGCCCGCGCCACCGGAGGCGAGCGCCTGGGCTGGTGCCGCTAAGGCAACGACCACAGCCGCCACGCTCAATAGCTTGGCCTTCATCTCCTTCTCCTTATGTCGTCGTTTCGACAGACCACGCGTCGTCGCAGAACGACGCGCACATGGGCCGGAGAGGAGGTCAGCCTGGATGCCAGGGGGGAAGTGCGAGGCGTCTCGGCTTCCGGAAGGCCGATCGCGGAAGCAGACGAGACAGAAGCTGGAAAACGATGAGGAACAGCGTCAGGCCGAGCGCCGCTACGAGCAGAGGCACGGGCGACCCCGATCCGGTCGCCTCGGCGCCTCCGCTCAGACCTTGCGGAGGCGCAGGCAGCGGCGGCGGGCGAGGCGGTGCGGGACCCGCATTGCCATGTCGCGTGGCCGAGCTGCGAGCCTGAGCCGGTGTGTGGCGGGGCGCCACGGGTGGCGCGAGACCGATCGCTCCCGCGGTGCTCGCGCCGGCGACAGCTCGCTCGCTCGACGGGGCCGGCCGATCCCGTGCCTCTCTGTGACGCGCGCGGGCCGCTGCCCGGTGGTGATGTCGATGCGGCGAGGGCCGCGACACCGGCTTCTGGACTGCGGTCGCCGGCGGCACAACCAGGCTGCTCGCCGCGGCCGCATCTGCTGTCGCGATGGCGTGCGAGACGGCCGTTGTCGCCTCTCTTTCGGCGCTTGCCACAGTCGTGGGAACGGACGCAGCCGTGCCGGCCGTCGCCGCCGAGACGGCTGCGGACGTCGCCGCGACCTCCCGCGAGGCCAGCGCCTGCGCGTTGCTCATGGCGGCGTCGGCCTGCTGCAGCAACTGCGCCGTCGTGGAGGAGCCGGGATCGGCGCGCGCGATCGCCGGAACGGCAAGAACGCCGAACGCGACCGCCACGACGAGAACGCAGGCGCGCACACCGCCATGATCAGGCCGGCTCACCCGCACGGCTACCGGCCACCCGGGGGATCGTTCTCCCCCCAACCAGGGGGTTCCTACGAGGCCCTCCTCGCGATCCGCGCTTCCAAGAGCCCGCGCCGGCCCGCCTCGACGGCGGCCTCGACCCGGCTCCCCACCCCGAGCTTCCGCATCGCGTTGCTGAGGTACTCCTTGACCGTGTGCCGGCTGAGGTAAAGGCGCTTCCCGATCTCGCGATTCGAGCATCCCTCGGCGGCAAGCCGCACGACTCTGAGCTCCTGATCGGTCAGCGGCGCTCGCGCGCTCTGCTGCCGGGCATGGAACAGCGCGGCCGCCGCCGCCGCATCGACCACCTGCTCCCCCGCGGCAACCCGCCGCAAAACGTCCGGAAGATCCGCGTCTACGGTCTCTTTCAGGAGGTATGCGCGAGCCCCGGCGAGCGCCGCTTCCAGCACCTCCTCGTCGTCGACGGCCTCCGCCAGGACAACGGTCGCAGTTCCGGGCGACCGATCCGCGATCGCGATGCAGGCCGCCGCGACGTCGTGCTCGGCTGCCGACACGCCCAGGATTGCGATCTCCGGACGTAGCCGTTCCGCCTCGACCACGGCCTCCGCGGCATCGTCGACCTCTGCCACGACGTCGAAATCGTCCGCCCGCAGCCACGACCGCAGCCCTTCGCGGACGACGGGTTGCCGGTCGGCGACGAGTGCTGTCAGGCGGCGCGCCGCTGCCACCGCCCCGAGTGGTTGCTGAAATTCGCGTTGCCGTAAGCGGCGCGAACCCGCGTGCAATCTGAAATCGGACCCCTAATCGTCCACCCGGGCGCCGCGATTCGTCCAGTGCTCATCGCGGCGGACGCCACGATGCGGCCCGGCGCCGCACCGTGGCCTGACGGAAGACGGCGAAGGTCGCCGCGGCCGCGACAAGCACCAGTAGTGTGAGCAGAACCGCATGCGAGACGTCTTGCGGCCCGGCTGCGTCCGTAACAGGCGACGCCTGGGGCACGAACGGAGACAGCACCTTGGCTGCGCCGCCGGCGATGCTGCGCAGCGTCACGCGGTGATGCGTGTTGTTACGGGGCTCTCGAGCCACTGCCGCGTGCCGGTGCGCCGGGGTGCGTCGTACCGCTGCCGGCTTGGGAGCGGCCGGTGCGGCCGCCTGTGCGGTCGACCCGGCCGGCGCCGGAGCCGCTGCACTCAGCCGGCGCTGCCGACTGGGGAGATGCCGACGTGGCGGCTTCGCTGAACGGGCTGCGCCCGCGCGGTGTGCCTGCGGCAGCACAGCCGGCGTGGGCGCAGCCACTTGTTGAGTCGTGTCGCTCGTGTTCGTTCCACTCGAGGATCCGACGACTCCGTTCGTCTGGGCTATCGCGCCGTTCGACCCTGGGCTGTCGATCCGCACGGTGATCACGAGATTTCCCGCCCCGTCCTGGGTGGCGGTCGCGGTCGAATTCGCCTGCTGAGCGGTCGATGCCCCGTTATTCCCGCCACCGGTTTGCGTCGTCGACGCATTGTTCGCCGCAGTCGAAGGAGCCACGGTGATGTTGTTCTGCGTGACCGGTCCGTTCTTGCCGGGGCTGTTCACGCGTATGTTCACGACCACGTTCACCGGCTGTTGCTGCGTGGCGGTCGCCGCCGAGCTCGCGCTCTGATTCGTCGTTGCGTCGGCATCGGGGTCCGGCGGAGGAATGTCTGCCGGCGCCGTCGCTGTCGTCGTGCTGGGCTCAGATGTCGTCGTGGCGGTGGGAGCCGCGGCAGCTACCTGGCCGTCGAACGCAGCTGGGGCCGCCAGCTGCGCCGCCGCCACCGGACTGGGCGTTGCGAGAGCTGTCGGGGCGAGGAATCCGCACGCTACGAGCGCGATCAGGACGACCACTCCGCGCTGCCACGCGGGCCACCGAGGCAAAAACTCGCGGCCGGACCTCGACTTCAAAGCGAAATGACCGTAACATATCGAGATGCTTTACGCAAGCCGATTTGTTGTTCCAGCACTCGTATCTGTCTGCGCTTTGAGCATCTGCGTACGGTTCTCTGCTTTTACCGCTACATTCGGCTCGGCATTTCAGTGGACGTTACGCTCTGACGACTGGACGATTCGTCGGCAGAGGGCTCTGCTCGTGCGATTTCCCGTCCGCCCGACATGCAAATCCACGCTTGCAGCGCGAGCCGCGACACTCGGGCAAGTTGCGCTGCTTTTGTATTCGCGCCTCGTGCGCTATGGTGCGTGGGGTCGTGCCGTCGCGGGGAGGGTTGGGGTGCCACAACGCGTCACGAGCAGTGCACCGGAGCTGAAGTCGGCTCAACAGCGAGCGCTTCTGGCACTCGAGTCCGAGCCTGGGACATCCCTGACCAGAAGCGAGTACGAGCGCCTCACGGGCGTCGGCCGTTCCCAAGCTGCCTACGATCTCTCCGAGCTGGTTTCCGCGGGCCGGTTGATGCGCGTCGGCGGCGGCCGTTCCACCCGGTACGTGCTCGCGCACGAGCCCACCTCGCAACGGCGATGGACACCAGATCGAATTCGCCGCGAGCTCCACGCGTTCTGCGCGGACCGGAGCGGATGGCCCACGGCCAGCGAGTTCAAGTCCGCCGGACGCGGCGATCTCTACGTCGCTGCCAGCCGCTACGGGGGCGTCGCCTACTGGGCGAACGAGCTGGGTCTTGACCGCTTCGACCGTTCGCGCACAGCAGTATTGACGCGCGCGCCGCTTCGCAGCCGCCTCGCCTGGAGCTTTGCCGGCGCGCTGGCGGCAGTTGCGCTCGCCGCCGCGGCTGTGACCGCGGTCGTCCTCACCCACCGCCTTGGTTCGACCGGCAAGACGGGCGCGACGGCATCGGCCAACCTCCAGTCCGCCCACCGGATCTTCGACGAGCCTTTGCGCCTTCCGCGCGCCACTCCGACCAGACATACCCGCGGAGTGAGGCGGCAGCGCGTCACGAGGCCGGCCTCCCACGCGCCGTCGACGCCCGTCCAGCAGAGTTCGTTCGTCTCGGAATCCGTGCGGCCCGGGTCGGCGCACACGGCGCCGGCGGCCGGTGAGACGGTCGCCGCGGCAGCCTCGAACAGCGCCGGTCCTTCTCCGCTTCCGGCCCCGACGGGAGCTTCGGCTCCGAGCGCGCTGAAGGCGCCGTAGGAATGGGTCGGTTCAGCGCAGTCGCCGCCGTCGGGCTCGCGCTCTTCCTCGTGTTCGCCGCGCCCGCAGCCGCAGCTCTACCAACCATCACCTACTCGATCGAGGGGATCGCCGGTACCAACGGCTGGTACCGCGGGAGCATCTACGGCGACAACGTGATCGTCCATTGGTCGGTGGTCGGTGCGACTCCGGTCTGCCCGCCGGCCACGGTGCCCGGGCCGACGACCGGCACGACGCGAAGCTGCTCGGCCACGAACACATCCGGCACCACGGCGGTGACGACGAGCCCGATCAAGATCGACGACACCCCGCCGACCGTCACGGCGACGCTCTCGCGGAAGCCCGACTTCAACGGCTGGTACAACCATCCCGTCACGGTCCGCTGGAGCGGAGCCGACGCCACGTCCGGCCTTGCCCGCTGCTCCGCGGTGACATACACCGGCCCGGAGAACGCGGCCGCGACGATCATCGGGAGCTGCACGGACAAGGCGGGCAACACCGCCGCTCGCCCGGTCGATCTGGCCTACGACGCAACCCCGCCGGTCCTGAGCGACGTCACCGAGCAGAGCACCGCCGGCGGCAACGTTCTGCGCTGGAGCTCGTCGAGCGCCTCCGACCGCGTTGTCGTCCGGCGCACGATCCGCGGCAACAACGCGCACAAGACCGTCTTCGACCGCAGCGCCGCCGGGTTCGCCGACAAGAACATCCGTCCTGGGGCGCAGTACGTCTACTCGGTGCAGTCGTTCGACCAGGCCGGCAACTCCTCGAAAAAGGTCACCGTCGCCGGCCTGCCGAAGGTTCTCACGTTGCGGAAGACGTCGTACGTCCCGCGTGTGGCGCCGAACCCGATCCTCCGCTGGGGCCGCTTCCGCGGCGCCGGCTACTACAACGTGCAGCTCTTCCGCGGCTCGAGACGCATCTACGCGGCGTGGCCCACCACGCACCAGGTCGGCCTGCCGAAGACCTGGAAGTGGTCGAAGCACCGTTTCCGGCTGACGCCGGGGCGGTACCACTGGTTCGTCTGGGCCGGCCTCGGTGCCCGTGCGCTGGCGCACTACCGCTCGGTCGGCAGCGCCAGCTTCATCGTGCCGCGTTCCTAGACGCTCGAATCAGGCGGCTTGGATCGGCGAGTCGCCCGCGACCTGGTCGGCGTGGAGCGCCGCATGGTTCTTCGCGACGTCGACCGAGCGGCTCTCCCGGATCACGGTCACCTTCACCTGGCCCGGATAGTCGAGGCGGTCCTCGATCTCGCGGGCGATCTCGTGGGCGAGGAGCGCTGCCTCGTCGTCGTCGACGTCGCCGGGGCTGACGATGACCCTGATCTCGCGTCCCGCCTGGAGGGCATAGACCTTCTCGACGCCCGGCTTCGAGGCCGCGAGCTCCTCGAGCGCCTCGAGACGCTTGATGTACTGCTCGAGGCTCTCGCCGCGCGCGCCCGGTCGGCTCGCCGAGACGGCATCCGCCGCGATCAGGAGAACGGCCTCCACCGTCTGCGGCTGCACCTCGTAGTGATGCGCCTCGACGGCGTGGACGACGCCCTGCGGCTCGCCGTAGCGCCGCGCGAGCTGGCCGGAGATGAGTGCGTGCGAGCCCTCGACCTCGTGCGTCATCGCCTTGCCGACGTCGTGGAGCATCGCTGCGCGCTTCGCCGTCTGGACACTCGCCTCGAGCTCGGTGGCCATGATCCCGGCAAGGTGGACGACCTCGAGGGTGTGCTTGAGGACGTTCTGGCCGTAGCTCGTCCGGAACCGGAGCCGACCGAGGATCTGGATTATCTCGTCGGGGAAGGGGCCGCAGTTCGCCTCGAAGACCGCCTGCTCGCCGGCCTGGCGGACGACCTCCTCGACTTCCGCTTTCGACTCGTAGTAGGTCTCCTCGATCCGGGCCGGATGAATCCGACCGTCCTCGAGGAGCTTCGTGACCGTCAGGCGTGCTACCTCGCGGCGGAGCCCGTCGAAGGACGACAGGACGACCGCATGCGGCGTGTCGTCGACGATGAAGTCGACGCCGGTGAGGTGCTCGAGCGCGCGGATGTTGCGGCCCTCCCGCCCAATGATGCGGCCCTTCATGTCGTCGGAGGGCAGCTCCACCACGGTCACCGTCGTCTCCGCGGTGTGCGTCGCGGCGACCCGCTGCAGCGCGTCGGCGACGAGGTTGCGCGCGCGACGCTTCGACTCCGCCCGGGCCTCGTCCTCCAGCGACCTGACGCGCCGCGCGAGCTCGTGTCGCGCCTGCTCTTCCCCGCGGTCGAGCAGCAGCGCCCTCGCCTCGGCCTGGGTCAGGCCCGCCACGCGCTCGAGCTCGGTGAGTTGCGCGTTCTTCATCTCCTTGAGCACGTCCTGAAGCCGGCGGATGTGGTCTTCCCGGTCGGCGAGCCCCTGGTCCCGGCGTGAGAGTTCCTCGAGCTTCTTCTCTATCTCGAGCTCCTTTGCCAGGACGCGTTCCTCGATCTTCAGCACCTGTGCCCGCCGGTCCGTGAGCTCGGCGTCGATCTCGCTTCGCAGCCGGACCGCCTGCTCGCGGGACTCGACCTGCGCCTCCCGGCGCACCGCCTCGCTCTCACGGCGGGCGTCCTCGAGCAGCTGGTCCCGTATCCGGCGCGCCTTCGTCACGCCGGTCGTGCCGAAGACCGAGACGGCAAGCAGGGCAAGCGCAACGCCTCCGGCGATCCCGATGGCAATTCCGATCCCGATCAGCACGTGCGCGGCTCCTCGGTCGGGGATCCAGCCGCCTGCGGCGGCGCGTCCATCCAACGCCGGGCCTAGCCGGCAGCTATCCGAGAAGCCCTTCTTCGGCGGTCGGGCCGCCGAAAAGTCGCCGCGCTATCTCGCGCGCGACCTCCGAGTCATCGGGTTCGAGTTGTCGATCATCGGGTCTGGTTTCGGAAAAGCTGCTTTTGCAGGCAAAACATCAAATGGAATGCACATGGATCGTATCGCGTCTCAGGCCTCCTGCGCAAACGAGGACGCGAGCTCGTCGAGCGTGTCGCGCGAGAAGCCGCGGCCCGCGAGGCGTCGCAGCAAGGCCGGCGTGACGTCCTGGCCGGTGAGCAGACGCCGGACGCGGGTGAGCTCGGGCTCGAGAGCCGTTACCGCCTCGGCGGCCGTTTCGGCTCCGATCAGGCGCCGGCGCAGATCGGCGCGGATCGCGGCGTCGCCGTAGCCACGGCGCGCGAGCACCCCGGCCCGGCTCTCCGCCAGCCGCGCGTCGTCGACGAGCCCGGCGCGATCGAGGGTCGCAAGCGCCTCGTCTCGGGCCGCACCGGAGTGCCCTGCACGTGCGAGCCGCCGGTCGAGCTCTCGTCGCGATCGCCCGCTCGTCGCGAGGGTCCGCGTCGCCTGGGCCAGGGCTCGCGCGCGACGAACTTCGCGTGCAAGCTCCCGGGCGGTGTCCCGATCCAGGCCTCGCCCGACGGCGAGCCCCGCCCGCACGACGGCGTCTGCCGGCAGCACACGCCACGGCTCGCCGTCGAGCTCGACGGCGACGCGACCGCGCTTCCGCTCGCGCAGACCGGTGACGGTCGGCGTCACGCCTCGGCTTCGGCCGAGGCGAGTGCCTCCGCAGCCACCTCCGCCTTGCCGTTCGATGCCGCCGACTCCTCGGCAGCGACCGGCAGCAGCCGCGCTGACGCGATCTGGTCCGAGCCGAGCTCCACCTGGATCTGCTGGAGGATCTGCTGCGTCACGTCGGGATGCTCGCGGAGGAAGGCCGTCGCGTTCTGGCGGCCCTGGCCGAGCCGCTCGTCGCCGAAGCTGAAGTACGAGCCCGACTTCGTGACGACCTTCCGGTCGAGCGCGGAGTCGAGCACCGTGCCTTCCCACGAGATGCCGGAGCCGTAGATGATGTCGAACTCGGCCTGCTTGAACGGCGGTGCGACCTTGTTCTTCACGACCTTGACCCGGACGCGGTTCCCGAACGCCTCGACACCTTCTTTCAGCGTCTCGATCCGCCGGATGTCGAGTCGCACCGACGAGTAGAACTTCAATGCGCGACCGCCGGGCGTCGTCTCGGGATTCCCGAACATGACGCCGATCTTCTCGCGCAGCTGGTTCGTGAAGATGCAGATCGTGTCGGTGCGATTGAGCGTGCCGGCGAGCTTGCGCAGGGCCTGGCTCATGAGGCGCGCCTGGAGACCGACGTGGGAATCGCCCATCTCGCCCTCGATTTCGGCCTTCGGCGTCAAGGCCGCGACCGAGTCGACCGCGACGATATCGAGAGCGCCCGAGCGGATGAGGAGCTCGGCGATCTCGAGAGCCTGCTCGCCCGTATCGGGCTGCGAGACGAGGAGGTTGTCGATGTCGACGCCGATCCGCTTCGCATAGGCCGGATCCATCGCGTGCTCGGCGTCGATGAAGGCGCAGATGCCGCCCCGCCGTTGCGCTTCGGCGATCACGTGGTAGACGAGGGTCGTCTTGCCGGAGGACTCGGGGCCGAAGATCTCGACGATGCGGCCGCGCGGGAGGCCGCCGATACCGAGCGCGAGATCGAGCGCGAGCGAGCCTGTCGAGACGGCGCCGATCGAGACCGCGGCGCGGTCGCTCATCTTCATGACCGACCCCTTGCCGAACTGCCGCTCGATCTGGCCGAGCGCCACGTCGAGTGCTTCGTGCTTGTCCACCTCTCAGCCTCCTAGAGCGACAGATTCCAACACTTCGTACCGCGCCCCACCGGGGTGCAGCCGGGATAGGTAAGCAGCCGCGTCGGACGGAACGAACGTTCGTAGCGGGGGCGCCTCGAGCCGGAGCCTCGGCCGTTCGCGCCACCGCGCGACCGTGACGTGCGGCAGCCAGGGACGACCTTCGCGACGGTAGACGCCGAGGCGCTCGAGCCACTCCTGAAGCTCGTTGGCGAGCAGAGCAGCCCTGCCTCCATGGTCCTCGAGGACGAGCATGCCGACGCTCCGGGTCTCGCGGTAGCGAACGGGTGTGAGATGGATCTCCCCCGCCCCACCAGCCGCGTCGCGCAACGCGCCGACGATCGCTTCGAGCTCGCCGGACGGCCGGTGGCCGAGGAATGCGAGCGTGACATGGAGGTGCCCCCGTGGAACGATGCGAACGCGCGCCGGCCACTCGGCCTGCCAGCGCTCGATCTCGTCGAGGACGTCCTCGGGGATGCGGAGCGCGAGGAAGAGGCGGATCCGTTCATCGCCGCCCACGCTAGCCACCGAGGTCATGCGGTTTCGTCGCGACTTCCCGTCAGAAGCGCACGCAGTAGATGAAGCGCGGTCACCGCCGCGCGGACGCGGACCTGCGTGCGCTCTCCGGGGAGGTCGAGGACCCGGGCCAGCGACCCGTCGGGACCTGCGGCATGGAGGTAGACCCGCCCGACCGGCTTCTCGGGCGTCCCGCCGCCCGGACCTGCAACACCGGTCACCGACACGGCCACGTCCGCATCGAGCCTGCGGCGTGCTCCATCCGCCATCGCCGCCGCGGCCTCGGCCGACACGGCGCCGTGCTCCGCCAGGAGCGTCTCGGGCACGTCGAGCTCCGACCGCTTCACCCCGTTCGCATACGCGACGACGCCGCCGACGAAGCTCGCGCTCGAGCCCGGTACGTCGGTGATTCGCGCAGCGACCATGCCTCCCGTGCAGGACTCGGCCGTCGCGAGCCGCAGTCCGCGGGCGGCCGCGAGCGAGAGGACGAGCTCCTCCACGCGCCGCTCGTCGCGCGCGAAGAGCCAGGGCTCGAGCCTGTCCACGAGAGACGCCTCGAGAGTGTCCGCGCGCTCCTCGGCCTCCGGCTCGACGACGAGGTCGACGTGGATCTCGAACTCGCGCGCACAGATCGTCACCTCGACGCCGTCACCGTCGCCGCCGGCCTCCTCGAGGACCCGCGCGACCGCGGACTCGCTCACGCCGAACAGCCGCAGCACGCGTCGCCCGGGCGGCCGCGTCCGCTGCAGCAGCTCCCGCATGGCATCGCTCGCGAGCGCGTTCGGCCAGAGCCGTCGCAACTCGCCGGGCGGCCCGGGCAGGACGACGACGACGCAGCCCGTCGGGGCACGGAAGAGGAGGCCCGGCGCCGTCCCCGCGAGCCCGATCGAGACCGCGGAGGACGGCCGCGTGGCCTGCTTCGTCACGCCGGGCGCGAAATCGGCGTACGGGCGCCGCAGGCGCTCCGCGACCGCGCGCGAGATCGACTCGATCTCCTGCTCGAGGGCGTTGTCGACCACGAGCTCGATCCCGGCGGCTTTTGCGACGAGCTCGACGGTGCGGTCGTCGTGCGTCGGGCCGAGCCCGCCCGAGACGAGGCACGCATCCGCCTCGAGTCCCTCGCGCAACGCCGGTTCGAGCTCGGCGGGAGCATCGCCGACGATCGTGATGCGGGCCGGTTCGAGACCCTGCCGCAGCGCCTCGGCCGCGAGAAAGGGGCCGTTCCGGTCGGTGCGCTCCCCTCGGACGAGCTCGCTGCCGGTGACGACGACGACCGCGCGCGGCCGCCCGGTCAACCGCGAAGACGCGTCGTCTGCTGCGGTGTGACGAGAACGCGGCTGTTGTGCGCTGCCGGCAGCGCGACGACGCGGCCGTCGAGCGTGACGCGTAGACCGGCCGGCCTGCGCACGAGGAGGTAGAAGCGGCTGGTGTGGCCCCAGAAGTTGTCGCCCTCCCCCGCGCCGACGGTCCCCGAGAAGAGCAGCTTGCCGGACGAGCTGTTGCGACGGACCTCGGCGTACGTCCCCCGGCCGACGCCGCTGAGGACGAGCCCGCGCGCCGAAGCCGAGTGCTTCTGCTTCGTGCCGACTCCCGGCACGTGCGGCGACGAGCCGGGAATGCGCCAGGCGGCGAAGACGAGTGCGGTCACGACGACGATGCCGGCGAGCACGAGCAGGACGGCACGCCGCTCGATGGGACGCTCACGCGCCCGTAGCTTGCGCCGCTCGGGCCGCGGGGGCAGCTCGTCCCGCCAGCTGGTGATGAAGCGCGACGCGTACTCGTCGACGTAGACGTCCCCGTCCAGCCCGAGATAGTCCGCATACGTCCGCAGGAAGCCGCGGATGTAGGCGTCTCCGGGAAGGGACGTGAAGTTCTCCTCCTCGAGCGCCTGGAGGTACTTCGCGCGGATCTTCGTCGCGAGCTCGATCTCGGGGTAGCCGAGTCCCTGCCGCTCGCGGGCCTCTCGCAGGCTGTGACCGATCTCGAACACGCAGGGAGTCTACGGCTCAGTGCTCGAGACGCAAAAGGAGCTCGTAGAGACCGACGGCGATCGAGGCGGAAAGCGTGATGCAGATGCCCGCCACGGCGAGGATCCGAGCGAGCCGGATCCACATCGAGCCGCCGACGCGCTCGAGCGTGCGCGTGATCGCGCCGCGGGCGCCGCGGGCGAAGAGAAGCGACAGGACGGCCGCAGCGGCGGCGACCGGAATTGCCCAGACCGCGTCGAGGAGCGCAGCGCCGGGGATCTTCCGCGTCAGCTCGATCGCCACGGGGATGGCGGCAGCTGCCAGGACGCCGAAGAGGAAGGCGAGCCACGCGCGGTAGTTGGGCCGTCTCGGCTGCATGAGTGTCTGCGTACGGACAGCCACTAGTGAGGCATTGTAGGCGGCCGCAGGACGGCGAAAGGATCGGTGATCTCCAGACGGGGGCTGCGGAAGCGGTAGATCGTCGCCGGCCGGCCCCCGCCGCGTCCGTAGTGCCGCTGCTCCCCCGTGTCCTCGAGGAGTTGCCGCCGGAGCAGAACACGCTGCAGGTTCGTCGAGCTCACCGGATGCCCGAGCGCCGCGGCGTAGAGGTCGCGCAGCTCGGCGAGCGTGAAGGTCGGCGGGGCGAGCGCGAAGCCGAGATTCGTGTAGGACAGCTTCGCGCGGAGCCGTTCACGCGCGCTGAGCAGGATCTCCTCGTGGTCGTATGCGAGCGCCGTCGGCTCGTCGACCGCATGCCAGCGGGTGTCGGCCGGCACTTTCGGGTCGAGCCCGCTCGGAACCAGGCCCAGATACGCCGTCGCGAGCTCGCGCCGGGTCGGGTTGCGCAGCGGGTCGCTCCGCGTCTCGAGCTGCTCGAGATGCGCCACCTCCCGCACGTCGACCTTCTCCGCGAGGTGCCGGCGCATCGACTCCTCGAGCGTCTCGTCCGCCGCCAGCGTCCCGCCCGGCAGCGCCCAGCACGCAGCGAAGGGCTCGCGCGCCCGTTGCCAGAGCAGCGCCTGGAGCCGTCCGCCCCGCACCTGGAGAACGGCCGCGAGCACGGCATGTGCCGCAGTTTTCGCCTGGGAGTCGTCAACCATGTAGACTCGTGAATCGAGGTTATCGCTTGTGAGGCAAAAACGCCACACGCCCGACGTGGTCGTCGTCGGGGCCGGCGTCGCCGGACTCTCTGCCGCCCTCGCCGCCGCCGACGCCGGCGCGTCCGTACACGTGCTCGCGAAGGCTTCGCACACGAACTCGAACAGCTACGCGGCCCAGGGAGGCATCGCCGCTGCGGTCGGCCCCGACGACGACTTCTCCTTGCACGCTGCCGACACGCTCGCTGCAGGTCGCGGCGTCTGCCGGCCGAGCGCGGTCCAGCTGTTGGCCGAGAAAGCCCCGGCGCACATCGCGGAGCTGCGCCGCCTCGGAGTCCGCTTCGACGACGGGCTGGGACGCGAGGGCGGCCACTCGCGGGCGCGTGTCGTACACGCCGGCGGCGCCGACACCGGACGCCATGTCGCGGACGTCCTCACCACGAGCGCCCGGCAGCATCCCCGGATCCGCCTTGCGGAGGGCGAGCGCGTCACGACCCTCGGATCGCTCCGCGGCTCCGCCGTCGTGCTCGCGACCGGCGGATACGCCGCGCTCTGGGCGCGGACGACGAATCCCCACGGCGCGATCGGGGAGGGCCTCCTGCTCGCGCATGCCGCGGGCGCGCCGCTCGCCGACCTCGAGCTCGTCCAGTTCCACCCGACGGCGCTGCGCGACGACAACGGCCACGACGGCTTCCTGCTCTCGGAAGCGCTCCGCGGCGCCGGTGCGACGCTGCTCGACGACGGAGGCGAGCGGTTCGTCGACGAGCTGGCACCGCGCGACGTCGTCGCACGGGCGGTGGCGGCGCGCGCCGGAGCCCGCCTCGACCTGCGGCCGGTCGAGCGGGGGCGCTACCCGACCCTGATGGCGACGCTCGAGGAGGCCGGCTACGACCCGGGCGGCGAGCCCGTGCCGGTCTCCCCCGCCGCGCACTACGCGATCGGCGGCATCGTCACCGATCTCGATGCGCGTACCTCGGTGCCGGGCCTGTACGCGGCGGGCGAGTGTGCCTGCACCGGCGTCCACGGAGCGAACCGTCTCGCCTCGAACTCGCTGCTCGAGTGCCTCGTCTTCGGCCGCCGTGCAGGACTCGCCGCGCTCGAGGGCCGACGCTTCGACGCCGACGCGGAACCCCTCGCTCCTGCGGCGGACCCGGGCGCCGCCCTCTGGCGCGACGCCGGGCTGATCCGGAGCTCCGCCGGCATTTCCCGCCTGCTCGACTCACCGCACCCGCTCGTGCGCCAGATCGCCGCCTGCGGCCTCGCGCGGGAAGAGAGCCGCGGCGTGCACTTCCGCGAGGACTTCCCGGTCGAGAGCGATGCGCTCGCCGGGCATCTCGTCGTCCGCTCCGACCGCGAGCCGGCGCTCGAGCAATGGAGCTGACGCAGGCGAACATCGAGCGCGTCGTCACCTCGGCGTTGGCCGAGGACCTCGGCTCGGGAGACGCGACGACCCTCGCGCTCGTGCCCGAAGACGCGCGCTGCGACGCCGCGCTGCTGCTCGAGGAGCCGGGGGTCGTCTGCGGCGTCCCGGTCGCGACAGCCGTCTTCCGCGCGCTGGATCCCGGAGTTCAGGTCGTCGCGCAGGTCGAGGAGGGCACGGCGGTCTCGGACGTCCCTGCAGTCCTCGCCACGGTCGAAGGGCCTGCGCGCGCCGTCCTCAGCGGGGAGCGCGTCGCGCTCAACCTGCTCGCCAGGCTCTGCGGCATCGCGTCGCTCACGCGTCGCTTCGTCGAGCTGACCGAGGGAACGCCTACGACCGTCCTCGACACCCGCAAGACGACCCCGGGCCTGCGCGCCCTCGAGAAGTACGCGGTGCGTTGCGGAGGCGGCAGCAATCATCGCTCCGGCCTCTACGACGGCGTGCTCGTGAAGGAGAACCACCTCCGCGTCGCCGGCGGCGTGACGGCCGCTTTGGCTGCGCTCGACGGCCGGGTCGACGGACTTCCCGTCGAGGTCGAGGCCGAGACGCTCGCGCAGGTGCGAGAAGCACTCGCCGGCGGCGCGCCGCGGATCCTGCTCGACAACATGAGCCCTGAAGAGGTGCGCGAGGCGGTGGACCTGGTCGCCGGCCGCGCCGAGCTCGAGGCGTCCGGCGGCGTCTCGCTCGGCACCGTACGCGCTTACGCCGAGACCGGGGTCGACTTCGTTTCCGTCGGAGCCCTCACGCACTCCGCCCGCTCACTTCACGTCTCCCTGGAGGTCCGATGACCGCTGCTGCCCCGTCCACGACCGAGCTGAACGAGGAGGTACGCGCGCTCGCCGCTGAGAAGAACGCCGTGATCCTCGCGCACAACTACCAGCGCCCCGAGGTCCAGGACGTCGCGGACTACGTCGGCGACTCGCTCGGCCTCTCGCGGCAGGCGGCCGCGACCGAAGCGCAGACGATCGTCTTCGGCGGCGTCCACTTCATGGCCGAGACGGCGGCGATCCTCAGCCCCGAGAAGACTGTCCTCCTCCCCGATCTCGGCGCCGGCTGCTCGCTCGCCGCCTCGATCGACGCCGGGCAGTTGCGCGAGTGGAAGGCGCAGCATCCCGGCGCGGTCGTCGTCTCCTACGTGAACACCACGGCGGAGGTGAAGGCGGAGAGCGACTACTGCTGCACGTCGGGGAACGCGAAGTCCGTGATCGAGGCGATCCCGCCGGAGCAGGAGATCCTCTTCCTGCCGGACATGTATCTCGGCCTCTGGCTCGAGAAGGTGACCGGCCGCAAGCTGACGATCTGGCTCGGCGAGTGCCACGTCCATGCTGGCATCCGGCCCGCCGACATCGAGCGGTGGCAGAGCGAGGCGCCCGACGCCGAGCTGCTGGTGCACCCGGAGTGCGGCTGCGCGAGCCAGGCGATGGCGTTTGGGAATGAGAGGACGCAGATCCTTTCGACCGAGAAGATGATCGACTACGCGCGCCGCTCGCCGAAGGAGCGCTTCCTCGTGGCGACCGAGACCGGCATCATCCACCGGCTCCAACAGGAAGCGCCCGGCAAGCGGTTCGAAGCCGTGCGCGACGACGCGGAGTGCCGCTACATGAAGCTGACGACGCTCGAGAAAGTGCGCGACTCGCTCCGTGACGGCGTCCATCGCATCACCGTCGAGCCGGACTTGGCGGAACGCGCCCGCCTGGCGATCGAACGCATGGTCTCGATCACATAGCTCGCGCGAGCGAACAGGCTCAGGTGAGAGGACGGTCGGGCAGCCGAGTGCGATCTCCCTTAAGCCTCGGGACGCCAACCCGGAGGGGGTGGCCAATAGGGAGGCTGCCCACTGATAGGCGCGAGCGTCTTCGAAGGACGCCTCGGGTAGCGCGAAATCATCGTGAAGGCGGCACAGTCGACGACGAGGAAGACGATGCCGAATCCGAGCATGACCCGGTCGTCGGAGATCTTTACTGCCAGCCAGCGAGAATGGCTCACGCACTCGTGGTCCGTGTCGTGATTCGCGTAGAGCGGCCAGTGGCACGCCCCTTCCGTGTAAGGAGCGGCGGCATCCCACTGCCCCTTTTGACTCCAGGCGACCGCGGCGGTCGCCACTCCTAGCGCACCAACGAACACGAGGAAGTTCCGGAGGCGACGTGGAGTGACTTTCAGACGATTGAAGAAGTCTGTGCGCGTGAACTCGCGCCCACATGAGAGGCCCATCCCGAACATCACGAAGAAGCCGACGAAGGCGGACATAGCCGCTATGAACCCAACCGCGAACGCCGTGGACTCGCCGAAGCCCGGGTCAAGCCACCACGTCAGGCTTACCGCGATGCACAACGAGGCGACCGCCCCGCTGAAGATCGCACACGCCCGTGCCGCGGAGTCCATCGCTATCTCAGTGTAGGTCGGCCGGTTGCCTCAGGGGTCATTGCGGAACACTGGCCCAGGCGAGTGTCACCGGCTCGGTCTAGGTGATCTCGAGTCAGAAGCTTGCGTCTTCGTAGACGCTTTTCCGGGAGTCCGCCAGATCTCGCCGTGGTCGTCGATCTGCTCGATCTCAACCTGTAGGCCGTCCTGCGCCCGGAGTCGTTCGAGCTCGCGAAAGAAGACCGTCGTCGCAGGCTCAGCCATGAGCGCGTGCCTCCCGTGCCAGTAGCTGACCCAGACCTTTCCGTCACAGCGGAGCTTCTCGTACGTTTCCTTGGCAGACGCCTCCGTCGTCTTGACCGGCTCAGCAATTTCAGCTGGTAGCGGGCCATCGAGCACAAGAGTCCGTCTGTCCAGGGAGTGCGTCCGTTCGCGCCACGGAGGCTCCGGGAGGCCACTCTTCTCTGCCTGCAAACCGCCGGCAGCAACCTGCTCTGGTCCCGGCTTGCCGCGAACCCAGCCGCGATCTTCATGCACGACGCGTACCGCCAGTCCGTCCTCCGCGGCACGGCGGACTACGGCAGCTATCCGAGTCTCGAACTCGTCTTTCTTGCGTCTCCGCCCCTCGTCATCTCCGTCATCCAGTCCATACCGCTCACGACCAGCGGCGGCTGCTTCCGCCTGCAACTTGCGCAGCCCGCTGTAGTCAACGACGAGTTCAAGCGTGAGAGAGCCCTCTCTACGCAGCTCTTCATACTCAGTTTCGACGTCCATGTCCTCACGGAAAGCCTCCGTTCGGACCCACCGAACTCCACCAGACATGCCGCCAACTCCTGTACCGCTATCGCTGAAGCTATCGGCCTATCACCAAAAGACTTGACCACTCGCGGCACTACGCCGCTGAAGAGCGCCCGCAGACACGGGCATCAGACCGCCGCTCAGGGGTCATTCCGGAACGCTGGCCCAACTCAGTCTCCTCTCGCCCGAGGGCTATGCGCAGTCGATGCCGCCGCAGAAAGGATGCATCTCTGGCTCGGAGGGAGCCGTCACGATGAGTGGTTGGTCTTGCGGGCTACGACGATGATGTGAGATCCGGCATTTAGCGCGCCGGGTTCGGCTGCGAGTTCGATCTCCCAGCGGATGAGCGCATCTCGGAGATTCGGGTCGAGATCTGGCCAGAGCGAGTGCTCAGCACCAGGACTGAGCTCCGACGCCGAGGCCGCGAGAAGCTCGCACGGCTGGCTCGAGAGGATCTCCGCCAGCTCGCTCCAGCGGAACAAACGCATCGTCAGATGGCCGCGGCTCAACTCCGGCGGCAGGATCCCGCCCGAGACGACGTCGTCGTTCATCGCGATTCCGTACTCGCGTACGAGGTCGATGATCACAGGCAGCGAGTGCGCGAACGGCCCGACCCGAGACATCACACTGAAGAGGACAACGCCGCCAGCAGACGTCACCCGGAACAGCTCGGCGATCGCCTCCTCCGCGCGATCGAGCGTGTAACTGATCGGGCCGCCATAACAGACGCTCGCATCGAACGACCCGTCCGGCCAGCGGGACAAGTCGAGCACATCGGCGAGCGCACGCTCGGCGACCTGCGCCTCCACCTCAGCGGCGACCAGCCTCTCCTCGTTCAGCCGGAGTTGCGTCGGAGAGATGTCGACCACGGTCACGCAGGCACCGATGCGAGCCAGTTCAATCGTGAAGCGACCTGGACCGGCGCCCACGTCGATGACACGGTCTCTCGATCGCACGAATCGATGAAGATAGTGGCGGTGAATCTCGAAACTGACCGGGCTTGAGCGTCCATCTTCGAACCGCGTCCACTCGCGATCGCCATAGTCGTCGTAGAACGTGGCAGCCCGCTCGCGGCTATATCCGCTCACCGCGCCAAGTCTACGGTCCGCCTCGTCGCTCGCTGCTCAGGGATCATTCCGGAACACTGGCCCATGCGAGTGCAGGGCATCATGAGAGCGTGGGAGACGGATTGGACGCGTTCGATCCAGCACTCCTGGCACTAGTCGCGAACTACAACATCCACGCGGAGCCGCTGGGAGCTTCGGTCGAGGTCGCAATCAGTCGGCGGCACGCCGAAGAGGTTGCGCTTCAGCAGTCCGACCGGTCGACCGTGACGAACCTCGACGCCATGCTCGTCAACGCGACTCACACTGCATTCGGCAAGGAGCGGCCGGATGGGACCCTCGACCTCATCATTTCGAACCGTGCTGTGTGGCTTGTCCTAGTGCCGGATCAGCAAGTCGCAATCCGTGGCCGCAAGAGGCCGCCCATCAAGGACTCGGCAACACTTGCCGTGCTCATCGATGCGAACAGCGGCGACTACCTCACAGCAGCCGTTCTTTACGTGTAGACCGTTCAGGGGTCATTCCGGAACGTTGGCCCAGCCGAGTAGCTGCGAACTAAATGGCCGAACGTGGTGCCGACGCCGACCTTGTCCGGAACCGAGAGCGAGCTTGGATCAACGCAACCACACCGGCAACCGCGATCGAGACGGAAGCGGCCAGAGCGAGCCAGAAACCCCAGTCGAGCTGGCCCTGAACGAAGTAGTGGTGGATCCGACCTAGATGGATCAGGTGGTCGATCTGCGAGTGTCCACGCGCCGTAACGGCTATGCCCGCGATCCCAACCGCCAGCGCCCAGCCTCCAGTGGCGGGGGCACGCCGCATCGCGACGGCCAAGCCACAGCCGATCGCAGCAGCAGCAACGATGATCCAGCCGTGAAAAGAGGAGTTGATGCCGGACCACTCCAGCGGCGGCCCCGCCGGCCCTTGCACGGTGGCCCACCGACCGAAGGCACCGACAATCATCAACACGGCGCTTCCCAGCACCCACCACGACGTCTTCCGTTGCATCGGACAATCATCCGCCGGTGCGGCCGGGTTTTCAACGGTAAGGCACCCGGAGAGGTCACTCCGGAACACTGGCCCAGCCTGCAGTACTCTCGCCCGGTGCCTCATCGAAAACAAGGCATCGTCTACATCGCGGACAATTTCATCGACTTACCTGACCTGCCGCCGGATTCGGTGCGCAGGTACGACGGCTACCGGGACATCTACACAGGTCCGGATGACCCGGACGAGATCGAGGGCAGCCCGTATGTGCGCCAGCCGGATTCCTCGGGATTCACGCTCCCATCGCACTCCCGCCGAACCGCTGCTCAGGGGTCATTCCGGAACACTGGCCCAGGCGAGCCGTTAGGTGATTCAACCGCCGAGGTGCTCGAGCGCAGTCAGCGTCAGTATTACCTTCGGGTAATGGCATCCGCGGGAAGCGATAACGGCTCGGCCGTGATCTTCGATCTTTGGGGGACGCTTGTTCCCTTCGATGCGGCGCTATGGGCGGACTGCGAGGCTCGCATCGTTCATGCTCTCGGGGCCGACTCGCACGCCTTCAAGACGGAATGGCATGCCGACTACCCGGCGCGGATCGTCGGGACACTCGAGGACAGCTTTCGCAGAGTTTGCTCGGCCACGGGCGTCCTAGCTGAGGACGCGGTAATCGCAAGAGCCGTGCAGATCCGGAGCGACGCTCATTCGCAGATGTTCAGGCCCCGCGACGATGCTGCTGCCACCCTGCGAAAGCTCAGACACGCGGGCTACCGCATCGGGTTGATCACCAACTGCACCTCGGAGATCCCTCAGCTATGGCGTGCCTCCGCGCTTCGCCCTCTGGTGGATCACGCCGTATTCTCTTGCGCTGCAAAGGCGAGAAAGCCGGACGCATGGATTTATCGTCTCGCGCTGAGCGGTCTTGACGTAGACCCCTCGCGGTGCACCTATGTTGGCGATGGAGCAGACCGGGAACTCGAAGGAGCAGCAGCCGCGGGCATGCGCCCAATCCGGCTCGACGCCCCCGACACGGATCCGCCCGAGTCGTGGAGCGGGGAAACCGTCCGCTCCCTGGCTGACATTCCGAGGCTCCTCGGAGCCGCATAGCCCTTCGTTCGATCAGGTGTCTGTGAGAGTCGTTGGGTCGGTCCGTCAGGGGCCGTTGCCAGGGTGGTGTCGTCGTGTTGCTCGTGACTCGTCAGGTGTCGGGCCGTGTTGTGCGTGCCTTCGCAATGAATCGTCCGAGTGTGCGCGGCGACGCCGGCCTGGCGCCCGCTGTTGGCTTGATCAGGAGCTTGTCCGCCTTGAGGGCGTGACTCATCACAGACCTGCCGCGCGGTTTCCCTGCATCAGACCGGCGTCACGGACC
>Ga0335083_10001375_pt1 | contig 33616 bp, 34 predicted proteins | sample Lox_Sample_42_FD_206716 | JGI IMG/M metagenome (GOLD analysis project Ga0335083, IMG submission 206716) | Soil microbial communities from Loxahatchee National Wildlife Refuge, Florida, United States - Lox_Sample_4.2 | ecosystem: Environmental > Terrestrial > Soil > Wetlands | place: USA...
CCCAGAGGTCGGCCTTGCGCTCGAAGCCGATGCCCGGCACGTCGGGCAGGGCGACGCGGCCGTCGGCCACGGGGCAATCGTCGGCGAAGCCGCCGAACGGCGCGAAGACCTGCGGATAGGATTCGTTGCCGCCGCATTGCAGGCCGACGGCGATGTTGAGCGCGAACTGGTGCCCGCCATGGGGCACGCAACGCCGGGGCGACCAGCCGTTCTGCTTCAGCATGTCGATCGTGCGCAGATACTCGACCAACCCGTAGGACAGGGCCGGATCGAATTGCAGGATGTCGCGATCGGGACGGAGCCCACCGTGGCGGATCAGGTTCCGCGCGTCCTGCATGGAGAAGAGGTTCTCGCCGGTGGCGAGCGGCGGGGCGTACTGCGTGGCGAGTGCGGCGTGCGCCAGATAGTCGAGCGGATCGAGCGGCTCCTCGTACCAGCGCAAGCCCATGGACTGGATCGCCTTGCCGAACGCGATGGCCGTCGGCAGGTCGAACTTGCCGTTCACGTCGACGGCCAGCCGATCGCCCGCGCCCACGATCTTCAACACCGCCTCGATTCGTTTCAGGTCCTCGGCGAGCGGCACGCCGCCGACCTTCATCTTCACGCAGGAATAGCCCAGGCCGAGATAGTGCTTCATCTCGTCCTGCAGCCCGTCGAGGTCCTTGCCGGGATAGTAGTAGCCGCCGGCGGCATAGACCCACGCCTTGTCGTCGTGCTGGCCCCCGTTGTAGCGGTCGGCCAGCAGCTTCCAGAGCGGCACCCTCTTGGCCTTGGCGACGGCGTCCCACAGCGCCATGTCGAGCACGCCCACGGCGACCGAGCGCTCGCCGTGGCCGCCGGGCTTCTCGTTGGCCATCATCGCCGCCCAGCATTTCGCCGGATCGAGCAGGCCTTCGCCGTCGAGCAGCGAGTCGGATTTCGCTTCCGACAGGCGCTTGATGAAGCGCTCGTTCAGGAGCCCGTGCTGGGCGTAGCGGCCGTTGGAGTTGAAGCCGTAGCCGACCACCGGCTTGCCCTCGATCCTGAGGTCGGTGACGACGGCCACGACCGAGGCGGTCATCTGGCTGAAGTCGATATAGGCGTTCGCGATGCTGGATCGGATCGGTGAGACGATGTCGCGGATGGCGGTGATACGCATGGAACCCCTCAGGCCGTGGCGGGCCGACGTGTCTGGCGGCTGAGCAGCCACCAGGCGATCGCGGCGTTCAGCACGTTCCAGCCGATACCATTGATGAAGGCGGCGCGATAGGAGCCGGTGATGTCGAACAGCTCGCCGCCCATCCAGCCGCCCAACGCCATGCCGACGATGGTCGCGGACACGGCGAGCCCGACGCGCGTGGCGGCCTCCTTGGCCGGGAAGTACTCGCGCACGATGATGGCGTAGGAGGGCACGATGCCGCCCTGGAACAGGCCGAACAGCGCCGAGGCGAGGTAGAGCGAGGTGAGCGAGTCGGCCACCAGGTAGAAGACCAGCGCGATCGCCTGCAGGGTCGAGCCGAGCAGGAGTGTCATCGCGCCGCCGACCTTGTCGGCGAGCCAGCCCGAGCCGACGCGGCTCACGATGCCGAAACCCAGCATCAGCGACAGCATCTCCGCGCCGCGCGCCACGCCGTAGCCCAGATCGGCGCAATAGGCGACGATGTGGACCTGCGGCATCGACATGGCGACGCAGCAGGAGACGCCCGCCAGGCAGATCAGCGCCTGCAGCGCGTTGGGCGAGATCCCGAGCGTCTCGCGCGAGAGATGGGCGATGGCCGCCGTTTGTCCCGCCTCATGGTCGGGCGCGCGACGTCTCAGCGTGAAGGCGAGCGGGATCATGACGATCAGGCAGGCGATGGCGGCCGAGAAATAAGTGGTGCGCCAGCCGTACGCGCCGATCATGAGCTGCACGATCGGCGGCCAGACGGCGCCCGCGATATAGTTGCCGGAGGCCGCGATGGCGACCGCGGCGCCGCGGCGCTTCTCGAACCAGTGCGAGATGTCGGCGACCAGCGGCGCGAAGGTCGCCGCCGCACTGAAGCCGATCAGCACCTGCGCCGCCGCGAACAGGGTAAGCGAGGAGGTCGTGGGGGCGAGCGCGAAGCCGGCGCCGAGACCGAGGGCGCTCACCAGCGTCGCCAGGACGACGCCGCGCCGGTCGACCAGCCGTCCGATCACGACGCCGCCCGCGAAGAAGCCCGCCATGTTCATGGAATAGGCGAAGGAGATGTCGGCGCGGCTGACGCCGAGATCGGTCTGGACGGCCGGCAGCGCCACGGTCAGGCACCACATGCCGATGCCGCCCATGGTGCTGAGGGCAACGCTCGCCGCGAGCCGCCGCCAGGCATAGGCGGAGTCGATGAGCGACGGGGCGTTCACGCGTAGACCAGCCGGCGGTTCTGCCGCATCAGCAGCCACCAGATGATGGCGCCGTTCAGCGCATTCCAGACGATGCCGTTGATGAAGGCGGCGTGATAGGAGCCGGTCAGATCGAACAGCTTGCCGCCCATCCAGCCGCCGCCCGCCATGCCGAAGATGGTGGCGAAGATGGTGAGGCCCATGCGCAGGCCCGCCTCCTTGGGCGGAAAGTACTCGCGCACGATCACGCCGTAGCTCGGGATGATGCCGCCCTGGACCAGGCCGAACAGCGCCGAGACGAGATAGAGCGAGACCAGCCGGTCGGAGACGAGATAGCCGAGCAGCGAGATGGCCTGCAGGGTCGTGCCGAGCAGGAGTGTCTTGATGCCGCCGATACGGTCGGCGATCGCGCCCGAGACGATGCGGCTCACGATGCCGCAGGCCGTCATGATCGACAGGATCTCCGCGCCGCGCGACGTGCCGTAGCCCAGGTCGACGCAGTAGGCGACGATATGGACCTGTGGCATCGCCATGGCGACGCAACAGCCGATGCCGGCGATGGCGAGCCAGACTTGCAGTGCCGCGGGCGAGAGGCCGAGCGCGCGCGCCGAGTGGGGGGCCGTCGCACCGCCGGCTCCTGCGTGCACCGGCGAGGGCGCGCGCAGGAACAGGCAGCAGGGCAGCATGCCGACGAGACAGATCGCGGCGACGGCGAAGTAGGCGGTGCGCCAGTCATAAGCCGCCGTCACCGCGTCGATGATCTTGGGCCACAGCGCGCCGCCCAGATAGTTGCCGGCGCCGCAGATCGCCATGGCCAATGCGCGGCGCTTGTGGAACCAGTGGGAGATGTCGGCCATCAGCGGGATGAAGGCGGCAGCCGAGCCGAAGCCGATCAGCACGCCCTGCACGACTACCAGGAACCAGAGCGACGGCGCCAGCGCGCCGGCAACGCAGCCAGCGATCAACAGGAGCGAGGAGAGCACCATGGTCGCGAAGGCGCCCCTGGTGTCGATCATGCGGCCGAGCAGCATGGCGCCCAGGCCGAACCCCAGCATGGTCGTGGAGTAGGCGATGGAGACATCGGCGCGCGACACGCCGAACTCGGCCTGCAGGGCGGGGAAGATCACCACCACGCCCCACATGCCGAAGCTGCCGAGCATGCTGAGCGCCGCGCTGGCGGCGAGCCGCCACCAGGCGTAGCGCGAATCGACGCCGGACATGGATCAGCCGCCGGCGACGCCCTGCGTATTCACGTAGAGGGCGTAGAGCGAGTGGCTCGCCGCCATGAAAATCCGGTTACGATAGCGCCCGCCGAAACAGACGTTGGCGCAGCGCTCGGGCAGGTCGATATGGCCGATCGGCTTGCCGTCCTTGTTGAACACGCGCACGCCGTCCAGCTCGGCATTGCCCATGCCCCAGCCGCACCACAGGTTGCCGTCGATGTCGACGCGGAAGCCGTCGGGCGAGCCGCCGGGCCCGGCGTCGATCAGCACCTTGCCCGACCCGAGCCTGGTGCCGTCGTTCTGGACGTCGAAGGCGAGGATGGTGCGGTGCGGCTCGGCACGCGAGGCCACGACGTAGAGCAGCTTCTCGTCGGGCGAGAAAGCGAGGCCGTTGGGACCGTCCACCGTGTCGACCATCATGGTGAGCTTGCCGTCGCGCGGATCGAAGCGGTAGACGGCGGGCTTGTTCTCGCTCTCTTCCTTGTGGCCCTCGTAGTAGCCCAGGATGCCGAAGGTCGGATCGGTGAACCACACCGTGCCGTCGGACTTCACGACGACGTCGTTGGGCGAATTGAGCGGCTTGCCGTTGTACCTGTCGGCCAGCACCGTGATCGAGCCATCATATTCGGTGCGCACGACGCGGCGCGCGTCGTGCTCGCAGCCGACCAGCCGGCCCTGGCGGTCACGCGTATGGCCGTTGGCGTTGTTCGACGGCTTGCGGAACACCGAGACGACGCCGGTCTCCTCGTCCCAGCGCAGGATGCGGTTGTTGGGGATGTCGCTCCACAGCAGATACCGGCCGTCGCCGAAATAGACCGGGCCCTCGGACCAGCGGCAACCGGTGTAGAGCTGCTCGACGGAAGCAAGCGGCAGGCGATACTTGGCGAACGACGGATCGAGGATGCGCACCGCCGGATCGGGGTAGCGCAGGTTCGGTTGCCACATCTTGTTTCACTCCCATTTTTATCATTGCATATGGCGCTTGAAGAACTCCAGCGTGCGTATCCAGGCGTCCGCTGCCGCGGCCTGGTTGCCGGGCTGGCTGAAGTCGCGTTCGAAGATGTGACCGGCATAGGGGTAGATCTTGAGCTCATGGGGCGCGCCGGCCTCGGTCATCGCCTGGTCGATGTTCTGTACGGCTTGCACGGGAATGTGATCGACCGTGCCATGGAAGATCAGCACCGGCGCGCTTTCCCGGGAAAAGCTGTGCTCCAGCCGCACCTCTCGCGGCGTGTGGCTCACTTTGCCCAGCGCCGGATAGTAGGAGACGGCAGCCATCGTGGCGTGTCGCGAGGCCAGGCCGAGCGCAAAGAAGCCGCCGGCCGAGAAACCGATCGTGCCGATGCCGCCGGGCCGCACCTTCGGCAAAGTCTTGATCTGCTGCTCGACGTGAATGAGGTCGGGGTAGATCTCCGCCCGGTTGTTTAAGAGCGGCTCACGACCGTCGTAACCACCGATGACGTAGGTGCGGATGAAATCGTGGGCGAGGCAGACATATCCCGCTTCTGCCAGCTTGCGGCAGTAGTTCTCGTCAGCCACGTTCATGCCATCGGCGGTGGGCAGCAACATGATGCCGGGGAAAGGCCCGGGCCCTTGCGGCGTGAACAGCACCGCGTTGATGTTGTGGCGCAGGCCGACGATCATCTCGGTGCGGGTGGGCTCGGCCTGGGCCGGCATCGCGGCAAAGAGCGCTGTTGCCGAGACTGCCGCCACGAGACGGCACATCGTCTGCTGCATCACGGTACCCCTCCCGAAAATCCCCGATCGGCGGATCAATCCGCGTCGATCTTGATATTACCCTTGGCGATCACGTTGCCCCAGACCTCGGAATCGCGGCGGATGAAGGCCTCATAGTCCGCGCGCGACAGTGTCGCCACCGGCAGCCCGTTGTCATCGTACTTCTGTTTGACCGTTGGATCGGCCAGGATTTTGCGGATCGCGGCGGCGAGGAAATCGACGATCCGGTCAGGTGTGCCCGGCGGCGCGTCGATGCCGTACCAGTTCCAGGCCTCGTAGCCCGGCACGGCCTCGGCCAGCGCCGGCGCGTCGGGCAGCACCGACCAGCGCTGGGGCGAGCTCACGCCCATGGCGCGTGCCTTTCCGCCCTTGATGACGCCCAGGGTCGCGGGATCGCCGAAATAGGCGTCGACGATGCCGGCCGCGAGATCGGCCAGCGCCGGCCCGGTGCCGCGGTAAGGCACGTGCAGCATCCTGAGCCCCGACATCTGCACGAACAGTTCGCCGCCCAGATGCTGGCTGGTGCCGATGCCGCCCGATGCCCAGCGCAGTTCGCCCGTCTTCGCCAACGCCATGAACTCGGGCAGCGTCTTCGCCGGCAGATCGTTGCGCACGGCCAGGATCAGCGGCATGCGCACCAGCCGCGTGATGTGGGCGAAGGCCGTGGGATCGAAGGGCAGCTTGCCTGGCCTGAGGTGCGGGCCCGCGCTCATGCTGCTGACGCCGACGAGGCAGAGCGTGTAGCCGTCGGGCGCGGCATGTGACATGGCCTCGACGCCGATCAGGCCGCCGGCGCCGCCCTTGTTCTCGATCACGATCGTCTGGCCGAGCTCCTTGGCCAGCGGTTCCATCAGGAGCCGCGCCGTCAGGTCGACACCGCCGCCGGGTGGATAGGGCACGATGATGCGGATCGGCCGCTCGGGATATTTGCCCTGGGCCCTGGCCACGGAAGAAAGAGCCAGCGGTGCGCCCGCCAGCAGGGATCGGCGCGACAGCACGGTTAGAAGGCCACTTTGCGGAAGACCTCGACGAAGCGCTCGACATCCTGCTCGTCATTGTAGACGTGCGGGCTGAGGCGCAGGCGGCCGAGGCGCGGCGCGGCATGCACGTTCTCGGCGGCGAGCTTCCTGGGCAGGTCCGGCGCCATGCCCTTGGGGAAGGCGACGCTCAGGATATGTGGCGCGCGCAGCTTGGGATCGGGAATGCCGAGCCCGAGATTGCCCAGGCCCTCGGCGAGCTTGCCGGTCAGCATGCTGAGCCGCTGCACGATGGGCTCGCTGCCCCACTTGGCCATCATCTCCATGCCGATCGCCGCCATCTCGAGCGAGATGAAGTGGTCGCGCTCGCCCATGTCGTAGCGCCGCGCATCGTCGCGATAGGAGGCGTCGCGGAAATAGATCGTGTCCTCGGCCGAGACCTGCTTGCGCGCCGAGGCGGTCTGCTCCAATGGCACGCCCCTCTGCCAGCGCTTGGCGACATACAGGAAGGCGCGTCCATAGGGTCCTAGAACCCACTTGTAGGTCGGGAAGATCAGGAAGTCGGGATCGAGCGTCTTCACGTCGATCTTGCGCACGCCCGCGTCATGCGTGGCATCGATCAGCAGCGCCGCGCCGACGGCCTTCAGCGCGGCCGCGATGCGCGGCATGTCGAGCGCTCCGCCGTCGGACCAGTGCACCGAGGAGATCGAGGCAAGCGCCACGGGGGCCGCGCCCTTCTTCGCGATGGTCGCGAGCACGGCCGAGGTCCAGTCGCCGTCGGCCGGCTGTGCCACCGTGTCGATCGTGAAACCGCCTTGTTCGCTGCGGCCGATCCATTCCAGCCGCGGCGAGGTGTGGTCGTCCTGCAGCACGATGACGCGGCTGCCGCGCGCGACCGGCAGCACCTTGCCCGCCGTCGACACGCCGTAACCGACCGAGGAGATCAGCGCCACGTCGTCCGGCGAGGCGCCGATCAATGCCGCCGCCGCCTTGCGCGCGCGCTCGTACTGGCTGTTGAAGAAGGCGCCATCGAGCTTCCACGGCTGCCCCTTGCGTCCGACCGCGGCGCGGCCCGCTTCCTGCGAAGCGAGCGGCAGCGGCCCCCAGGTCGCGGCATTGAAGAAGCAGACGTCGCGCGGCATGTCGAACAGCGCGCGTTGGCAGGGCAGCATGGGCGGTACTCCTCGATCTCGCGGACCTTAGCATGCCCCGGAAACGAATTAGTTTTTCGGGGTGCGGCATGAGCATGTCTCGTGTCCGATTACCTGCGGTGTAATTGAGGGCCTGCCTCCTCGGGACCATCTTCGGGACGACCGCCCGGAGGAGGAGAAAATGAGCTTCCAGTCCCGCCATCCATTCGCCGACCAGCCGGATCTGTTCGTCACGCCCGCCGGCCAGGTTCGTCCGTCACTCCTTCAGCGGCTCGCCTTCACCTGGGCCCTGTGGCGACAGCGCATCGAGGCACGGCGTTGCCTGGCCCATATCGATGCCCGCACCTTGCGCGACTGCGGCATTTCGTCGGCGGCTGCGGCCTACGAGTCGGGCCAGCCGTTCTGGCGGAAGATGGGTTCGCTGCGCTGAGCCTGAGAAAATCGGTCCGCCGCCACTTTTTGGCCGCAACCTTTCTGCACCTTGAAGCGTTTTCAGTGCGCGCAGGCGCAGCCGTTGGGTGAGGACGGCCGCGGGCGGCGTATTCGTGTCCGAGTCCCCGTCGCACCCGGACGTCTGATCACGGCGAGAGGGGCTCCGAGGTGACACCGCCGCAACTCGAACGGACATCGGCCTTGTTTCTCGACTTCGACGGGACCCTGGTCGAGATCGCAGCGGCGCCGGATCTGGTCGTGGTGCCGGACAGCCTTCCCGATCTGCTCTTCCAGCTTCATCGCCAGCTCGACGGCGCCGTCGCCATCGTGAGCGGCCGGCCCATCGTCGAGACCGATCGCCTGCTGGCGCCTTATCGGGCGAGCTCGGCCGGCGAGCATGGCGTGTCGCTGCGCTACGATGACGGCACCCTCGAGGAGCTGCCCATCGGCATCGCCGTGCCCGAAGACTGGCGCCTCGCGCTCGACGAGGCGATCCAGCACTGGCCGGGCGTGCGGCTCGAACCCAAGCCGCACGGCGTGACCCTGCATTATCGACTGGCGCCCGAGCACGGCGAGGCCGTGTGGCGTCTCGCCCGCGCGCTGGTGGCGGCCGACCATCCCTGGTTCCGCCTGATCCCGGCGCGTGAGGCGGTCGAGATCGGCCTGCGTTCGGTCTCGAAGGGTCATGCCGTCGAGCGGCTGATGGCGCACGCGCCCTTTCACGGCCGTCGGCCGATCTTCGTCGGCGACGATTTCACCGACGAGGCAGGCATGAGCATGGCGCGCTCCTTCGGCGGTCTTGGCCTGCGCGTTGCCGACGTCTTCGGCGGCGACCCCGCCCAGGTGCGTGCCTGGCTGGCGCAGGGATCGGAGCGCCTGGAAGGCCGCGTGCCCCGATCGGCTCCGACGGGGATCTCGCCATGAGCACGCTCGACCTCGGCGTGATCGGCAATTGCGCCATCGCAAGCCTCATCGACCTGAACGGCCGGCATGTGTGGCATGGGCTCGGCCGCCTCGACGGCGATCCGGTGTTCAACGCACTGCTGGGCGGCACGGAGCCCGCCCGCGGCTTCATGGAAGCGGCCGTCGCGGGCGCGCGGGACCGCCAGCAGCGCTATCTGCCCAACACGGCGGTGCTCGAGACGACCATCGAAGGCGCCGGCGGCGTGATGCGCATCATCGACTTCGCGCCGCGCTTCCGGCGCTTCGGCCGGATGTTCCGTCCGCCGATGATGGTGCGCCGCCTGGAGCCGGTGTCGGGCCGTCCACGCGTGACGCTGCGCGTGCGCCCGACCTTCAACTACGGCGCGCTGAAGCCGCAGCTCACCAGCGGCAGCAACCACGTGCGCTTTTTCGCCGATACCGCCGTGCTGCGCCTCACGACCGACGGCTCGGTGACGTCCATCCTGCACGAAACCGAGTTCGGGCTCGACCGGCCGATCACCCTGTTCGTCGGCGCCGACGAGAACATTCCCGAGGCGCCCGACACGCTCGGCCGCTCCTTTCTCGCCGAGACGGTCGCCTACTGGCAGACCTGGGTGCGCGATCTCAACATCCCGTTCGACTGGCAGGCGGCGGTCATCCGCGCCGCCATCACGCTGAAGCTCTGCAGCTTCGAGGACACGGGCGCCGTTCTGGCGGCGCTCACGACGTCGGTGCCGGAGGCGGCCGACACGCCGCGCAACTGGGACTATCGCTACTCGTGGCTGCGCGACGCCTTCTTCACCGTCAACGCGCTCAACCGCCTGTCCGCGACCAAGACGATGGAAGGCTTCGTGCGCTTCATCGTCAACGTGGTCGAGGCCGGCAGCTCGCGCGGCGAGGTCGACCAGATCGCGCCGCTCTTCCCGATCGCGCCGGGCAATGACACCGTCGAGCGCGTCGTCGACACGCTGCCCGGTTATCGCGGCTACGGTCCCGTGCGCATCGGCAATGCCGCCGTGAACCAGACGCAGAACGACACCTACGGCTCGATGGTGATGACGGCGGCGCAGATGTTCTGGGACGAGCGCCTGCCGCGACATGGCGACGTGGAGCTCTATCGCCAGCTCTGCGTGGTGGGGAACGAAGCCAACAGGGCGGCGTTGACTCCCGATGCCGGACTCTGGGAGTACCGTGAGCGCGCCGAGATCCACACCTTTTCAGCGGCGATGTGTTGGGCGGCCCAGCACCGGCTGGGCATGATCGCCCGCCGCGTGGGGATCGACGCCGAATCCAGGGAATGGCTGGCCCGCGCCGGCGTCTTGCGGCAGGAACTGCTGCAGCGGGCGACCACGCAGGAGGGCTGGCTGTCGGGCGTGCTCGACCGCGACATGATCGATGCCTCGAGCCTCGTGCTTCCGGAGATCGGCCTGTTGCGCTCCGACGATCCGCGCTTCGCCGCCACGCTCGATGTGGTAAGCAAGCGGCTGATGAAGAACGGCTTCGTGATGCGCTATGTCGAGACCGACGATTTCGGCACGCCATCGAATGCCTTCCTGCTCTGCACTTTCTGGTACATCGACGCGCTCGTGAGCGTGGGCCGCCGCGAGGAGGCGCTCGAGCTGTTCAACAACGTCCTGGGCCGGCGCAATCACGTCGGCCTTCTGTCCGAGGACATCGATCCCAGGACCGGCGAGCTGTGGGGCAACTTCCCGCAGACCTACAGCCAGGTCGGGCTGATCCTGTCCGCCATGCGCCTGTCGCGCAGTTGGGAGGAAGGCCTGTGGCACGCCTCGTAGTCGTCTCCAACCGGGTGCCCATCCCGAAGGCGCGCGGCGCGAGCGCGGGCGGCCTTGCCGTCGCGCTGCGCGATCTCATGACGGCCGGCTCGATGTGGTTCGGCTGGAGCGGACGGCTGGCGGGCGATCCCTCCTCGCAGCCGGCGATCGTCGAATCGCGCGGCGTGACCTACGCCACCATCGATCTCGCGCCCGACGCCTATCGCGGCTTCTACGTCGGCTTCGCCAACGGCGTGCTGTGGCCGCTGCTGCATTTCCGGCTCGGCCTGATGCAATTCCGCCGCGAGGACTACGAGAACTATCTCGCGGTCAACCGCAGCTATGCCGCGTCGCTGGCGCCGCTGCTGCAGGCCGGCGATACGGTCTGGGCGCACGACTATCACCTGATCCCGCTCGGCCGCATGCTGCGCCGGCGGGACTTCCGCGGCCCGCTCGGCTTCTTCCTGCATATCCCCTTCGCGCCGCCCTCGATGCTGGAGGCCATGCCGATGGCCCGCGAGATGGTGGCCGACCTTTGCGCCTACGATCTCGTGGGCTTCCAGACCGAGGAGCATGTGCGCGATTTCCGAGACTGCGCGCAGCGCCTGCTCGGGGCGGCGGTCGACGGCGAATGGATCCGCCTCAACGGCCGCTCGATACGAGCCTTCGCCGATCCGATCGGCATCGACGCCGCCTCGTTCGCCCAGGAAGCGGAGCGCGCGGTGGGCGACAAGGTGGTGCAGCGTCTCGCGAGCAGCCTGGCCGGGCGCGCGCTCGCGATCGGCGTCGATCGCATGGACTATTCCAAAGGGCTGCCGCATCGCTTCGAGGCCTACGCCCGCCTGCTCGAGCGCCATCCCGAGCATCGCCGCAAGGTCCACTTCCTGCAGATCTGCCCGCGCTCGCGCGAGGAGGTCGACGAGTACCGCCGCCTGCGCGCCGAGCTCGACCGACTCACGGGCCGCATCAACGGCCGCTTCTCGGAGTTCGACTGGACGCCGCTGCGCTATTCCACGCGCGCGGCGCCTCGAACGACGCTGGCCGGCCTCTATCGCATCGGCCGCATCGGCGTCGTGACGCCGCTGCGCGACGGCATGAACCTCGTCGCCAAGGAATTCGTCGCGGCCCAGGCCGACGACGATCCGGGCGTGCTGATCCTCTCGCAGTTCGCGGGGGCGGCGCAGGATCTTGCCGAGGCGCTGATCGTCAATCCGTTCGATCCCGATGCCATCGCCGATGCCATGCACCAGGCGCTGGAGATGCCGTCCGACGAGCGCCGTGAGCGGCATGCGGTGCTGAAGGAGCGGGTCTTCCGGACGACGGCCAGCGTCTATTGCCAGCGCTTCATGGATGCCCTGTCGGAGACGAAGGCGCAGACCGTGCCGCGGGTCGTGGCGGCTTAGCCGACGAGATCGAAGGCGGGCGGATAGACGACGCGTCCAGCTTTGCCGTCGAGCGCGCCACTCTGCAGGGCGAGCGCCATGAAGGCATCGCCCGCGAACGGCGCTCTCAGATGACGCGTCAAAGCCGCCGAAAAGCCGAAGCGCGGATAGTAGGCCGGATCGCCGAGCACGATCGCGGCAGCCCATGCCTCCGTTCGCGCGACCTCCAGACCGCGCCGGATGAGCCCGCCGCCGATGCCACGCTGTTGGCAGTCCGGCCGGACCGCGACCGGTGCCAGCGCCAGCGTCCTCACGGGCCGCCCGTCGACCGTGACATCGAGCGGGCTGAACAGGATGTGACCGGTGAGGGTGTCTGCCTGGGCCACGAGCTCGATCGTGGCGAGGCCAACGTCACGCAGCGCCTGGATCAATCTGGACTCAGCCGGCCCGCCGAAGGCCGCGTCGACGAGACGCGCAATCGCCGCATCGTCGGCCGGCGTGCGCGGACGGATCACCACATCGTCTTGGCCGCGCGGCCGGCCCATTCGCGGTCGTAGGTCTCGCCGCCGACCCGGTCCTGGCTCAGTGCCGCCAGGATCTGGCCCGCACTGGGCAGGCTCCTGGGATCGACATGACGCGAGGGATTCCACAGCTCCGAGCGCACCAGCGCGCGGGCACACTGGAAGTAAATCGTCTCGACCGTCATCACGATCACCGAACGCGGCGCCTTCTCCTCGACGGCGAAGGACTCGAGCAAGGCCGGCTCGACGCTGAGATGGGCGCGACCGTTGACCCGCAGCGTGTTGCCGAGGCCCGGGATCAGGAACAGCAGCGCCACCCGTGGGTCGCGCACGATGTTGCGCAGCGAATCGACGCGGTTGTTGCCGCGGCGGTCGGGCATCAGCAGCGTCTTGTCGTCGTGAATGCGCACGAAACCGGGCTTGTCGCCGCGCGGCGAGCAATCGAGGCCCTCGGGTCCCGACGTCGCCAGCGCGCAGAAGGGCGAGGCCTCGATATAGGCGCGATAATGGGGCGTGATGTAATCGACCTCTTTCACGGTCGACGCCTCGCCCGGCTGGCCATACAGCGCCTCGAGCTCGGCGACATTGCGAATGATCGAGGATGAGAGGCTATCGGGCATCGAGGTCCTCCATGATCGCGGCTGCTTGTCTCATGTCGCCATGATCTTGGCCAGCAGGCTCATCAGCACATCGGGGCAGGTGATGTGCGGATTATGGCTGGCGTCGATCTCGTGATAGGTCCAGCCGGCCTCGCTCTTGGCGCGGTCGCCGAACTGGCGGAACACGTCGCCGGGGCCGTTCTTCTTCGCATAGATGTAGTGACGCGGCGGTGGCGCTTCCGTCGACTCGAGCTTGATCTTCTGCTCGAAGGTCCTGATCGGCTGCGGTCTGCGCCGCGGCACGGCCCAGGCGGCATCGGCCGGCGCGGTGTCGGGCGGCATGGGATTGAGCGGCAGCTTCCAGCCATCGCCGTCTTTGGCCGCGCCCGCGCGCATATGGGCCTCGCCCTTGGGCCCGAGCAGGTCGAACAGGCTCTGCCCGTCCTTGGGCGCGAAGGCGTCGATATAGACGACGCGCTTCAAGCGAGCGCGCGCCTTGTCGGCGACGCCGGTCGCGACCATGCCACCATAGGAATGGCCGAGCAGGGTGACGTCGCTCAGGTCCTCGAATTCGAGGACGTTCGCGACGTCTTGCACATGGGTCGAAAGGTCAATGTCGGGCCGTGCCAGGTGGGCGCGTTCGCCGAGGCCGGTATAGGTGGGCGCGAAGAATTGGTGCCCGGCCTGCGCAAAGAGCGGCCGCATCTTTCTCCAGGCCCAAGCCGCCGACCAGGCGCCGTGCGCGAGAACAATTGAAGCCATGCCCCTTCCTCCCCTGCTGGCGATGCCTCCTTTCCGGTGCTATTAGGAAGCGTTCGCAAATGGCTGACAGTTCTACTTTAGCATTGGGCACGGCGCGGGTGGGGTTTCGCGGCCGCATTCTTGCACTCGATATGACCCGTGCGCATGGCGCCGGCTTGCCCGCGTCTGAGCTGGAGCGCCGGCTGCTGGAGCTGGGCTTCGTCGAAGGAGCCGAGGTCGAGTTGCTGCATCAAGGCCTGTTCAGGGGCGATCCGATCGCGGTTCGGGTGGCGGCGGCGACGATCGCTCTGCGCCGCCGCGAGGCGATGGCGATCATGGTGTCGCCGCGATGAATGCCTCCGTCGATCTCGCGCCGATCGTGGCCCTCGTCGGCAATCCCAATTGCGGAAAGACGGCGCTCTTCAACGCGCTTACCGGCAGCCGCCAGAAGGTCGCCAACTATCCCGGCGTCACTGTCGAGAAGAAGCTCGGGCGTCTGTCGACTCCGGGCGGCCGTGCGATCCAGCTGCTCGACCTGCCGGGCACCTACTCGCTTCGGGCACGCTCGCCGGACGAGGAAGTCACGCGAGATGCGGTGCTGGGCAAGCTCGCGAACGAGACGCCGCCGGACCTCATCGTCTGTGTCGGCGACAGCACGAACCTCAGGCTGGCGCTCAGGCTGGTGCTGGAGCTGAAGCATGTCGGGCGACCGGTCATGCTCGCGCTCAACATGATGGACATCGCGAAAAAGCGCGGCATCGAGATCGACCTCGAAAGACTTGCCGGCGAGCTCGGCGTGCCGGTCGTGAGCTCGGTCGCCGTGCGGCGTGGCGGCACGGAGCAGCTGCTGGCCGAGCTCGACCGGCGGCTGGCCGATCTGCCCGAGGCAACGGCCGCCGACTGGACGGCGCCCGACGCCAGCGCCCTGCGTGGCGCCCAGCGTGAGGCCGACCGCGTGCTCAAGGCCGCCGTGCGCATGCCGGCGGCGCCCGATGTCGCCACGTCACGCGCCGACAGGATCCTGCTGCATCCCGTGGCCGGTCTCGTGATCCTGCTCGCCCTCCTGTTCGTGATGTTCCAGGCGGTGTTCGCCTGGGCGAAGCCGGCCATGGATGCGATCCAGTTCTGTTTCGACTGGCTCGGCGACTTTGTCGGCTCTCTGCCCATGCCGGACCTGATGCAGAGCTTCCTGAAGGACGGCGTCATCGCAGGCGTCGGCAGCGTGATCGTCTTCCTGCCGCAGATCCTGATCCTGTTCTTCTTCATTCTCGTGCTCGAAGACCTGGGCTACATGGCCCGCGCGGCCTTCCTGATGGACAAGATCATGGGCGGGGCGGGCCTGCATGGCCGCGCCTTCATCCCGCTGCTCTCCTCCTTCGCCTGCGCCATTCCCGGCATCATGGCCACGCGCGTGATCGACGACCGGCGCGACCGACTGACCACGATCCTCGTGGCGCCGCTGATGACCTGTTCGGCGCGCATCCCGGTCTACACGCTGATCATCTCCGCCTTCATTCCCGATCGCGAGGTCTGGGGTTTCGTGGGCTTGCAGGGGTTGGTGATGTTCGGCCTCTACGCCACGGGCATCGTCGGCGCGCTCGCCGTGTCGTTCGTCATCAAGCGGCTGTTCTGGCGCTCGGCGATCGGCGAGCCGTTCATGCTCGAATTGCCCGACTACAAGTTGCCGCAGGCCAAGAGCCTGGCCGTGGGCCTGTGGACGCGCGCGATGATCTTCCTCAAGCGCGCGGGCACCACGATCCTCAGTATGATGATCCTGATCTGGGCGCTCGCCTCCTTCCCGCTGCCGCCGGAGGGCGCGACGGGACCCGCGATCAACTACAGCATCGCCGCCATGCTCGGTCACGCGCTGCAGCCAGTCATGGCGCCGCTGGGCTTCAACTGGCAGATCAATGTCGCGCTGATTCCCGGCATGGCCGCGCGCGAGGTCGCGGTCGGCTCGCTGGGGACCATCTATTCGATCAGCGGCGGCAAGGAGGCGGCCGAGCAGATCGGCCACGCCCTGGCCGGCCAATGGAGCCTCGCCACCGCGCTGGCCCTGCTTGCCTGGTACGTCTTCGCGCCGCAATGCGCGTCCACCTTGGCCGTCATCCGGCGCGAGACCGGCGGCTGGAAGTTCATGTGGATCACCTTCGGCTACATGCTGGCGCTGGCCTATGTCGCCGCGCTGATCGTCTACCAAACGGCGGCCGCGCTGGGCGCGGGCTAGCCCGGCTTGAGTTCGTAGAGTTCGATCAGACGCCGCGGATCGGGCGGTGTCGACAGCCAGAGCGCGGGATCGACCTTCGTGCCGTGCGCGCGCACCCAGGCGGCGAACGCGTCGGTCTGCTGGCGTCCGCGATTGCCGAGCAGCGCGTAGCGGATTTCGCCGCGCGCGACGAGCGCCGCCAACGCCTCGGGCGTCAGGATCGGATCGTTGCCGGAGAAGCCGCCGGCCGCGAGCGCGGGCTGGCCGGTGCGGATGATGAGCGGCGCGATCAGGCGCGTGTTGGGTGCCGCGACCAGGAAGCGTGCCTCGCCGCGATTGCGCGTCAGGAACTCGAGTAGCTTGGGATCGTCGCTCACCGTCGCGAAGTTGCGCGACAGAAGGGGCCCGCGCCCGTCGTTCAGGCAGAGCCAGCGCGCAAGGCTGGCCGATGGCAGCATCAGGTTGCCCGGCATGAAGACGGCGCTCAGCGCCCAGGCCGCGGGCAGGATCAGCAGCGCAAGGCCGCCGATCGCGGCGGGCGGCCGCTTGCCGCGCCACAGCGTGCCGATCGCGGCCAGCAGGGCGACCGCCGGGAAGCCGATCCAGGTCGAGGTCCAGCCCAGCGCTTCGCCGGCGATATAGGCTTGCCAGAGCGCGGCGAGGGCGAGACCGATCGCCAGCCAACCGGGGCCGTGTCGCCAGAGCAGCACGCAGCCGATCGCGGCCAACGCGGCGAAGGGCGGCGCCAGGGTCGAAAGATAGTAGACATGGAAGATGCCGCCCGCGGCGCTGAAGACGATGCCGTAGGCGAGCGCCCACATGCCCCAGAGCGCGAGCGAGGCCTGTGTACGGTCGCGGCCGCGCGCCTGGCTGAGGCCGAGCGCGAGGCCGAGGGCCGCCAAGGGGAACAGCCATGCGAACTGGCCGGCAAGCGTCGGAGCGGCGAGTCGCAACGGTCCCACGGGCACCGAGTCGAAGGCCTCGTAGCGCGCACGATTCTGCGGCGCCTGAGTCTGGATCTGCGCCGGTTGCGGACGGATGCGCACGAAGCGCTCCAGCCCGTTGTGCACCACGATCAGCTCGAGCATCGAATTGCCCGTGGTGCTGCCGGCATAGGGCCGCATGTCGTTGGGCGTGAGGTCGAAGACCACGGCCCAGGAGAGGCTGACGACCGCGAGCGTCGCTCCGCCTGCGACCATCCAACCAAGGCGCCGCCGCCAGTCGAGCGGACCCGAGAGCAGCCAGGCTGCGAGCAGGGCGGGCCCCGCGATCAGGGCAGCCAGCATCTTCACATTGAACGCGACGCCCAGCAGCGCCATCGACAGCACCAGTGCGAGGCCGCGTCCGCGCAAGGCCGCCCAGGCGGCGAGCAGCAGGAAGAAGACCAGCCAGGAGTCGGTGTTGTTGGAGCGGTCGATGGCGACGGCGATGGGGGTGATTGCCATCAGGAACGCTGCAATCAGGCCGGCCGCGGCGCCGAACGGCCTGCGCACCAGATGATGCATGAGCGCGACCGAGCCCACGCCCGCGAGGGCTTGCGGCAGGTGGATGGCGAAGCCGCTGAAACCCAGCACCCAGGCGAAGGCCGCCTGGATCCAGAACGCCACCGGCGGCTTGTCGAGGGAGACGAAGCCTGCCGGGTCGAAGGCATTGAAGAAAAAGAGGCGGCCACTTTGCAGGAGGCTGCGCACGCCAGCGGCGTAGTATTCCGTGCCGAAGCCATTGGCCTCGATGCGCCACAGGCGCAGCCAGGCTGCGATCAGCAGCACTGCTGCAAGGCAGGCGGTTTCGATCCGCTGGCGTGTCCAGAAGGATGTCATCGGCCCAAAGTCTGCTCCCCGCCAGTCTTACGCAGCGGGACGGCCGATCATCCCGTCATTCATCCCAGGGGTGCCTTGAAGACAAAGAAGGCGCCGAGGGCGATGAAGGCGAAGCCGACGCCGATGCTGAGGGTGACCTTCTCGCCGAGATAGAACACGGAGAAGGCCACGAACACGGTGAGGGTGATCACCTCCTGCATGGTCTTGAGCTCGGCGGTCGAATAGGCCGTATGGCCCCAGCGGTTGGCCGGGACGGCCAGGCAATATTCGAAGAAGGCGATGCCCCAGCTTACGACGATCACCAGCCAGAGCGGCCGGTCGGTGAATTTGAGATGCCCGTACCAGGCGAACGTCATGAACACGTTGGAACAGAGCAGCAGGACGATCGGCGCGATCGGCGGGGGCAGCCAAGACATGCGGTCTCTACTCCGATTTGATGCCGAGCTTCTTGATCAGGGGCACCGCGGTCTTGTCTTCGTGATCGAACATCGCCGCAAGCTCCTCCGGCGTGGACGGCCTGGCCGTCGCCGTGAGATCGGCGAAGCGCTTGATCGTCGCGGGATCTCTGAGCACCTTCACCATCGCCTCGTTCAGCTTCTTGAGCACCTCGGGCGGCATCCTGGCCGGTCCGAACAGGCCCGTGATCGTGTTGTAGGTGAAGTCCTTCAGTTCCGGCACGCCGGACTCCTTAACGGTGGGCACGTCGGGCAGTTCCGGGACGCGCGCGTCCGATGTGACGGCCAAGGCACGCAGCTTGCCGGCCCGGATATGGCCGATGGAGGCGTTGAGCTGGTCGACCTGGCCCGTCACCTGGCCCGCGATCACGTCGATCGAGGCCTGCCCGCCGCCCTTGTAGTGGACGATGGTGAACTTGGCCTTGGTGGCGTCGCTCAGCATCTCGAGCACGATGTGGTTGGTCGTGCCGACGCCCGAATCCCCGATCGTGACCTTGCCCGGCGTGTCGCGCCCGGCCTTGATCAGCTCGGCCAGCGTGTGGATCGGCGAGTTGGGGTTGACGACGATCACGCCCGGCACGGACTGGATGGCGCTGATGGGCTGGAAGGCGGTGTGCCAGTCGTAGGGCGCGTTGCCGTAGATCACCGGCACATCGACCATCGAATTGGCCGAAACCAGCAGCGTGTAGCCGTCGGGCGCCGAACGGGCGACGGAGGCCGAGCCGATCATGCCCGAGGCGCCGGCCCGGTTGTCGACCAGCACGGTGATGCCCAGCACGTCCTTCAGCTTGTCGGCGATGATGCGCGCGGTGACGTCGATATTGCCGCCCGGCGCATAGGGCGCCTGGATGGTGATCGGCCGGTCGGGGAATTCGGCCCAGGCGGACATGCTGAGGGCGGGGAGGGCGAGGGCGGCCCCCAGAAGCCCGAGGACAAACGCGCGGATGTTCATGGCGGAGAACACTAGTGGATCGCCGCCATGGCGTCTTGGGCGATGGCAATTGAGTTCCGCTATCCGCTGCGCTACGCCACAAGCGATGTTCACGTTTCCCGTTCTTGCGGGCCTTGCCGTTCTGGCCGTGGTCACTTCCTTCATCTCCGGCATTTTCGGCATGGCGGGCGGGATGATCCTGATCGGCTTCCAGCTGCTGATGCTGCCGGTGCCGGTCGCCATGGTGTTCCACGGCGTGATCCAGATCGCGGCCAACGGCTGGCGCTCCTGGCTGTGGCGCCATCACATCAACTGGCGGGTCGTGGCCGAATTCGGCCTGGGCTCGCTCTTCTCGCTGGTCGTGTTCTCCTCTTTCGCGTTCGTGCCGCCCAAATGGGTCGTGCTGATGGCGGTGGGACTGACGCCCTTCGTGGCGCTCTCCGTGCCGCAAAGCGTCGCGCCCAACATAGAGCGACACGGCCAAGCCTTCCTGGCGGGCGCGATCGGCGGCGCCCTGCAGCTCGTGTCGGGCGTCACCGGCCCGATCCTCGACATCTTCTATGTGCGCTCCGGCATGACCCGGCAGAGCAACGTCTCGACCAAGGCCTGCGCGCAGGTCATGGGGCATCTGACCAAGGTGATCTATTTCGGCGCGCTGGTCGCCAATCCCGGCGGCCGCGACCTCGAGCAGTGGCTGGTCATGGCCTTCGCCGCGGTCTTCGCCATGATCGGCACGACCCTGTCGCGCAGCGTGCTCGACCGGCTCTCCGACAAGCAGTTCTACTACTGGACGCGGCGCGTCATCCTGGGGATCGGCGCGGTCTATGTCGCGCAGGGCGTCTGGCAGATGGCGGCGCGATGACCGGGAAGAGCGACAAGGAGCAGGTGAGGGCGCTGCTCGACAGCCTGCCCGACGAGGCGAGCTTCGCCGATATCCAGCGCGCCATTGCCGTGCTGATGTGGCCCAAGACGAATGACGGCAAGCTCAAGCCGCCCGAGCGGCTGTCGCCGGACGAGGTGAAGCGCCGCCTGCGCGAATGGCTGAAAGCGGAGAAGGACAAATGAAGGACAGGATTTCCATCGAGCTCAAGGACGGCGTCGCCGACGTCCGCCTGATCCGCGCCGACAAGATGAACGCGCTCGACAAGGCGATGTTCGAGGGCATCATCGAGGCGGGCGAGAAGCTTCGCACCATGAAGGGGGTGCGCTGCGTCGTGCTCTCGGGCGAGGGCCGCGCCTTCTGCGCCGGCCTCGACATGCAGAGCTTCGCCGCCATGGGCGACGGTGTGCCGGGTGAGCGCGACCTCGCCAAGCGCACGCACGGCATCGCCAACGATCCGCAGCAATGCGCGTGGGCGTGGCGCACGCTCCCGGTGCCGGTGATCGCGGCCGTCCATGGCGTGGCCTTCGGCGGCGGCTTCCAGATCGCGCTGGGCGCGGACATGCGCTACGCAACGGCCGATACGCGCTTCTCGGTGATGGAGATCAAGTGGGGCCTGGTGCCCGACCTCGCCGGCACCCAGCTCATGCGCCATCTCGCGCGCGAGGATGTCGTGCGCGAGCTCACCTACACCGGCCGCATCTTCAACGGCACCGAGGCGCTGGAGTACGGCTTCGTGACCAGGCTCGTCGCCGATCCGCGCGCGGCGGCGCTGGAGACGGCCAAGGAAATCGCCAACAAGAGCCCCGACGCCGTCCGCGCCGCCAAGCGGCTCCTGAACGACGCCGTGGTCGTCGATGCCGCGACCGGCCTGATGGCCGAATCGGTCGAGCAGGCCAAGCTGATCCGCTCGCCCAACCAGGTCGAGGCAGTGATGTCGAACCTGCAGAAGCGGGCAGCGAGTTACAAGGATTGAGGCAGGCTCTTCGATACGCGTTCGATCATCTCATCCACTCGTGACAGGAAGCGCTTGAGCAGAGGCGAGGTATTGGTGCGGCTGTAGCCCAGTGCCAGCTCGATCGTCGGTGCCTCGCCCTGCAGCGGGCGGATGACCACATCGGGCGGCAGCAGGTTCTGCGCATAGAGCGGCAGCAGCGTGACGCCGCCGGTCGAGGCGACCAGTGACGTCGCCATCGCGAGATTGTCGGCCACGTAGTCGGAGGACAGGGCGATCCGCAGCCGCGCGGCGTAGCGGTCGATCACGACCTTGAGCGCGGGGGCCGTCCTCGTGGGATTGATGAAGGTCTCGGCCAGCAGTTCCTGAGGCTTCACCGTCTTGCTCCGCGCGAGGCGATGATCGCTGCGCAACACGGCAACCAGCGGCTCGCGGGCGACCGTCCTGAACACCAGGCCCGGCGCATGGTCGTCGCGTCTCAGGAAGGCCAGGTCCACTTGCCCGCGCATCAACGCGCCCGCCAGCTCGGGCGAGGTCTGGCTTGCGAGGGTGACTTCGATGCTGGGCAGTTCGTCCCGCATGACCTGCAGTGCCGGCGGAAGCCATGTCACTTCCTGGCCGGTGAGGAAGCCCAGCACGAAGACGGGCTTCGCCGGTTGCGCCGCCCGGCGTGCGGCCTCGCCCGCCTGCTCGACCTGCAGCAATGCCATTCGGGCATGGTCAAGGAAGACCCGGCCGGCCTCGGTGAGCTCGGTCCCACGCGCCTGTCGGATCAGCAGGGGCGCACCCACTTCCCGCTCGAGATCACGGATCTGGCGGCTGAGAGAGGGCTGCGCCGTGTGCAGCCGGCGCTCGGCGGCGAGCGTCAGGCTGCCCTCCTCGGCGATCGCGACGAAGTAGCGAAGGTGACGGAGTTCCATGGATATCCATGCCTAAAAGGTATGGCTTAAGCATACGAAGTCTTGGTCGCGGAGCCAACGGGTCTCGATATTCGGCGCATCGGAACTTCAGGAGACTTCCATGACCAACCTCACCAGCAAGATCGCTCTCGTCACCGGCGGCTCGCGCGGCATCGGCCGCGCCTCCGCCCTCGCTCTCGCGGCCGAAGGCGCGCGGGTGATCGTCCACTACGGACGGGCGGCCGCCGAGGCCGACGCCGTCGTGGCCGAGATCCGCGCCAAGGGCGGCCAGGCCGATGCGGTCGGCGCCGATCTCGAATCGCCGGATGGCGCTCATCTGCTGGCGGCGCAAGTGCGCAACCTGATCGGCGGTCGCCTCGACATCCTCGTCGCCAATGCGGGCGTGGCGAAGGCGGCCACCCTCGAAGCCGCGACCGTGGCGGACTTCGACAGGCTGTTCGCCGTCAATGTCCGTGCGCCATACTTCCTGGTGCAGCAGCTCCTGCCCGTGCTGGGCGAGAGCAGCAGCGTCATCTTTACCGGCTCGCTTGCTGCGCGCACGGCCGTGCCGGGCCTCTCGGCCTACGCCGCGACCAAGGGCGCGCTTGCGACCCTGGTCACGCATCTCGCTGCCGAGCTCGGCGGACGGGGCATCCGCGTCAACGCCGTGGCGCCCGGCGTGATCGATACCGACATGTCGAACTTCACGCGCACCGAGGAGGGCCGCGCCACGATCTTTTCGATGCAGGTCATGAAGCGTATTGGCCAGCCCGCCGACGTGGCCTCGGTTGTGGCGTTTCTCGCCTCGGATCAGTCGCGCTGGATCACCGGCGACACGGTGCACGTCGACGGTGGCTCCAAGCTCTAGCGACCGGTGAACACCGGCTTCCGCTTTTCGACGAAGGCCGCGACCGCCTCCTTGTGGTCGGCTGTACGCGAGGACCGAACCAGGCGTTCGGCCTCGCGATGCAGCGCGGTCGGGTAGTCGATGTCGAGCGCGTCGTCGAGATTGTCCTTGATGTTGGCGAGGGCCGCGCGCGGCCCCTCGGCCAGCGACTTGGCGAAGGCGAAGGCCTCGTCCTTGAGCTTGGCGTCGTCGACCACGCGATTGAACAGGCCGATGCGCTCGGCGCGCTCGGAGTCCACGCGTTCGCCGGTGAACATCAGCTCGCGGGCGCGGGCCGAGCCGATCGTGCGGGTGAGCAGCCAGGCGATGCCGTAGTCGCCCGACAGGCCCACGCGGACATAGCCCGTGCTGACGAAGGCCGATTTCGCGCCGAAGCGGATGTCGCAGGCGAGCGCGATCGCGAGGCCCGCGCCGGCCGCGGCGCCGGGCAACGCGGCGATGGTGGGCTTGCGCAATCCGACCAGCGCGCCGGTGAGGCCCATCTGGCGGAAGCGCAGGTCGGCGAGGCGCGCCTCGAAGGAGAGCTGCGTGCGGGCGCTGCGGCCGCCCATGCCCTTGACGTCGCCGCCCGAGCAGAAGGCGGAGCCCGCGCCGGTGATCAGGATCGCGCCGACCGAATCGTCCTCACCGCGCTCCTTGATCTGGGTGCGCAATGCAGGCGTCAAATTCTCCGAAAGCGCGTTGCGCGCCTCGGGCCGGTTGAGCGTGATCACTGCCACGCCGTCCTTCACGGCGCACAAAAGTTCATTTGTGCCGGTGTCGATTTCCATGGAACCCTCGTGGCCTCTCACAGGATGGACCATGACATTCCCGGTCACAGAACACACCGTCAAGACCGCCCGTCACACGACGGGCTATCTCGCCTGCGGGGCGGAAGAGGCGCCGCTGCTGGTCTTCATCCATGGTTGGCCCGAGCTGTCGCGCTCCTGGCGGCATCAGCTGCCGGTCTTCGCCGACCTCGGCTTCCGCGCGGTGGCGCCCGACATGCGCGGCTACGGCCGGTCGAGCACCTACACGCGGCATGAGGACTTCGCGCAGGAAGAGATCGTGCAGGACATGGTCGAACTGCTCGCCTCGCTCGGCCGGGACAAGGCCGTGTGGATCGGCCATGACTGGGGCAGCCCTGTCGTGTGGAACATGGCCGCGCACCATCCGGAGAAGACCGTCGGCGTGGTGAGCCTGTGCGTGCCCTATATCAAGGGCTTCACCCTCGACGAGCGACTCCCGCTGATCGATCGGACGATCTATCCCGAGGCCGAATATCCGGTGGGCCAGTGGGACTACCAGTATTTCTACGCCGAGAACTTCGAGAAGGCGCACACGGACTTCGAGAAGGACATCCGCCGCACGGTGAAGACGCTGTTCCGGCGCGGCAATCCGGAGGGCGTCGGCAAGCCCGCCTTCACGGCAACGGTGCGCCGGAACAAGGGCTGGTTCGGCGGCAACTTTCCCGACCTGCCGCGCGATGAGGCCGTGCTCACCGGGCAGGATCTCGAAGCCTACGTCGCGGCGCTGACAAGGAACGGCTTCTTCGGCCCCGACGCCTGGTACATGAACAACGAGCGTAACGCCTCTTATGCCGCGAGGGCGAAGAACGGCGGCAGGCTCGCGATGCCGGTGTTGTTCCTGCACGGCGCCTATGACACGACCTGCGAGACGATGACGTCACGCCTGCCCGAGCCGATGCGGCGGGACTGCTCGGACCTCAGCGAGGTCGTGGTCAAGTCCGGCCACTGGATGGCGCAGGAGAAACCTGTCGACGTGAACGTCGCCATCGCGCGCTGGCTGGCGGCCAAGCTGCCGGACTATTGGAAGAAGCCCTAGCGCCCCCGCATACGGCGCCATTGCGCGAAGGCCGCCTTGGCGCGCTCGCCGCTCGGGATGTGCAGGCCATAGACGCCGCCGCCCTGGTTGACCTGCTCGGCGGTGAATTCCTCGAAGGCGATCGCCTCGGCCGCCTCCTCGGCGACTTGATCGGCAAGGGGCGCGGGGATGACGACCATCGTGTCTCGATCGCGCAGGATCGCGTCGCCCGCGGCGACCGGCACGCTGCCGAGCTCGCGCCGCGCCACGATGCCCGCGATGCCGCGTTTCGCAAGCCGTTCGCGATGAAGCGCCGAAGGGCCGTCGGCCACCAGCACGCTGCCGGCGCGGCAGCTCTCGAGCGCGAGGGCGGCGTCGCCGGCGAAAGGATCGGTAGCCGGCAGCCGGCCCGTCGCGCGATGGCGCACGCCATGCCGCGCCAATGCGGCGACGATCGCCTTGGCGCCGACCCTCAGCAGCTTGTCGCGCGTCTCCGGCGTCATTTTCCCTTGAGCGCGGCGAAGCGGGCCTGGCTTTCCAGCGGCCATCTTTCCTTGGGCTTGTAGTACTCGGCCATGACCGGAGGACCATTCTCGGGGAGCACGACCCAGGGCTGCCTGGTGCCGGTGAAGATGTGGATGTCGGGCGGCACTTTGCCCGGTTCGTCGAGCGTGCCCACGCGCAGGAAGCGGATCTTGTCGCCCGCGCCGGAATAGTTGCTCCACACCGCGACCTTGCAGGTCGGGCAGCGCCAGATCCTCTGGCCCTTGCCGCTGGCCGAGGGCGTGTCGATCATCTCGGGCTTGCCTGCCGTCAGCTCGACGCGATCGGCCTCGATCATGGCGTTGACGGCGAAGGCGCTGCCGGTCTCGCGCTGGCACCAGCTGCAATGGCAGCAATGCACGAACATCGGCTTGCTCGTCATGCGATAGCGCACGTGGCGGCAGGTGCAGCCGCCTTCGAAGGTCTCCATAGTACGAACCCTGACCGTTGCGGGGAGGAAACGATATGACGGATCGGCTGAAAGGCAAGGTCGCCGTGGTGACCGGCGCGGCGCCGCGCGGCGAGGGCGTGGGCAACGGCATGGCGACGGCGATCCTGTTCGCCCGCGAGGGGGCGAAGGTCGTGCTGGTCAACCGCAGCGCCGAGCGCGCGGAGAAGCTCGCCCAGCAGATCAGGAAGGAGGGCGGCGAGGCGAGCGTGTTCGCGGGCGACGTCGCCAAGGCCGATGTCTGCGAGGCCATGGCGGAATTCGCGGTGAAGACCTACGGCCGCCTCGACATCCTGCACAACAATGTCGGCATCGGCGCGCCGGGCACGCCCGAGACGGTGACGCTCGAGGATTGGCACAAGGTGATCGAGGCCAACCTCACCACGACCATGCTCTGCACCAAGTACTGCCTGCCGAAGATGAAGGTGGGCGGCGGCGGCTCGATCATCATGGTGTCGTCGATCGCGGGCGCGCTCGGCCTGATGGGCAGCGCGGGAGCCGTCGCCTATTCGACGGTGAAGGCGGGCCTGCACGGCTTCACCCATTCGGTGGCGGCGGATTATGCGACGGAGAACATCCGCGCGAACTGCATCGTCGTGGGCTCGGTGCACACGCCCATGGTCGCCCATCTCGGCGCCGAGGCGCGCGAGCGGCGCCGCAACATGGTGCCGATGAAGACCGAAGGCACCGCCTGGGACATCGCCCACGGCGCGGTCTATCTCGCGTCCGACGAATCGCGCTGGGTGACGGGCATCCTGCTGCCAATCGACGGCGGGCTGGTGGCGCTCAGGCAGTGGCCGAGGTAGCGGCCTTGCGATCGCTCCACCAGCTGTAGAAGCCGCTGCCGACGATGATCGTCGCGCCCAAGAGCGTGTGGCGGTCGGGCCAGTCGCCGAAGATCAGGATGCCCAGGATCGTGACCCAGACGAGCAGCGTGTAGCTGTAAGGCTGGATGGCGCTCGCCTCGGCATAGTCCAGCGCGCGGATCAGCGCGTAGTTGGCGAGCGCGTTCAGCACGGCCGTGGCCAGCACCATCGTCCAGCCCGCCGTGTCGAGCCACAGCCACTGCCAGGGTCCGACGAAGCTGGTGGCGATGAAGGCGACCGATGCCGACCAGACGAGGGTCGTGTCGGGTGAGTCGGTGCGGGCGCAGACCCGGAGCAGGATCTGGTAGCCCGCCCACAGGAAGGCGCCGGTCAACGGCAGCATCGACGGCCAGTCGAAGGCGCGAAGGCCCGGCCGCACGACCAGGATCATGCCGACGAAGCCCGCGAGAACGGCGAGCCAGCGCCCGAGGCCTGCTTTCTCGTTCAGCAGCAGCACGCCCAGCGCGATCACGATCAGCGGCGAGGTCGCGGCGACGGCGTGCGTGTTGGTGAGCGAGAGATAGCGGAAGGCCAGCACGAAGACCGCGCTCTCGACCACGGCCAGCAGGGCGCGGAAGATCTGCACGGCCGGCTGCTTGGTCGCGAAGGAGGCGCGCAGCCCCCGCCGGCGCACGATCAGCCAGGCGAAGACACAGAACACGCCGTACCGCACCCACAAGAGCTGGCCGACCGAATAGTTGACGACCAGCAGCTTGCTGATGGCATCCATGCTGGCGAAGCCCAGCATGGCGAGCACGGTGAAGAGCGCGCCCAAAGACGCGTTGCGGCTCATGGAAGAGGCGTCATTCCGCGGCGGCGGCGCGCCGTGCCGGCGGCCGGAAGGCCGGCATCACCCGCTCGGCGAAGAGCTTGAGGCTCTGCATCGTCTTGGTCCGGCCGTAGTAGGGCGGGTAGTGCAGCAGCAGCGACGTCATGCCGGTGCGCGCCTGCATCTCGCGCAGCCTCGCGATCACCGTATCCGCCGAGCCGTGCAGCAAGGTGGTGGCAAGCAGATCGTCATAGTTGATCGCGTTGCCTTTCTCCGACACCGAACCGAGATAGCCGCTCGTGCCGGAGCCGCCGAAATGCGAGATGTGCTTCACGATCGCCTCTTCGGTGTCGGCCCGCGCCTGGGCATCCGTGTCGGCGATGTAGACCCAGCGCGCGATGTCGATGTTGCCGGCGGCGGGATTGCGGCGGCGCTCCTCGCTCGCCTTCGCGAGCTCACGCTTGTAGAGCGCGGTCTGCGCCGCCAGCGTCTCGACGCCGGGAAGGGTCGAGAGCATCAGGCCGAAGCCGTTGCGGCCGCTATAACCAATGGATCGATCAGTTCCACCGGCCATGTAGAGCGGCGGATGCGGCATCTGCACGGGATGCGGCAGCATCTCGTAGTCGCCTTGCACCGTGCCGCTGAAATACTTGCCCTTATGGTCCCAGCGACGGCGATGCCAGGCGTCGAACATCAGGCCGATCGCCTCCTCGACGATGTCGCGGCGGCCGTCGAAATCCTTGCCCAGGCCTTCGAACTCGTAGGGCCGGTAGCCCGAGCCGACGCCGAGCCGGATGCGGCCGTTCGATAGGATGTCGACGAACGAAGTGTTCTCGACCACACGGATCGGATCGTAGAGCGGAAGGGTGATGACGGCGGCGCCGATGTTGATGCGGGCCGTCTTGGCCGCGAGATAGGCCATGTAGGCGAAGCAGTCCGGCATGATGCCGTAGCTGGTGGCGAAGTGGTGCTCGGCGATCCAGGCCGTGTCGTAACCCAGCCGCTCGGCTTCCAGCACCTCTTCCGTGGTGCGGGCGTGCACGTCGCGGTGCGGATAGGGCTCTTCCTGCGGGTTCGGATGGGACGTGAAAAGAACGCCGAATTCCATGTTTCCTCACCTTTATTGGGCGTATCCTACGGACCTCATCGGAGGACCGCCAATGGCATTCGATCTCATCGTCAGGAACGGCATGATCGTCGATGGTTCCGGGCTCCCGCGTTTTCAGGCCGACGTCGGCGTCAAGGACGGCAAGATCGTCGAGATCGGGCGCCTCAATGGCGCGGCGGCGAAGGAGACGTTCGATGCGGAAGGCCGCGTCGTGTCGCCGGGCTTCGTCGACGGCCATACGCACATGGATGCGCAGATCTTCTGGGATCCGATCGGCACCAGCTCCTGCTTCCAGGGCGTGACCTCCGTCGTGATGGGCAATTGCGGCTTCACGCTTGCGCCCTGCCGTGAAGAAGACGCTGACCTCGTGATGCGCAATCTCGAGCGCGCCGAGGATATCAGCCGCGCCGCCATGAAGGCCGGCATCAAGTGGCGCTGGGAGACCTTCCCGCAATTCCTCGACGTGCTCGGCGCGTTGCCCAAGGGCATCAACTACGCGGGCTATGTCGGCCACTGCGCGATCCGCACCCACGTCATGGGCCAGCGCGCTTTCACTGACGAGGCGACCGAGGACGATCTCAAGGCGATGGTGCACCACACGCAGGAAGCGATCGCCGCCGGCGCGCACGGCTTCTCGACCACGCGCTCGGTCGCGCACCGCACGTCGGACGACAAGCCCGTCGCGAGCCGGCTCGCCACCTGGCATGAGTTCGAGACCCTGGTGAAGTCGATGGGCGGTGGCATGGTCGAGGTCGCGGGCGAGCCGCGCGGCGCCGAGGGCGCCAAGGCGCGCGCTTACTACGAGGGCCTCGGCAAGCTCGCCATCGAATCGGGCCGGCCGATCACCTTCGGCCTGTTCAGCCGGCGCACCAATCCGGGCGCGTGGCGCACCACCTTCGACATCATGGAGCGCACCGCCGAGAAGGGCGGCCGCATGTTCGCCCAGGTGCACAGCCGGGCGCTCAACGTGCTGCTGTCGTTCGAGACGCAGCTGCCCTTCGACAAGTGGGAGATGTGGCGCGACATGCGCAAGCTGCCGCTTGCCGAGCAAAAGGCGTGGCTGCTCGACGCCGACAAGCGCCGCAAGCTGGTCGAGATCGCCTCGCAGCCGCCGCAGGGCCCGACGGTGACGTCCGGCACCGAGGCACGCGCGGCCGATTGGGACTGGATCTTCGCCATGACCGACATGCGGGGGCCGCACAAGTCGATGGCGGACCTCGCGCGCAACAAGAACACGCACCCGGTCGAACTGATGATCGACATGGCGCTCGAACGCGACATGAAGTTCTTCATGATCCAGCCGATCGCCAACGAGAACCAGACCGAGGCGCTGGAGCTGATGAAGCATCCGCGTTCAGTCGTGACCTTCTCCGACTCCGGCGCGCACGTCTCGCAGATCATGGACAGCTCGCTGCAGACGCATCTCTTGAGCCATTGGGTGCGCGACAAGCAGGCCTTCACGCTCGAGGAGGCGGTGAAGATGATCACCTGCGACACCGCCACCCAGTTCGGCTTCCACGATCGCGGCCTGCTGCGCGAGGGCATGGCGGCCGACATCGTGGTGTTCGATCCCGCGACGATCGGTCCGCGCATGCCCGAGGTCGTGACCGACCTTCCCGCTGGTGCCAAGCGCCTCAAGCAGAAGTGCGAGGGCATGGCCGCGACGATCGTGAACGGCCAGGTCCTGCTGCGCGACAACGAGCCGACCGGCAACTTGCCGGGCCAGCTCTTGCGCCGGAAGCGTCACTAGGAGCGCGATGGCCGCAGCGACCGCTTCCTACGACTCGCTGCTGGCCGAGCTCGCGATCCCGCATCGCGCGAAATACGCTTATCGCGAGCTGCTGAAGCGCCGCCTCGCATCATGGCCAGCGGTGCGGCGTGGTCTGCGTCACGCCAATGCCGATGTGCGTTACTGGTGCTGCCAGTATCTCGACCGTTTCCTCGAGCCGGAGTCGCTCGCCGAGCTGATTTCGATGCTCGACGATCCCGATGCGCGGGTGCGTGTCTCCACTCTGCACACTCTGAGCTGCGATCGTTGCAAGGAAGGCGATTGCCGGCCGGAACAGAAGGATGTCCTGCCGCGGGCGATGTGTCTGCTCGCGCGGGATCCCGATGCTCACGTGCGCGCCCATGCGGTCGGATTGGTCGGCCAATGGGTCCACACGAATGCCGAGGCGCTGGCCGCCATTGCCCGGGCAATAGAGGCCGATTCCAGCCCTGCCGTGCGCAAGAAAGCAAAATGGTATGCACCGGGTGGCGCAAGATACGAGCGAACGCGGCCCGCAGCCTGAGGATGCCTTGACTTTGCCGCAGTGCGGCATCATACACCCGGCGTCCCGCAAGAAGCAGGACGTTCAAGGTTTCTCGCGATTGCGCGACGCGCCGCAAACAGGCGCTTCATCCCGAGACAATCTCCCAGAAGAAGAGCCGCCATCGCCGCGCCGGTGAGTGAGCCAAAGCCGATCCAGCGTGATCGGCGTTAAGGATAATTTTCAAAGTGAGTACAGTGTCTTTTGCGGATCTCGGCCTGGCCGAGCCGTTGCTGCGTGCGCTTTCGGCCGCGAACTACGTCGAGCCGACTCCCATCCAGGCCCGCACTATTCCCCTGTTGCTGCAGGGCCGTGACGTGCTCGGCATCGCCCAGACCGGCACCGGCAAGACGGCGGCGTTCGCGCTGCCCGTGCTGCAGCATCTCGCGGCCGAGAAGCGCCGCCCCGAGCCGCGCAGTCCGCGCGCCCTCGTCCTCGCGCCGACGCGCGAGCTCGCAGTCCAGATCACCAAGAGCTTCGACACCTACGGGCGCAGCCTCGGCCTCAAGCTCGGCATGGTGATCGGCGGCCTGGGCTTCGGCCGGCAGATCGACACCCTGCAGAAGGGCGTCGACATCCTGGTCGCCACGCCGGGCCGCCTGCTCGACCTGATGGGCCAGGGCCATGCCCGGCTCGGCAACGTCACCTTCTTCGTGCTCGACGAAGCCGATCGCATGTTCGACATGGGCTTCATCAAGGACGTGCGGCGCATCAGCCAGTCGGTCAACAAGCAGCGCCAGACGCTGATGTTCTCCGCCACTATGCCGCCGGACGTCGCCAAGCTCGCGGCCGACGTGCTGCACGATCCCGAGCGGGTCGAGATCGCCCCGCAGGGCCGCACAGTCGACAAGATCGAGCAACGCGTGTTCTTCGTGAACGCCGCCAACAAGCGGGCGCTGCTGAGCCATCTCCTGGCCGACAGCGGCCTCGAGAAGGTGATCGTCTTCACCCGCACCAAGCGCGGCGCCAATCGCGTCGCCGAGGCGCTCGACAAGACCGGCGTGCCGTCCGAGGCGATCCACGGCAACAAGAGCCAGAACGCGCGGCAGCGCGCGCTCGAGAGCTTCACCCGTGGCCGTGCCCGCGTGCTGGTCGCCACCGACCTCGCCGCGCGCGGCATCGACGTGCAGGGTGTGACCCACGTCATCAACTACGAGCTGCCGGCCGAGGCCGAGAGCTACGTCCACCGCATCGGCCGCACCGCGCGCGCCGGCGCCTCGGGCGTGGCGATCTCCTTCTGCGACGGCAGCGAGCGCGGACAGCTGAAGAGCATCGAGCGGCTGACCAACCAACGCATCGCCGCGATCCCGCTGCCGGCCAACGAGGACATGGTCGTTCCGGCACCGGCGCCCCGTGAAGAGGCGAGTGAATCGCGCGGCGAGCGCGAGGAGCGCCGCGGCGGGCCTCGCCACGGTCGGCATCGCGGTCCCCATCGTGGCCAGGGCGGTCATCATCACCGTTCCCATGAGGAGCGGCCGCACCGCGAAGGCCATCATCACGGCCATCGCCCCCACAACGATCGCCCCCAGCCGGATCATCGTCAGTGGGCGCAAGGCGACTATCGCGATCAGCCCCAGGGCGAGCATCACCAGGGTGAACATCGCCAGGGCGAGCAGCGCCCGCAGTGGCGTGGCCGTCGCTTTGGCGGCGGTCGCGGCCGGAGCCGCGGTCGCGCCGCTTAGCTAGGTCGTCTCGCCCGCGACGAGTTCGAAGCCAAGATCGGCGCTCTGCGCCACCTCACGGCCCGCCATCTGCTCGATCAGGAGGCGGGCCGCTTCCGCGCCCATGTCGTACTTCGGGATGCGCACCGTGGTGAGGCGCGGGCGGATCGCTTCGGCGATCTCGAGCCCGGCATAGCCCACGATCGCCAAATCCCGGGGGACCGCCAGCCCCAGTTCGCGCGCACGCAGGATCGCGCCCGCCGCCGGGATGTCGTTGGAGAAGACCAGCGTCCAGCCCTTGCCCGTCGTGGCGAGGGCTGCGTCCACGGCGTCGGCGCCCTGCCGGAAACTGAAGGGAATATCGGCGTCGAGCTCGAGGACGCGGAACGCCGCCTTGTTCGCGATCGCCGTGCGCAAGGCGTCGTGTCGCGCCTTCAGCCGGCGATGCGTGAAGCGGGCCGAGCGGACCAGCGCGATGCGGCAATGGCCGCGCTCCAGAAGATGCGCGCCGAGAGCCTTCATCGACCGGGAGCTCGAGAAGCCGACGGCGGTGAAGCCGTCCATCGCCTTGGTGGTCATGACCGAGCAGACGGCCGCGCCGGCGTCGGTCAGGAGCTTGCGGCTCAGGGCGGAGCGCTCGCTGCCGGTGAAGATCATGCCTCGGGCGCGCCAGCCCAGCATGCTGCGGATCTCCGCCTCCTCGCGCGACTGGTCGTAGCGGGTCTCGGCGACGAAGACCTGGTAGCCGGCGGGCTCCAGGCGATCGACGACGCCGCGATAGATCTGGTGATAGGTCGCGTCGAGCAGGTTGGGGATGAAGAGTCCCACGACGCGGCTCGTGCGCGACGACAAGGCGCCCGCCGCCTGGTTGGGAATGAAGCCCAGCGTGCGCGCGGCCTTCAACACCCGGTTGCGCGTCTCCTCCGCGACCTTGCCGGCGTCGCTGAAGGTGCGCGAGACGGTCATGACGCCGACGCCCGCCGCCTCGGCGACGTCGGTCATGCGGATGGTCGTTGCTTGTCTTGCTCGCCCGCGCACGCCCTTGCAGGATGGTATCGATACCAATAACGTGTCAATCGAGTTGGAGCGCCTCGACGAAAAACGATCGGGCGCCGGGAGGAAAATGATGAAGATATTGACGCGTCGCGAATCCATGCGGGGCCTCGTCGGCGGCGCCCTGGCGGCCGGTCTGCCGGTCGCGGCATTCGCCCAGGACAAGAAGCCCGTCGTGGGCTCGCTTGCCTTTCCAAACTGGTG
>Ga0335083_10001376_pt1 | contig 33611 bp, 29 predicted proteins | sample Lox_Sample_42_FD_206716 | JGI IMG/M metagenome (GOLD analysis project Ga0335083, IMG submission 206716) | Soil microbial communities from Loxahatchee National Wildlife Refuge, Florida, United States - Lox_Sample_4.2 | ecosystem: Environmental > Terrestrial > Soil > Wetlands | place: USA...
CTCGGCGGCTGAGCGCGCGCCACCTCGGGCCCGAGGCGTCGAACGGCGGTCGAACGGGCCGCGCGGCGTGCGGCCGCAAAATTCAGCGAATTGCGAGGGATTCGCCGTCGTAGCGGATGTCGAGCGGTTCGATCGTCACGCGCCGCGGTCCCGGTTCGACGCGCCCGGCGTCGAGCAGTGCCCAGCCGACGCGCGTCGCGCTCGCGCGGGCGCGCGGCACTGCCGCTTCCGGCACGTACAGCGCGAACCCGGCGCCCATGTTGAAAGTGCCGTACGCCTCGACCTTGTCGATGCCCGCGACCTCGACCAAATAGGCGAGCACGGGCGGCACGTCGGGGATCGCTTCGAGCACGTACGAGAGCTCGAGGTTCGCGCGCATCAGCTTGCGCCAGCCGTGGCCCGTCACGTGCGCCGCGTAGTGAAGCTCGACGCCGTCGTCGAGCAGCGCCTCGATCAAGCGTCCGTAGAGCGGCGTCGGATCGAGCAAGGCCTCGCCGAACGAGCGCGACCGCGGATCGCCGGGCAAGGGCGTGGCGTAGCCGTCCGGCAGAAATTCAGCGACTTTGCGCGCCAGGGTGAGGCCGTTCGTGTGGATGCCGACCGCGGGCGCGAGCAGGATGCGATCGCCCGCCGTGACGCGCGAGCCGAGCAAGAGCTCGCTCTTGTTCGCGATGACGCCGATCGCGTTGCCTCCGAGCACGACGGTGCCGGGCTCGATCATCGATTTGAGCACCTGCGTTTCACCGCCGCCCCAGGCGCAGTGCGCTTCGTTGCACGCGGCGCCCCAGCCGAGCGTGAGGTCGGCCATGCGCTCTTCGTTCGCGAACCAATCGGAGCTCCCCGCTCCCCAATACGCCGTCAAGCAGAGCGGTCGCGCGCCCACCGTGACCAGATCGTTCAAGATGGTCGCGACGGTGTCGTGGGCGATCGCGTCGTAAAAGCTCCGTCCGAGGGCGGGCCCGATCGCGTCCGCGACGAGATTCTTCGTGCCGAGCGCTTCGGTGACCGTCGCGAGGTAGCGGTCGCCGAGGTCGATCACGTAGGCGCTCTCGCCGCGGCTCGCGCCGACCTCGGTCGCGCCGCGCATGAGGAGCTCGTTGGCCGTCGCCGCGGCCGTGCGCTGAGCGAGGAGCTTCCCCGGATCGATGACGCCGTAGTCGACGCCGGCTTTCGCGTAACCGTCGCGGGTGGAGTGAGGCAGCACGACTACTTGGCCGGTGGCAGCGCGGCCCAGCGCAAGGACTCGCCGATCTTGGAGGTGAGGAGCTGCGTCGTGAAACGCTTGAGCGACATCATGTAGATGCCGGGCTGGCTCTTGCGCGTCGAGAAAAACGCGAGCAAACGGCCGTCGGGACTGCACGCCGGGTAGGTGTTCGAACCCTGACCTTGCGTGAGGCGCGACATGCCGCGGCCCTGGTCGTCCGACATGACGAGATCGCGCTGATCGCCGCCGACCGCCACGGAGTAAATCAGCTTCACGCCGTCTTCGGTGTCGCAGAAGGTCGGGCCCGACGCGCCGAAACCCGCGGGCGAGACGGCCTTGCCGTCCACGTAAACGCGCTGCGAGCCGTGCGTCGGATCACCGCCGATCCACGCGAGCTTGCCGGACGGACTGAACACGGGGTGCGTCGCGAGCTCGGTCGACGTCGACGCTTTCGTCATCCCGCTGCCGTCGGCGAGGCCCACGTAAATCGAGCTCTTCCCGCCTTCGGCGACGGCGACGGCCATCCGCGAATAGTCCTTGCTGAACGCCACCGCGTAAATCGACGTCGTGAACGGCAGCTTCACCTGGGTGATCGTCTTGCCCGCGAGCTGAAACAGCTGGAACGGCTGGTAGTCGTGGCTGCTCTCGAAAAAGAGCGTCCCGTTCGGTCCCCACATCGGCGCGACGGCGAAGTCGGCCGGGTCCGTCAGCGGTTCGAGCCCTTGGCCGTCGGCGTCGAGGCGGAAGATGCGCTGATTTTTCGTCCAGCGCGCGGCGAAGGCGAGCTGGCTCGCGAAACCGCCGGGTCGCCCCGTGAGCGCGCCGAGCAGCGCGTCCGTGATCCGATGCGCCGTGACGCGCACGTCGGCCTTATCGACGGTGATTTTCTTTTGATAGACCGGGTCTTTCCCGACGTTCAAAAAGTACGCGAGACCGAACACCTCCGCCTTGTTGCCCTGCGGCCGAGCGGCGACCTTCACGATGGCTTCGGCGCCGAGGTTCTGCCAAGCGGGCACGTCGACCGGGTCGTCGAAGGAGTAGAGCCCCATCGGCGCCTTGTTGTCCGGAATGAGCTCGAACATCCCGGTGAGCTCGATGTCGCGCCGCACCACCGAGCGCACGATCACGTCCTCGAGATCCGCCGAGAGCGAGGGAAGAATCGCGATGCGCGGGAGCTTCTCTTCCTTGTGACCGGTGACGATGAGCTCGCCGAGCGCCGTTTCGTTCGCGGGCGGGTTGCCGGCGGGCGCCGCCGCGGGGTCCGGCGGCGGCGCGGGTTGCGCGCCTGCGTGGCGCGGCCACGCGAGTCCGAGCACGAGAGTGGCGGCCGCGAGCCACCGCAAGCAACGACCGTTCATTTGCATTCGTTGTCTCTCCCCGAGAAGGTGATGGGCAGGCTCGACCCCAAAATATCGGGGTAAAGGGGCGGCGGCGGCGGCAGCTCGGCGCCCACCGCGCCTTGCATCGTGCCTTCGGCGCGCTGGTCGAAGATGGCGTTGCCGCTCTGTTTGCGCGCGGCAAAGCCCGACACCGTGCGATCGCCGCCGATGTTGGCCGTGAACGACGAACGGAGCTTCGTGAGCTCCTCGCACGGGATCTCGTCCTTGGTCGGCGACTTGAAGCGCGCGTTGAACCACGCGACGAGCTTCGCCTGATATTGCGAGACGGCGCGCGCCTTCAGCGGATCCGTCTCGGTGCCTTCCTTCACGCCGTCGGGTGAGCCTTCACCCTGAACGGTGGGCGCCGCGGCGTCCGGCGTCTCTTTCAGCACTTGATCGACCTGTTTCGCGACCTCGGCGTCGGGCGGCGGCGGCGGTCCGGCGTCGGGCTTCGCGAGCGGGCTCGTCGGGATCGCCTCGGGCGTCTTCGCGGCCTTCGGCGAAGGCGCGCTCTTTTCCTCGACGCGCCGCACCGGCGGCTCTTTGCGCCACATATCGGGGAGCTTCGGCTTCACCTTCTTCCCGCCGAGCTTCAGGAGCGGCACGTCGTCGAGCACGGGCGTCACCGAGATCGGAATCGGCTCGGGCGGCGGCGCTTCACGCGGCGTGATGTGCGCCTTGCTCGCCCCGGCCGCGACCGCGAGCGCGAAGAGACCGGCTTCGATGACGGCGGTGCCGGCGCCCGCGAACATCACGTCCCGCGGCGTGAACGCGCTCAAACCCCCGGGCGAGGCGCCGCGCGTCATGGCGTCACGGCTTTTCTTCCTCGACCTCGGGTTCGACGAGGAGATTCAGCGACTCGACGCCGCTGTTGCGCGCCGCCGCCACGACCGTCGCCACGATGCCGTAGCGCGCGTTCTTGTCCGCGCGAATGTAGAGCTCGCGCTCCTTCTGCACGCGCGGGTTGTCCTTGAGCGCCTGATCGATGTGGCCCGTCACGTCCTCCTCGCCGAAGAGGACTTTTTCGTCCTTCGTGATCGAGACGAGCAGGCGCGCGTCCTTCACCGGCGTCTGCGCGGCTTTGACTTCGGGCAAATCGATGCGGAGCCCCGTCGTGAGGAGCGGCGCCGTCACCATGAACACGATCAACAAGACGAGCATCACGTCCACGAGCGGCGTGACGTTGATGTCGCGAAAGCCCCGGCGCCGGCCTCCGCCGGCCGAGAGCGCCACGGCTCACTCCCCTCCGCGAACCGCCGGAAACGCCGCGTGGCGCGCGAGCGGAACCGGTTTGTCCCTGCCGTCGTCGCTGAGGAGCGCGACCCAGCCTTCGGACGAGGCGCCGAGCTCCTCGAGGAAATCGGCGACGCGCTTGTCGATGTAGTTGTAGCCGATGGTGGCGGGAATCGCGGCGACGAGGCCGAACGCGGTGGCGATGAGCGCCTCGCCGATGGCCGGCGCGACGACCGGCAACGACGCGCTCTTCTCGACGCCGATGCGCAAGAAGGCGTCCATGATGCCCCACACCGTACCGAACAGGCCGATGAACGGGGACGCGGACGCGATGCTCGAGAGCGTGGGCATGAGCACGCTCGCGCGTTGTTGCTCGGAGGCGATGGCGCGCTTGGCGACCGCGAGCAAAAACTCGCCGGTGAGCGCCTGGCCTTGCCGGCGCCCGAGCTCGATCACCACGCGCCCGCCGGGTGAATCCGCGTGACGGCGCGCGAGGCCCACGAGGTCGCTCGCTTGATGCACCGTGGCGGCTTCTTGCTCGAAGGCGCGATTCTTCGACCGCAGCCGCGAGAGCTGGCCGACCTTCAAAAACCAGATGAACCAGACCGCGACGGACGCGGACAGGAGGATCAACAGCACCCCGAGCACCACGCCCGACGACCCGAAGGCGAGAGCGATCGGATCGAGGGGCTTCGGGGTGCTCGGAGTGGGATCAACCATCGTGGTGCTTGGTGCGGGAGCCTACGTGAATCAGCTCCCGAGCATCACGTCGACGCGGCGGTCCTTTTCCCAGCCTGCTTCGTCGGTGCCGGTCGCATCCATCTCGCCGCGCGACGTGGTCGCGATTTTGCTCGAGGCGAGCCCTGCGTTGACGATCGCGCCCTTCACGTTGTCGGCGCGGCGGCCGCCGAGCACCATGTTGTACTCCTCGTCGCCGCGCGGATCGGCGTGCCCGACGAGGCGCATCGTGCGGCCCTTGAGCGGCCCGGTCGAGAAACAGCTCGCGAGCTTCTGCAGAATCGCCTGATCCTGCGGCCGTACGTTCGCCGAGTCGAACGCGAAGTACGCGTCCGCGTCGTTGATGCCGCACGCCTTGCGGATGTCGTCCGAGATGTTGATGTTCGAGCGCGTCGGCACGTCACCGACCTTCTCGGGGGGAGGCGGCGTCGTTACGGCGGGCGGCGGAGCCGTGGGCGCTTGCGCGACCGGCTTCGGGTCGGAGCCGCACGCGGCGAGGACGATCAATGAACCGAGGGGAAAGAGTAGAGTTCGCATGAGGACCTCCTCGTAGTGGATCCGGGAGATTTGTCGCTCGGGCTCTATAGCCCGGTGTCGGGTCCGTTGCGAAGCGCTATGGACCCGAGAGCTTCACAAAACGCTCAACCCGCTTCTTCTAGCGGTCATTCCTCGACATTTCGGTCACGCTCGGCGTCGCCGCTCGTCAGCGTCCTGGTCCGAGGTAGGCCAGAAGGCCGATCGTCGCTGCGACGAAAAACACGATGAGAACGTAGCTCGAGACGCGGCCCTGCTTGCGGCGTTCGGGGCTCCGCGCGCTCTCGAGATTCGCGAGGGCGAGCGCGGTGATGGCGGCGAGCTTCTTCTCGGCGAGCTCACCGCGCGCGTGGTCGCCCTTCATGCCGCGGTAGCGCACGGCCGCTTCGACGAGCTGACCGTGGTGCCGGCAATGTTCGAGAAAGGCCCGGTGCGCGGCCTCGTCGTCCCAGTGATCGAGCGCGTGCTTCCACAACGTGTCGAGCGCGCCGTCCGCCATGTTGCTCTCCGCTCCCTGGACGTTACGCGAGTCGCAGCTCCTGCGTGAGGCGCTTGGTGATCGCGAAGTAATCGCGGCGACCGTACGGTTCGTTCAGGATGTGGAAATCACGCTGGCTCAAGCCGACGCAGCCGAAGCAATAGCTGCAGCCGGTGAGCGACACGCAGCGCACGAGGTACGAGCTCGAAGAGCACCCCTCGCTCTCGATGCAGTGCTGGCAGCTGATGAGACTCTTCGAACCACGGCAGTGCGAGCTGTCGGTGCAGAGCGCGCAACGCACGCAGAAATGGCAACGCACGAGCCGCTCGGAGTCACGGCAAAACGTCGAGTGCGAGCAGGCCGTGCAGCGCTCGCACTCGACGCAGGAATCGTTGCCTCGCTCGCGGCCGAAACCCGCGACGAGCTCCCGCAATCTGGACTCGAAGCTCTTCGCCGTGAGCTCGGTCATCGGGAATCAGGCGCGCAGCGAGCGCCGTAGCTCGGCCGCGGCGCTGCGCGTCGCCTCCTCGTCGGCCGTGTCTTCCAAGCGGCGCAGGCGCTGTTCGAGGATCGGGCGCTTGGTCGGCGTCTCGGCGCTGAAGATGCGCCCGAGCGCGTCGATGGCCGCGCGCGCGAACGCCTCGTCCACGTGTTCGAGGAGCTGGAGCTGCACGGCTTGCTCGAGCGGAAACTCGATGCCGGCGCGGTGGCACTCGTTCGCGGCGCGCGTGATCATCGCGCGTCCTTCGCTCGCGACGAGCCGGCCGAGGAGACGCTCGCGTTCCACACGCGCGGCGTCGGCCGTGGGCGACGCCGTCGCGACGATGCGCGCCGAGCGCCGAGCGGCGCGCGGCGGTTCGCTCGGTTCGACGACGCTCGCGGGGGGCGGCGACGGTTCGGGAGCGGTGCTCGCGACTTCGCTCTCGGTTTCGGGCACGACGAGCGCGGCCGGCTGCGCGTCGGGTCGCGGCCTTCGCGCGGCGAACACCATCGGCTGCACGACGACACGACCTCCGCGTCTCGCGCTCCGCCGCTCGTCACGCTGAGCGCGCTTCTGCCGTTCTCGCTGCATGCTTTTCTCGACGAGCTCGGACGCCGCACCCGAACGCGAGCTCGTGTTACCTAGGTGCGTTCACTCATAACATGCCCTCGCTCACGCTGACCATGGGGAAGCTCTCCCGCGCGCGCTCGGCGGGGCCGAGTTCCGGCGCCAAAAGCGTGTTCGCCCTGGCCGCCCTGGTCGCTCTCGGCTGCGGCGCGGAGGCGCGACCCGCGCGCGTGGCGGCGCCCGTCGCCCCGACCCCGCCGCCCGCGGCGCGCGACGACTTCGACCACGATTGGGGCGAGCGTGACCTCGCGCGCGTGCCGCTGCTCGTCGCCTTGCCGGATGCTCCCGCGTGGCACGCGACGCCGAGCGGAACCTTCACGCTGCTCGCACATCGCGCGACGCACTCGACGCTCGTGGTGCGCATCACGCTCGCGTCACGGCTCGTCAAACCGGAACAGTGCGAAGCCGACGCACGACTCGCGCGACCGTCGCTGCCGGCGATCGATCCGAGCTCCGTCGTCGAGCGGCGCACGCTGGCGGCTCCCGCCGGTTTCGACGTGCGCTTGGTCGTCGGCGTGACGCCTTCGCCGCGCGGCGTGCACGGCTATGCACTCGCCGTCGGCGCGAGCACGAGTCGTTGCTACGTCGCGGCGTTCGAAACGGAGAGCGAAGGAGTCGGCGCCGCCGAGCGGGTCGCCGATCGACTCGCCGTCGTCGTCTCGGGCACGCTCGACACCGTGCGCGTCCCCGGCGCAGAGCTGCGCGTTCCACCACCCGCAGGGGTTAAGTAAGTCGACAGTTTTTCGTCCGGCCCTGCGTTTGAGCGCGCGAGCCTGAAATCCAGGCTCGTTCGGTGCTCTCACAAATCATTCGACCGGGTGGCCGATTGCTGGCATGACGTCCTCCGTGCAAGTCCAGGCGCAGAGGTCTGATGACTTCGGGAGCGAAGATCGTAACTTACGCGCCGATCACCGGGCGGGAGTCTGTGAAACCGCAAATTGTCCGACGTACCGACTCGATTGGCCGATCACATCAGACAGCTTCGCCTTGAGACCGGACTCACTCAGGCAGAGCTAGCAGCACGCGCAGGCGTCACCGTCGAAACGGTCGCGCGCCTCGAACGAGTCCTTCGCGGTCGTTCTTCCGCGAACTCGAACCCGTCACTCGAGACGCTGGTACGTCTCGCGGGCGCGCTCGGCGTGGAAGTCGCCGAGTTGCTCTCCGAGCCGTCGCGTCCGAGGCCGAAGGAGGATCGCATCAGCATGATCCTCCGCACGGCGAACCCCGCGACACGCAGGCGCGTGCTGCGCGTTGCCGAAGCGCTGGTCCGCGAGGACCACGCCGAGGAGCGCCCGGTCGTGCGCAAGCGGCGTTAGCGGGCGCGGCGAGACCGGGCCGGCGGCGCCGCAAAACGCGGCGTTTTCGGCCTATTCACGCGAGCGAGGCGACGGCGCGTCGCAGCCGCTTCGTCTCGCTCGCCGTGAGCGACCCGACCGTCAGGAGCGCGAGCCGATCGGCGCGAAAGAGTCGCGCGGCGGCGGCGCGCACGGCGCGCGTGGTCACCGACTCGAACTCGGCGAGCCGGGCTTCGGGCGTGCGCGCGAGACCGAAGAGCTCGGCGAAGCCGTGGAACGCGGCGAGCTCGCCCGGCGAATCGCGCATGGCGTCGAGCTGAAAGCCGAGTCGCGCGCGCGCCTTGTCGAGCTCGTCCTCGCGCGGGCCTTCGTCGCGGAGCTCGCGGCAGAGCGCGACGAGCTCTTCGGCGACCTCGAGCGTGTGCTCGTGCGAGCAATCCGCCGCGAGCTCGAGCAGTCCCACGTCGGCGTGCGCTTCGTAGAGCGCGGACACGTCGTAACAAAGACCGCGTTCGTCACAGAGCCGGTGATAGAGCCGGGTCGACGTGCCGTCGTCGATCACGCGCAGGAGGAGCTCGGTCGCGGGCTCGGCCGCGTGCTTGATGCCGGGCGCGCGAAAGCCGAGGCGGAGCGCGGTTTGGCTCGAGGCGTCGCGCACGTGGCGGAGCGCGGGCCCCGGCAGCGGACGCGGCGCGCGCGCGCGCGGGGCGTGGCCGTTCGGCATGCGGAAGTGGCGCGCGACGCTCGTCCGCACGGCGCGCGGCGAAAACCGGCCGGCGACGGTGACCACGAGATCCGACGTGTAATAGCGGCGGTGGCAGCGACGGAGCGCGTCGCGATCGAAACGCGCGAGCGTGTCGAGTCCGCCCGTGATGGGAAAGCCGAGCGGATGGCGGGGGAACGCGACCTCGCGCAGGAGATCGTCCGGCTCGGTGCGGCGGCCGTGCGCGTCGAGACTCTCGAGGATCTCCTCGCGCACGATGCCGCGCTCGACGTCGATCGCGTCGAAGATCGGCGCGCGACACACTTCGCCGAGGAGCTCGAGCACCCCTTCGACGTTCGCGGGCGGCACGCCGACCGACAGCACCCCGTGATCGGCGTAGGTCGCGGCGGCGAGCGTCGCGCCGAGCCGTTCGAAGGCGAGCGCTTGCGCGTGCGCGGAAGGATGCGCCACGGTGCCGCGGTGCAACATGTGCTCGAGGAAGTGGCAGATGCCGTTGTCCCGCGCGCTTTCGTAACGAGAACCGACGTGCAGGTGGACGGCGACCGCGGCCGTGCGCGCGCTCGGCACCGGCACGAGCACGAGACGCGGCCCGCCCGGAAGCGTTCGGCGGATCGCACGAGGAGGACGTTGTTTCGGCATGTCCGGAGCGGACGACGCGGGCGCCGAGCGCCTAGTCCTCCGCGGACTCCGCCTTGCTTTCCTGCGCGAAGCGTTCGTCGATCTTGAGCTTCGAGCCGGCTGCCTTGCGGAGGTCCGCCACGTAGCGAGTGAGCGCCGCGTCCGCCTTGCGCTGCTCGAGGTGGCGCACGATCGGCCACTTCTCCTTCTCGAACTGCTCACGCGAAACGGGCGTCTTTTCCTTCAGCTGCATGACGACGAGTCCCGTCCGCGTCGTCACCGGTTGCTCGTCGACCGCGTCGGGCGCCGAGAGCGCGAAGGCTCGCGCGGCGAGCGACTCGCTCGGTTCGACGTCGGGGACCGGATTGCCCGACATGTTGAACGACGTCGAGACCTCGAACCGCGGCCGATCCGCGGCGAGCAGGCCCGCCGGAGTGGCCGGCTCCTTCGCGTTCGGCGCGGCGCCGGGCTTGGCGGGCGCGGCCGGTACGCCTCTGCGCGCGAGCTCGTCCGTGAGCGCGCGCGTGACCTCTTCGAGCTTCGCGCCGCCCTTCGCCTTTTGCACGAGGTCGGCGGCGAAGGCGCGCATCGATTGCTCGGCGGCGAAGTGGACGTAGAGGTTTCTCGCGACTTGCTCGCGTGCCGCGTGCTCGAGCGTCGCGGCGTCGAGCTTGCCGTCGAGGCGGAGCAGGTAGAGCTCCTGCGGCGTTTCGATCACGTCGGAGAGCGCGCCCGGCGCGAGCTTGCCCGCCGCTTCGACGAGCGGCTCGGAGCCGAGGCCGTGGCTCGCGTTCAGGCAGCCGACCTTGCCGCCGAGGGCCGCACTCGGCGCGCTCGACGCTTCGCGGGCGACCGCCTCGAAGCTTTCACCCTTCTTGATGCGATCGCGCAACGCCTCGAGCTTCGCGCGGGCGTCCGCCTTTTCACTGTCGCTCGCGTTGTCGGGCAGCGAAACCGCGATCTCGCTCACGACCGGGCAGCCCGCCGTGAATTGGTCCTTGTCCGCCTTGTAAGCCTCGTCGACTTGCGACGCGTTCGCGGCGGCCCACTTGTCGACGGCGGCGTCGCTCGTGTCGATGGCGAACTTCGCGAACCAGTCGCGCGTCAAGACGACGGTGCGCACGATCGCGCTCGAGCGCTCCCGATCGTAGACGGCGTAGGCCTCGTTGTCGGACACGCGCACCCGCTCCCGGACGAGCTGCCGCAGTGATTCGGCGAGAAGCTCCCGGTCCTGCGCCGCGCGAAATTCCTTGGGGCCGCGGTTCGCGATGATGCGAATCGATTTTTCGTAGACCTTGTAGTCGAAGGGATCGCCCGGCGTGTTCGCCACTTGGATCTGACGGACGCCGAGCGGTGTGTCGGGTTCGCAGCCGTAGCCCATCGGATCGCGCCGGCAGAGGCGCAGGTTCACCGAGAGCATCTCGGCGCTCTCGGCCGGCAGGGGCACGCGGGCGTGGCCGGCGGCGAGTTCGCGCTCGAGCCGGTCGTCCGAGACCGCCAACCCGAGACGCTCCGCTTCCGTCGCCAAGAGCTCGCGCTCGGCGAGCCCGTCGAGGATCCGCTGCCTCATACCGAGTTGGCGCGCCGCTTTCGGCTCGAGACCCTGGGCGGCAAGTCCGTAAGCCGCGAAGAAATCCTTCTGGTCCAGACAATTGCCCGCGTACTCGACCGCGCAGTCGGTCTTGAGCCTGGCCGTGGGGCTACCGCGGCCGGCGCGAAACTCGAGCGCAAACACCAAAATGACGACGGACCCGACGATGACGTAGGTCGTCTGCGACCGAAACAGGTTCAGCATGCGAGCGCGGCGGGGATAGCACGCTGCCCCCGGGGGCGCGAGCTACGAGCGCTCGGCGTTTTTCGGCAAACCGAGGGCGAAACGGAGCTCGACGTAGAGCTCGGCTTCGCTCTGGACCGGCAGGACGTAGCTCACCTCATGCCAGGTATCGAGCGTTCGGCTGCGGTCGCTCGGGTCCTGGACCGGCACGCTGTCGGCCGCGACCTCCTGATAACCCCGGCCGGTGAGCTCACCGCTCAGCGCGCGGGCGCGTGCAAAGAGCCCGTCCGGTCCTTCGCCCGGGAAATTCGACGCCTGCGCCCGGAGCACCACGCGAACCGCGAGACTCTCGCCATGAATCACGGCGACGCCGCTATCCATGAGCAGGTTGTCGCGCACCCGGTCCGCGAGGGTGACCTGAGTGGCTGAGGCGCGATAAATCTCGAAACCCTCGGTGACGAGGGCTTTCTTCAGGGCAGTGGGGGGACCGGGCATCTCTTGCACCCCCTCATAAGGCGCTAGTCGAAACGATCCACTTTGAAATACGGACGAGATTCGCGAAACCGTAAGGTAGGCATTCGCCCCACCCGAGGTCAAGGCGAAAACCCCTTTGCTCTCGAGCAATTGTGCACAGTTTTGCTCGCGCCTTACGGACCTCCGGCATAGTTTTGCTCGCTCCTTGCCGAGCTTGTGCGACTGGTTTGCCGTTGCCCCTAGAAGGAGGTTCGCGTCGTCTTTGACGTCGAGGTGGCATTAGGCCGGGGAGCTGGTTCAGCGGTGCGCGTGCGTGGGGAACAGGGCAAATTGGGGCAGTTTGGAGATGCGTCGCAAGTGCGTTGAAGGATTCTCGGGCTCGTTGCGCAACATGATAAGGTCTGGACTTCGAGCGCTTCTGACGTGTCTTCGACCAACCGGCCCCCGAGCTCTGGTACGCCGCACAGTCAGCGCCGGCAGAGCGGCGGGGCGCGAGTGGAGCTTTCTGAACGCGTCGTGCTTCGGCGTGCGGAGCTCGAAACCTCGGGCTGGACGCTGAACGTGAGTCGGGGCGGTTTGCGCGCGGTGCTCGAGCAGCCGGTCGATCCCACGCTCGAGTACGAGGTCACCGTCGGCGACGGCCCCGCGCGGCGCGCCTGCGTGGCGTGGTCGAAGGCCGAAGCGGACGGACAAATCGTGGGACTGCGCTTTCTGGACATCGACGGGTCGATTCCGCCGGAGGAAGAATAACGGGACCGTCGGCGCGGGACCTGCTCGGGCCGCTCGGCCCGCTCGCGAGCGGCCTCGAACGCTACGAAGAGCGACCGGGGCAGCTCCGCATGGCGGACGCGGTGGAGCGGGCGCTCGTCGAGGAACGCATCGTCATTTGCGAGGCCGGGACGGGCACGGGGAAGACGCTCGCCTATCTCGTTCCTGCCCTGCTCAGCGGGAAGAAGGTCGTCATCTCGACGGCGACACGCGCGCTTCAGGAGCAGATCTTTTTCAAGGACCTGCCGCTCGCCGAGCGGCTGCTTGGCCTGCCGGTTCAGGCGACCTTGATGAAAGGGCTCGGCAACTACCTCTGCCGCCGGAGGTTCCAGGAATTCTTGAAGAGCGACGAGGCGACGCGCCCCGGACGAGCGCGCGCGATCGAGACCGTTCGAGCCTGGATCGAAGAGACGGAAACGGGCGACCTCGGCGAGCTCGCGGGGCTCCGCGAAGACGACCCGACGCGGCTCGCCGTCGCGTCGTCGAGTGAGACGCGCCTCGGTCAACCTTGTCAGTACTTCGACTCCTGTTTCGTCACGCGCATGCGGCGTGAAGCCGAAGCCGCGCGGCTCGTCGTGGTGAACCATCACCTCTTCTTCGCCGACCTCGCGTTGCGCGGGCCGCACCCGGGGCACGTCTTGCCCGACTACGACGCGGTCATCTTCGACGAAGCGCACCAGCTCGAGGACATCGCGACGGAGTTTTTCGGTGTGCGCGTGAGCGAGGCGCGCGTCGGCCGAGCTCTCGAGGACGCGGAGCGCGCTCTGCGTCACGCGGGCTCGCTCGACGCGCTTTTTCAGCGCGGCGCGGGCAGCGGCGTGGATGCCGCTCGGCGCGCGTCGGGCGCGCTCTTCGCTGAGCTCGCGCGCGGGGCTCCGCGCGGCGACGCGCGCATCACGCTCGAGCGCGACGTGTGGAGCGGGCCGGCTCAGAGCCGCTGGATCGAGCTCGACCAAGCGCTCGAGCACGTCGAAGAGCAGGCGCGAGCCGCGCGCGAGCGGGGCGCACGTTCGCGCTCCGAGTCGTCGCCGAGCCGAGCCACGACGCCGTTTCTCGGAGACGCGCTCGACGCGACGGAGCGGCGCATGGCGTCGTTGCGCGAGCAGCTGTCGATCATCGTCGACGGCGGCTCGGGACGCGTGACGTGGCTCGAGCTCGGACCACGCGGGAGCGCGTTGAGCTCGTCGCCCGTGGACCTTTCGTTTCTCCTGCGCCAGCGCATCTTCGAGACGGTGCCGGCCGTCGTGCTCACGAGCGCGACGCTCGCGACGCGCGCGTCCGAGCCGCCCGCCGCCGACCGCGATGCGCCCAGCGAAAAGAGCCCGTTCGGCTACGTCCGCTCGCGGCTCGGCTTGAGCGGCGACGCCGTGCGCGTGGACGAGCTCGTCGTCGAGTCACCCTTCGATTTCGCCGAGCAGGCGCTGCTCTACACGCCGCGCGATTTGCCGCCGCCCGCCAGCGCCGATTTCGTGGAGCGCGCCGCCGAGCGCGTCGCGGAGCTCGTGCGCCTCGTCGGCGGCGGTTGCTTCGTGCTCACGACGTCCTTGCGCTCGATGCACGCGTTTCACGCGCGGCTCCGCGCGCACGTTCCCGACTTCAAGCTCTTGCTTCAGGGTGACGCGCCGAAGGCGACGCTGCTCGGAGCGTTCCGCGCGGCTCACGACGCCGTGCTCGTCGCCACCATGAGTTTCTGGGAGGGCGTCGACGTTCCCGGGCGCGCGCTCAGGCTCGTCGTGCTCGAAAAGGTGCCGTTCGCGGTGCCGACCGATCCGGTGGTGCGCGCGCGCGCCGAGGTGCTCGAAGCCGAAGGCAAAAACCCGTTCATGGAGTTTCACGTGCCGGCGGCCGCCATCGCCCTCAAACAGGGCTTCGGACGCTTGATCCGCACCCGGCGCGACGCCGGGATCGTCGCGCTCCTCGACGAGCGCGTGCACAAGAAGGGCTACGGCAAGCTCCTGCTCGAAGCACTGCCGCCCGCCACGCGCACGGACGCGTTCGAGCACGTGGCGAGCTTCTGGTCTCGCCACGCGGACGCCGACGCGCGCTGAGCTCAGCCGCGCGGACGCCGACGCGCGCTGAGCTCAGCCGCGCGGACGCCGACGCGCGCCGAGCTCAGCCGCGCGGACGCTTCGCCGGTTTGGCAGGAGCGGCGGCGACCTTCTTGCCGGCCGCCTTCTTCGGCGCGGCCTTCGGCGCGATCATCGCCTTCGCGATGGGCGTCGCCTTCACCGTCGGTGCGCCGCCCTTGGCGACGGCGACGCGCTTCGCCGGAGCCGCGGGCTTCGCCTTTGCGCTCTTGGTCGTCGCCTGAGGCTTCGCTTTCGGCGCCGGCTTCGCTTTCGCGAGCGGCTTGGTCTTCGCGACGGGCTTTGCCTTGGCGACCGGCTTGGTCTTCGCGACGGGCTTTGCCTTGGCGACCGGCTTGGTTTTCGCGACGGGCTTCGTCTTGGCGACGGGCTTGGCCTTCACGACGGGCTTCGTCTTGGCGACCGGCTTGGCTTTCACGACGGGCTTCGTCTTGGCGACCGGCTTGGTCTTCGCAGGCGGCTTCGCTGCCGGCTTCGGAGCGGCGGGTGCCTTGGCCACCGGCTTGGGCGCGGCCTTCACTGCCGGCTTGGGCGCGACCTTGAGCTTGGGCGCGGCGGGCGCCTTGGCCTTCGCGGGAGGAGCGACCTTCGCCGGCGCCGGCTTCGGCAGTGTCTTCGGTTTTGCTTTCGGCGCGGGCTTGGGGGCGGGCGCTGCCTTCGCCGGCTTCGGTGTGCCGACCGTGCGCGGGAGCGGAAGCTTTGCCGGACGCTCGTCGTCGTCTTCTTCTTCGTCCTCGTCGTCCAGATCGTCGTCGTCGTCGTCAACGTCCTCGAGGTCGTCGTCGTCGTCGTCCTCGGCCGCTTCGGCCTCGTGCGGAGGCTCTTCTTCCGCCTCTTCCGAGCCCTCATCGGGTCCCCGCACTTCGAGACGGATTTCGTCGGTGGCAGCGGCGTCAGGGCGGCCGAGCGCGCCGGCCTGCCGCCGTTCGAGCGTCTCTTCGATCTTGCGATCGAGCTCCGCGAACTCGAACGGCTTGTCCACGTGCGCGTCCGCTCCGTAGAGCGGCGACGTCATTTCGTTCAGCGCCTCACCGATGCCGGTGAGCATGATCACGCCGGTGTGCGCGAGCGACACCGCCTCGCGGATCTTCCGACACACCTCCCAGCCGCTCATCCCCGGCATCATCACGTCGAGGATCACGAGGTGCGGCAGGTGCTCGTGCGCGAGCTCCCAAGCTTGATCGCCGTCACTCGCTTCGAGCACCGTGTAGCCACGCGCTCGCAAGTGGCGAGCAAGGAGCGCTACCGTGCTCGGTTCGTCATCCGCGACCAGAACCACGTACTTGTTGTCGTTGGACATGGGAAGAAACTCCGGCTACGGAGGGAGCCTATCCGAGACCACGGCCGCTCATGGGTCAAGCCGGCTGACGAGGCCGCAGCGGGGGAGCCAGCCAGCCTCTTCGCGGTGCTGCTCGTCACGGCGCTCGGCTCGGTGAGCGGTGGGGTTTTTTGGACCGGCGTCTTCTTCTTGACCCGCGAGCATTACGGCTTCTCGCCTGCGGAGAACCTGGCGCTCGCGCTCGTGATGGGCACGGGCTACGCGCTCGTGGCGCGCTCGGCCGGGACGATCGGCGCCGCGTTCGCGCGCCTCGGCGTCCGCCGGCTCGTCACGCTCGGGTTCGTCGCTTGGGCCGTCGCGTCGGCGCTGCCCGCGTTCGTCCACGCGCGTTTCGGGATCTGGCTCGGCGCCGTGCTCGGCGCTTCGATCCCGGGCGTCATCTGGCCCGTGGTCGAGAGCTTCCTCGGCGGCGGGCGGCACGGCTCCGAACTCCGCCGCGCGCTCGGCCCCTTCAACCTGACGTGGACGCTCTTCACCGCGCTGCCGCTCCTCGTCTTCCCGTGGCTCACGCGCGTGCATGCGCTCGGCCCGCTGCTCCTCTGCTCCGTCACGAACGTCGCCGCCGCGCTGGCGCTCGCTCTGCTCCCGCGACGGCCGGCTCCGCCGCGCCCGGAGCACGCCGAAGCCGCCGTGGGGCGTGAATATCCGGCGTTGCTCGTCGCTTCGCGCTGGCTCCTGCCTCTGAGCTACCTCCTGCTCTCGACGCTTTCGCCCATCCTGCCGCACCGTCTGTCCGAGCTCGGCCTCAGCGCGGACGCCGCGCTCGTCGCCGCAAGCTGGATGGTCGCGCGGTTCCTCACGCTCGGCGCGATGACGATCCTTCCGTTCTGGCACGGGCGCTGGGGCACGCTCGTCGCGGCCGCGGTGGCGCTCATGGCCGGCGTCGCGCTCACGTTGCTCGCGGGGTCGCTCGTGCTCGTCGTGCTCGGGCTCACCCTCTTCGGCGCCGGGCTCGCCGCGACCTACTTTTGCTCCATCTACTACTCGCTCGCGATCGGTCACGCGGCGGTCGAGGCCGGCGGCGGCTTCGAGGCGCTCATCGGCGTCGGCTACATGCTCGGTCCGATCGTCGGGCTGTGCGGTCGAGCGTTACCGGGCGGCCCCGAAGGCACCGGCACCGTGGCGCTCGCCTGGGGCGTGGCGCTGCTCGGGGGCGCGCTCGCGGCGCGGCCGTATTTCGCCGCTCGCCGGGCGCGGCGGCGCGACTGACCGGTTTCTTTTCCCGATCTGGCCGATCCTGCTACGCGTCGCGGGGTGTTGCGCACGCTTCCGGTCGCCTTGTTCGCGGTCTTCGCCTGGGCCGGCTGCATGGGCCCGCAGACGCCGTCGGCGAAAGCCAACGACGCGGCGCGCGAGCTCAACGTCGATTCGCGCTTCGGCGACATCGCGAGCGTCGTCTCGATGACGTCACCGGCCGTGCGCGAACAATTCTTGAGCCGCCGCGCCGAGTGGGGTCACCTGATTCGCGTCGTCGACGTGGAGCTCGCCAGCTTCGAGATGACCGACATCGATCACGCGAAGGTCATGGTCGATTTTTCTTGGACGCGCGTCGACGAGGGCACCCTGCACACGACGCGCGTGCACCAGGATTGGAGCGACACCGACGGCTCCTGGCAGCTCGTCCGCGAACGGCGCGCGTCGGGCGACGTGGGCCTCTTCGGCGAGCGCACGACGCCGCTCGACGTGGCGCCGCGCCCCGACGTGCAGTTCGCGACGCGCGTCATTCCCTGACGCTGGGCGACGTCGCGGGGCGAATCGCGCGGTTCAGCTGCTCGCCGCGGCGGCGCGCTTCTTACCGGCCGGCTTCTTCTGCGAGCGGCTCGCGCGGGCGGCTTCGGCTCTGCGCTTGAGTCGCGCCTTCTTCTTCGCCTGGCCTTTGCGGCGAGACATCTTCTGCGAATTCCGTGAGTCGAACTTTCCCATGGCGTGTCGGCGGCGGACGCTAGTGCTTTGTCACGGAAGTAGCAATCCAAACGCTCGAGGCGCTCGGTCGCAACGTGCCCGCGGTGGTGGGCTCAGCCGCTCGAAACGTCTTCGAGTGCGCGCTCACGGTCGCGCACCTCGAGGCGGTAACGGCTGTTGACGGTCTCGATGTAGAAAACGTCGCGCGAGGCGAGACGAAGGACGCGCTTGACCGGCGTCGTCACGTATTCGTGCATCCCGTCCGAAAACTCGATCACAACGACCGACCCCCGCCGAGGGGCCCGCACCAGGCGACCCGCAACGGCTCGTGATCCGCGCCCGAGCTTTCTAAGCACGACCTGCACGTTCATCAGTCTAGCAAGGTCCTTTCGGGAGTCCACCGGTGAGCTCTTCATACGATTTCCAACGGGACTCGCTCTGGTACGGCCCGGCGCGGCGCGGTCTGTAGCCCCGCTTGAATAAATTCGGCCGAACGTCGTACCCTCGCTACCTACATCGGCAACCGGGGTGGGTGAGCGTTCAGTAGGTGAGCGTTGCCGTGAAGCGAAGGAAAGCGCCGCGGACCGCGAGTTCGCCGAAGCTCAGGGGTTCGAGGCGCGCGGGCGTCGATGAATCGGCCCCCGTGGCCTTGAAGTCGAGCTTCGCCGACTCGGCCCACGAGTAGCCGGCGTCCGCGCCGATCCACGCGCGCGGGCGAGTCGAGGCTCCGCGCGCGTCGCCCGCGAACTCGAAGGCGCTCCCCGCCGAGAAGTCACTCGTGAAGACCCACGCGTTCGACTCGCGATCGACGCCCACGACCTGGTCGTGCAGGGTCGCGGCCGAGTGGAGGGCGCCGGGAGCCACGCGACCGAACACGTACCAGCGCCGAAACAGGTGGTAGCGCGCCTCGGCGGCGGCCGTGAGCCGATGCACCGCGAGCGACGCGTCCGCGCCGCGCGCCGTCGCCTTGGTCGAGCCGTAATCCCAGACGAAAAGCCCCGCGAAGGACAGCGGTCCGCTCGCGTAAAACGCGCGGCCGAGATTCAGGGAAACCTGCGGCAACACGTTGTCGGTGCTGAACGGGTCGTAGGCCTTCTCCGTCACGAACATCTCGCGCACGCCGATGCCGAGGAGCCAGTGCTCTTGATGCGTCCCGAGCGTGCCGTCGTCGACCGAGTTGAGATCAGGCTCGGCCACCGCGCGCGCCGTGGACGGCGGCGCGGGCATGGGCGTGTCGGGCGACGCGATCGGCGCCGGCGCGGCGGGGCTCGCGTCCGACGTCGGCGCGGGTGCGTTCGGGGCGGCGGGCTGGTCAGCGTCGTCGTCGGTCGCGGGCTTCGGCTGTGGGGGCACGGGGAGCGCCGGAGCGGGGGCGGGCGTCGAGCTCGCCGGGGCCGGGGCGGGCGTCTGGGTCGTCGGCGCGTTCGGCGTTTCGGCGGCAACGGCCGCGGACGCCGCCGTGAGCGACGCGGCGAGCGCGGCGAGCGTGCCGAACACGCCCCGAGCGCGGCGACGCGCGCGTTCCCGAGCGATGCGGTCAGTCATGCTTCAACCCTCCGAGAGCGAGTGCGCTGTAGAAGCGGGTGTTCGCGGTATCCGGCGCGAGCGCGTCGAACAACGTCGCGCCGAAGTCGGTGTCCACCTGATGCAAGACGACCGCGGTGCGGCCCACGCCTCCGTCGCTCTGCGCGATGTCGAAGACGTCCCAGATGGGACGATCGGTGTGGAGCTCGTTCGGGTTCAGGTCGCCGAGATCGATGCTCGAGAAGTCCGCGCCGCTCGGCGTGAACGCCCAGAGCCGGCGGCTTTGTCCGTCGGGGGCGAACGTCAGCTGGAAGGTGCGGCCGTTCGTCAGCATCGGCGAGCTCCTGCGCGCCACGAGGTCGAGGACGTAAAAATCCCCCGAAAGCCCTTCGAGGATTTTCGAGGTCGCGAAGGCGTCCCCCGGCACGTCGAGCACGTCGCGGATGCTCGCGCCGACCTCGAGCGTGTCGAGTCCGTGCGTCGCCGCGGTCGTGGCCGCGCCGAGATCCCAGAGGCCGATCGTCGGGGTGGTGTTGCTCCAGAGGAGCGCCATGTCCGTGCCTTGCGTCGCGCTGCCGATCGCCGTGGTGACGAGCGCGATGCCGGTGAACGGCTTCGACAACGTCACGTCGAGCACGTTGCTCGTCGCCGGATCGACCAGCGCGGCGTTCGTGCCGACGAGCGCCGCGAGCCGCGTGCCGGCGTCCGTGTTCACGAAGTCGATCGTGGTCGGTTCGCCGCCCACGTCGACCAGGTTCGGCTCGATGTAAAACGGCAAATCGGAGCCGTCCGGCGGCTTGGCGAGCGGCAAGAGCAGCACGTTCGTGTCGTTCTGGAGCCGCACGGCGAGCTCGGCGGGGAGCGTATCGTCCGCGTCGTGAGACACCACTTCGGCGGGTGCGCCCGTGGCGCCCTGCTGATTCTCGGGCATCGGGATCGTCACCTGCCGGCTCGCCCGCACGTCGTCGGTGATCGAGCTGGAGAGGTCCACGAGCGTGACTTCGTTCTGCGTCTCGATCACGAGCAGCCGGCGCGGATAGCCGTTCGGCACCGTGAGCTCGCTCGTGAACGAGAAACTCTGGGGCGAGCCGCTCGAGCTCTGCACCGTCATCGCGATCGGGTCGCTCGAGAGATCGGTCAGGTTCACGAGCAGGATCTCGTTCGGGTTCGACACGGGCCTGCTGTCGGTGCTCGTCACGTAGAGAACGGCCCATTCCCCCTGCGGATCGATGACCAGGCCGCTCAGCGGGTCGTCGAACTCGTAGGTGCGCACGACCGTGGGCGTCGGATCCGTTTCGATCAGCGTGAGCCGCGGTCGCTCGTCGCCCGGATTGCGGCGCGGCGACACGCCGCGCGACAGCACGAAGAGGCGCTTGCCGTCCGGCGACGCCTGGGCCTTCACGACGTTCTGCCCGATGGGCACGCTGTCTTCCTTGAGCTCGAGCGGTCCGGGCGAGGTGAGCACGAGCGCGCGGTCGAGCGTCGGGTCGAGCACCGCCACGGCGTTGTCGAGGCCGACCGGATCCGTCGGCGTGAACGTCGTGTCCCAGCTGCTCGGGCGGCCGCCGCACCCGAGCAACAAACAAGCACAGATCAAAGGCTTCTTCGTCATTGCGTCACCTTCGCCGCCAGCTCGAAGCCGGTGAGCGTTCGTTCGGAAGCGTCCGCGAGGTCGATGAACGTGATGCGCCCTTCGGGATGCGCCTGCGCGACGAACCCGTAATGGCCCACGATGCCCGCCGAGAGCGGCGGGCTCGAAAGCGAGATGAACGTCTGCTCCAAGCTCGCGAGCTCGACGAGGTACACGCCGTAGAGCTGCTTCGTGAGATCGCGCGTCGTGATGACGGCTTGCGCGCCGTCCGGCGAAAACGCGAGCGCGTTCGGCGGTGCGTCCGTCCCCACGATTTTCGGCGCCCGGTCGACTTGCGCCGACACGACGCTGAACGCGCCCTCCTTGCTGCTGCCCGTGGCGGTCGTCTGGAGCGCGATGCCGTGCTGGGCGTCGGGGGCCGCGAACACGGCCTGGACGGGGGCTTTCAGATCGACCGCGTGTCCCTCGTAGGTCGTCCAATCGCCGCCGCCCGTCAGGATGCCGACGTACTGATCCGGCGTCGCGTTGCTGTAGAGGAGAGCGAGCGACGCGTCGGGCGACAGCGTGACGCTGCGTCCGACCTCGCCCGCCGCCGACGCGGTCGCGAACGTGCTCGGGTCGGCGTCGCCCGGCGGCACCGGCACGACCACGAGCGCCCCGCCCGCCACGGCGAAGGCTTGCTTGCCGTCGGCGGAGAGGTCCATGTCGGTCACGTAGTCCGGGAGCGTCACCGCCTGCCGCACGCCCGAGCCGAGATCGACGATGCCGAGCGTCTTCTGGCCGTCGAGGCGCACCACCGCGTAGGCGCCGTCCGGCGTGACGCTCACGTCGCGCGCCGTCTGGTCCGCCACCGGGTCGTCGGTGAGCTGCACGTCCCGGTCCGGTTGGGGTGCGTCGCCGAGATCGACGACCGTGAGGCCCGGCGCCGTCACGAAAAACGCGTGCTCTTCCTTGTCGTCGAACGAAACCGCGGACGGCCGATAGCCGACCGTGAGAATCGTGGTGGTCGGCGGTTGATCGTCGAGCTTCACGACCGTCACGTCTTGCAGGCCGTCGGTCGGGTCGAGCGTGCTCGCGTCCTCGAGCGCCGCGTTGCTCCAGATGAGCGCCCACTTGCCGCTCGGCGAGACCACGACCGCGTTCGCGCCGCTGTGCGTGGTCAGCGTCTGCGAGTTGATGACACCGTCCGAGCCGAGCTTGAGGATGGTCGCGTCGTTGCTGCCGGCGTTGAGCACGATCGCGTCGTCCTCGTCGTGGCCCGGGAGCGCGGCGACGGTCGTCGGCGCATCGCCCGCTTGTGCCAGACGCACGCTGAAGTCGTCGGCGGAGATCAGGGCGACGTTGCCGGTCGTCGGGTTCGCGGTCCAGACGTAGTGGTCCGTCGCGACGGGGGTTTCGTACGCGCTTTCGAGCTCTTTTTCCGGCGGCGGCGGGGGCGCCGCGCCCGTGCTGCCCGCGGTGGACGAACCGGACGAGCCGCCCGTGCCGTTCTCGAACGAGCCGCCGCTCGCGAGCGCCGTCGTTCCGCCGACGCCGGTTTGGCCGGTGCCGCTCGCGCCGCCGCTCGCCGATTTTTCGCCGCCCGCGGGCACCGCGCTGTCGTCGTCCCCGGCGCCGCAGGCGGCGAGGTTCGTCGCGAAGAACGCGAGTACGGCGACGCCCGCTAGGACCCGCAGTCGCTCGAGCGCCCGCGGCGCTCCCTCGTTCGGTTGCGTCTCAATCACCTTGCACCACCCTTGCCGAAAGCTCGAAGCCGGTGAGCGTTCGCGGTTGCCCCGTGACGAGGTCGAGGAACGTGATGCGACCCTCGGGGTGCGACTGCGCGACGAAGCCGAGGTTCACGCCGGCGGCGTCGTCGATGACGAGCCCGGCCGAAACCGGCGGGCTCGCGAGCGTGACCGACGTCGTCCCGAACCCCGGGAGCTCTGCCAGATACACCGCCTGCACGGCGACTTTCTTCACCGGGTCCTGGCCGTTGACGGTGATGAGCGCCTGGCTCTCGCCGATCGCGACGGTCTGCGGCGGCGCGTCCGTACCGACGATCTTGGGCGCGAGCGACGTCGTGAGCGGGATCAAGCTGAAGCCGCCGGGCTTCTGGCTGCTCGAGCCCTGACCGAGCAGCGCCACCGCGTGGAGCCCGTCGGGCGAGGTCAGCACGGCTTTGACGGGCGAGATCACGCTCACCGTGCGCACGACCGAGAGCGACTTCGTGTCGACGATGACGACGTGGTCGCTCGGCGTCGCGTTCGTGTAGAGGAGCGCGACGTCGCCCGCGGCCGCGACCGAGATGCTGCCGACCGTATCGTCGATCTCGAGCTCGTCGAACGACTTTGGATTTTTGAGCACCGTCGAGAGCTCGAGCGCCGCGAGGTACGACGGCGTCGTGACCGAGCCCGCGCCGGCGCCGCCCGTCGCCCCGGAGCCCGCGCTTCCGCCGGTCGTCGCCGGTGCGCCCGCAGTACCGAGGTCGATACCGGCGGCCCCGGGCGTGCCCGCTTCACCCGGCGCGCCGCCCGCGTTCGGAGCGCCGGCATCGACGGACGCGTTGCCGCCCGCCTCATCCACGGCGCCGCCGATACCCCCGTCGGGCGCTCCCGCTTGATCGCCCGCGCCCCCGGCGTTCACGTCGCCGCTCGAGCCGCCCGTCGAAGTTCCACCCGAGCCGCCCGTCGAAGTCCCACCCGAGCCGCCGCCGCTCGTTCCGGCGCCGTTCACCCCCGCGCTCCCTGCGCCGCCGCTCCCCGTCGTGATCGTCGTCGACCGCACGACCGCGAATGCGACCTTGCCGTCGGGCGCGAGATCGAGATCGGTCACCGGCCCCGGCAGCGTCACCGCGACGTCCTTGCCGGTGTCGAGCGAGATCACGTTCACCGTGGGACTGCCGTCGTGCCGCACTACCGCGGCGCTGCCGTCGGGCGTCACGGTCACGTCGCGAGCGCTCGCGGCTTCTTCCGGCGTCTCCGCGACGGCCACGTCGTGCGAGACGCTCGGCGGGTCGGTGGCGGGCAAATCGACGACGCTGATGCCGGGCTCGGTCACGAAATAGGCGTGCGCTTCACCCGCTCCGAGACTCACCCGCGACGGCCGGTACCCCACGGTCAGCGGGTACGACACGGCCGGCGTGACGCCGAGGTCGAGCACCGTCACGTCTTGCAAGCCTTCCGTCGGGTCCGGGTTCGTGAGGAGCGACGCGTCCGACCACACGATCGCCCAGCGACCGCTGTCGCTCACGGTCATGCGGTTCGCGCCGTCGTGCACCTTCACGGACTGCACGTCGATGGCGCCGTCCACGGCGTGAAGGACGCTCGCCGTGTCGTTGCCGACGTTGAGGACGATGGCCGAGCTCGTCGTGTCGTCGCTTTCCCCGAGCGCGGCGACGTACGTCGGCGCGAGCCCCGCGTCCGCCGTGGTGACGCGCATCTTCGAGGCGTCGATGAGCGCGACTTTGCCGCTCAGCGGGTTCGCCGTCCAAATCCAGTGCCCGCTCACGACGGGCGCGGTGTACGAGTCCTCGGTCTCCATTTCGGGCGGCGTCGGCGTTTGCCCGACCGACGCACTCGTCCCGCCCGTTCCCGACGCGGCGCCGCTGCCCTGCGGACCCGGGCCGAAGTCCGCGAGGCCGCTGTTGGACGCGGCGTTCGTCGAGCAGGCGCCGATGGCGCCCAAGCCCAAAAATCCCAGGATCGTCAGCCGCCGGTGTGCCACCAAGATGCCCTACCTCGTGCCGCGAAGGAACGCGCCGAGGTGTGCAAACGCTGGGCCACGACGTGCGAGGTTCACCCGCGCACGGCGTGCGGACGAGCACGATCCCGCATTGTCGCCGCTCGAGCGAGCGACGTCACTCCGTCACGCGGCGACGTCGCTCTTGGCTCGTTGCGTCAACGTGGCCGCGACAATCGTGTCGCGGTTCGACGAGTGAACGGGTGTGCCGATTCAGTCGCCGTAGATCGACGTCCTGAATGCGCGCGCGGCGTACGCGAGCAGCTCCAAGCGCCCCGACACCCCGAGCTTACGGAAGACGGCGGAAACTTGGTTGGCAACCGTGCGTGTCGACGCGTTGCGGAGCGCGGCAATTTCCGAGCGACTGTGCCCGTCGGCGAGCAGGCGCGTCACCGCGTATTCCGTCGAGGTGAGGAGCGGCGCGAGGCACAAATCGGGCCGCGGAATGCTCGCGATGCCGAACGCCGTCGACCCCTCACCCCACCCACGAAAGCGCGCCTCGGTGAGGTCGGTGGCTCCGTGATGCGCGTGAATGGCCGCGACGAGAAAGCTCGGCACCCGCGACGCTTGGCAGCTGAACCCCATCGTCTTGAGGGACTGAGCGAGCGACCAGGCGACGGTCGACGCCGTGCGACCGAGCTCGATGGCGACCACCTTCTGGCACGGTGCCGACAGCGTGCGCTCGAGGATCTCGAGCTGGCGGTCGGTGAGCGGCGGCCGACCCCCGGGAACCGCACGCAGATCGAAAGCGAGATAGCTTCGGTCACCCACCGAAAAGCTATCGACGACGGCCCAGCGACCGGAGACCAGATGATCCCAGATCGCCCCCAGCGCAATGGGCGTGTAACCGCCGCGCTCACTGGAGGAGGCTGGCGGCAAATCCGACCGAGAGTATTGAGCGTATACCTGTTGGGTCATGGCGCTGTTACCCCTTCAGCAAGGGGTGTTCCAGCGTCGTACACGCGGTTTATGCGGTGTTTTTGGGGTGCCGCCTGCTCACTCCGCTAGACACCGTCAAATCCATTGGACGGCCGGTGCCCCGGGCGGCACGGCGGGTCAGCGCTTCAGGCCGAACGCGTTGATGAGGTTATAGAGGTGGGCGCGCGTGAGGTCGAGCTCACGCGCCGCGGCGCTCACGTTCCACGAGTTGGCCTCGAGCACGCGCTTGACGAGGTCCGCCTGGAAGCGCCGCGTCTCCTCTTGGAACGTGCGCGTGGGGCCCGCCGCCGGCGCGTCGCCGCCCTTCAAGAAGAGATGGTGCACCTCGATTTGCGCCGCTCGCTGCGAGGCCGCGCGAATCGTCGCCGACTCGACCGCGTTCGCCAGCTGTCGCACGTTGCCGGGCCACTCCGCGCTCTCGATCGCGCGGATCGCCGCGGGCGAAAACCCGAGCCGCGGCAGCTTGTGCGACTTGCACGCGCGCTCGCAGAAGTAGGCGGCGAGCAGGCCCTTGTCCTCGGCGCGCTCCGCGAGCGACGGGACGCGCACCGTCATCACTTCGAGCCGGTAGCGCAAATCCTCGCGGAAGCGGCGCTCGGCCACGGCGCTCTGCAAATCGACGTGCGTCGCCGCGATCACGCGCACGTCGGCTTTCGAAGGACGCGACGCGCCGAGCGGGTAGTACTCCTTCGCCTGCAGGAGCTGCAAAAGCTTCGCCTGCGCGGGCAGGGACAGGTCGCCGATCTCGTCGAGCAAGAGCGTGCCGCCCTGCGCGGCCGCGACCTTGCCCTCGCTGCGCCGTGCCGCGGTCGAGTGCGCGCCCGCCATCGAGCCGAAGAGCTCGTTTTCGATCAACGTGTCGGGCAGCGCCGCGCAGTTGACCTCGACGAAGGGTCCGGTGCCGCGCGGGCTGTTCGCGTGGATCAGCCGCGCGAGCTCGGTCTTGCCGGTGCCCGTTTCGCCGGTGAGCAGCACGCCGACTTCGAGCGGCGCGAGGTGCTCGACCTCTTGCAGGAGGCTCGCGAGCGCCGGGCTCCGGCCATGGAACGCGACCGCGCCGAGCCGCTTGCGGAGCGCGTTGAGCTCCGCGCTGCCCTGACTCTGGCGCTTGAGCAAGAGCGACTGCCGCAGCGGCGCGAGGTGCTCGGCGAACTGCGTGAGCCACCCGTTCGCTTCGTTCGCCGCGAGCCCGGCGCCGCCCTGCAGGTAAACGACGCCGCACGGCGGGTCGCGCCCGATCGGCGCGCAGAGCACCACGTCGATGAGCGAGCGCCGCACGCTGTCGCGGTGGCGGAAGCGCGGGTCGAGCAGGGCCGACGGCGTGAACACGACGCGTTCCGTCGCGACGGCTTCGGAAATGATGCCGCGCGACACGAGCTCGCGCACTTCGTCCGTTTGACGCTCGGAGAAGCCGAACGAGTAGCGCCACGGCACGTCCGCGTCGTCCGGCGCGAAGAGCTCGAGGTAGCCCTGCGCCGCGCCCATCACGCCGACGATGAGCTCGAGCGCGTCGCGCAAGAACGCGTGCGGGTCGCCTTCGAGGTTCAGCCGCAGGAGCCCGCGATAGAGATCGCGTTCCTTGCGGACGTGATCGTACTCGCCGGTGGTCGGCGGGCGCCGGCTCGAGGGACGCGGTTCGCTGCGTGCGCCCTCGTCGCCGGCGTCGGCTTCGTCGGGATCCTCAGCTCGGCTGCCCAAATTGACCTCGGACGCTCAGCGAAAGAGACGTATCCGGTTCGCCCCGGTCCGTCCAACCGCGCCTGGTTTCGCCCCGAAATCCGGGCGCGCTTACGGGGCGGTGACGCCCTTTTTCCCCTGTCGCGCAAAATAAGCGCGCAGCGCGTCGCGGGCGAGCTGCGGCGCCTTGATCTGCCAGCTCGGGTTGTTCACGACGAGCGCGCTGACGGCGACCTCGGGCGACTCGACCGGCGCGAACCCGATGAACCACGTGTAGAGCTTCGAAGCGTCTGCCGCGTCGCCGAGCGTGCCCGTCTTGCCCGCCACCGTGACCTCGCCGAGAAACGACGTGCCGGCGGCGTCGTGAAAGCTCTTGAACGCGGAGCCGTTCGCCACCGTTTGCACCATCATGCGCGTGAGGTCGGCGGCCGTTTCGGGCTTGATCGCGCGACGGAGCGCGCGCGGCGGGCGGTCGTCCTTCCAGAGCACGTCGCGATCTTTGGTCACCGCCGCCACGATGCGCGGCTCGAGCGTGACGCCGCCGTTGGCCACGGTTTGCGCGAGCTCGACCGCGGCGAGCGGCGAGAGCGTGCTGTGATAAAAGCCCGCCGCCGAGCGCGCGAACTCGACCGGATCGGCCGGCAGCTTGAGCTCCGGCGCCTGGTTCGGCACCGCGAACGGAATCGGCGCGCCGAAGCCGAACGCGCCGCCGACCGCCGTCAAATCCTCGGGCGTGATGTGCTTTTGGGCGAGCCGCGCGAACACGACGTTGATGCTGCGACCGAGGGCGATGCCGAGCGTCGCGCACCATTTGTCGCGCCGCGGGTTGTCGTCGAGCTCGTCGGCGGCGATGCGACTCTTGCCGCCGTGATAGCACTGCTCGGTATCGGGATTGAGCCCCGCTTTCTCGATCAGCGCGGCGCCGGTGACGACCTTGAAGACGCTCGCCGCGGGCGCGTCGGCGCGCACGTTCACGTCGACCTTGTCGCCCTCGGCCACGTAGCTCGAGTACGCGAGGATCTTCCCCGTCTTCACTTCCATCAGCACCACGCCGGAGCGCGGGATGCGGTACCCCTCCATCTCGGCGTGGATCGTCCGCTGCACGACGGGGTCGAGGGTGAGCTCGGCCTGGCGGCCCTGCGGGAGCGGAGCCGTGACTTTCGTCGGCCGCACGTCGAGGCGCAAGAGATCGAGACCGTCGAGTGACGGCGGCGCGACGGGCTCGGCCGCGGCTGGGCGGAGCTTCCGGAGCGGCTCACTCACGTCGATGTTGCCGCGCACCACCGGAACGAGCGCGAGGACGAGCCCGAGGGCCGTCCCGAAACCGATGAGGCCGCTGGTGCGACGCATGCTGCCCCGGGGAGTTATCGGGGCCGGGGGCGTGGGGCCAAGAAAGGAGCCGACTTCGGCTTAGCGGTAGCGGGTGGCGCCCCGCGGGACTATCGTTGTCCGGTGGGGTTCGTCCCCGCGAGGTCGCTTTTCCCATTACCCGCGCTGCTAGAGACGCCGCTTCCACAGCCAGCCTCGAGGTCGAGAGCACGGCGGTGCTCATGGCCCTGTCGGGGCCGCAGTCGAGCCTGCTCGAGGAGCTGTCGTTCCGGAGCGGCGCCGAGGTCGGGCTCCGGGGCAACGTCATCCACCTCACGGGTGACGAACACGACGTGCGCCTCGCGTACCGGTTCTTGACCGGCGCGGCCGAGCTCGCCGGGCGCGGTCACGAAGTCGGCAAGGACGACGTGGCGCGCGCCCTCCGCGGCCTGCGCGACGACCCCGACGCGAACCTCGCCGACCTGCTCGAAGAGGCGATTCTGATCACGCCGCGCAAGCGCGCGGTGGTGCCGAAGACGCGCGCGCAGAGCGCGTACATCGAGGCCATTCGCAATCACGACCTGACGTTCGGCATCGGACCCGCCGGCACAGGCAAGACGTACCTGGCGATGGCGATGGCCGCGGCCGCGCTGATGCAGAAGCGCGTGAAGCGCGTCATCCTCGCGCGGCCGGCGGTCGAAGCCGGTGAAAAGCTCGGGTTTCTGCCGGGGGATCTCGCCGAGAAGGTGAATCCGTATCTGCGGCCGCTCTACGACGCGCTCCACGACATGCTCGACTTCGATCGCGTCGAGCAACTGCGCGAGCGCGGGCAAATCGAGGTCGCGCCGCTCGCGTTCATGCGCGGCCGCACGCTGAACGACTCGTTCGTCATCCTCGACGAGGCGCAGAACGCGACGAGCGAGCAGATGCGCATGTTCCTCACGCGGCTCGGCTTCGGTTCGAAAGCCGTCGTCACGGGCGACATCACGCAGACCGATCTGCCGCACGGCGCGCGGAGCGGCTTGAAGGAAGCGCGCGACCTGTTCACGGGCGTCGAGGGCATCGCCTTTTGCGGCTTCACCGACGCCGACGTGGTGCGCCATCACCTCGTGCAAAAGATCATCGTCGCGTACGAGGAGCGCGACCGGCAGCGCGCCGCCGAGCGCGAAGCGCGGCGCGAGGCCGCGAAACAGCAGGAAAAGCCGGAGGACGCGGAGTGACCGCGACCGCCGAGCCCGGGGCGCTGCGCGAGCTCAGCCCGCGGGCGAAGGCGGAGCTCCACGTCCTCGATCGAGTGCTCGAGCTCTTGCAGACGCGGCCGCTCCAGTCGGGCGACGTCGTGCTGCGGCCGCATCCGTTGCTGCTCTTCGTGCGGCGGCAGGAGTTCGGCGTCCTGATCGCCCCCGCCGCGGTGTGGGACGGCGCACGCGACCTCTTCGGTCCCTGGCTCGAGAAGCTCGCGGCCATGGAAGCGCGGCTCGTGCTGCTCGGCCGTCCGCGCGATCCGGATCTCGAGCGCGCCCTGAACCTCGGCGTGTGCGCGCTGCTCGCCAAGGAACCCGGCCCCGACGAGCTCACGGTGGCGCTGCATCAAGCCTTCGAGCTCATGGATTTGAAGGCGAGGAGCGAGAGCCGCGGCAAGTGGCTCAATCGCTACCGCTACGAGCTCGGCGAGCTCATCGAAATCGCGCGGGCGCTGACCACCGAGCGCGAAATCGACCGCCTGCTCGGCTTGATCCTCGAAAAGGCGCGCTTCGTCACCGCCGCGGACGCCGGCAGCATGTACGTGGTCGAGGGCGACGACCCGGTGGCCGCGCGGCGCACGCTCCGCTTCAAGTTGAGTCAGAACGACTCGCTCTCGTTCGATTCGCGCGAGTTCACGATGCCGATCAGCGCGCGCAGCATTTCCGGCTACGTCGCGCTCGAGCAAAAGACGCTGCGCATCGACGACGTGTACGAGATGCCGGCGGGCTCCCCGTTCGGCTTCGATCGCTCGTTCGACGAGAAGGTCGGCTACCGCACCCGGAGCATGCTCGTCACGCCGCTCACGTCGAGCAAGGGTGAAGTCATCGGCGTGCTCCAGCTCATCAACAAGAAGCGCGAGCCGAAGCACAAGCTGCTCACGCGCGAGGACTTCGAGCACAACGTCGTGCCCTTCGACGAACGCAGCGAGGAGCTCGTGAAGACGCTCGCCGCGCAGGCCGGCATCGCGCTCGAAAACGCGATTCTCTACGACGAGATCCGCAAAATCTTCGAGGGTTTCGTGCGCGCCTCGGTCGACGCGATCGAAGCGCGCGATCCGACGACGAGCGGCCATTCGCGCCGCGTCGCCGATCTCACGGTCGGCCTCGCCCAGGCCGTCGAGCGCGCCGACACCGGCCCGTACCGCGCCGTGGGCTGGACGCGCGAGGACATGCGCGAGATCGAATACGCGTCGCTGCTCCACGACTTCGGCAAGATCGGCGTGCGCGAGCACGTCCTCGTGAAAGCGAAGAAACTCTATCCGCACGATCTCGAGCTCATTCGCCAGCGCTTCGATTTCGTGATCCGCACGCTCGAGGTCGACGTGCTCGGTCGCAAGCTCCAGGCGGCGACGCGCGGCGCTTCGAAGAGCGAGCTCGAGGCGTTCGATCACGAGCTCGCCGAGCGCAGGCAGGAGATCGAGCAGGCCTGGCACGTCGTCGAAGGGGCGAACGAGCCCACCGTGCTCGCCGCCGGCGATTTCCAGCGCATCGAGGAGCTCGGCCGCCGCGGGTACCTGCGCCTGAACGGCGAGATGGAGACGCTGCTCTCGGCGCGCGAGGTGCAGTCGCTCAGCGTGATGCGCGGCTCGCTCACGAACGAGGAATTCAACGAGATTCGGAGCCACGTCTCGCACACGTATCGCTTCCTCTCGCAGATCCCCTGGGGCAAGACGTTCTCGCGCGTCGCGAAGATCGCGGGCGCGCACCACGAGCGTTTGAACGGCACCGGCTATCCCAATCGCCTGCACGCCGAGGAGATCCCGCTTCAGTCGAAGCTCATGACGATCAGCGACATCTTCGACGCGCTCACGGCGAGCGATCGCCCGTACAAGCGCGCCGTACCGGTCGAGAAGGCGCTCCACATCCTCTCGCTCGAAGTGAAGGACGGCCACGTCGACGCCGACCTCGTGCGCATCTTCAACGAAGCGCGCGTGTGGGAGCCGGTGATGGCCGCGGTTCACTGACTCGAGCCGCGCTGCTCGGCCGGACCGAAGCGTCAGGGCTTGACGGTCCGCTCGGTCGAAAAATCCACGAGCAGGTTCGGGAGCAACGTCTCGAGGCCCTGCGCGAAACCCTGGAGATTCGGCCGCATTCCGCGCCGGTAACCGCGCGACAGGAACGGCCGCACGAGCTCGGCGTTCTTGCTCAGCACGTGCACGGGGACCCCGTACTCCCAGGTGTCGCCGTTCACCTCGGCCACGGGCTGGTGATCGCCGAGAATGATGACGAGCGACCCGTCGTCGATGAATTGGCCGATGTAACGGCGCAGGATGTCGAAGTCGTAGATGATCGATTTGCCGTACGCTTCGGTGGCGTTCTCGAAGTGCGGCCACTCGATCGGGAAGCGCACCATCGGCACTTCGTTGAAGATCGCGCCGTCGCCGAGCCGGCTCCAGTCGTCGACCGGCGTCGGCAGCTTGGCCCACGGCGCGTGGCTCGACACGAGCACGTATTGGATGAAGAGCGGCTGCTTGGCGCCGTCGATCTCGCGCCGGCGCATGACGTCGAGCACGTACTGATCGGGCATCGTGGCCCAGGCGTAGTCGGGCCCGCGGTAGTGAAAATCGCGGTTCAGGTAGCTCACGTCGAAGCCGTAGAAGTCGCCGTTCGAGAAGGCGCGCGTCGTGTTCGGCTGCGCCAGCACGGTGCGGTAGCCCGCGTGGTGGAAGTAGCCGGCGATCGAATGGGGCTTTTTGGCGGCGACGATCTCGTACTCGAGCTGGCCGCGCACCGGCACGCCGGTGTCGAGCGTCGCGTGCGCGAGCCACGACTGCCCGCCGTAAGTCGTCGAGTTCAAGATGCCCGTCGCCATCGTGAAGCCGCGGGCGCCGAGGTCCTTCTCGAACGCGTCGTACGTCGCCTTCGACGCCGCCACGTGCGGGGGCCACTCGAACATGGTGCGGCCGTACGACTCGACGAGGATCAAGTAGACGTTCGTGCCGTGAAGCTTCGCGAGATCGCTCGGAAGGCCGTCGAGCATCGTTTCGGTCTGCGCGATGAGCGTCGCGTACTCGCTCTGCTGGCCGTGCACGTTCCAGAAGAACGCGACTTCTTCCTCGAGCCGCGGCATCGCGCTCGCGGCGAGGCCGCCCGCGTAATACTCGTCGAATTTCGGGCCGTGTCCGGCCGCGGACACCGAGACGTAGGTGATCCCGAGGAGCGCCGCCGCGACGATCACTTGCCGGCGCTCTCGTAAGTAGTCCTCGAGCACGCCGAGCGCGCGGTACGCGAGGTAGGCGAGGCCCGCGAGCGCGCCGAGCGCCAGCACCGCGCCGAGCACGATCTCCCAGGCGGGGCGCGTCGAGTTGATGAAGCGAATGCCGTCGGGGACGAGGCCGAGATCGCTGTAGGCGTTGAAGCGTTGCGCGAAGTAGCGCCCCTTGATGCCGTCGCCGAAGCGCACGAGCCGCACGAGGAACAGCCACACCACGACCGCCCACTTCATCCAGCGCGGCACGACGCCCTTGAGCAAGCCCATGATCGCGAGGTTCAGCAGGATGATCGCGATGTCCGTCGACGGGATTGCCCACCAGAACGCCGGCTCGTCGAGCGGCAGGCGGACGTTCACCAGCGCGTCGAGCAGCACGACGGCCGCGACGAAGCGGAGCGTCGGCGGGACGAGGTGGCCCCAGGGCGTTTCGTGGGGGCGAGCGCGGGGCTCGTACTCTTCATCCTCGTCTTCCCGCGCGCGTCGCCGCGCGACACGACGCCGCGCGCGCGTGCCCTCGGCGCGCGGCGCCGCGGCGTCGCCGTCGTCTCGAGTCGCGCGATCGTGCTCCGCGTCGTCGTCTCGAGTCGCGCGGTCGTGCTCGGCCTCGTCGTCTCGAGCCGCCCCGTCTTCGTCCGCGTCGTCTTCGTGCGAGTCGTCTTCATCCGCGTCCGCCTCGTCGTCGTCCGCGTCCTCATCGAGGTCGTCGTCCTCTTCGTCGTCGTCTTCGTCTTCGTCGAGGTCG
>Ga0335083_10001378_pt1 | contig 33602 bp, 30 predicted proteins | sample Lox_Sample_42_FD_206716 | JGI IMG/M metagenome (GOLD analysis project Ga0335083, IMG submission 206716) | Soil microbial communities from Loxahatchee National Wildlife Refuge, Florida, United States - Lox_Sample_4.2 | ecosystem: Environmental > Terrestrial > Soil > Wetlands | place: USA...
CCAACTCCGAATGGCATGGCGAAGTGCATGCGCGTGCCGCAGTGATCGCCGGCCATCTGACCGGGCGGCTGGTGGTCGACGAGAAGCTCGAGGTCGGGGCGACTGCGGTGATTCAGGCCGACGTCATTGCCCGCATCATCGCCATTGCCCGCGGAGCGGTGATCGAGGGCGCGGTAACCGTCACCAGCGGTCAGCCGGTGATGCGCTTCGACGAGAAGCGCAGCGCCTGAGTCCCCGAGGCCCTTTCGGCCGATCAACCCAGCCGTTCGAGCACGAAGCGCTCCGCCCAGGTGAGGCCCGCGAGCGACTCGATGAAGCCGCAGTGACCGCCGTAGCGCGTGACCGTGATCGTGAGGGCGGCCGGATGCGCGAGGCGCGCCAGCCCTCCCACCGGAATCATCGGATCGTCGAGCGAGGTGAGGATGTGGGTGGGCACCGCGACTGAGGCCAGCCGCGTGCCGGTGATCGAGTAGCCGTTGAGATAGTCCTCCAGGCTCGCGAACTCGGAGTGGCGCCGCACCAGCTCCGCCGTCATTCCCCGCAAGCCCCCGGTGACGCCCCCGAAGTCGTAATGGCCGGGCCAGGCTGCCTGTTTCTTGCGCAGCGACCGCCACCACTTGCGTACGAAAAACCCCTGGTAGCCGGGCATGGCCGTCTCGAGCGCGACCAGGGTCTCGGTCGGCTCGAGCACCGGCGATATGGCGATGACGCGCGCGAGACCGAGCGAGGAATCCGCGGCCCGGGCCGCCGCCACGCGCAGCAGGAAATTGCCGCCGAGCGAGAAGCCCACGGCGGCGAGCGGGCGTCCCGGAAACTCTCCCCCGAGCGCACGCACCGCGCCGATCACCTCCGGCAGGCGGCAGGAATGGAAGAGCTCGCGGTTGAGGTGATGGGTCTCGCCGTGATCGCGCAGGTTGAGCCGCACCACCTCGAAGCCGCGCGAGAACAGCAGCTGCGCGAGCGAGAGCACGTAGATCGACTCGGCGCTTCCCTCCCAGCCGTGCAGCACCAGGACCGGCCGGCCGTTGCTGCGCTCCGGCCTCGATACGAAGCACTGCAGCCGCACGCCCGCGCCGCAATCGAGAAGGAGCTCGCGCTGCGCGCCGACGAGCGGTGCCGCCTGACGCTCGATGCGCCCGCGCCGCACGAAGGTGGTCGCGAGGATCGACTGCACGTGCGGGTTGCGCAGCCACAGCGGCGGCCGGAACTCCTCCGTCACCGGGCAGGGAAGGGTGGCTGCAGACCCGGCGCTCAGGCGATCACCGTGCCGGCCCCGGGCGCGCCGCGCAGCGTCTCGTAGAGCTCGGCGAGCCGGCGCGCCATGGCGGATGAGGACCAGCCGCGCGCGTAGGCGCGGCCGCGCTGCGCGAGCTCCTGGTGAAGCTGCGGGCTCTCGAGCACGCGCACCACCGTCGCGGCGAACGCCGCCTGCTCCTCCGGCACGACCAATGCGCCGCTCTCCGGGAGAAGGATCGAGCGCGTGCCGAGCTCGGCCGTCGAGACGACCGGCGCCCCCTGTGCCATCGCCTCGAGCAGCACCAGCCCCTGGGTCTCGGTGCGCGAGGCGAACACGAACACGTCTGCGGCCGCGTAGCAGTCGAGCAGCGCCGTGTCCCGGTCGAGATAGCCGGCAAAATGGACGTGCGCAGCGAGACCGAGGCTCGCCACCTGGCTCTGCAGTCCCGCGCGCGCCGGGCCCTCGCCGGCGATCACGAGTACGGCCTCGGGCACGCGCGCGAGCACTTCGCGGAACATGCGCACCAGAAAGCCGATGTTCTTCTCATGCGCGACACGCCCGATGTAGGTGACGAGCCGCGCCTCGCGCGCGAGACCCGCGCGGCGGCGGAACGCGGCCCCGTCCCCGGGCCGGAAGCGGTCGGCGGGCAGACCGGTCGGCAGCACGTGAATGGGCGTCGTCACCCCGTAGTCGAGCAGCACGCCGCGCATCGGCTCGGAAGGAGCGATCAGGGCGCGCACGTCATCGCACTGCGAGCGGGTGAAGGCGCGGGCGAGGTAGCCGCCGACGCGGCGCGGCAGCACCGGCAGGTAGTGGTGCAGGTACTCCTCGAAAAACGTGTGATAGGTCGCGACGGCCGGTATGCCGGCGCGGCGTGCCACGCGCACGCCGGCGTAGTGGGCGATGAAGGGGGTATGGACGTGCACCAGGTCGAAGCCCGATGGAATGAGCTCATCGAGCGTGCGGGTGAGCGCGCCCCAGCGCATGCGGCGGTCCTCCGGGTCCCCCGGGACGCCCGCCGACGGCACGCGCAGCACGCCGGGCTCCTCGGCCGCCGCCGCTCCTGCGGCCGCGTACTGCGGCGCTACCAGCTCGGTCTCGACGCCGTGAGCTGCGAGGTCCTGGCGGAAGGTGCGGATGGAAGTGGAGACGCCGTTGACACGCGGAAAGTAGACGTCCGAGACGAACAGAACGCGCACGCGCTAAGGGTGCGCGCGCTGGGAGCGCGCCGCCGGGTGAGGAGTCATCCGGGGATTCTAAGCCAGAGACGTTCCGAGTTCCGCGAGTGCGGCGCCGATCGCAGCTCCTGCGAGCACATCCGACGGGTAGTGCAGGCCGAGCACGACGCGCGAGGCGGCAATCAGGCCGGCGAGGGGTAGCAGCACCCAGCCGAGCTCGGGGAAATGCGCCGTGGCCTGCCAGGCGAAGGACACGGCATGCAGCGTGTGGCCCGACGGGAAGCTGTAGCGATCGAGCGGAGCGCCCCGCAGGTCGATGGCGGCATGGGTGATGAAAGGACGCTCGCGCACGAACACGCGCTTCAGCAGCGTGTAGATCGTGACGCCGAGCGCGCCCGTGAGCGCCATCACGAGCGCGGGCCGCAGCGCCGCCGCGCCGTACAGGATCGGCAGCAGCACGATCAGGAGGTACCAGATGATTCCGTCGCCGAGGCGGCTCGCGATGCGAAACACCCGGCACGGAATGGCGAACGCAGCCCCGCGATTCAGCGTACGGGTGAGGCCGTATTCCGCCGCGTCGATGCGAGCCATGAGCGCATTGAGTCCGGGCGCTTTCATACGCGCTACAGCCTCTCGCTGCGGCGCGACAACGGCATTACAGGGATGTGAAAGTTTTGTTGCTACAAGGAGTTAGTGTCGTTCTTGTGTGTGGTGTCTCACATATCTCAAGCCCCCTCCGGGGATAAGTCCGATGCCGGGACGAGGCGGAGCGCCGCGCCGCCCCGCGACCTTCGGTCAACCTTCCGGAAACCTTCAGGCCCGCGCCCGAGACGGCAGCGACAGTGGAGTCTGGGAAATCGGCTGGACTTAAGCGCCCCGTCAGCGGCGCAAGGAAGGGGGAGCTCATGAATCGGCGGAACCTCATCGCGATCCTGTTGGCGGGCTCGCCGGCGCTCATCGCACCGGCGGCACACGCCACGGGCCCGCAGCTGATCGAATTCAGTGTCCCGGGCGCGGCAACCTCGGCGTCGCCGATTTGCGGGGCCGCTTGCGGCACGCTCGCGCTAGGCATCAACGATGAGGGAACCGTGGTCGGCTCCTACACGGACGCCAACGTCGTACCCCACGGGTTCATCCGCACGCGCGACGGGCGCTTCCTGAGTTTCGACGCCCCGGGCGCCGGGCTCGGCGCCAACCTCAACGAGGGCACGGTCCCCTATAGCATCAACGACTTTGGCGCGATCGCCGGGCAGTACCAGGACTCGAGCCTCGTGTTCCACGGCTTCATCCGCTATCCGTGGGGTACCTTTACGACCTTTGACGTGACGGGGGCGGCCCAGCTCGCCGGCGCCGGCACGCAGGCTGTCAGCATCAACAACTGGGGCGAGACGGCCGGGTTCTATGTGGACGCCGGGTTCGCGTCGCATGGCTTTGTGCGCTCCCTGAACGGCGTCGCCACGAGCTTCGATCCCGACGGCTCGATTTCCACGCAGGTTTGCCTGGAGAGCTGCCTGAACGATGCGGGCACCGTCGTCGGCTTTTTCCTCGACGGGAACCTGGTCTTCCACGGCTTCGTGCGCAGCCGCAACGGTGCGCTCACCCAGATCGACGGCCCGAACGCCGGCACGGCGGCGTTCACCGGAACGTTCGCCGCCAGCATCAACGACGCGGGCATGATCACCGGCTACACCGTAGACGATAACGGGGTGGGTTATGGCTATGTGCGCCATCCGGGCGGCGCCTTCAGCCCGGCCATCGAGGTTCCCGGCGCCTTCACCGGCGTGAACGGCGGCATCGCCCTCTACGCGATCAACTCCGACGGTACGACGGCGGGCGCCTGGGAGGACAGCAACCTCGCCTTCCACGGCTTCACCCGCTCACGCGACGGGCGCATCACGCGTTTCGACGCTCCGGGAGCGAGTGACTCGGTGCCCTTCGACGGAACACGCCCGACGACCATCAACGCCTTCGGCGAGGTGACGGGCTGGTGGCTCGATGCCAGCGGTCTCAACCATGGCTTCGTGGTGGGGGTACCGGATACGGAGGACTGAGCGGGCGACGCTCGTTAAGTAAAGCTCCTCCCGCCGCGAGCCGCGCCAAGACACTGACGCAGCCGCGGGAGCATACTGAGTGCAGCCTGGACGATCCGGGCTGCGCAACAGGATGCTTTCGTGTCGTCGTTGCCTGAAGCCGTACAGCTCGGCGAATGGCGGGTCGAACAAGAACTCGATCTGATCAGGCGTAACGGCCAGGCCATCAAGGTCGAGCCGCGCGCCATGCGGGTGCTCGCGTGCCTGATCGCCCGCGCCGGACACGTCGTGAGCGTCGAGGAGTTGCTCGAGCAGGCCTGGCCCGACGTCGTGGTAGGCCCCGACTCGGTCTACCAGGCAATCGGACTCCTGCGGCGCACGCTGGGCGACGACCGCCACCATCCCGTTTACATCGAGCACGTACCCCGCAAGGGCTATCGGCTGGTCGCAGCCGTGGGCGCCCCGGTGAGCCCACTCGCCGTAGCGGTGAACGGCACGCCACCGCCCGCAGCGCCCACAAACGCGGCCGCGACGGATGCCTCGGCCACCCACCCAGCGACCGTGCCCGCGGAGCAGCGGTCCGCACCACTCCGGCGCGTGACCTGGGCAGCGCTCGGGATCGCGATCGCGACCCTCGGCGCCGCCTGCCTCCTGGTGCGCGATTACGTGCGTCAACCCCCGGCCGCCAGCACGCTCGCGGCGACGGCCGGCATCCGCGCGCCGGCCGCAACCAGCCCCGCGCCGCCCTCGATCGCGGTGCTGCCCTTTCTCGATCTCTCCGAGAAGCAGGACCTCGGCTACTTCGCCGACGGACTGTCGGAGGAGCTCATCGACCTGCTGGCTCGGGGATCGCAGCTGCGGGTGCCGGCGCGCACCTCGTCCTTCTACTTCAAGGGCAAGACCGCGACGCTCGCCGACATGGCGCGCGCCCTCAACGTCGACAACCTGCTCGAGGGCAGCGTGCGCCGCTCCGGCACTCGGGTGCGGGTGACGACGCAGCTGATCCGCGCCGATAGCGGCTATCACCTCTGGTCGCAGACCTACGACCGGGAGCTCAAGGAAGCTTTCACGTTGGAGGATGAGATCGCGCTGGCCGTGACGCGGGCGCTGCAGGTGAAACTGCGTGCCGAGCAGGCCGCACCGCGCGTCCGCGCGAGTGCCGAAGCGCGCACCATGCTGCTGCAGTGTCATTTCTTCACCCGGCGCAACACCCCCGCGGACGCGGACAAGGCGCTCGCCTGCTTCCGTGAGCTGCTCGCCCTCGCGCCCGACGACGCGTCCGCCTGGGCCGGGTACGCCGATGCGCTGATGCGCCTGCCCGCGATCAGGGAGCTGTCGGTCGCGGAGCTGCACAAGGGCGCCGCCGCAGCCCGACGGGCGGCCGAGCACGCCCTCACCCTCGATCCCGGACTCGCCGCCGCCCACGCGATCCTCTCGTCCGTCGATCGATTGCTCGACCGCAACTGGTCGGCGGCCGGCGCCGAGATCAAGGCCGCGCTCGCTTCCGATCCCGACGATCCCGCGGCACTCCTCTCGGCCGCGAACCTGGCGCGCGATCTCGGACAGTTCGACCGCGCCATCGAGTTCTGCGAGCACGCCCGCGTCCGCGACCCGCTCAACTTCCAGCCGTACGCGCGTCTCGCGGTGATCTATCTGTACCAGGGAAAGCTGCCGGAGGCCGAGGCCGCGGTGCGCCGCCGGATCGATCTCGCGCCGGAAGGGATCGGCGCCCACGCCCAGCTCGTCGATGTGCTGCTCGCGCGCGGTCAGCGCGAGGCGGCGCTGCAGGCGGCCGAGCAGGAGCCGGACGAGGAGATGCGGCTGGTCGGGCTCGCGCTCGCCTATCAGGCGCTCGGGCAGCAACCGCGCGCGGACGCGGCGCTTGCCGACGTGCGGCGCAAGTGGGGTAACCGCTACCCGACCGAGATGGCGGAGATCTATGCCTACCGGGGCGAGACGGCGCGCGCATTCTCGGCGCTCGAGCTGGCGTTCGCGAGCGGCGACCCGGCCGTGAACACCATTCGCGCCGACAGCTACTTCAAGCCCCTGGTGAGCGACCGGCGCTACGACGTCCTGCTGCACCGACTCAACCTGGCGCAGAGCGCCGCGCTCTTCTGACCCTCAGCGGCGGGTGAGTGTCGCCAGCAACGCCGCGGCAAAGCGCTCGGCGGACCCTGGCGCATGCGCGAGGAAGAGCGACGGCTCGGTGAGCTCGAGCTCGAGCAGCCGCGGCGCGCCTGCCGTATCGCGCAGCAGGTCGACCCGCGCATAGAGGAGGCTGCCGAACGGCGCCGCGGCGAGGATGCGCCCGGCGGCCGCGAGCTCGTCCGCGCCCGGCGCCCGTGGGACGATCTGCTCGGGCGCGAACAGGCCGGCTGTGGACGGGCCGCCTGCCGGGAGCAAGGCGCCCTTGCGGATCGCGTGGCTGAAGCGGCCGTCGATGAACATGAGGGCCGTCTCGCCTTCGCGATCGACGCTCTCGAGATAGGGTTGCAGCATGACGCTGCGTCGTGCGGCGAGCAGCGGCGCGACGTGCGCGAGGATCTCGGCGCGCTTGCCGCGGGCATGCCGCCGCGCATCGCGCGAGCCCGCGCCGACGGCCGGCTTCACCACCAGCTCGCGACACTCATGCGCGGCGAGGAACTCCTCGAGCGTACGCCCGGCATCCTCACCCGGCTCGACGTACCAGGTGGACACGACCGGCGCGCCGGCGCGCGCGAGCTCGCCGAGATAGTGCTTGTCGGTGTTCCAGCGCACCACAGCCAGGGGGTTGACCAGCCGGCTGAGGCAGGTCACGCGCTCGGCCCAGGCGAGGAACTCCGGCAGCCGCTCCGCATAGTCCCAGGCCGAGCGCGGCACCACGAGGTCGAAGCGACCCCAGTCGACCTGCGGGTCGTCCCAGTCGACCACCTCGGCCGTGGCGCCCGCACCGGCAAGCGCCGCGGTGAGCGGCGGCATGTCCTCATCGAGTCCGCGCGCGGCACGCGCGGTGACCAGCGCCACGCTGAGCGTCAATCGCGGATTCCCGCGCCGCGCTCGAGTAGCGTCACCGCGGTCGCGAACAGCGCCGCGGCCGCGAGCACCATGAGCGCGAAGGCGACGGCGAGATTGACGTCGGAGGTGCCGAGGAAGCCGTAGCGGAACGCGTTCACCATGTGCAGGATCGGGTTGGCGTACGACAGGCGGCGCGCCCATTCCGGCAGCAGCGAGATGGAATAGAACACACCGCCGAAATAGGTGAGCGGGGTCAGCACGAAGGTAGGAATCCAGTTCACCTGGTCGAAGTTCCTGGCGAACAGCGCATTGAGGAATCCGCCGAGGGAAAAGATCAGCGCGGTCAGGAGCACCGCGGCGAGGATCACCAGCACGTGATGCACGTGCAGATGCGCGAAGAACAGCGACACCACGGTGACCGCAGCTCCGACCAGGAGCCCGCGTACCACTCCGCCGGCAGCGTAGCCGGCGACGATCACCCAGCTCGGCAGCGGCGACACCAGCATCTCCTCGACGTGCTTGCCGAACTTGGCACCGAAGAAGGACGCCACGACGTTGCCGTAGGAGTTGGTGATCACCTGCATCATGATCAGCCCGGGGGCGATGTACTGCAGGTAGTCGAAGCCGTCCATGGCGCCGACGCGGCGGCCGATCAGGCTGCCGAAGATCACGAAGTAGAGTGTCGCGGTGACCACCGGCGGCACGATGGTCTGGCCCCAGATGCGGATGATGCGGCCATACTCGCGGATGACGATGGTCTTGAAACCGATCCAGCGCACCCTGCCGAGACGCAACGCCGGCGCGGGCGCCGGAGCCGGCAACGCCACGCTGCTCATCGGCGCGCTCCGGCGGCGGCCGAAGCGGCCGGCGGCCGGGCGACCGGCACGAAGCTCGCGCCGCGCTCCTCGGCGCCACGCGCCTCGACCAGCGCCATGAAGATCTCCTCGAGACGGTTCACCTTGTTGCGCATCGACAGCACCTCGATGCCGAGCGCCGAGAGCCGCGCGAAGATGTCGTTGAGGTTCTCGTCGGTGGAGACTTCGACCTCGAGCGTGTGATCGTCGACCAGCCTCGTCGCGTAACCCTCGAGCCGCGGCGGGTTGCTGAGCGGGTCGCGCACGTTGAGCACGAAGGTCTGCACGTGCAGCCGCCGCAGGAGGCTCGACATGCGATCCCGCTCGACGATGCGCCCGCCGTTGATGATGGCGATGTTGCGGCAGAGCGTCTCGGCTTCCTCGAGGTAGTGGGTCGTGAGGATGATGGTCGTGCCGCTCGCGTTGATCTCGCGCAGGAAGTCCCACATGGAGCGGCGGATCTCGATGTCGACTCCGGCGGTCGGCTCGTCGAGGATGAGCAGCCGCGGCTCATGCATCAGGGCGCGCGCGATCATCAGGCGGCGCTTCATGCCGCCGGAGAGTCCGCGCGAGATGCCGTCGCGCTTGTCCCAGAGCTGCAGCTGCTTGAGATACCTCTCGGCGCGCTGTCGCGCCACCGGGCGCGGAATGCCGTAGAAGCCCGCCTGGTTCACCACGATCGTGAACGGCGTCTCCCACATGTTGAAGTTGATCTCCTGCGGCACGACGCCGATGCAGGACTTGGCCGCCTCGAGCTGGCGGTCGATGTCGTAGCCGAACACGCACGCCTCCCCCGCGGTCTTGTTGACCAGCGAGGTGATGATGCCGATGAGCGTGGTCTTGCCGGCGCCGTTGGGGCCGAGCAGTGCGAAGAAATCGCCCCGCTCGACGTCGAGGTCGATGCCCTTCAGGGCCTCGACGCCGTTCTTGTAGGTCTTGGTGAGCCCGCGGACGGAGAGAGCATTCATGCGATGAGGATCGGGATTCGCAGGGCGGCGTGCAAGTCGCTGACAGCATGCACCGCGTGCACACCCGCCTCGTAGAGCTCAAGTCTCGCCTCGCCTCGGGGCCTGCGACATGCCTCCGGTGAGGGATTGACCTGCACGGCCGCAGCCGCAGCCCCGTCTGGCCCCGTAAGTACTTGATTCCAGGCTAATTTAAATGTCAGACGGTCAGTCCGCGAAGTACCGGGCCAGGTACTCCTCGAACGTCCCCCGATCGCTCTCCTCGATCCGGCGCTGGGCGATGAGCGACTCCTGCGCCTCGGCCTTGAACTCCCTCAGCCGTTCCTCGTTCGGCGGGTAGAGCTCGAGGAAGTAGGCCTTGTGCGCCGCCGACATGCGCAGCGCCAGATCGAAGAACGACTCCCCGGCGCTCAAGCCGCTCATGAGGCGGGCGGAGGGGGTGAGCGAGACGTCGGCAACCTTGACCGCCTGCGCCGTAAGCGCCTGCGTGTAGGGCCGGGCGGGGTCGCCACGGTCGAGGATCTCGCACAGGCCCGACATCGAGTCGAGCAGCTCGCGCGCCCAGTCGCGCATCGGCACATCGCGCCCGTCGCGCGACAACGCGAGCCCCGGCTCGCGGCCGCGGCGCGCCACGATCAGGTGGTTCTCATCGAGCGCCGCCTGCTCCGCCACGCCGATCGGCTGACTCTCCTTCAGCAGACACAGGGCGAGGAACGCCTCGAGGAAACGCATCTTGGTCTGGTTCACCCCCACGGGGTCGAAGGCGCTGACATCGAGCGCGCGCACCTCGACGTACTCGACTCCGGCGCGCTTCAGGGCCTTGGTGGGCCGCTCGCCGGAGCGCGCCACGCGCTTGGGACGGATGAAGCTGTAGTACTCGTTCTCGATCTGCAGGATGTTGGCGTTCAGCTGGCGCCATTCGCCGTTCACCTCGACGCCGAGCGCCTGGTACGGCGGGTGCGGCGTCGTGATCGCGCGCTGCAGGTCGCGCACGTACTCCTCCAGGCTGTTCACCGACACCGTGAGACCGGCCTGGTTGCGATTGCGGTAACCGGCGTCGCTCATGCGCAGACTGGTGGCGTAGGGCTCGTAGGCCGTGCCGGGACCGAAGTCCTGCAGCTTGACGTCGCGCCCCCTGAGGAACGACTTGCACACGACCGGCGACACGCCGAACAGGTACAGCACCAGCCAGCCGTGGCGGCGGTAGTTGCGCAGCAGGTCGAAGTAGCACTCGGAGACGAAGTCGGCGCCGTGGGAACGCGCCCCGCGCAGCGCCGCGTAGGCCTCCCAGAACGGCAGCGGGAAGGAGTAGTTGAAATGCACGCCGGAGATCGCCTGCATCATGCGGCCGTAGCGCAGGCCGAGGCCGTTGCGGTACACCGTCTTCATGCGCCCGACGTGCGAGCTGCCGAACTGGGCGAGCGGTATATCGGCATCGCCCTCGATGGCGCACGGCATGCTGGTCGCCCACAGCAGCTCATCGCCCAGGTGGCGGTAGACGAACTGGTGCAGGTCGAGCAGGTACTGCAGCAGCTCCCAGCTGTGGGCGAAGGCAGGGGTCACCAGCTCGATGAGCGACTCGGAGAAATCGGTGGTGATGTTCTCGCTGGTGAGCGCCGAGCCGAGCGCCGCCGGGTGCGGCGTGTGCGCGAGCCGCCCGCGCGGCGTGACGCGCAGCGACTCCTTCTCGACGCCCTTGCGGCCGCCCTGCAGGATCTGCGGCTCGCCGCTGTTGACGAGGGAGGCGAGGCGTCGCTCGAAGACGCGATCGATGGCCGCGCTGCTCATGGGTCGTGTGCCTCGGGCGTTGCCGCTACCAGCGGATGCGGCCCGTCAGCACCTCGTAGAGCATGCGGAAGTCCCCACACAGGCTGTAGAGGGGGTAGGTGAAGGTGGCGGGCCGGTTCTTCTCGAAGAAGTAGTGCCCCGCCCAGGCGAAGGCGTAGCCGGCCAGCGGCACCGCCCAGAGGAGCGCGAGGCGCCCGCTCACCACGGCCACCGCCGCCAGCGCGAGCGCGAGCAGCGTGCCCGACACGTGCAGGCGGCGCGAGGTGCGATTGGCGTGCTCGCTCAGATAGAACGGATAGAACTCGCGAAAGCTCGCGTAGCGCGCGCCGCTCGGCTCGGGGGTGCTGCTCATGAAGGCAAGCCCTGGCGCTACGGCGCCGCGAGCAACTCTCCCTGCCAGGCCTTGCCGCCCTTGTAGGATGCGAGGCGCTCTTCCATGGCGCGGCTGTGCCAGGAGAGATCGCGCGCCTTGCGCAGCGCCAGCTCCTGCTGCGAGACGGCGCCGGCGAAGTCGCCGTTGGCCGCGGCCGCCGCGGCCAGCACCTCGAACATCTGCGGGTCGGCCTGGAAACCTGCGGCGGAGAGCTTGCGGGCGACCTCGCGGGCCAACGCCGGATCGCGCAGCGCCGCCTGCGGCGAGGCCGCCAGCAGCGCCACCACGTGTTTCATCACGTAGTAGTTGTCGGAGGAAGCGGCCTGCCCGAGCAACGCGCGCGCCTCGCCGAGCTGCGCCTCCGTCGGGCTGCCACTCGCGAGATCCGTGGCGAGCATGAGCTGCGCGCCGGCATCGCCGCCCGCGGCGGCGTGCTTGAGCCACGCCGAGCCGTCGGTCTGCGGATGGCAGTCCCGCAACGCGCGCAGCTGCATCCCGAGCCAGTACTGGGCGCGCGGATAGCCGTCGCGCGCCGCCTCGATCACGAGCTGCGTGCCGCGCACGGCACCCATGCCGAGGGTGGGATCGGCCGTCGCCGCGAGGCCAACCAGATACCCGGCGGCCGGATCGCCGGCGTCGGCCGCGGCGCGCGCGTCTTTGTAGGTGCCGGTGCTCCAAAGAGGCTCGGCACCCGCGGCGGTGAAGATCAGGCGCACCTGCAGGCGCGACTCCACCGAGGTGTCCGCGAGGCTCGCGGGCGCGAAGCGCGAGTGCAACCACGCGTCGACCGCCGCCACCGCGAACGCCTCATCGGGCGCGGCGAGCAGGATCTCCGGGTCGCGCGGATGGCCGTCGACGCCGATGGTGAGCTCCCCGACGACGAGGCCGTTGCGATGGTTGCCCGAGGCGGGATATTCCGGAGCAGGCGCCTGCTTCGCTGCCGCCGGGACGCGCCCGCGGCAGCTGAGCTCGGGCTCGACGATGCCGACGGCGTGCAGCGCGTCGTGGCCGTAGCGGCTCATGATGCCGGCGGCCCGGCGCTCTTCCTCCGGGCTGAGAGCGCCCTGGAGTGCCGTGACGCGGCTGCCGACCAGCTCCTGGCAGCCGTTCGAGGTGGCCGCTTCCAGCCAGCCGATGCCCGTTCCGACGTCCTTCGCGCCGCCCTGCCCCTGCAGCATCATGACGCCGAGGTTGAACTGCGAGGAGCAGTCGCCGAGCTCGCCCATGGCGGTGAACTGCCGCCGGGCACTGTCGTAGCGGCCGGCCTTGTAGTCGGCGAGCGCGGCGTTGAAGTCCGCGCGGCCGGTCGCCGCCGCCAGGGCGAGGGGCAGCAGCGCAGCGCACAGGATCGTGGCTCTCATAGTTGGTTTCCGCGCCGCCCGAGGCGGCTCTAGCGCTCGACGATCGCGGTGACTCCCATGCCGCCGGCGGTGCACACCGACATGAGCCCGCGCCTGGCGGCAGAGTTGGCGGCGAGCAGCTTCGCCAGGGTCGGCAGGATGCGCGTGCCGGTCGCGGCAAAGGGGTGGCCGAGCGCGACGCTGCCGCCCTTCACGTTGAGCCTGCTGCGGTCGATGGAGCCCAAGGGGCCCGGCAACCCGAGCGCATCGCGGCAGTACTCGGGCGTCTCCCAGGCCTTGAGGGTGCACAGCACCTGCGCGGCGAACGCCTCGTGAATCTCGTAGTAGTCGAAGTCCTGCAGCGTGAGGTTCGCATCGCGCAGCATCGCCGGCACCGCGTAGGCGGGCGCCATCAGCAGGCCCTCCTTGCCGCTCGCAAAGTCGACCGCCCAGACCTTGCCGTAGGCGAGATACCCGAGCACCGGCAGGCCGCGCTTCGCCGCCCACTGCGGCGTCGCGAGCAGCACGGCGCTCGCCCCGTCGGTGAGCGGAGTCGAGTTGCCGGCGGTGAGCGTGCCGTCGGAGGCGAAGCTCGGCCGCAGTTTCCCGAGCCGCTCGACGCTCGTGTCGGCGCGCACGTTGTTGTCGGTCTTGAGTCCCCGGAACGGCACCACCAGGTCCTCGTAGAACCCTTCGCGCCACGCAGCCGCCGCCTTGATGTGGCTGTCGTAGGCCAGCTGGTCCTGCTCGGCGCGCGTGATCTGCCAGCGCTTCGCCATCAGCTCGCAGCTCTGCCCCATCGACAGTCCCGTGCGCGGCTCGACCACCGCCGGCAGCACCGGCCTGAAGTGCTTCGGTCGCAGCCCGAAGAAGGGCTTGGCCCGCTCCCAGGCGTTGCGGCCGCGGTAGCTCGCGAGCAGCAGCTGCTGATAGGAGCGCGGGTAGACGATCGGCGCATCGCTGATCGAGTCGGTGCCGCCGGCGAGGCCGGCGTCGATCTGGCCGAGCGCGATCTTGTTGCCGATGGCGATCGCCGCCTCGAGACTCGTGCCGCAGGCGCGCTGCAGATCGAGCCCCGGTGTCTGCGGATCGAGCCCGACCGACAGCACGCACTCGCGCGTGAGGTTGTAGTCCCTGGAGTGCTTGATCACCGCGCCCGCGGCCACGTCCCCGAGGCGCTCGCCCTCGAGCTTGAAGCGCTCGACCACCGCACGCAGCGCGGCCGTGAGCATGTCCTGGTTGCTGGCGGTGGCGTAGGCCGTGTAGGAACGGGCGAACGGAATGCGTAGGCCGCCGACGATAGCGACGCGCCTGGCTGCCTGACCGACCAGCATGACACCTCTCCCGGAGCGCGGCAGGTTAGAATGCCACGGCCGAGAAGGCGAAGCCATCGGGATCCCCATGGGCGAGCTCACCACCATCATGGCGCGCGACGGCCACGAGTTTCAGGCGTGGCTCACGGCGGCCCCCGGCCGCCCGCGGGGCGCCGTGGTGGTGATCCAGGAGATCTTCGGCGTCAACGGCCACATCCGCTCCGTCGCCGACGGCTTCGCCGCCGCCGGCTACACCGCCATCGCGCCCGCGCTGTTCGATCGCGTACGCCGCGGCATCGAGCTCGGCTACGGCGCGGCGGATCAGCAGGAAGGCGCCGGCTACCGCAAGCAGATCGCCCCCGAGACGGCGCTGAAGGACATCGCGGCCGCGGCGGCGGTGGTCAGGCACTCCGGCCGCACCGGCGTCGTCGGCTACTGCTGGGGCGGCACGCTCGCCTGGCTCGCCGCCTGCGAGCTGCCGCTCGCGGCGGCGGTGGTCTACTACGGCCGGATCGGCGACTATCTCGAGCGCAAGCCGCGCTGCCCGGTGATGTTTCACTACGGCAGCGAGGACCACGGCATTCCGGCGAGCGACGTCGAGCGGATCCGCGCGGCGCGGCCGGCGGATGCGGTGCACGTGTACCAGGGCGCGGGCCACGGCTTCAACTGCGAGCAGCGCGGCAGCTACGACGCCCAGGCCGCCTCGCTCGCGCGCTCGCGCACGCTGGATTTTCTCGCGCGCTACCTCGCCGGCGTGGAGCCGGCGGTGAGCTGAGCGCGCCGTCACTTTCGGATGTGAGAGCCATGAAGCTTCGAGACCCCGATCTGTTGCGAACCCGCGCCTTTCTCGGCGGCAAGTGGCTGGATGCCGCGAGCGGCGCGAGCCACCAGGTGTTCAACCCCGCCACCCGCGAGGCCATCGGCACGGTGCCCGACATGGGCGCGACCGAGACGCGGCACGCCATCGAGGCCGCAGCAGCGGCCTTCCCCGCCTGGGCGGCGCACACGGCGCGCGAGCGCGCCCTGATCCTGCGCCGCTGGTACGAGCTCATCATGGCGAACCAGGAGGATCTCGCCACCCTGATGACCGCCGAGCAGGGCAAGCCGCTTGCCGAGTCGAAGGGTGAGATCGCCTACGCCGCCTCCTTCATCGAGTGGTTCGCCGAGGAAGGCAAGCGGCTCTATGGCGACCTGATTCCCGGCCATCAGGTCGACAAACGCATCCTCGTGCTGCGCCAGCCCGTGGGCGTGGTGGCATGCATCACGCCCTGGAATTTCCCCGCCGCGATGATCACCCGCAAGGTGGGGCCGGCGCTCGCGGCGGGCTGCACGGTGGTGGTGAAGCCCGCCAGCCAGACACCCTATTCGGCGCTGGCGCTCGCGGCCCTGGCCGCGCGCGCGGGCCTGCCGTCGGGGGTGCTCAACATCGTCACCGGAAACGCGGCGGCCATCGGCGGGGAGATGACTTCCAACCCGATCGTGCGCAAGCTGAGCTTCACCGGCTCGACTGCCATCGGCAAGCAGCTGATGGCGCAGTGCTCGGGCACGGTCAAGAAGCTCTCCCTCGAGCTCGGCGGCAACGCGCCGTTCATCGTGTTCGAGGATGCAGACCTCGACGCCGCGGTGGCCGGCGCCATCGCCAGCAAGTATCGCAACACCGGCCAGACCTGCGTATGCGCCAACCGCCTGCTGGTACACGCGCCGGTGTACGAGGAGTTCACGCGCAAGCTCATGCACGCCGTCGCGCAGCTGCGGGTGGGCGATGGCCTCAAGGGCCCGACCGACCAGGGTCCGCTGATCGATGCCAGGGCGCTCGCCAAGGTGGAGGAGCACATCGCGGATGCGGTCGGCAAGGGCGCGCGGGTGGCGGCGGGCGGCAAGCGCCACGCGCTCGGCGGCACCTTCTTCCAGCCGACCATCCTCACCGACGTGACGACCGAGATGATGGTGGCGCGCGAGGAGACTTTCGGGCCGGTGGCTCCGCTCTTCCGCTTCGCGACCGAGGCGGATGCGGTGCGCATGGCGAACGACACCGAGTTCGGTCTGGCGGCTTACTTCTACACGCGCGACCTGTCGCGCTCGTGGCGCGTCGCCGAGGCGCTCGAGTACGGCATCGTGGGCCTCAACACCGGCATCATCTCCACCGAAGTCGCGCCCTTCGGCGGTGTCAAGGAATCCGGCGTCGGCCGCGAGGGCTCGCGCTACGGGATCCTGGATTACACCGAGCTGAAGTATCTGTGCGTCGGGCTGAGCTAGCCGCCCGCCCCGCGGCATCGACCTCATGCGCTACCTGAGCTCGCCCGACTTCCAGCACGATCACGCCGAGCGCATCGGCATCCTGCTGGTCAACTCCGGCACGCCCGAGGCGCCCACTGCGGCCGCCGTGCGCCGTTTCCTGCGGCGCTTCCTCTCCGACCCGCGGGTCGTCGAGCTGCCGCGCCTCGCGTGGCTGCCGATCCTCTACGGGCTGGTGCTGCCGCTGCGCCCGGCGCGCATCGCGCGCAAGTACCGCAGCATCTGGACCGAGGCCGGCTCGCCGCTGCGGGATCTCTCCGAGCAGCTGCGCGCGGCTCTGACCGCGACGCTCGCGCAGCACGTGCTGGCGCCGCTCTCGGTCGAGCTCGGCATGCTCTACAGCCCGCCCTCGGTGCGCGAGGCGCTCGGGCGGCTGCGCGGCTCGGGCGCGCAGCGCATCCTCGTGGTGCCGCTCTTCCCGCAGTACTGCGGCGCCACCACCGGCGCGGTCTACGATGCCGTAAACGCGGAGCTGCGCCGCTGGCGCTGGCTGCCCGAGCTGCGCTTCGTCGCCGAGTACCACGACCATCCGGGCTACATCGAGGCGCTGCGCGCGAGCGTCGCCGAGCACTGGAGCCGCGAGGGCCGCGCCGCGCACCTGCTGATGTCGTTCCACGGCATCCCCGAGCGCTACTTCCACCAGGGCGATCCGTATTTCTGCAAGTGCCAGAAGACCGCGCGCTTGCTGGCGGAGGAGCTGCTGCTGCGCGAGGGCGAGTGGAGCGTCTCATTCCAGTCGCGCTTCGGCCCGAGCGGCTGGCTGAAGCCCTACACCCGTACCGTGCTCACCGGCCTGCCGGCGCGCGGCGCGCGCACCGTGACCGTGGTGTGCCCCGGGTTCGCGGTCGACTGCCTCGAGACCCTGGAGGAAATCGCGGTCGAGAACCGCGCGGCCTTCCTCGGCGCCGGAGGCGAGCGTTTCCAGTACGTGCCGGCGCTCAATGCGCGTCCCGCCCACGCGCAGTGCCTCGCCGATCTCATCGTCGAGCACACCCAGGGCTGGACGCATCCCGAGCACGGGCGGCTGCCGAGCGCGGCGCGCGGCGCCTCCGCCTGATGGCGCGTGCGCCGCTGCCGCCGCCGGGACGCTTTCACGAGCTGAGTCTCGCGACCGACGACATCCTCGCCTCGGTGGAATTCTACGAGCGCCTCGGGTTCTCCCAGACCGCGACCACCGATACCTACGCGCATCCCTACGGCGTACTGACCGACGGGCGCATCCATCTCGGCCTGCACGCGCGCCGCGTAGCCTCGCCCGCCCTGACTTTCGTGCGGCCCGGGATCGCCGCCTGCCTCGCCGAGTTCGCCGCGCTCGGCATCGAGCTGAGCGTCACGCGCACCGGCGATGAGGTATTCAACGAGATCGGCTTCGAGGGCCCGCACGGCGAGTCGGTGCGGGTCATAGAGGCGCGCACCTACTCGCCCGCCGAGCGCCTGCCGCACGAGGTCTCGCTGCTCGGCGACTTCGCGCAACTGTCGCTTCCGGCGGCGGACTTCACGGCCGCGCAGGCCTTCTGGGAGCCGCTCGGTTTCGTCGCGAGCGAGGAAGTGGAGCGTCCCTATCTGCATTTGCCCCTGACCAGCGATCATCTCGCCCTCGCCTTTCACCGCCCGCGCACCTGCGACGCTCCTCTGCTCGTGTTCCGTGCGGCGGACATGGCGCAGCGCATCGCACGCCTGCGCACGCTCGGCGTGGCGGAGGAGCCGCTGCCGCGCGGCATCGCCCGCGACGCCAACGCACGGCTGATGAGCCCCGAGGGCACGCAGCTGCTGCTGCTCGCGGGCGAGGACTGAGAGCGCGCCAACGGCGAGCGGAGCGTCCGGCGCGACCGGCGACGGAGCGGCCGCCGCGCGCACTGCGCACGGGCCTCACCCATCGGGGATAATGCCGCTCCCGGCGAACCGAACAGAAAGAAAGGCCCGCCATGCGCCGTGCCCACCCCGCTCTGCCCTCCCTGCTCCCGCTCGCGAGCCTCGCGCTGCTGCTCGCCGCGCCCGGCGCGCACGCCGACGCCGGCATGTGGACCTTCGACAACTTCCCGAGCGAGGCGGTCAGGCGCAAGTACGGCGCCGACATCGACCGGGCCTGGCTCGACCGGGTGCGCAGCTCGGTCATCCGCCTCTCGAACTGCACGGCCTCCTTCGTGTCACGCGACGGACTCATTCTCACCAATCACCATTGCTCGGAGGCCTGCCTCGACGAGCATTCGACGCCCGGGAAGAACCTCCTGAGGAGCGGCTTCCTGGCGCGCACGCGCGGCGAGGAGCAGCGCTGCGGCACACAGGTGGCGGACGTGCTGATGAGCACCGAGAACGTCACCGACCAGGTGAGCGCGGCGCTGCAGGGGCTCGACGCCAAGGCGGCCAACGAGGCACGCAAGAAGACGCTGACGCAGCTCGAGCAGGCCTGCGAGGAACAGAGCCGGCGCACGGTGGGCGGCGCGCTCAAGTGCGAGTCGGTGGACCTCTACCAGGGTGGCCAGTACTGGCTCTACAAGTACCACCGCTACGACGACGTGCGGCTGGTGTTCGCCCCGGAGCGCGACATCGCCGCCTTCGGCGGCGATCCGGACAACTTCCAGTTCCCGCGCTGGTGCCTCGACATGTCGGTGCTGCGCGCCTACGGGCCCGACGGCAAGCCGGCCCACACGCCGAATTTCCTGTCGCTCCGTCCCGAGGGACCTCAGGCGGGCGATCTGGTGCTCGTCGCCGGGCACCCGGGCGGCACGGAGCGCCTGCTGACCGTCGCGCAGCTTCAGATGCTGCGCGAGGTGTTCCTGCCGCACTGGCTGCTGCGCGCCTCGGAGCTGCGCGGGCGTTACATCCAGTTCGGCAAGACGGGGGCGGAAGCCGCCCGCATCGTCGAGGATCCGCTCTTCGGCCTCGAGAACTCGCTCAAGGTGCGCCGCGGCGAGCTCCAGGCGCTCCTCGATGAGCGGCTGCTCGCCTCCAAGCGCGCCGAGGAGGCGGCGCTGCGCGCCCGGGTGGCGGCGGATCCGCAGCTCGCCGCCGCGACCGGCGATCCCTGGGGGGAGATCGCCAGGGCCGACTCCTATTACCGCGGCATCGAGCTGCCCTACACCTGGATCGAGGAGGGCGCGGGCTTCAACAGCAAGCTCTATAGCTATGCGCGCACTCTGGTGCGCGGCGCCGCCGAGCGCGGCAAGCCCAACACCGAGCGGCTGCGCGAGTACCGCGACGCGGCGCTGCCGCGGGTGGCGCAGCGCCTCAACGCTGCGGTGCCGGTGTATCCGCAGCTCGAGAAGCTCACGCTCGCCTTTTCGCTCGAGCGCATGCGCGAATGGCTGGGACCGGATGCGCCGCTGGTACGGCAGCTGCTCTCGAAGGACTCTCCCGACTCGCTCGCCGCGCGCCTCGTCGACGGCTCGAAGCTGGCCGATCCGGCGCTGCGCAAGCAGCTCTGGGAAGGCGGCGCCGCGGCGCTGGACGCCTCACGCGATCCGATGATCGAGCTCGCACGCGCGGTCGACCCGCAGGCGCGCGCGGTGCGCAAGCTCTACGAGGATCAGGTCGAGGCGCCGATCGAGGCGGCGTCGGAGAAGATCGCGCGCGTGCGCTTCCGGCTGCTCGGTACCAGCGAGCCGCCGGATGCGACCTTCACGCTGCGGCTCAACTTCGGCACGGTGCAGGGTTGGCAGGAGAACGGCACGGCGGTCGAGCCGTTTACACGCCTGGCGCGCCTGTTCGAGCGCGCGACCGGCGAGGACCCGTTCCGCATCCCCGACAGCTGGCTGGCGGTGAAGGAGCGGCTCGACCCCACGACGCGCTTCAACCTCTCGAGCAGCAACGACATCATCGGTGGCAACTCGGGCAGCCCGCTGCTCGATGCGCGCGGACGAGTCGTCGGGCTGATCTTCGACGGCAACGTCCACTCGATCTCGGGCGACTACTGGTACGACGCCGAGCTCAATCGCGCCGTCGCCGTCGATCCGACGATCATCTTCGAGGCGCTGCGCAAGGTGTACCGGGCGAAAGAGCTGCTGGCGGAGATGGGCGTGAAGTGAGCGCGCCGCGCGCTCAGCGGTTCGCGGCACGCGCCACGATGCGGAAGCGCACGCGCATCTCGTCCTGCACGGCGAGCGCGCCCAGGAACGCCGTGAACGGTGTGAGACCGAGGTCGCTCTGCCTGAGCGCCGTCTCCCCCATCACGGTGAGCGTGTTCCCGGCGAGCTCATAGCGCACCGGCAGCGTGATGCTGCGCTGCTGGTCGCGCACCTGCGCCTCGATGTGCGCCGTCACCTCGCCCGCCGCGCCCGAGGCCGCGGGCTCGAGCCGCTCGGCGCGCAGCACCACCTCCGCATACTCATCGGCGTCGAGCACCGCGGCCGAGAGCATGTTGCGCCGCGTGCCCTCGCGCGCCGACTGCGGTACGTCCGGCGGGAACTCGGCGGGGGGCTCGAGCGCGCGCAGCTCTCGCTCGTCCACGGTGAGCTCCGCGACCGCGAAGCGCACCTCGAAGCCCGCCTGGCGCGCATCCTGCGGGAGATAGAAGGTGCCCTCGAGCGTACGCGCGGCGATCACGTGGTTGTGTCCGGCGGCCGCCAGCGTCCCGCCGCGATAGACGCGCACGGTAAGCAGCGACTCAGCCGCGACGACCTCGTAAGGCCGGCCGACGTGCGCTGCCACGGCTGGCACGGCGGGCGCGTTGGTGAGCGGCGCTCGGGGCGCGGGTGGACGGGTCGGGCAGGCAGCGAGCGCGCACGCCAGGAACAGCGCGCCGGCTGCGCGGACCTTGCAACCGTCGCTGACGCCCTTAAGCTTGGCTTTCATGGCCCTCCGCAACACCACCCGCCGCTGGGGCGTCATCGCTCAGACGTTCCACTGGGTCATCGTGGCGCTCGTCGTCGTGCAGGTGACGCTCGCGGAAATGGCCGACGATCTGCCGCTCGGGGTGCGCAAGCTGACGCTGCTCGCGCGCCACAAGTCGGTCGGCATCACGATCCTGGCGCTCGTGATCCTGCGCCTCCTGTGGCGCTGGCTCAATGAGCAGCCGCCTCTGCCGGAGAAGCTCAAACGCTACGAGCGGCTGCTGGCGCATCTGGTCCACGTGGCGCTCTACGTGCTGCTGTTCGCGGTGCCGCTCAGCGGCTGGATGTTTTCCTCCGCGCGTGGGTTCCCGGTCAGCTGGTTCGGGTTCTTTCAGCTTCCCGACCTGATGCCGAAGAGCCGGCCGCTCTACGAGGCGCTCCTGACCACGCATCACGTGCTCGCCTGGACGCTCGTCGTGGTGGCCGGCCTGCACGGCGCGGCGGCCCTCAAGCATCACTTCGTGCACAGGGACGACGTGCTCAAGCGCATGTTGCCGTTTACGCACCACTGACTGAGATCGCCCGCTGAAAGGAACGGCCGATGCGCCTCCCGACACTCTGCCTGGCACTCGCCGCGACGCTGCTCGCCGGCGCCGTACGGGCCGCGCCCGCACCCGCCGCGCAGCCGACAGCGTCGGCCGCGGGCGGCCGTTTCGTGCTCGACCCCGCCAGGAGCTCGCTGCAATTCACGTTCCTCCAGGCCGGCGCGCAGAACACCGGCCGCTTCCCGCGCTTCACGGTCGCGCTCGACTTCCCGGGCGCCGACCCCGCGGGCGGACGGCTCGAGGTCGCGGTGGACGTCGCCGCGCTCGACACCGGCGACAAGGATCGTGACGAGCTGCTGCGGAGCGAGGAGCTGTTCGCGGTGGCGAAGTTTCCCCAGGCACGTTTCAGCGCCAGCCAGGTCGTGAAGACGGCGTCGGGCTTCGAGGCCGACGGCAAGCTCACGATCCGTGGCGTGACGCGCGATGCCAGGGTGCCCTTCACCTTCCGCGAAGCCACCGAAGGCGGCGCCGCGGCCGCCTACATGGCCGGCAAGACCGTGGTGCGGCGGCTCGACTTCGGTGTCGGTCAGGGCGAGTGGCAGGCCACCGACCAGGCGGGGAACGACGTCACGGTGTCCTTCTCGCTGCGCCTCACGCCCGCGCCGCGCTGAGGCTCCTAGACCGGGGTCCCGTCGCGGCGCGTGAAGGCGCCGCGCGCGTGCGGCGGGCTCCAGACGAGGTCCACCTCGGGATCCGCGTAGTGCCCGACGTCCTGCGGGTCGCGATTGCTCACCTCGAGATACACCGCCGGGCGGCTGCTGCGGTTCACGAGCTGGTGACCGTCGGCGCTGCCCGCTGGAAAGCCGGCACACATCCCGGCCGTGAGCCGCTGCTCGCCCAGCTCGCTCCGCAGCACCACCTCGCCCTCGAGCACGTAGACGAACTCGTCCTCGTGGGTGTGCCAGTGCCGCATCGAGGACTCCTTGCCCGGCGGGAGCGTCGTGCGATTGACGCCGATGCGGGTGAGTCCGAGCGCATCTCCCAGAGGCCGCTTGTCGCGGGGCAGCACGCGCGCGCGGTAGGGCTCGGGATACCCCGAGCGGCTCTCGGCGGGCACCGTATCCGGATCGAGCGCGGGCCTGGTCAGCTGCATGAGCGACTCCTCGCGGCGCGCGGTTGACGCGCCTCAGTTGCTTCGGTGAGCATGCCACAAGCCAAATGCCTGAAATATTCCATGACGTCGGCCACTGCGTAGACGCGGTGCTGCGCCGGGTGGGCGCGCGCGTCGTGCTGGGGATGCCGCTCGGGATCGGCAAGCCCAACCCGCTCGCCAACGAGTTCTACCGCCGCGCGCTGCGCGACTCCTCGATCGAGCTCACCATCCTCACGGCGCTGTCGCTGCTGAGGCCCGTGGCGCGCTCGCCGCTCGAGGCGCGCCTGCTCGAGCCGCTCGTGGCACGCGTGTTCGGCAGCTACGTGGAGCCGGAATACGCCCGCGCGCTGCGCGCCGGCGAGCTGCCCGCCAACATCCGTGTGATCGAGTTCTTCCTCGCTCCGGGTGCCTTCCTCGGCGCGCCACACGCCCAGCGCAACTACCTGAGCGCCAACTACACCCACGTGACGCGCGAAGCGCTCGCGCGCGGCATCAACGTCGTGGCGCAGCTGGTCGCGCGGCGCAGCGTCAACGGCCGGATGACGCTCAGCCTCGGCTCCAACGCCGACATCATGCCCGAGCTGCTGCCGCAGCTCGCCGCGGCGCGCCGCGCCGGGCGCGAGGTCGCGCTGGTCGGCGAGATCCACGCCCAGATGCCCTTCATGACCGGGCACGCGCAGGTCGAGCCCGAGAGCTTCGACTTCCTCGTCGACGACCCGCGCTACGACTTCGATCTGTTCGCACCGCCCAACCCGCCGATCGGCACCGTCGACCACGCCATCGGTCTGCATGCGAGCAGCCTGGTGCGTGACGGCGGCACGCTGCAAATCGGCATCGGCGAGCTCGGCGACTCGCTCGCCTACTCGCTGCTGCTGCGGCATCAGCAGAACGCCGCCTGGACGAGCGCGCTCGCCGCGCTCGGCGGCCGCGACGCCGACGCCCTGATCCGCTCCGAGGGGGGACTCACGCCCTTCAGCCAGGGGGTGTTCGCCTCCACCGAGATGTTCGTCGACCGGCTGCTCGAGCTCTATCGCGCAGGCGTGGTGCGCCGCCGGGCGTACGACAGCCTGCCGCTCGAGCGGCTGCTCGCCGCGGGCGCGACCGCCGAGCGCTTCGATGCGGCGATTCTCGAGCAGCTCACGAGGGTCGGCGTGGGACCCGTCCTGAACGAGGCAGAGTTCGCCGACCTGAGGCGCCACGGGGTGTTCCGCGAGGAGGTCGAGTTCGCCGACGGGCGGCTGCGGGCGCCCGGCGGGGCGTGGCTGCGCGCCGACCTCGGCGACCGGGAGTGCCGCGCGGCGATCGCGGCGCAGTGCCTGGGACGCGAGCTGCGCAACGGCAAGGTGGCGCACGCCGGCTTCTTCATCGGGCCGCGCGGCTTCTACGCGGCGCTGCGTGAGCTCGCCGAGAGCGACCGGCAGCAGATCGACATGCGCGGCGTCGCCTTCATCAACCAGCTGTACGGACCGGATGAGGAGCTGCGCCGCCTGCAGCGCCGCGCGGCACGCTTCGTCAATGCCGCCATGATGGTGACGCTGCTCGGGGCGGCCGTCTCGGACGCGCTCGAGAGCGGCCAGGTGGTGTCGGGCGTCGGCGGGCAATACAACTTCGTCGCCATGGCGCACGCGCTCGCGGACGCACGTTCGATCCTGTGCCTGCGCGCCACGCACACGCGCCACGGCCATACCATTTCCAACATCGTGTGGCGCTACGGCCACGAGACGATTCCGCGGCATCTGCGCGACATCGTCGTCACGGAATACGGGGTCGCGGACCTGCGCGGGCGCACCGACGAGGAGATCATCATGGCGCTCCTCGACATTGCGGACTCGCGCTTTCAGGGGGAGCTGCTGGCGCAGGCCCGGGCCGCGGGCAAGATCCGCGGCGGCTATCGGATCCCGGAAGGCAGGCGCGACAATACGCCGGAGCGCCTGGCGCGCGCGCTGCGCACGTACCGTGCGCAGGGACTGTTCAGCGAATACCCTTTCGGCACCGACCTCACCGCCGAGGAGATCGTGCTGGCGCAGGCGCTCAGGTACCTCGACGGGCGCACCGGCAGCCGCTGGGCGAGGCTCACCACCGTGGTTGCGGCGCTCGCCGCGGGTCGACCCGCGCCGCGGCACGCGGCGGCGCTGAAGCGCATGGGCCTCGACCGGCCGGCAAACTCACGCGAGCGGCTGGAGCAGCGCCTGGTCGTCCTCGGGCTCGAGGCGACCGCGCGAGCGGGCCTCGAGGCCTAGCGCTTGCGCCGCGGCGCCGCGCGCCGGGGCGCTCTGGCTTTCTTGCCGGCGGCGCTGGGGCGCGCCGTGGCGCGCTTCCTCGGCGCGGCCTTGCTCGGCGCGGCCTTGCTCGGCGCGGTCTTCCTCGGCGCGGTCTTCTTGGACACGGCCTTCTTGGACACGGCCTTCCTGGCGGCGCGCTTTCCAGCGGTCTTCGGCTTCGCCGCCTTCTTCGACGGCGCCGCGGCCGGTTTGGCAGCAGCCTTCGCGCCCTGGTCCGTGCCGCGCAGCTGCTCGAGGATGGCCGGGTTCTCGAGCGTCGAGACGTCCTGGGTGACCTCCTCGCCGTTCGCCACCGCGCGCAGCAGCCGGCGCATGATCTTCCCGGAGCGCGTCTTGGGAAGATTGTCGGCGAAGCGGATGTCGTCGGGCTTGGCGATCGGACCCAACTGCTCGCTCACCCAGTCGCGCAGCTCCCGGGTGAGGGTGGCGGCGGCGCTCCCGGTGGGACGCGCGCCGCGCAACACCACGTAGGCGAACACCGACTCGCCCTTGATCTCGTGCGGCTTGCCGACCACGGCGGCCTCGGCGACGCGCGGATTCGCGACCAGCGCCGATTCGATCTCCATGGTGCCGAGGCGGTGTCCCGACACCTTGAGCACGTCGTCGATGCGACCCATGATCCAGAAGTAGCCGTCCTTGTCGCGGTGTGCGCTGTCGCCGGCCACGTATAAGCGCGTGTGGAACTTCGACCAGTAGCCCTCGACGTAGCGCGGGTTGTTGCGCCAGATGGTGCGCAGCATCGACGGCCAGGGCTTGCGGATCACGAGATAGCCGCCCGCGTCGGCGCGCTGCACCGACTCGCCGTGATCGTTGACGATGTCGGCCGCGATGCCCGGGAGCGGCTGCGTGCACGAGCCGGGCTTGGTGGCGGTTACCCCGGGAAGCGGGGAGATGAGGATGGCGCCGGTCTCGGTCTGCCACCAGGTGTCGACGATCGGGCAGCGCCCCTTGCCGATCACGCGGTGGTACCACATCCACGCCTCGGGATTGATCGGCTCGCCGACGCTGCCGAGCAGGCGCAGCTTCGACAGGTCGTACTTCCCGGGTATCTCGTCGCCGAGCTTCATCAGCGCGCGGATCGCAGTCGGCGCGGTGTAGAAGACCGTCACGCCGTGGGTCTCACAGTTCTTCCAGAAGCGTCCGCCGTCCGGCACGGTGGGTGCGCCCTCGTACATCAGGATCGTCGCGCCGGCGGCGAGCGGTCCATAGGCGATGTAGGTGTGGCCGGTGACCCAGCCGACATCCGCCGTGCACCAGAACACGTCGTCGTCGCGCAGGTCGAACACCCACTGGGTCGTGACCTTGGCGCCGAGCAGATAGCCGCCGGTGGCGTGCTGGATGCCCTTCGGCTTGCCCGTCGAGCCCGAGGTGTAGAGGATGAACAGCGCGTGCTCCGCCTCGACCCACTCGGCATCGCACGACGCCGGCTGTCCCTCGACCACCTCGTGCCACCACCGGTCGCGCTCGGCGTCCATGGGAACCGGCCGGCCGGTGCGCCTGAGAACGATGACCCGCCTGACACTCGGGCAACCGCCCGCCAGCGCGTGATCCGTATTGACCTTGAGCTCCACCGCCGCCCCGCCGCGCCAGCCGCCGTCGGCCGTGATGACGAGCTTCGCCTCGGTGTCCTCGATGCGATCCCTGAGCGCGGGCGCCGAGAAGCCGCCGAACACCACCGAGTGGATGGCGCCGATGCGGTTGCAGGCGTGCATCGCCACCAGCACCTCCGGCACCATCGGCATGTAGATGACGACCCGGTCGCCCTTGGCGATGCCCTGAGCCTTGAGCGCGTTGGCAAAACGGCACACTTCGGCGTGCAGCTCGCGGTAGGAGAGCCGCCGCACATCGCCTGGCTCGCCCTCGAAGATGACCGCGGTCTTGTGGCCGCGCTCGTTCAAGTGCATGTCGAGGCAGTTCCACGAGGCGTTGAGGCGCCCGTCGGTGAACCAGCGGTAATTGGGCGCACGCGCCTCATCGAGCGCGACGGTGAACGGCCGGTGCCAGCTGAGCTCCTGTGAGGCGAGATCGGCCCAGAACCCGACGTGATCTTCGGCGGCGCGCTTGCGCAGCGCCTCGAGATCGCGCGGCTTGATGCGCGAGTGCGCCGTGAACTCGGCCGACGGGGGGAAGATGCGCTGCTCGATGAGGACCGACTCGATGTTCTTGTCTGCGGCCGCCATGAATGACCCCTCGGAACGCTCAGGCTTCACCGGCACGGAGCCGGGTACGCAGCATAGCCTCTAACCGTGCGCTTCCGCGAGCAGCCGCTCGATCATGGCGCGCGCCTGCCCGGCGTAGCCGCCGCCGAACAGGTTGGCGTGGTTCAGCACGTGGTACAGGTTATAGAGATCGCGCCTGACGGCGGCTGCGGGCGGCAGCGGCGCCGCCTCCGCATACGCGCGGTAGAAGCGCGGACCGAAGCCGCCGAACAGCTGCGTCATCGCCAGGTCGGTCTCGCGGTCGCCGTAGTAGACGGCGGGGTCGAAGATCGCCGGCTCACCGTCTGCGGTCGCAAACCAGTTGCCGCCCCAGAGATCCCCGTGCAGCAGCGAGGGCGCGCACGCGTGCTGCCCGAGCAGCGCCCCGACCCCCTCGAGCAGCCGCTCGCCGCACTCGCCGAGCAACGGCCCGAAACCATTGGCGACTGCCAGGTCGAGCTGCGGGCGCAGCCGCCGCTCGCGGTAGAACTCCGGCCAGGAGACGAGCTGGCCGTTCGCCTGCGGCGTGGCGCCGATGAAATTGTCGCGCGCGAAGCCGAAGCGCGCGGCCGTCACCCGATGGAGCGCCGCCAACCCCTGGCCGAGCCGGGCCTCGGTGCGCTCACCGGCCGGGCCGCGCTCGAGCCACTCGAGCGCCAGAAACGCATCCTGCGCCGTGGTCCCGCAGGCGAGCACCCGCGGCACCCGCAGCGCCCCGGCGGCAGCGAGCGCCGCGAGCCCCTCGGACTCGGCCGTGAAGGCGCTCGAGCCCTCCCGCGGCGCGACCTTGACGAACAGGAGCCCCGTCTCGCAGCGCCAGGCATAGACGGTGCTGATGCTGCCGCCGCCGACACGTCGCTCGGGCTGCGGCGCGCAGCGCACCCCGGCAAGCGCGCCGAGCTCACGCGCGATGGCCGCGAGCTGCGCCATCGGGGCGCGTGCACCGGCGCCATGCCCACCAGAGGCCGGCGGAGAACGTGAGCCACCACAGCACCACGAACCATTCGAGATGGCGCTCGACGCTGGCGACTGTGGCCGCCATGACGATCATCGCGGCGCCGCAGCCGACCGTGATCAGCACGGGCGCGGAGCGCGCCAGCTGCGGCAGCCACATCGCCCGCACCAGCCAGCTGTAGGCCAGTGCACCGAACGCCGCGGTCAGTGTGACGACGAGCGTGTCCTCGGCGCGGGAGCCGAGCGTGCGCCCGCCACGCGCGAGGTGAGCCAGGACCGCGTCCCTCGACCACACGCCGGCGTGCGACGCCGCCACGGCGGACGCGGCGCTCAGCACCACGAACAGCGCCCGCCGCGCCGGCACCGCCGGAGCGCGCAGCGCGAGCGCCAGCGTCAGGCCGTAGAGGGCGCCTTCGGTGGCGAAGATCAGGTGGCCCCCGAGGGCAGCCCCGATGGCGAGATCCGCGTGTGCGAGGACCGTCACATACAGCCCCGCCACGACCGCCAGGAGCGCGAAGTGCAGGGGAAAGCTGACGCGCGCGACGCCACCGCTGCAGGCCGTGTCCGCAATCTGCATGGGCTGCGCTTGCTTCAGGCCGCGGGCAGCTGCGCGAGGCGCGCCCCCTGGGCGCGCAGGAACGGCCCGAAGCCGAGCGTGTCGTAGAGGCGCGAGAGCGCCGGCAGATCGGGTGCGCGGCGCGCGAGGCCCGCCGCGCCGACGCCGAGCGGCAGGTCGCAGCTGATGCGGGTGAGTCGCTGGGCGAGATAGACCGCGTCGCGATGCTCGGCGAGGCGTGCCCCGAGGGTCCCGGCGCCGCGGATCTTGAGCAGCGCGACGCGCTCGAGATCCTCGTACAGCTCATCGAGCGAGCCGAAGGCCTTCATGAGCGAGGCCGCGGTGCGGTGCCCGACTCCGGGGACGCCCGGGATGTTATCGGACTCGTCCCCGGCGAGCGCCAGGTAGTCGGCGAAGCGCTCGGGTCGGACCCCGAAGTGGCGCTCGATGTCGTGGTAGCCGAACTGACCGCGCGCGCCGAAGTCCCACAGCACATCCCCGTCGCGCATCAGCTGCGCCAGATCCTTGTCGCGCGTGATGAAGGCGGCGCGCACCCCGGCCGCCCGCATCAGCCGGGCGAGCGTGCCGATGATGTCGTCGGCCTCGTACTCGGGGTAGACGAACTCGGCCAGCCCCAGATGCCGGCACAGCTCGCGGCAGCGGCCGAACTGCTGCGTCAGATCGAGCGGCGGACTGGTGCGATTGGCCTTGTAGGCGGGATAGATGCGCCTGCGGTAGGACTCCTTGCCGCGCTGATCGAAGGCTACCGCCATATGGGTGGGGCGCACCCGCTCGATGAGATCGCCGAGAAAGCGTGCGAAGCCGAACACCGCGTGCGTCGAATTGCCGTCCGCATCGCGCATGTCGGGCAGCATCGAGTGATAGGCGCGGAAGACGTAGACCGAGGCGTCGACGAGGAAGATCACCCCGCGGACTTTAACAGGTCGACGAATCTCTGATTAGGCACATGGAGGTGCCCGCCGCCGCAGGCGGCGAGCGGCGCGCCGAGACCGCGCTCTTGGCGCGCCGCCGCGAGCATGGTGACAGGATGTCCCATGCGAGCATCAATCAAGAAAGGTACGCGCGGATGCGCTCGTGCAGCGGGCTGGTGCGCGGGAAATGCGCCAACAGATATTCCATCTGGTCGGCCAGCACGCGCCGGCCCTTGAGGAAGATGTATTCGGCGTAGGTCGGCGTGAACGGCACGGCGATGAGCTGCATGCGCGCCTGCTCGGGCGTGCGCGAGGCCTTCTGGTTGTTGCAGCGGCGGCAGGCGGCCACCACGTTGGTCCAGATGTCGGTGCCGCCCTGGCTGAAGGGGCGGATATGATCGCGCGACAGGTCGCGCGACGGAAAGCGCAGGCCGCAATACATGCACAGGTACGCATCGCGCCGAAACAGGGTCTGGTTGTTGAGCGGCGGCACGTAGTCGTGGCGCGTATTGCCGGGATTGCCCGTGTGGCCGACGGTCGCGACGATGGAATTCACCTCGAGCACGGTGCGCCTGCCGGTACGCGCGTTGGTGCCGCCGTACAGCTGGTACAGCAGCGAGCCGCATGTGTATGCGACCTGCTCCTGGGTGTAGAGTCGCGCGGCTTCCTTGTAGTCGATCCACTCGAGCGGCATGCCGGCCACGTCCGTGCGCAGCACCAGCTGCGACAGTCCGCGCGCCGCCGGCGTGGCGATCACCGCAAGGTCGTCGAGGAAGTCGGCTCGATCAAGGTCGATCCCGGGCATGGCGCTGTAAGATACGGCACTTTTGTGCAAGAATTCAACACCGCAAGGTCTTAATTAAATTGAAATTTTTCAGTCACGTGGCCGGCCGGCCACGCACTCGCGAAGGGGCCTTTGAATGCCAGTGACGATAGGCGCGCTGCGAGAGAGCGCGCCCCAGGAAACGCGCGTCAGTCTGACTCCGGAAATTGCCGAAAAGCTCGCGAAGGAAGGCGCGCGACTTCTCATCGAGCGCGGCGCGGGCGAGCGCGCCCGCTTTCCGGACGCCGCCTATAAGAATGTGACCTGGGCCGATTCCGCCGCCGCTGTGCTGTCCGCGGCGGACGTGCTGCTCACGGTGCAGCCGCTCACCGTCGAGCAGATCGGTGAGCTCAAGCCGAGCGCCGTCGTGGTCGGCTTCATGCAGCCGTACGCGCGCGCCGCCGAGGTGCGCGCCTACCAGGAGCGCCGCCTCACCTCCTTCGCCATGGAGCTCGTGCCGCGCATCTCGCGCGCCCAGTCGATGGACGCCCTGTCGTCCCAGGCCGCCATAGCCGGCTATAAGGCGGTGCTGATTGCGGCGAATCAGCTGCAGAAGTTTCTGCCGATGCTGACCACCGCCGCCGGTACCATCCGTCCGGCGCAGGTGCTCGTGATCGGCGCGGGCGTCGCAGGGCTGCAGGCGATCGCCACGGCGAGGCGCCTCGGCGCCGTGGTCGAGGCCTACGACGTGAGGAGCGCCACCCGCGAGCAGGTGAAATCCCTCGGCGCCAGGTTCGTCGAGACCGGCGTGAGCGCCGAGGGGAGCGGGGGCTACGCCCGCGAGCTCACCGCGGAGGAGCGGGCGAAGCAGCAGGAAGCGCTCGATGCACGCATCGCCGTGGCGGATGCCGTGGTCACCACCGCCGCCGTTCCCGGCAGGCCGGCGCCGAAGATCATCTCGCGCGCCGCGGTCGAGCGCATGCGCCCGGGCTCGGTCGTGGTCGACATCGCCGCCGAGCAGGGCGGCAACTGCGAGCTCACCCGCGCGGGGGAGGTGCTCGAGCACCAGGGCGTGAAGATCGCCGGCCCGGTGAACCTCGCGGCCGAGCTCGCCTACAACGCGAGCGAGATGTACGCGCGCAATCTGTTCAACTTTCTCAAGCCCGCCCTCGCCAAGGGGGAGCTGGCGATCGACTGGAACGACGAGGTGTTCGCGCAGTCGTGCCTGACGCGCGACGGGGCGATCAAACACGAGCCGACGGCCAAGGCGCTCGGGAGCTGACATGACCGGAATGGTGGCACTCTATATCTTCATGCTCGCGGCCTTCACCGGCTACGAGGTCATCTCGCGCGTGCCGGTGATCCTGCACACGCCGCTCATGTCGGGCTCGAACTTCGTGCACGGCATCGTGCTGGTGGGCGCGATGGTCGCGCTCGGCAGCGCCACGACGCCGCTCGAGAAGGTCATCGGCGTCATCGGCGTGTTCCTCGCGGCCGGCAACGCCGTCGGCGGCTACGTGGTGACCGAGCGCATGCTCGAGATGTTCAAGTCGAGCGGACAACGCGCGCAGAAAGGGTCGCACTGATGCCGGCCTGGTTCTCGGCGGGGCTCGCGATCCAGGCGAGCTACTTCGTCACTGCGGTGCTGTTCATCATGGGCCTGAAGCGCATGAGCTCGCCTGTGACGGCGCGCAGCGGCATCCTCTGGGCGGGCGCCGGCATGGGCGTGGCGACGCTGGTCACCTTCCTCTATCCGGGAATGACCAATTACGGGCTGATCCTGCCGGCGATGCTCATCGGCGGCGGGCTCGCCTGGTGGAGCGGCAAGCGCGTCGCCATGACCGACATGCCGCAGATGATCGCGCTCTACAACGGCATGGGCGGCGGGGCGGCGGCGGCGATCGCGGCGGTCGAGCTGTACCGCGGAGGGGCCGAGGGCTACGTGACGGTATCGCTCGCGGTGGCGGGCGGCATCATCGGCGCGGTGTCCTTCTCCGGCAGCGCCATCGCCTTCGGCAAGCTCCAGGGGCTCATCACCCGCAGCGTCCGCTTCGCCGGCCAGCAGATCCTCAACCTGCTGCTGCTGGCGGCGGCGCTGGTACTCGGCGTGCTGGTGGCCGCCCACCTGAACGCGAGCCCTGCGGTGATCACGGGCCTGTTCGTGCTGGCGCTGGTGCTCGGCGTCACGATGACGCTGCCGATCGGCGGCGCCGACATGCCGGTCGTGATCTCGCTCTACAACGCACTCACCGGACTCGCGGTCGGGCTCGAGGGGTTCGTGCTCGACAACGCCGCGATGATCATCGCCGGGACCGTGGTGGGCTCGGCGGGCACACTGCTGACGCAGCTGATGGCCAGGGCGATGAACCGCTCGCTCGGCAACGTGCTGTTCTCGGGCTTCGGCGACACCGGCGGCGAGGCGACCGGAGAGGTCACCGGGAGCCTCAAGCCCATCGAGGCGTCCGACGCTGGCGTGATGATGGCCTTCGCCAACAAGGTGATCGTGGTGCCGGGCTATGGCATGGCGGTCGCCCAGGCGCAGCACAAGATCTGGGAGCTGGTGCAGCTGCTGATCGAGCGCGGCGTCACCGTGCGCTTCGCGATCCACCCGGTGGCCGGGCGCATGCCGGGCCACATGAACGTGCTGCTCGCGGAAGCCGGCGTGCCCTACGACCTGATCTCCGACCTCGACGAGATCAACGCCGAGTTCGAGACCGCGGATGTCGCGCTCATCATCGGCGCCAACGACGTGGTGAATCCCGTGGCACGCACCGACAAGTCGAGCCCGATCTACGGCATGCCGATCCTGAACGCCGACAAGGCGAAGAACGTCATCGTCATCAAGCGGGGCAAGGGCGCCGGGTTCTCCGGCATCGAGAATGCGCTCTTCTACCTCGACAACACCCGCATGCTGTACGGCGACGCGCAGAAGGCCGGAGCTGAGCTCATCGCGGCCGTGAAGGCCGTCGGCTGACTTGAAGAAACGGTGGCCGCCGCCCCGGAGCGCGGCGGGCTGAGAGGAGGTCTCGCCATGCAGCGCAGGAATCTCGTGAAACTGGCCGTGGCCGCGCCGCTCGCGGCGA
>Ga0335083_10001379_pt1 | contig 33602 bp, 30 predicted proteins | sample Lox_Sample_42_FD_206716 | JGI IMG/M metagenome (GOLD analysis project Ga0335083, IMG submission 206716) | Soil microbial communities from Loxahatchee National Wildlife Refuge, Florida, United States - Lox_Sample_4.2 | ecosystem: Environmental > Terrestrial > Soil > Wetlands | place: USA...
GTACTTCTCAAACCCGCCCAGCGTCTGTTGCTTCATCAATCCGCTCCTCCGTACCTCGATTTTGCATCAGATCAGGCAGGTAAATCAGAGTGTCCCTAAATCTGGTGGCGTGCTTTTGCACGAGTGGGGCAATGGCACTGCGGACGAGCCCTGGGTCAGGGTGAGAGAAAAGGCCAGGGCTCTCTTTGAAATGGAGGGTCTGATCTCGCCATTCCATCCCGGCGCCAGACTCGAAGCAGAAGTGGACAGCTATCTTGCATCCAATGGCTTTCAGCCGGTCACCCGGCTCACCGTCGGCGTTGGCTCGGAGGTGACCATTCGGGAATTCCTTCGCCGACTTGTAGATGGAGAGCTATCCTATGTCTGGAATGTTCCAGACAGGGTCAGGAACCGCTGCTTGCCACAGTTGCAGGAATGGGTGAAGCAAACCATGGATATGGATATACCAATCCCGATTCCGAAGCACATCGAGTGGGCCGTCTATCGCCGCTGACCCCGCAGACACGCGATGCCTCTGGATGGAGCCAACCGCATGACCGACAAGTACGACAGCATGGGGATCAACTACGCGCAGCTTCGTAAACCCGACCCGCGCGTCGCAGCCGCGATAGAAGCGGCCCTTGGGCCGGCAGAGACAGTTCTGAACGTCGGCGCAGGCGCTGGTTCGTACGAGCCCGCAACCCGGCTGGTCACGGCTGTCGAACCTTCCATCGAAATGATCCGGCAACGCGGTTCGTCGTCTGCGAAGGTGATGCAGGCGCGCGCCGAAAACCTTCCATTCGAGGATAACGCTTTCGACGCCTCCATGGCGGTACTGACCATTCATCACTGGGACAATAAGGAATCGGGCCTGCGGGAGATGCGTCGTGTTACGCGCGGCCGAATCGTCTTGTTTACTTTTGATCCTTCTTGCAGACCATGGTTGACCGACTACCTTCCCGAGCTCGCCACGCTCGACGAAGCGCAGATGCCGGCAATATCTGACTACGAGCGGTGGTTAGGTCCCGTGGACATATTTCCGGTTCCGGTTCCGCGCGACTGCTGCGATGGTTTCCTTTATGCCTATTGGCACCGGCCCGGGATGTATCTCGATCCGCGCATGCGGTCCGGGAGTTCTTCCTTCCGAGCCATCGGCAACGCCGAGACTGGTTTGCGGCGACTGAGACATGACCTGGAGACAGGCGAATGGAGTCGTCGCTACGCCAAGGTTCTCAGGCAGGAGTCGTATGATGCAGGCTATCGGCTCGTTGTAGCAGGCCAATAATGGCCAGCTTTAGCATGCATGCCTGTGCACCGGTAACCTCACGGAGCATTCGATGGGTTCTCTTACCATCTGGCACTGGCTGATCGTCCTCATGATTGTGGTGCTGATCTTTGGCACGGGGCGAGCCATGGGAAACGATGGCAATTGGCTGCCGCGGTATTCGCGGTTACGCAAGGAGTCCGGGCACATGCCTGTCCATTCGGCCGAGACGACTGACGGCGAAGAGGCGGAGTTCATTCGTGATCGCCTGCCGGAGCGCTTTCCGGCGGCCCTGATCCTTGTCGCCTCCGTGATCCTCGGGGCCGCCGTCTGGTGGTTCACGCGATAAGGAGCCGGTGTGGGCAACGCATTGTCCGAAGATGCCACGCTCCGCGAGCAGCTCGATTATTACCGGGCGCGAGCGACGGAATATGACCAGTGGTGGCTTCGTCAGGGTCGCTACGATCGCGGCAGCGCGGAGAACAGGAGCTGGTTCGAGGATTGCGCTGCCGTGGCGTCGGCGCTGGAGCGATTCAGGCCTTCGGGCCGCATTCTCGAACTGGCTTGCGGCACGGGCATCTGGAGCGAAAAACTGCTGCCATTCGCCTCCCAACTCACCCTGGTCGACGGATCCAGGGAAATGCTGGAAATCGCCGCGCATCGGCTTCAATCGACCGACGTGCGCTACATGGAGGCAAATATCTTCGACTGGACACCGCAACAGGAATTCGACACCGTGTTCTTCTCATTCTGGTTGTCCCACGTGCCGCCGGCGCGGTTCGACGGATTCTTTGCGCTCATTGCCCGGTGTCTGGCCCCGGGCGGCCGGATATTCTTCGTCGATTCCCGGCACGAACAGACCTCCACCGCGATCGACCATCGCTTGCCGGACCAGGAGGCCATGCAACTGCAACGCCGGTTGAATGACGGCCGGGAGTTCCGGATCTACAAGATCTTCTACCGGCCCGATGAGCTTCGCGAGCGTCTCGGCAAGTCCGGCTGGAATATTCGTACAGAGACCACTGAGCGATATTTCATTCATGGTCAGGGATGCCGCAGTCGGCGTCTCGAATAACGATGTCAGGGATCAAGGTTCGCCTGGCAATCGCCTCGGAGCACGCCTCCCTCGAAGATCTTCAGCGGCGTGCTTCCCTGCAGAATCCAGTGGACCGCGCTGCGCTGCTCGCACATCCAGAGACGATGGTGCTGTCTGTCGAGCCGATCGCGGATGGCCGGGTCTTCGTGGCGGAGCAAGATGGTGTTATCAGGGGTTTCTCCTCCATTCTTCCACGCGAGGATGGAAACTGCGAGCTGGATGCGCTCTTTGTTGAACCCGATTACTGGCGGCAGGGTATCGGACGCGCGCTGGTAGACCATTGCTCGATGTCGGCGAAGAGAGCGGGAGCAAAATGTCTTCACGTAGTTGGCAATCCACAGGCTGAACATTTCTACGCCACTTGTGGATTTGAAATGCTCGGGACGGAGCCCACGCAATTCGGAGTCGGCCTTCTCATGAAGAGACTCCTGTAGGGACTGACGAGGCATCTCGGGTGGACATCAACATTCGTCAGGCCACAGTAGCTGATATCAATGAGCTGATGGATATCGTCCTGGCATGCACTCTGAAAATGCAATCTCGAGGCATCGACCAGTGGGACGATATATACCCGGACTTTGGGACCATCCAGTGCGATATCGGCGGCGGCGCCGTGTTCATCGCCTCGATTTCCGGGGTGATGGCGGGGATGGCAACGCTGGGTGAACACCAGTTCCTGGAGGTGCGCGGCGAAAGCATGGGCTGTGACTGCGTACGTCTCGATGTTTTCATGCAGAATCCCCGGGCCGCGCGGTTCTACGAGATCTCCTCATACAGGCGGGCGGGGCAGGTGCGGTTCCGCAAGGGAGAGTTCCATTGCTACGAGAAGATTATCGGGAGTCATGTAGGTCTCGTCGCAGATTCCATGGAGACGGCAGTGATACTTGAAGTTGCAATCCTCAATGTTCGCGCGGGAAGCTCGGCAGATTTCGAATCTTCGTTCATGCGAGCAGAACCCGTAATTGCAGGGTCATCCGGTTATATTTCGCACGAGCTGAGGCGGTGCATGGAGGTCGAGAACCGTTACATCCTGCTCGTCAGGTGGAGATGCCTGGAGGATCACACCATCGGTTTCCGCGGTTCGGAGGCGTATCAGGAATGGAAGGCTCTCCTTCATCACTACTACGATCCATTTCCAGATGTCGAACACTATGAATGCCTTTGAAGACTCGGGAGGGCGCCATTGAATCTCCCGCCCATTCGCAGGATCGGAGAAACGACCATACAGCCCGTGCACCGGGCAAGCTGTCACTGTGGTGGCGTGGTGCTGGAGCTGGATCTGCCTGATGGCGTCGTGGATGCGCGCAGATGCACCTGCTCGATGTGCCGCAGGAAGGGCGCTGTCATGGGCGCGGTCCCGCTGGAAGGTCTGCGCGTCGTCAAGGGCCACGACCTGCTCACCATGTACAAGTTCAACACCATGACCGCCGAGCACTACTTCTGCTCCAGGTGCGGCATCTACACGCATCATCGGCGTCGCTCGAAGCCCAACCAGTACGGCTACAATCTGGGCTGTCTGGAAGGCGTCGACCCGAACCTCGTGCAGGGAGTGCCGGCCAACGATGGGGTCAATCATCCGGCTGATCGCGCGGCGACTGGATGATCGGTGAAAATGGTCACGCACAGCGGCGGCTGTCATTGCGGTCGTGTCCGGTTCGAGGTTGTGGCCCCGCCGCATCTTGATGTGTCGGACTGCAACTGCTCGATATGCACCACGTCCGGGTACAGGCATCTGAGTGTTCCGGCCGACAGATTCAGGCTGTTGTCGGGCCGGGAGGTGCTGACGACTTATACATTCAATACGCACACAGCCAGGCACCTGTTCTGTTCCATATGCGGGATCAAGGCGTTCTATGTTCCTCGCTCCAACCCGGATGGATTCAGCGTCAATGCCAATTGCATAGACTCGGACACGGTGCAAGGCATCACCGTGCGAAAGACGGATGGCCGCAATTGGGAAGCGACGCATTCGCAAGGAAAAGGGGGTCGCAACACAGAGTGATCCGGGGCGATCTTCGCCTGTATTTTTTCAAGTCCTCAGCTCCAGGAGTCGCTTCAGTTCCACACCCGTGCGCGATGCACGCTGCGCGATTACCGCCGCCGGCGCGCCGGCCGCGACCACCCGCCCGCCTTCCGGCCCGGCCTCCGGCCCCAGGTCGATCACCCAGTCCGCCTCGGCGATGACATCGAGGTTGTGCTCCACGACCAGCACCGTGTTGCCGCGATCCGCCAGCCGGTGCAGCACCGCGATCAGCCGCTCCACATCGGCCATGTGCAGGCCCACGGTGGGCTCGTCCAGAATATAGAACGCGCCGCGCTCCACGCTCTCGGTCTGCGGCCGCAGCCGCGCGAGCTCGGTGACCAGCTTGATGCGCTGCGCCTCGCCGCCGGAAAGCGTCGGGCTCTGCTGCCCGAGCGTGAGATAGCCGAGCCCGACTTCCTGCAGCAGCGCGAGCGCATGGCGGATGGCGTTGTGGCTGGCGAAGAATTCCACCGCCTCATCGACGCTCATGGCGAGCACTTCGCCGATGGATTTGCCGCGCCAGCGCACGCCCAGTGTCTCGGGATCGAAGCGCTGCCCGTTGCATACATCGCACAGCACCTTCACGTCGGGCAGGAAGTTCATCTCGACGGTGCGCATGCCCTGGCCGTCGCAGGCGGGACAGCGGCCGCCGGCGGTGTTGAACGAGAAGCGGCTCGCCGTCCAGCCGCGGATACCGGCCTCGGTGGTGCCGGCGTACACGCGGCGGATGGCGTCCCAGAAACCCACGTAGGTGGCCGGACACGAGCGCGGCGTCTTGCCGATGGGTGTCTGGTCCACTTCGAGCACGCGTTCGATGCGTTCGGCGCCGGTGATCGATGCGCAGTGCTGCGGCTTCGCGGCCTTGCCCTTCTTCTGCGCCACCGCGCGTGCGAGCTCGGGGTGCAGCACGTCCAGCGCCAGCGTGGACTTGCCCGAGCCGGAGACCCCGGTCAGCGCGATCAGCCGGCCGAGCGGCAGCTCGACGTCGAGCTTGCGCAGGTTGTGCAGTGTGATGCCTGCAACGTTCAGCATGGGCGTCGCGTTCGCGCCGCGCCTTACCACCGGACGCCGCGGCTCGGCATCATGCGGCATGGGCTCGCGCAGGCAGCGGCCGGTGACGGAGGCCGGCGTGCGCATGATTTCACTCATGGTGCCTTCGGCTACCACGCGGCCGCCGCGCGTGCCGGCGCCGGGGCCGAGATCCAGCACGTGGTCCGCGCGGCGGATGGTCTCCTCATCATGCTCGACCACCACCAGCGTGTTGCGGCCGCCGGCGAGTTCGCCCAGCGCATCGAGCAGCCTGCGGTTGTCACGCGGATGCAGCCCGATGGTGGGCTCGTCGAGCACGTAGCACACGCCGCGCAGGTTGGAGCCGAGCTGCGCCGCCAGCCGCAGTCGCTGCGTCTCGCCGCCGGACAATGTCGGCGCCGAGCGGTCCAGCGCGAGATAGCCCAGGCCCACGCGCGCCAGGAACGCGAGCCGCCCGCGCACCTCCTTGATGATGTCGGCGGCGATGGCGGTCTCGCGCGCGTCCAGCTTCAGGCGCTGCAGGAAATCCGCCAGCTCGGTCACCGGCAGGCCGGCGAGCCCGGCGATGGAGCGATCGCGGAACCTCACCGCCAGCGCCAGCGGATTCAGCCGCGCGCCGTGGCAGTCGGGGCATGGCGCCTGCCCATCGCCGACCTCGTGCCAGAACTCCTCTTCACCGCTCTGCTCGGCATCGAAGTGTTCCAGCGCCTGTCCGGTGCCGAAGCAGCTCTCGCACCAGCCACGCGAACTGTTGTAGGCGAACAGCCGCGGATCCAGCTCCGCGAAGCCCTGGCCGCAGCTGGGGCAGGCGCGTCGTGACGAGAACGACTGCAGCGCGCCGCCGCTGGCTGCCACCTGCAGAACGCCCTTGCCAACATCGAGACCGCGCGCGACCAGCTCGCGCAGGCGCGGCTCCTCGCGTGGCGCGATCTTCAATGTGCCCAGCGGCAGCTCGATGTCGTGCACCTTGTTGCGCGCGAGCTTCGGCCATGGCGCGGTGGGTACCAGCTTGCCGTCCACGCGCAGCTGCGCGTGGCCCTTGCGCCGCGCCCACGCGGCCAGCTCGTTGTAGATGCCCTTGCGCCCGGCCACCAGCGGCGCGTACAGCGTCACCTCGCGCTGCCGGTACGCCTTCATGATGCGCGCCGCGATGGCGTCCTCGCTCAGCGGCTCGATGGGCACGCCGCAGTCCGGGCAATGCTGTGTTCCGAGCTTCACGTACAGCAGCCGCAGGAAGGGATAGATCTCGGTGAGCGTGGCCACCGTGCTCTTGCGGCCGCCGCGGCTGGTGCGCTGCTCGATGGCGATGGTCGGCGGAATGCCATTGACCGCGTCGGCATCGGCGCGCGCGGCCGGCTGGACGAACTGCCGCGCGTAGGCATTCAGCGACTCGAGGTAGCGGCGCTGGCCCTCGCCGAAAATGATGTCGAAGGCCAGCGTGGACTTGCCCGACCCGGAAACACCGGTGACCACGGTCATTGCGCCATGCGGCAGCCGCGCGTCGATATCCTTCAGGTTGTGCTCGCGCGCGCCGCGCACGTCGATCTGCCGCGGCGGCGGCGCGGCCGGCACATGATGGCGCTCCGCGTCGCGCACCGCGCTGGCCGACAGCACGTAGTCGGCCAGGGCCGCGCCGGTGTGGCCGAGCCGCGCGCGCCGGAAACCAGCCGGCAATCCCGTGGCCATGATGCGGCCGCCCGCATCGCCGCCTTCGGGGCCCATCTCGATCAGCCAGTCCGAAGCGCCGATCACGTCCAGGTTGTGCTCGATGACCAGCAGCGAGTGCCCGCGCATGGTGAGCTGGCGGAAGGCGCGCATCAGCTGCGCGATGTCCTCGAAGTGCAGCCCGGTGGTGGGCTCGTCGAAGATCAGCAGCCGGCGCGTGGTGTTCTCCGTGTCGGCCAGGTGGCCGGCCAGCTTCAGCCGCTGCGCTTCGCCGCCCGACAGTGTCGGCACCGGTTGGCCGAGTCGCAGGTAGGCGAGGCCCACGTCGGCCAGCGGCTTCAGCCGCGCCAGCACTTCGGGCTGGTCCGCGAAGAAGGCCACCGCTTCGCTGACCGTCATTTCCAGCACCGTGGCGATGTCGGCGCGGCGTCCATCCGCGCCGTCGAGCGTCAGCTCCAGGATCTCGTCGCGGTAGCGCCGGCCATTGCAGGCCGGGCAGCGCAGGTACACATCGGCCAGCAGCTGCATCTCCACGTGCTCGAAGCCATTGCCGCCGCACTCCGGGCAGCGCCCATTGCCGGAATTGAAGCTGAAGGTGCCCGGCGTGTACTTGCGCGCCACCGCTTCGGGCAGCTTCGCGAACAGCTGGCGGATGGGATCGAACGCGCCGACGAAGCTGGCCGGATTCGAGCGCGTGGTGCGGCCGATGGGCGCCTGGTCCACCAGCACCACGCCGGCGAGTTTCTCGTAGCCATGCAGTGCGCCGTACTGGCCCGCCAGTTCCACCGGCTTGCCGAAGGTGCGCTGCAGCGCCGGATACAGCAGCTCGGTGACCAGCGTGCTCTTGCCGGAGCCGGAAACGCCGGTGACGCACACCAGCTGGCCCAGCGGCACGGTCAGCGTGACATCCTGCACGTTGTGCAGCGAGGCGCCTTCGAGCACCAGCGCGCCGGCCATGCTGGCCGTGACGCCATCGGTGTCGACGGTGCCGATACGGCGGCGGCCTGCCAGGTATTCGCCGGTCAGCGAGCGTGGCACCTCGAGCACGCCGCGCGGCGCGCCGCTGTAGAGAATTTCCCCGCCATGCTCGCCCGCGCCGGGGCCCATGTCGATCAGCCGGTCGGCCTCCAGCATGATCTGCGGATCGTGCTCGACGACCACCAGCGTGTTGCCCGCGTCGCGCAGCTTGCGCATCACGCCGATCACGCGACCCATGTCGCGCGGATGCAGGCCGATGGAGGGCTCATCCAGCACGAACAGCGTGTTGACCAGCGAGGTGCCGAGCGCGGTGGTGAGGTTGATACGCTGCACCTCGCCGCCGGACAGCGTGCGCGACTGGCGGTCCAGCGTGAGATACGACAGCCCCACCTCGCACAGGTAGCCCAGCCGCGCGCGGATCTCGGACAGGATCAGCGTATCCGCATCGCTGAGCGGCGGCGGCAGCGTGAAGGCGTCGAAGAACTCGCGCGCACGCACGATGGGCAGCTGTGCCAGCGACTGCATGTTGTACGGCCCCAGCCACCACAGCAGCGACTCGGGCTTCAGCCGCGCGCCATGGCAGGCGGGGCATTCGTTGTAGCTGCGGTAGCGTGACAGCAGCACGCGCACGTGCATCTTGTAGGCCTTGCTTTCGAGCCAGTCGAAGTAGCCCTTCACGCCGTACCAGTGCTTGCGGCCTTTCCTGCCGTCGCCATTCAGCACCCAGTTGCGTTGTTCCGCGCCGAGCTCGCTCCAGGGCACGTCGAGTGGAATGCCGGCGGCGGGCGCGTGTTTCCGCATGTCATCCTGGCATTCCTTGCCCGTCGCGGTCTGCCAGGGCCGGATCGCGCCGCCGCCCAGGGTCTTGCCGTGATCGGGAATCACCAGGTCGTAATCCACGCCGATCACGCGGCCGAAACCGCGGCAGGTCTCGCAGGCGCCCAGCGGCGAGTTGAACGAGAAGTGGCTGGGCAGTGGATCCTGGTAGGCGATGTCGCACTCGGCACAGTGCAGCCCGGAGGAGTAGCGCCAGCGCGCCTGCGTCGCACCGGCCTCGTCCAGCTGATGCACCACCAGCCGGCCGCGGCCGCCCTTCAGCGCCGCTTCGAGCGCCTCGCTGACGCGGCCTGCATCGGCAGTGCCGAGACGCAGCCGATCCTGGATGACGGTGAGCTTCTCGTGCTCCTTCGCCCCGGCCGCTTCGAGGATTCGCACATAGCCCTGCGTTTCGAGCAGCGCGCGCAGCTCCTTCTCCGGCAGGTTCGGCGGCCGTGTCACCTCGAAGCAGATGGCCAGCCGCGGATCGCCCGCCGTGGCTGCATGTTCCTGCAGCGAGGCAAGAATGGTGGCCGGTGTGTCGCGCCGCACCGGCTTGCCGCACTGGCGGCAATGCAGCTGCGCGGCGCGCGCGAACAGCAGCTTCAGGTGGTCGTTGATCTCGGTCATCGTGCCGACCGTGGAGCGCGAGGTGCGCACCGGGTTGGTCTGGTCGATGGCAATGGCCGGCGGGATGTCCTCGACACGATCCACCTGCGGGCGATCCATGCGGTCGAGGAACTGGCGCGCGTACGGCGAGAAGGTCTCCACGTAGCGGCGCTGGCCCTCGGCATACAGCGTATCGAAGGCCAGCGAGCTCTTGCCCGAGCCGGATACGCCGGTGACCACGATCAGCTCATCGAGCGGCAGCTCGAGAGTGAGGTTCTTCAGGTTGTTCTGGCGCGCTCCATGGATGCGGATGGCGGGGCGCTCGGACATGGGCATCGGACAATTCTACCGGAAACTGTATATCGATACAGTACCGTCAATTCGCCCTTTTCTCCGCAGGACTACGCCGGCTGCGGCTGCCAGAACCCGCCGGCTGGCCGGCTAATTGAAGGCAAACTGCATCTGCAGCGTCACGGCCCGATGGCGGAACGCCGGTGTGCCGGCATTGCTGCTGGCCGCGAAGTCCGCCATCTCGCCGCGCAGTTGCAGGCCCACGGATGCCGGCGAATCTCTTCCGATGCGCCATTGATAGCCGATCGAGGCGGAGGCACCGAAGGCCGAAAGGCTATTGCAGCGCCATTGCGGGGCATCTGGATCGTAGTCTGAATCGTCGAGCAGGACGGCCACCACATATTCCCAGGAAGGCGCCGAGCCCTTGTAGTAGTGGTAGCACATGCTGGATATACCCGCGCCGGCGCGCAGCCGCCAACCCCCGCCGGGACGGTATTCGCTCAACAGGAACCAGTGCGCGAAATCCGGTGCGAAGTCGTACTGGGCCGGTGAGCATTGATGTCCTCCGCAGCCGCCGAGTGGAGCAATCACGCCCACATCGATGCCGAGGCCCCATTCCCGGGTAATCCGGTAACCGGCGTCGATACTGCCCGCGAAGGCGCTGAGGCCCGCCGCTGGAGCGGGGGCTGCCGACTCGACCGTGCCGTTGCCCACGCCCACTCCCACCCAGATGCGGTGGCCGTCGAAATTGCTGTAGTACAGCGCCTGCGCGGCGGCGGTTGCCGGGGACTGTCCCCCGGCGAATACCGCGGACTGTGCGCCGGCAAATGCCGGGCACAGCAGCACCGTTGCCAACAGCCATTGTCTTCGCATGACACTCCCTGTTCTTGTTGCAGTGGCGTTTCCCGGTAGACTGCCGTTCCTCACCTGAAGCTTCCCTGAATCCTGATGTCCGCCGCTTCGCTCTTTACCGCGCCACCGCCACGCGCGGCCGCGTCCTTCCTGCCGATGAGCCGCGAGGAAATGCAGCGGCTTGGCTGGGACGAATGCGACGTCATCATCGTCACCGGCGACGCCTACGTGGATCACCCGAGCTTCGGCATGGCCATCATCGGGCGGCTGCTGGAGGCGCAGGGCTTGCGCGTCGGCATCATCGCGCAGCCGGACTGGAAGAGCGCGGCGGCCTTCAAGGCGCTGGGCCGGCCGCGCCTGTTCTTCGGCGTCACCGCCGGCAACATGGATTCGATGGTGAACCGCTACACGGCGGACAAGCGCATCCGCAGCGATGACGCATACACGCCGGATGGTGCGGCCGGCAGGCGTCCGGATCGTTCGGTCATCGTCTATGCGCAGCGGCTGCGCGAGGCCTATCGCGACACGCCCATCGTCATCGGCGGCATCGAGGCCTCGCTGCGCCGCATCGCGCACTTCGACTACTGGTCGGAGAAGGTGCGCCGCTCGGTGCTGCTCGACGCGAAGGCGGACCTGCTGGTGTACGGCAATGCCGAACGCCAGGTCGTCGCGCTGGCGAAGCGCATGGATGCCGGCGAGCCGCTCGCATCGATCCGCGACCTGCGCGGCACGGCCTTCGTGCGCGGCGACCACGCGCGCGACTTCATCGAGATCGATTCGCGGCACCTGGATGCGCCCGGTCCGCTGAATCCGCCCGTGGATCCTTATGCGATGGAACCGGATGGCGCGGGCGGCGGCAGCGAGCCGGCCGCGCCGGCAGCCGGCCCGGAAAAAGTGGTGCGCTTCATCCGCCGCGTGAAGAACGAGGACCGCGGGCGCAGCGTGATCCGCATGCCGGATTTCGAGCAGGTGATGCACGACCCGGTGCTGTACGCGCACGCCTCGCGCATCCTGCATCTCGAGGCCAACCCGCACAATGCGCGCGCGCTGGTGCAGCGTCATGGCGACGCGGACCTGTGGATCAACCCGCCGCCGATACCGCTGGCCACCGCCGACATGGATGCGCTGTACGAGCTGCCGTACCGCCGCCAGCCGCATCCCGCGTACGGCAAGGCGGAGATTCCTGCGTACAAGATGATCCGCTTTTCCATTTCCATCCAGCGCGGCTGCTTCGGCGGCTGCAGCTTCTGCTCGATCACCGAGCATGAGGGGCGCATCATCCAGAACCGCAGCGAGGCCTCGGTGCTGCAGGAAATCGAGACCATCCGCGACACGGTGCCCGGCTTCACCGGCGTGATCTCCGATCTCGGCGGCCCGACGGCCAACATGTACCGCATCGCCTGCAAGAGCCGCGAGATCGAGGCCGCGTGCCGGCTGCCTTCGTGCGTGTATCCGAAAGTGTGCGAGAACCTGAATACCGACCACACGCCGCTGATCGGGCTGTATCGCAAGGCGCGCTCCATCCCCGGCATCAAGAAGGTGCTGATCGGCTCCGGCGTGCGCTACGACCTGGCCATCGAATCCCCCGAATACGTGAAGGAGCTGGCGCAGCACCACGTGGGCGGCTACCTGAAGATCGCGCCCGAGCACGTGCGCGAGGGCCCGCTGTCGAAGATGATGAAGCCCGGAGTGGGCACCTACTACCGCTTCAAGGAGCTGTTCGACAAATACTCGAAGGAGGCGGGCAAGGAGCAGTACCTGATCCCGTACTTCATCGCCGCGCATCCGGGCACCACCGACGAGGACATGCTCGAGCTCGCGCTGTGGCTGAAGAAGAATGGCTTCCGCGCCGACCAGGTGCAGGCCTTCCTGCCTTCGCCGATGGCTTCCGCCACCGCGATGTACCACAGCGGCAGGAATCCCCTGCGCCGCGTGACCCGCGACAGCGAGGCAGTGCCGGTCCCCAGGGGCCTGCGGCAGCGGCGCCTGCACAAGGCCTTCCTGCGCTACCACGATCCGAACAACTGGCCGATGCTGCGCGAGGCGCTGCGCCGCATGGGCCGCGCGCGGCTGATCGGTAACGGGCCGAATCATCTGATCCCCGCGTACCAGCCGCCCGGAACAGGGCAGTTCGCGGAAGGGCAGCGCAGGGCCGGTGGCAAGATCGCCACTGCGGCCGGCGACAGGCCGCGCAGCGTGAAGCCTTCGCAGCCGCTGCGCACCCAGCACACCGGCCTGCCGCGCGTGCCCGCGCGCGGTCCGCGCAAGCCGCGGCGCGGGCGGCCATGAAGGGCGAACGCGCCATCGGGCTGGGCGCGCTGCTGCTGGCCATCGGCATCGGCATCGGCGCGCTGGGGGCGCATGCCCTGCGCGACGTGCTGGATGCACCGCAGCTCGAGGCGCTGCACACGGCCGTCTACTACCAGGTCTTCAATTCCCTGGGATTGATGATGGCTGGCGGCTGGGTGCGCATGGGCCGGACGGACCTGGCCTGGCCACTGCGGTTGCTGGCCGGCGGCGTCGTCCTGTTCAGCGGCAGCATCTACCTGATGCTCGCCGGGGCGCCGCGACCGTTCGGAATCCTCACACCCGTGGGTGGAGCAATGCTGATCTGCGCGTGGCTGGCACTGGCCTGGAGGTACTTCAGGAAGCCATAGCATGGGCAGGCATGTCTTCGCGCTGCTGGCCGCCATGGCCTGCGGCGCGGCCTTCGCGGCTGAACCGCTGACCAGTCGCGAAAGCCATATCGAGACCGCGGGCAGCATCGTGCGCACGGTGATTCCGGTTGCGGCGCTGCTGGGCACCTGGGTACTGCAGCCGGAGGGTAAGGCCGGCTCGAACCCGGCTGGCTCGTTCTGGCTGATGGGCGGCTCCCCACGCCACGATCTGCTGCTCGGCCTCGGTCGCGCCTGGGTGGCAACCGGTATATTGAAGAGCACCGTGAGTGAAACCCGGCCGGATGGCGGCAAGCACTCCTTTCCATCCGGGCACGCGTCCATCGCCTTCGCGGGCGCCGAATTCATCCGCAAGGAATATGGCTGGGGATGGGGCACCCCGGCGCTGCTCGCCGCCGGCTTCACCGGCTGGTCGCGCGTCGAGGCGAAACGCCACTACACGCGCGACGTGCTGGCCGGTGCCGCCATCGGCGTGCTGGCCGACCACGATTTCTGGCGATGGCGGGCAGAAGGCATCACCATGGCGGCCATGCCGGCCATGATCGACACCGGGCCCCGCACCGCTCCAGGCGTGCTGTTCGAACTGAATTTTCCGTAAGTCCCTTCGCATTGCCGCTGCCGGGCGTTAGCCTGTGCGCCCCATGGCAGAGCCCGCTCCATCCAAGGCTGCCGCGCGCCGGCACTGGATCGTCGCCATCGTGGCCATCGTGCTGCTGGCCGCGGCCTATGCGACCGGCCGCGTGCTTGGGCACGTGCACTGGCGCGAGGTGTTCGCACACATCGCCGCCACTCCGGCGCATACGCTGCTGCTGGCCGTGTCGCTGACGGCCGGCAGCTATCTGGTGCTCACGCTGTTCGACCGGCTGGCGGTGCTTGCCGTGGGTGCGCGGCTGCGCTGGCGTTCGACGATGCTGACCTCCTTCCAGGCTTTTGCGGTGGGGCACAACATCGGCCTCGCCGCGCTGTCCGGCGGATCGATCCGGCTGCGCTGGTACACGCGCGCCGGCCTGTCGCCCTGGCAGGTCACGCAGGTCATCGCCTTCTGCAGCTTCACCTCACTGCTCGGCGCCGCGTTGCTGTGCGGACTGTCGCTGGCGGCGCGCGCGCCGCTCGCCGGCGTGGTGCTGCATATCGGCACTTTCGGCGCCCGCGCCATCGGTGCGCTGTTCATCGCCTTCGTGTGCGCCTATTGCGTGCTGGCCTTCCTGCGCCGCGAACCGCTGCTACTGGGCCGCCTGCGCGTGCCCGTGCTGCATCCGGCGATCGCGCTCGGGCAGGTGGCCGTGGGCAGCACCGACCTGCTGCTGGCGGCCGGCGTGCTGTATGTGCTGCTGCCTGCAAGCGCAACGCACGGGTTCCTGGCCTTCCTCGCGGTGTACCTGCTGTCGGTGGCGGCGGGCCTGGCCAGCAGCCTGCCGGGCGGCATCGGCGTGTTCGAGACGGTGCTGCTGCAGTTGCTGCCCGATGGCCCGACCGACGAGAAGCTCGCGGCCATGCTCACGTATCGCGCCATCTACTACCTGCTGCCATTCGTGTGCTCGCTGGCGCTGCTCGCTGCGCGCGAGGCCTGGGTGGGACGCGCCGCGCTGGCGCGCGGCCTGGCGTGGGTGCAGGCATGGGTGCGGCTGGCCGTGCCGCAGCTGATCAGTGCCACCGTGTTCCTCGGTGGCGTGCTGCTGCTGCTTTCCGGCGCCACGCCGGCCGCCCATGGCCGCCTGCGCCTGCTGCGCGAGGTGGTGCCGCTGCCGCTGGTGGAAACCTCGCACCTGCTGGGCAGTGCCGCGGGCATCAGCCTGGTGCTGCTGGCGCAGGGCCTGCAGCGGCGCCTGGATGCCGCCTGGCATGTCACCATGTGGCTGCTGGGCATCGGCATCGTGGCCTCGCTGACCAAGGGCCTGGACTACGAGGAGGCGCTGGCGTTGTGCGTCGTCGGGTTGCTGCTGCTGGCCTCGAAGGACCGCTTCCAGCGCAAGGCCTCGCTGCTGCAGCAACCCTTCTCCACCGCCTGGACCATTGCCGTGCTGGCCGCGGTGGCCTCATCCCTGTGCCTCGCGTGGCTGTCGTACCGCGACGTCAATTACTCCAACGAGATGTGGTGGCGTTTCGCGTTCCGCTCCGACGCGCCGCGCACGCTGCGCGCCGAGGTACTCATCGTGGTGATCACCGGCATCGCGGCGGCCTGGCTGCTGCTGCGCCCGGCGCGGCACGAGCCCGACCTGCCCGACGAGGCGGACCTGGAACGCGCGCGCGGCATCGTCGCCGCATCCTGCGACACCACCGCCTGGCTGGCGCTGCTGGGCGACAAGAACCTGCTGTTCTCCGCTGACGGCCGCGGCTTGGTGATGTACCGGCCGGTGGGCCGCAACTGGATCGCGATGGGCGATCCAGTTGGGCCGCCGGAAGTGCGGCACGAACTGCTGTGGCGTTTCCGCGAAGCCTGCGACCGCTACGCCGCGCGCCCGGTGTTCTACCAGATTGCCGTCGAAGACCTGCCGGCCTACATCGATGCCGGCTTCGTGCTGTCGAAGATCGGCGAAGAAGCGCGTGTACCGCTGGCCGACTTCGACCTGGAAGGCGGCCGCCGCGCGGACCTGCGCCAGACCTGGCGGCGCGTGCAGCGCCAGGAGGTCTACTTCGAGGTGCTCAGTGCCGAGCAGACGGCGCGCAACATCGACGCGCTGCGCGCGGTGTCGTATGCCTGGCTCACCGGCCTGTCGGCCGCGGAGAAGGGCTTCTCGCTCGGGCGCTTCGAGGATCACTACATCCGCAATTTCCCCTGCGCTGTCGTCAAGCGAGATGACGCCATTCTGGCCTTCGCCAACCTGTGGTGCGGCGCCGACCGCGGCGAGCTGTCGGTGGACCTGATGCGCTACTACCCGAATGCGCCCAAGGGCGTGATGGATTTCCTGCTGGTGGAGCTGATGCTGTGGGGACGCCAGCAGGGCTTCGGCTGGTTCAACCTGGGCATGGCGCCGCTGGCGGGCCTCGCCGACCGCGAGTTCGCGCCGCTGTGGAACCGCGTGGGCGCGTTCCTGTTCCATCATGGCGAGCGCTTCTACAACTTCGAGGGGCTGCGCGCCTACAAGGAGAAGTTCCTGCCCGAATGGCGACCGCGTTATCTGGCGACTTCCGGCAGGCTCGGCATTGCGCGTACCGTAATGGACGTGGCCGGCCTCATCGCCGGCAGCTCGCGCCGCATCGTGATGCCCTGAACCGGGCACATGACGGCATCGTAATCCGCGGCCCATGCCGTCTTACGGCCCGCAGCGCGATCATTTCCACATGATCCGCCGCGTACTTTGCCTGCTGCTGTTGCTGCTGCCGGCGCTGCACGCCTTCGCGGCAGCCGAACCCGAGGTGATGCAGGGCGGCGGCCGCTTCGGTGAAGTCACCGTGTACCGTCCAGCCGGGACACCGAAGAGCGTGGTGCTGTTCGTCTCCGGCGACGGCGGCTGGCACCTGGGCGTGATCGGCATGGCGCAGCACCTCACCGGGCAGGGCGCCATCGTGGTCGGCATCGACATCCGCCATTACCTGAAAGCCCTCGGCGAGGCGCAGCAGGCCTGCGTGTCGCTGGCCGGGGATTTCGAGCTGCTGAGCCACGACGTGCAGAAAAAGCTCGGACTGCCGCAGTATCTCGCGCCGGTGCTCGCCGGCTATTCCTCCGGCGCCACGGTGGTGTATGCGGTGCTGGCGCAGGCGCCGCCCGGCACCTTCGCCGGTGCCGTCAGCCTGGGTTTCTGTGCCGACCAGGATTTCCGCGGCAAGGCCCTGTGTCCCGGCACCGGCCTGCATTACAGCGTGAACAAGCGCGGCGACTTCGTGCTCGAACCGCAGCCGAAATTGCAGGAAAAGTGGGTGGCGCTGCAGGGCCAGCAGGACCAGGTCTGCGATGCGGCAGCCGTGGATGCCTTCGCCGCCCGGATTCCCGTCGCCGAGGTGCAGCGGCTGCCGAAAGTCGGGCACGGCTTCGGCGTGGAGCGCAACTGGCTGCCGCAGTTCCGCGCCTCCTTCGAGGAACTGCAGTCGGGCTCGGCCCCGCCGCCGCCGCCGCCCGATGCGCCGCCGTCGCTGACCGGGCTGCCGCTGGTGGAAGTGCCGGCGGTGCAGGTGGCCGGCGGCACGGCTCCCGCCGACACCTTCGCCGTGATGATCTCGGGCGATGGCGGCTGGGCCGGGCTGGATCGCAACATCGCCGCCGCCTTCGCCGCGCGCGGCATTCCGGTGGTGGGCCTGGATTCGCTGCGCTATTTCTGGAGCGCGCGCACGCCCGGGCAGGCCGCGGGCGATCTCGCGTCCATCATCCAGAACTACCAGCAGCGCTGGCACCGCAGTGGCGTGCGCCTGCTGGGCTATTCCTTCGGCGCCGACGTGCTGCCCTTCCTGGTGAACCGCCTGCCGCGCCAGCTGGCCGGCGACCTGCGCAGCATCACGTTGATCGCGCCCTCGGAGGCGGCGACCTTCGAGATCCACATTTCCGGCTGGCTGCCCGGCGTGAATTCCCCCGGCCCGGCCACCCGGCCCGAGATCGCGCGGCTGCCGCTCGCGCCGCTGTGCCTGCACGGCGCCGGCGACAGCGAGCGGCCCTGCGACGCCCTGCCGGCAGCCCGCTCGGTGCAGATCGGCAGCGGCCATCACCTGGGCGGGGACGCCGCGGGCATCGTCGAGCGCATCCTGCAGCCGCGCGCGGCGCCCTGTGCAGCCGGGGAGTCTTGTGGATAGACTCACCGCCATGCGATTGCTGCTGATCGAGGACGACGCGGAGGCCGCGCGCTACCTCGCCAAGGGCCTGCAGGAGAGCGGCTACGCGGTGGACATCGCCGCGGATGGCCGCGACGGCCTGTTCCAGGCCACCGAGGGCGGCTACGACCTCATCATCGCCGACCGCAACCTGCCCAACATCGACGGCCTGACCATCGTGCAGATGCTGCGCAAGCAGGGCCGCAAGACACCGGTGCTCATCCTTTCCGCGCTGGGCTCGGTGGACGACCGCATCGAGGGGCTGCGCGCCGGCGGCGACGACTACCTCACCAAGCCCTTCGCCTTCGGCGAGCTGCTGGCGCGCATCGAGGCGCTGCTGCGGCGCGGACTGGGCGGCGCCGTGGTCACCAAGCTGAAGGTGGGCGACCTCGAGCTCGACCTGCTGGGCCGCACGGTCACCCGCGGTGGCCGGCGCATCGAGCTCACCGCCAAGGAATTCCAGCTGCTGGAGTACCTGATGCGGCGGCAGGGCCAGGTGGTCACGCGCACCATGCTGCTGGAAGGTGTGTGGGACCTGCACTTCGATCCGCAGACCAATGTGATCGACGTGCACATGAGCCGGCTGCGCGCGGCCGTGGACCGCGACTTCCCCAATCCGCTGATCCACACCGTGCGCGGCGCCGGCTACGTGCTGCGCGACGAGAGCTGAGGCACGGCCGCGCGGCGCTGCGCGCCTTCCGCGATGAGTTCCCAAGCCGGCTATCGTTCCTCCACCGCGCGCCTGACGCTCACCTACGGCGTCATCGTGCTGCTGCTGGTGGTGGCGCTGCAGGGCGCGGTGTTCTGGCTCACGAGCCGCGCGCTGAAGAGCGAAGTCGATCGCGTGATCTACGCCGAACTCGACGACCTGCGGCGCGACTATCTCAGTGGCGGTCTCGGCGAGCTGGTGCACGCGCTGCGCTCGCGGACCGACAGCTGGGGCCGCACCGGCGCGGTGTACCTGCTCACCGATTCTTCCTCGACGCTGCGACCGATCGCGGGCAACCTGTCCGCCTGGCCGCGCGACATCCAGCCACACGGCGACGCGCTGGTGCGCTTCCGCATCACCGCGGCCGGCGAGGAGAAGACCCATCCGGTGAGCGCGTACATCGTGCAGCTGACCGACCGGCGCTGGCTGCTGGTGGGCACCGACACCAGCGAGATGGAACGCAGCCTGCGCAATTTCGCCTGGGCCACGGTGTGGGCCATCGGCGCCATCACCGCGCTGATCGGCCTGCTGGGCCGCTGGTACGCGGCGCGCACCGCGCGACGCGTGCGCGCCTTCTCGGCCACCTGCGATTCGATCGTGCACAGCAGCCTGTCGCGGCGGCTGGAAGTGGGCAACACCGGCGATGAATACGACCAGCTGAGCCGCACCGTCAACGAGATGCTGGAGCGCATCGAGCAGCAGGCCGTGCTGCTGCGCACGACCTTCGGCAGCATCGCCCACGACCTGCGCACGCCGCTGTACCGGCTGCGCGTGCGGCTGGAGGAGGCGCTGCTGCACAGCGAGAACACGGCGGGGCGCGAACTGGTCGGACCGGTGCTCGAGGAACTGGACCGCGTGCAGCGCACGCTGGGCACGCTGCTGGAGATCGCGCGCGCCGAGGGCGGCAGCACCGCGGCCGGCAGCGAGCCGGTGGATCTGGCGCAGCTGGCGCACGAGATGTTCGAGCTGTACCAGCCCGGCATGCAGGAGAACGGGCTGGAGCTCACGCTGGACGCCGACACCGGCATCACCATGATGGGCAAGCGCCAGCTGCTGGCGCAGCTGATCGCCAACCTGCTCGAGAACGCGCTGAAATACGTGCCGGCCGGGGGCCGCGTGGCGATGTCGCTGCGCGGCGAGGGGCGGCGCATCGTGCTCGCGGTCAGCGACAACGGACCGGGTATCTCCGCCGCCGACCGCGAACGCGCGCAGGAACCCTTCGTCACGCTGCAGGCCAACAACGCCGAGAAGCCTTCCAGCGGCCTGGGCCTGTCGCTGGTGAAGGCCATCGTGCGGCTGCACCGCGGGGAGCTGGTGCTGGCGGACAACGCGCCGGGCCTGCGCGTGGAGTGCCGCTTCGAGCGCGCCGCAGACTGAGTGCGCGTCCGCGTTCCGGCCGGGACGCTATCATCCGCAAACATGCGCGAGCTGACTTCCCTGCCGGTGGAGGCGGTGCTGCCGCGGCTGCTTGAGGCGCTGCGCGCGGTGCCCAATGCCGTGCTCGTGGCGCCGCCCGGCGCCGGCAAGAGCACCGTGGTGCCGCTGGCGCTGCTCGATGAGCCGTGGGCGCGCGGCCGCAGGATCCTTTTGCTGGAGCCGCGGCGACTGGCCGCGCGCGCGGTGGCCGGGCGCATGGCGGACACGCTCGGCGAGCGTGTCGGCGAAACCGTGGGCTACCGCATGCGGCTGGATACGAAGGTCGGTCCGCGCACGCGGCTCGAAGTGCTGACCGAGGGCATCCTCACGCGCATGCTGCAGCAGGACCCGGCCCTGGAAGGCGTGGCGGCCGTGCTGTTCGACGAATTCCACGAGCGCAGCCTCAATGCGGATCTCGGCCTCGCGCTGTGCCGCGAGGCGCAGCAGTCACTGGATCTGCCGCTGAAGCTGCTGGTGATGTCCGCGACCATCGATGGCGCGGCGGTCGCGGCGCGGCTCGGCGATGCGCCGGTCATCGAGGCGCAGGGACGCATGTTCCCGGTGGAAGTGCGTCACCTGGGCAAGGGCCTGCCAGCGTTGCCGGAGCAGCGCACGCTGGCGCCGCGCGCCATCGACACGCTCGCCGCACAGGCGCGCCGCGTGCTCGACGAGAGCGAAGGCGATGTACTGATGTTCGTACCGGGCTCGTCCGAGATCCACCGCCTGCGCGCGCAGCTGGAGCAGGCCGGCATCGCGGGGCTCGACGTGCACGCGCTGCACGGCGAGCTGCCGCTGGAAGCGCAGCACCGCGTGCTGGCGCCTGCCGTGGGCGGCCGCCGCAAGCTCATCCTCGCCACCAACATCGCGGAGACCAGCCTCACCATCGAGGGCGTGCGCGTGGTGATCGACACCGGCCTTGCGCGGCGCTCGCTGTTCGATCCGGGCACCGGCATGGAACGGCTGGTGACGGCACGCATCTCGCAGGCCTCGGCCGCACAGCGCGCCGGCCGCGCGGGACGCACCGCGCCAGGCAGCGCGTGGCGGCTGTGGGGCGAGGGCGCGGAAGCCTCGCTGGCCGCGCACGCGCCGCCGGAGATCCTCACCTCCGATCTCGCGCCGCTGGCGCTGGAACTGGCGCAGTGGGGCGCGCGCGACGCCAACACATTGCCGTGGATGGACGCGCCGCCGGCCGCGACGCTGGCGCAGGCGCGCCAGCTGCTGCAGCGGCTCACGGCCATCGACGCTTCGTTCGCGATCACACCCACCGGCTGTGCCATGCTGGCCACCGGCCTGCATCCGCGGCTGGCGCACATGCTGGTGCGCGCGCGCACGACGCCGTTCGCCGCGCTGGCCGCCACGCTGGCGGCATTGCTGTCGGAACGCGACTTGCTGCGCGCGGCACGCGATCCCGACGTGCGCACGCGGCTGGAGGCACTGCGCGGCGCGGCGCGCGGCATCGATCCGGCCGCGCTGGCGCGCGTGCGCGAAGTGGCGCGCCGTCTCGGCGGCAGTGGTCATGGCGCGGCCGGTGACGGTCACGCCGGCGCGGTGCTCGCCTGGGCATATCCGGATCGCATCGCGCAGCTGCGTGCCGGTTCCGGCGGCGCGGCGGGGCAGCGCTACCTGCTGGCCAATGGCCGCGGCGCGCTGCTCGAGGGGGCTTCGACGCTGACTGGCTGCGCGTACCTGGTGGCACTGGATCTCGACGATGCCGACGCCGCCGAGGCGCGCATCCGGCTCGCCGCGCCGCTGACGCGCGAGCAGCTGGAAGAGTCGCTGGTGGCCGCGATCGCGGAGGGCATCGAGACCGACATGGATCCGAAGAGCGGCGCCTTGCGCGCGCGGCGGGTGCGGCGCCTCGATGCGCTGGTGCTGGAGGAGCACCGCGTCGAACCCGATCCGGAACGCGTCGCCGCGGCGCTGCTCGACCAGGTGCGGCGCGTCGGCCTCGACGTGCTGCCCTGGGGCGAGGCCGGCACCGCGCTGCGCGCGCGCTTGCGTTTCGCTGCCGCGCATCGCGCAGGCACCCGGGTGGATCTGCCGCCGCTCGATGAGGCGGTGCTGCTGGAAGAACTGCCGCAGTGGCTGGGTCCGTATCTGCACGGCCTGCGGAGCCTCGACCGGTTGCCGCCGGAACAGCTGCGCGAGGCATTGCTGTCGCGCCTCACCCACGCGCAGCGCCGCCAGCTGGATGAATTCGCGCCCACGCATGTCACCGTGCCCACCGGCTCGCGCATCGCCGTCGATTACCTGGACGACAACGCGCCGGCCATCGAGGTGCGCATGCAGGAGGTATTCGGCCTGGCGGACACCCCGCGCATTGCCGGCGGAAGCGTGCCCGTCACGCTGAAGCTGCTGTCGCCGGCGCGCCGGCCCATGCAGATCACGCGCGACCTCGCCGGTTTCTGGAAGGGCAGCTATGCCGGGGTGCGCAAGGACATGCGCGGCCGGTATCCGCGGCACTACTGGCCGGAAAATCCGCTGGAGGCGGAGCCGGTGCGCGGCGTGCGGCCGCGCAAGGGTTGAAGTTCGCTGCTACTTCGACTGAGGACCGGTTGCCGCCGGCGGCGGCTTTTCGGGAAAGTCTTCCTCCCGGAGCTGCGTGGCCAGGTTCTTCTCCGCCCTGGAGATATCGAGCCGCGACGTGGCGAGATCCCTTTCGGCATCGCTGCCGGCTTCGTCGAGGGACTTCGCAGCCGCATCGAGACCGGATTGCGCGACATGTTCCGCGGTGACCAGGCTGGCCCTGGCCTCGTCGCGCTGGTCCAGCAGCAACAGCGCCTGTGCCCTCTCGATGTGGCATCCCGCGTCGTCGTAAGACGCGCCGATGCAGGCATTGGCAGCGGCCAGTGCCTCCGTGGGCAGCTTCAGGGCCCGGTCGGCGGAGGCAATTGCCTTGTAGGCGCTGGCGCGTGTCGTGGAATCGGCCTTGTTGCCGCATGCCTGCAGCATGCGCTGGGCCTGCTCCCTGAGCTGCGGCCAGTCTCTGGCGAGCATGGCGTTGGTCGTCTGCTTCGTGGCGTCGACGCATGATGGCTGGGTGCCGGAGTCCACGCCATCGTCCTGTGCCGCTCGAATCAACGGCGCTGTCGCCGTGATACAGGCGATGAACAGGATGCATGCGCGCAGTTTCATGGCTTGCGGGCGACCGGACTCGGTGAATTGCACGGCACAATTGTGGCACCGCCCAGAGCTGCGGAACAGCGCCCGCAGGTCGGAAAGAGTCCGTTCGCGCGCAGCTGCGCATGCGGCCGGCGAAGTGGATTCATCATCCAGGTCGGTCAACTCGCGGCTGGCACTCCCGGCCCGTCCGGCGGCCAGCGCCGGAGCAGCGGCAATGCCTCGAAATGCCGCGACAGGCGCTCGAGATGCGGATGGCGTTCCGGCGGCACTTCCTCCGGAATCAACGCCCGCGCGCACTGCCACACGATTGCCGGCCAGATCGTCGCATGGCTGAACTCTTCATCGCCCGAGGCTCCACTTTCCCGTGCCGGCGTCAACGCTTCCAGCGCCACGAAAGCGGCGGTGAACTGTCCGCGCACGCGATCCAGCCACGGCTGGTGCCGGGCCGCCGCCGGCCGCAGCTGTTTCTCGTAGGCGAACTGCACGACCTTGTCGGCCGCCGCCGAGGCGTAACTGACGATGCGGAACTGCGCCAGCCGCGCTTGCGGGTCGCGGCTCCACAACGGCGAGCCCTGCGGGAAGTGCTCGGCCTCGAGGTACTGCAGGATGAGCCCCGAATCCATCAGGATGCCGCCGTCATCGCAGACCAGCGTGGGCGCCTTGACCACGGGATTGATCGCGCGGAAGCGCTCGAAGGTGGCGAATACCGACACGGCCTCGTGCTCGAACGGCACGCCGAGCACGTCCAGGCTGACCGCCACGCGCCTCACATAGGGGGAATCCAGCATGCCGATCAGTTTCATCGTCGCCTCCGCGTTACTGCTTCCGGTACACTGGTCCCATGCTGTACCTGTACCTGAAGGCCCTGCACCTGCTGTTCATCATCGCGTGGATGGCCGGAATCTTCTACCTGCCGCGCATCTTCGTGCACTACGTGGAGGGCAAGGCCGCCGGCGAGGATGTGCGGCGGCTGAAGATCATGGCGCGCCGGCTGTATCACTTCACCAGCATGGTGGCGGTGTTCGCGCTGGCCACGGGCATCGGCCTTGCGATGAGCTTCGGGATGCCGGGCTGGCTGCATGCCAAGCTGGCGATGGTGGTGCTGCTGATCGCCTACCACATCTCCACGCGCGTCTACATGAAGCGCATGCAGCGTGACGAGGCGCTGCCTTCGGCGAAGGTGCTGCGCTGGTACAACGAGATCCCGCTGGTCATCCTGGCGGCCATCCTGTACTTCGTCGTGCTCAAGCCCTTTTAGGGCAATGGCGCCGGAAGCCCTCAAGGAATTCATCTCGGCCGAGTCGCTGCTGCGGGATTCCTTCGCGCTGGGCATGCAGATCGTGCGCAGCGGCTTCCGGCCCACCTTCCTGGTCGGCGTGTGGCGCGGCGGCGCGCCCATCGGCATCGCCGTGCAGGAGGTGCTGGAGTTCCACGGCGTGTACTGCGACCACCTCGCCATCCGCACCTCGTCCTATGAGGGCGGTGACCATGCGGTCTCGGCGGTGCGCGTGCACGCCATCGACTACCTGGTGTCGCGCCTGACGGTCGAGGACCACCTGCTGCTGATCGACGATGTGTTCGACTCGGGCCGCAGCCTCGATGCCGCGGTGAAGGAGCTGACCCGCCGCTGCCGCCGCAACATGCCGCGCAACGTACGCATCGCGACGGTCTACTGGAAGCCCGGGCGCAACCAGACGAAGCTGGTGCCGGACTTCCACGTACGCACCACCGACGAATGGCTGGTGTTTCCACATGAGCTGCAGGGGCTGACGCGGGAGGAGATTCTTGCCAACAAGCCCGTCGACGAGAGCTTCTTCACGCCCTGACGAGAATCACGCCGCGATTTCGACGTAGTCCACCTTGCTGACCGGTTCGGGTATCGGTTGTCCGTCGGCCTTCAGGCCTTCCAGGTGTAATTCAATGGCTTCCCGAATGGCGCGCCCGGTTTCTGCCTGTGTCGCGCCGGTTGCGACACAACCGGGCATGTCCAGTACATAGGCGGAGTAATTGGATTCTCCGGGTTCGATGACTATCGCGTAGCGCATGGGGCAGCTCACAGCAGTTTCAGTCCCGATTGCCTGAGAATACTCTTGAGAGTTCCGGGCGACAAATCATGGCTTGGAGCGCCAGCAATCGTCACTCGACCGGGTTTGGCTGGATGCTTGAACTGGCGGTGGCTGCCGCGCATCGCGACCAGATACCAGCCGTCTTCGTGCAACAGGCGCAGCAGTTCACTCACCTTCATTCCTCCACAGTAGCGATGGAGTCGGCACGGTACGCGGTGTGAATCTGGTGTATCCGCGCTATTTCTCCTTCGGCTTCCAGAGAAGCCAGCACATCAGGCCCGCCAGCGCCGCGATCCACCAGCCCAGCAGGCCGTCGAAACTGCCCACGAGAAACGACCAGTCGCCATGCGGCGCGGGTGACGACACCTTGCGGAACACGGCGATCGTCGCGACGAAACCCGTGTGCAGTCCGATGCAGCCCGCGAGATCGCCCCAGCGCCGCCGCACCAGCGCCAGCAGCACGCCCACGCACCACAGCGCGACGAAGGCGTCGAGGATGGCCAGTGGCTGCGCGAGCCGCGTGAAGAACTCGCCGAGCGCCGCGAAGCCGCTGCCCGGTTCCACGATGACGGGCACGCCGGCCGGACGGCCGAGGAAATGCACGCCCGCATACAGCAGCGGCACGCCGAACAGCGCCCAGCGAGTGGCGCCCATGCGCTGCAACGCGCCCTGCATGGCGCCGCGGAAGAACGTTTCCTCGATCAGCGCCACGGCGATGCCGGCCGCAAGCCCTTTGCCGGCGAGCGCGAGCCAGCCGCTCCATCCATGGGGCGCGATCGCGTTCCACGCCAGTACATGCAGCGCGAACAGCGGCAGCAGCGCGACGGCCATCATGGCGATGCCCGCGGCCAGGCCGGCGAGCGCACGGCGCATGAAGCCCGGCCACGGCCCGATGAAACCCAGCAGGGCGCGGCTGGCCAGCTCGTAGCGGATCAGCAGCCAGGCGGTGATCGCCAGCACGCCGAGCATCGTCAGCCGCGAAAACACGCGATGCAGCGGCACGGCGGCGAACGGGGCGAGCGCCGCCTGCATCCATGGGCTCGCGACGGCCGCGAACAGCATGGCGCCGAGCAATGCGGCGACGAACGCAAGGAACACGGCGGCGGCCGACGCGGGCGGCTTCACGTGGCCAGCCGCGCCGGCGCCGCGGGTTGCGCGAGATACCGGTCGAGGGCCAGGCCGATGCGCTGCAGGAAGGCGCGGCCCAGTTCGGTGACGGTGATGCGTTCGCCGGAGATCTCCACCAGGCCATCGGCGCGCAGCGGCTCCAGTGCGTCGCGCACCTGCGGCCACCAGTCCGCGGCAGGCCGCGCCGCAGCGGTGGCCGCACCGGAGAACAGTTTCCACAGCAGCGCGCGGATCTGCCCATCTTCCGTGCCCAGCACGTGTCCGCGCTGCAGCGGCAGCTCGCCGGCGGCGAGCCGCCATTCATAGCGCTGCAGGTTCTTCTCGTTCTGCGCGTAGGCCGCACCCGCATCGCCAATCGCGGAAACACCGAGTCCGAGCAGCGCATCCGTGTGGCTGGCCGAGAAGCCCATGAAATTCCGCGACAGCCTGCCGGCTGCCAGGGCATCCGCCAGTGGATCGCCAGGCAGTGCGTACTGGTCGAAGCCGATCTCCACGTAGCCCATGGCGCCCATGCGCTCGCGGCCCAGCGCGAGCAGCGCATGGCGCAGCGCGGTTTCCGGCAGGTCCGCCTCGGTGTAGCGGCGCTGGCTGGGCTTGATCCACGGTACGTGCGCATAAGGCAGGAAGGCGATGCGCTCCGGCCGCAGCGTCGCGACCACGTCGAAGGTCGTGGCCAGGCTCTCGGTGGTCTGCAGTGGCAGGCCGTAGATCAGGTCGAAGCCGATGTTCCCGAAGCCCGCTTCGCGTGCGGTATCCACCAGCGCGCGCACTTCGCTTCCGGCCTGCACGCGATTGACGATTTCCAGCACGCGCGCGTCGAAATCCTGCACGCCGATGCTCAGCCGGTTGAAGCCGTGCCGGCGCAGCACCGCCAGGTGCTCGCGCGTGGTATTGCGCGGATCGGCCTCCAGTGCGAAGTCCGCGCCGGCGCCGATGCGTGCATCGCGCAGCAGGCCATCGAGCAGCCGGTCGAGCACGCCGGGCGGCAGCCAGGTAGGCGAGCCGCCGCCCAGGTGCAGCTCGCCCAGCTCCAGCGTGCGTGCCGCCAGAGCCGTGCGATAGAGAGCGAATTCCTGCAGCACGGTCTCAACGTAAGGCGCGGCCAGCGCATGATTGCGGGCGAGCCGCATGTTGCAGCCGCAGAAGGTGCACAGCGACTGGCAGAACGGCACGTGCACGTAGATGCCGGCGCGCGCACCGGCCGGCGACAGCGCCTCATCCAGCCGCGCGAGCCACTGCGCAGCGGGCGGCGCCGTGCCCCAATGCGCGACGGCCGGATAGCTCGTGTACCGCGGCCCTGGCATGCCGTGGCGCACGAGCAGTTCCGGCGGGATGCGTATCATCCGAAGACTTCCCGCTGCAGCGTGACGAAGCGGCGCACATTGGCCTCTGGTGTCCGTTGCAGCACGCCATGGCCGAGGCCGCAGATCCAGCCGCGGCGCAGTTCCGCGGGCAGGGCCTTGATGCGGCCGAACCAGTCGGCGAGGCGCGCTTCCAGTTCCGCCAGCGGCAGGTGCAACCATTCCGGATCGACATTGCCCTGGATGCACCAGCGGTCGCCGTAGTCGGCGAGCACCTCGGTGAGGTCGTGCCGCCAGTCGACACCGAGACACTGGAAGGGCAGTTCCTTCAGCTGGTTCCAGTGAGCCGGGCCGGTGCCGCGCGAGTAATAGGTGACCGGCGTCGCGGGATCGAGCCGGCGGAAGCGCGCCAGCAATTCCGCGAGCACCGGCACCACGTGCGTGCCATACGCGCCCGCGTCGATCTCGCCGGCGGCGGTATCGAACAGCGCGATGTTCTCCGCGCCGGCGCGCGACTGCAGCGCCATGTTGTGCGCGAGCAGATCCAGCAGCCGCGCGTTGAATGCGTCGTAGACGCCATTGGCCAGCCCGCCCATGGCTTCGTGAGCTTTCTCGTGCGAGCCTGCCGCCGCGTAGACGTACAGTGTCCATGGGCCGCCGACGAAGCCGATCAGCCCCTTGTCGGCGCGCAATCGCGCACGCGTCAGCTGCAGCGCCGCGGCCTGGAAATCCATGAAATGCGCGCGCTCCACGCCGCCGGCCAGCCGCTCCACGTCGGCCGGCGTCTTCACGTGGAAGGCGAGCTTCGGGCCGGGTTCGTAGGTCAGCCCCATGCCCATGGCCTCGAGCGGAAACAGCAGGTCGGAGAACAGGATGGCGGCGTCGAAGTTGAATTCGTGCACCGGGCCGAGCGCGGTCTCGGCCGCCAGCCGCGGATCCTTGCACAGCGCCAGGAAATCACTGTGGCGCTTGAGCATCTGGTAGTGCGAGTGGTAGCGGCCGGCCTGGCGCATCATCCACACCGGCGGGCGGCCGGTGTTGCGGCGGTTCAGCGCGGCGCTGAGCAGAGTCTCGGTCATCATGCGTTCTCGAGTTGATAGCCCACGCCGCGGATGCTGCGGATGGTGGCCGGGTTGGACGGGTCGCGCTCCACCAGCCTGCGCAGGCGCAGGATGAAGTTGTCCACGGTGCGCTCGGTGGGGAATTCATCCGGCGCCCAGGCGCGCGTGAGGATCTCGTCGCGGCTCACCGCGCGGCCCGCGCTGTCCAGCAGCAGCTTCAGCACGGCGCATTCCTTGTGCGTGAGTCGATGCAGCGTGCCGCCGCTTTCCGCGGTGAAGCGGTCGAAATCCACGGTGGCGATGCCGATGCGCACCGGGCCACGGGTCGCCGTGCCGCGCGCGGCGATCTCGCCGGCGCGCCGCAGCATGTTGTGGATGCGCAGCACCAGCTCGCGCAACGCGAACGGCTTGGTCAGGTAGTCGTCCGCGCCCAGCTCCAGGCCGCGGATGCGATCCTCGGGCGAGCCCCAGGCGGTGAGGAACAGCATCGCGGTGGCGGGGCTGATCTCGCGCAGATGCCGGCCGACCTCGAAGCCATCGCCATCCGGCAGGCCGACGTCCAGCACGGCGGCCGCGAAGTGCTGCCGCGCCAGCGCCGCGCGCGCGGCGGCGACGCTGGCGGCATGTGTCACCGCGAAACCTTCGGCGGTCAGCCGCTCGCCCAGCGTACGGGCCACGTTCGCGTCATCCTCGACCAGCAGCAAGGTGGTGACGCCCATCGCACCGCGCTCAGGCTTCCGCCTTGAAGTGCAGCGTCACGGCAAAGCCACCCTCGGCGGCGTTGGCGAAGGCGACGTTGCCGCCCATGCGTTCCATCAGCACGCGCACCAGGTACAACCCGACGCCGGTGCCGCGCGATTCCACGCCGCGCGCGAACATGCGCCCGAGCAGCGCGGGTTCGCCGCCGTAGCCGCGGCCATCGTCGCGATAGCGCAGTTCCACGCCATGCGGCGCGCGCACCGCCTCCACGCGGATGTGGATGACATCGCGCTCGCCGTGGCGCACCGAATTCTCCACCAGGTTGCGCAGGATGAGCTGCAGCGCCGCGGTGTCGCCGTGCACCGGCGGCAGGCCCGCCTCCACAGTCAGCGTGAGCTGCGCACCTTCGCCCTCCGTGGCGACGATGTGCCGCAACGCGCGTTCCAGCCACTGGTCGAGGCGGATGGCCTGCTCGGCCAGCGTGCCGCCGCCCTCGATGCGCGCCAGCTCCAGCGTCTTGTCGATCTGCGATTCCAGCCGGTGCGTGTCGACCAGCAGGCGCTCGATCAGTTCCTGCGAGGGTTCGCCCGCGGCGATGGCCTCGGTCTGCAGGCGCACGCTGGTCAGCGGCGTGCGCAGCTCATGCGTCAGCGCGGCGAAGAAGGCCTGCGTGCCGCGTGCGCGCCGCAGGTCGCGGCGGTAGTACCAGAACAGCGCCGCCGATACCGTCAGCAGCAGCAGCAGGAAGGTGCCGCCCTCCCAGGACACCATGCGGTGCGTGCGCGCCTCTTCGGCGGCGACGGCTTCCGCCGGCATCCCGGCCATCTGCGACAGCTCGGCGATGCGCGCGGACTGGCGCAGCACGATGCTGGCCCACCAGAAGCCCAGCGCGAGGATCACCGCCAGCCAGATGCCGGCCAGCGTGACCACGCGCCGCGACTGCCGCGCGGGCCGGATGCTCAGTGCGCCCTTGCTGTCCATCTGCGCCACTCCTCGACGGAGGGAAAAGCGGTGAAATTGCGCACGGCGGTCTCGCGGATGTGCGCGGCGGTCTTGCCGGCGCCGCTGGCATGCCAGGCCGCGGCGTTCGCGAGATGCCGGCCGTGCTCGAACTGCGCCGTGCTGCTCCAGAAAATGTGCGTGGCGGCGGCGAGCGCCTGTGCATCCGGCAGTTCGCCCTCGCTTACCTTGTATGTGGCGATGACGTTCGCGCCCTGCCAGCTCGCGGCCTGCCAGGGCTCCACCGCCGCCGCATGCGTGAGCACATCCCAGTCGCGTGGCGGCGGCAGGCGCAGCACCGGCTCGGCGATGAGCTGTGCCGTGGACTCGGCGCCGAGGCCTTCGCCGCAGCCCTGCACCCAGACGCCCTGCGCGGCCAGCGCGAACCAGCTCTGCGGACCGGAGGTCCACACTTTCTTTGCGGCGAGCGCCGGCGCGGCCCCCGCCGGCAGCGCGCGCGAGTGCGCGACGAACACCGCCTGGTGCCGCAGGCGCGGCGCCAGCGATGCGGCGTCCACCAGGGAAGTCGCCGGTGCCTTGCTGGCTGTGGTTCCATCCCAGGCGCGTACCTCGCCCTGGATCGCGGGCAGCGCGACATCGGGCAGGAAGCGCCGGCCGGTGATGTCCTCCTCGGCGGCGTTGCGTCCCGCGATGCGCAGCAATCCGCCCAGTTCCGGCAGCCAGGACAGCGTGGCGCCGAAGCGCTGGTGACAACCACCGCCGTGCTCGCCGAGCAGCGCGCGCTCGACCGCCACCGCTTCGCGCGTGGGCGCATCCTCCAGCACCGCAAGCAATGCGCGCGTGGCCGTGTCGTCGGCGCGGCATTCGATGGCCAGCGCGCCCTGGCCCGGCGCGCCGGGGGAATCCGTCAGCGGCAGCACCATCAGCTTCAGGCCGCCCAGCAGGCCGGTGAGCAGCTCGCGTCCGTGACGTTCGGTGGTGGTATCGGCGAACAGCCGCGCGAGGCCCGCCATCGCCAGCACCACGCCATCCAGGTGCCGCTCGCTGCCCTGCGGTTCATGCAGCCGGCGCAGGCGCGTATCCACATTGCCGCGCAGGCTTTCCAGCCGCAGGCTGCCGCGGGCCGCGTGCGGCAGCGCGCGCGCGAGGAAACCGGGCAGCAGCTGCATCCGGCGCGGCGAGGAGGTGCCGATGCGCAGGTCCGCGCCGGCGGCAAGCCGCGCCGGCACATCCGGCGCGAACAGCGCCAGGTCGCGCGGATTGGCGCGCTTCGGCACCGCCGCGAGCACGAAATCCGCCGGCCGGTCGAGCGCGAGATCCTTCAGCGAGTGCACGGTGAAATCCACGCGCCGCTCGCGCAATGCGGCATCGAGCTCGGCGGTGAAGAACTCCTTGCCTTCCATCTGCGAGAGCGGCTTGTCGAGCACGCGGTCGCCGCGCGTGTCGATGCCCACCAGTTCCACCTCGAGCCCGGGATGCGCCGCGCGCAATGCCGCGGCCACCTGGCTGCTCTGCACCCAGGCCAGCGCCGAGCGCCGCGTGCCGAGCCGCAGTGTCTTCGTGGTGCCCATGAGAGCGTGATTCTAGTGGCTGAAGGCGCCGAACACGGCGAGATCTTCCCAGCCGTGGTTCGAACTGCCGGCGCGCGAGCCATCCGCGTCGTCCAGCCTGGCCAGCTGCGCCTTGTCCAGGCAGGCGCGGCGCGCGCGTGCCAGCAGCAGCTCGCGCTGCGCGGCCTGCGAGTCGCGCAGGCCGAACAGGTCCGTGAGCGTGAAAAGCCGTGGCACCGCGGCCCAGGCCGTGCCGTGCGCATCGTTGAGCCCGAGGTGCAGCACGCGGCCGGCGGACGCGCCGTGCTGGCGCCACAGCGCCCCGCGGCCGGCATCGCGCGCCGCGTCGGGCGGGATGCAGAGCACCACGTCGTGCGCGCGGCGCCAGGCCGCATCCTCGGCCGTCGTGGTGGATTCGAGCAGGTGCACGCGGCCCTGTGTCCGGGAGAGGCGGGCGCGCGCGAGCATGGCGGCGGCGCGTTCGCGACCACGATTCCACACCAGCACCTCGCCGGTATCGAGGAAGGGCAGCACGGTTTCCGCCAGCTGCCCCGCGCCGATCAGCAGCGTCGGCCCGGCCAGCGTGCCGCCAAGCAGCCGCCGCACCAGCGAGCCATAGGTGGCACTGCCGAGGCTGGCCACGTATTCGCTGCGGATCTCTTTCGTATCCTGCAGCAGGCGCTGCATCCATGGTCGCAATGCGGCCGCTGCTTCCGGCTGCGCGGCCTCGTAGTCGCGCCACGCCTGCTTGATCTGGCCGAGGATCTCGGTCTCGCCGGCGATCTCGCTTTCCAGGCCGCAGGCCAGCTGCAGCAGGAAGCGGTAGGCGTCGGCGCCGACGTGGCGCCCGTAGCCATCCATCCCGGCTGCCGCCAGGGAAGGCTGTGTGCCGGGCGTGGTCATGCCGATGCGCACCTCGCGCAGGCAGGTGCCGAGCACGCAGCTCGCGGGCAGCAGCTCGGTGGGCGCGCCTTCCGGCGTGCGGCGGTTCAGCACGGTGAGGTCGGCAAGCGCCATGGCGCAAGGGTAATCAGCTGCGGCCAGCTGACTGTCACCGCCACGTCACCGCGGTTTGCGGCAACGTGAAATCAATGACTTTCAGCAAAGTATGGGTGGCCGGCTCCGCGCCGTTTCGGCGGTATCGTGGCTTGCCCACAAACTGTACAGACCGTACAGTCGGAGCATGAGGAAAGGAAAGTCCGTGCCTCCACCCACTGTTGGCGCCGAGGATGCGCGCGCCCAGCTTCCGCAGCTGCTGCAGGCCGCGGAGCAGGGCCGATCCACCATCATCACACGGCATGGCAAGCCCGTGGCTGCGCTCGTTCCCGTAGATGAGCTGCAGGCAGCAACGCCACGGCAGCAACCCTTGTGGAGCCTCGTCGGTACCGGCAAGGGTCTCTGGGGCCCGGATATCCGCCGGGCGATCCGCGAACTCAAGGATGAATGGGAACGCTAGCCCGTATTTCTCACAGCCCCGTGGATTTTCCGGGTGAACGTTGACTGGCTGTTGGATGGCGCGAAGGTGGTGGCCGCATCAGCGGTCACCGCCTGATCCGGCGGATTTGATCGACA
>Ga0335083_10001380_pt1 | contig 33595 bp, 25 predicted proteins | sample Lox_Sample_42_FD_206716 | JGI IMG/M metagenome (GOLD analysis project Ga0335083, IMG submission 206716) | Soil microbial communities from Loxahatchee National Wildlife Refuge, Florida, United States - Lox_Sample_4.2 | ecosystem: Environmental > Terrestrial > Soil > Wetlands | place: USA...
GGTGAGCGGCGACGTCGACAAATGCCAACTTCCCCGGGAGTCGTCAAAAAATCCGCGCCGCAGCTTGACACTATGAATATCATAGTTATATTCTGTGCTTATCGTATGCGTGAGTGGGCAGATCGTCCGACAAAAGCGGTCCAGTGGCGATTGTCCACGGTGCGATCGGTTGCTCCCAGTAAGGACTGCGCGGCGAATCAGTCAGGCAGCTGCAGCCTCGATTTCGCCGGATCTCACGTGCACGGCGTGGCGTGCGCGCATGCGATTCATTGTTCGAAAGGAAAGGTTATGAAGATTGAAGGTGCTGTCGTTCTTGTGACGGGTGCGAACCGCGGGCTTGGCCTCGAGTTCGCGAAACAGGCGCTGGAAAGAGGCGCGCGGAAGGTTTATGCAGGCGCGCGCGATCCGGCCAGCGTGACGCTGCCGGGCGTCGTGCCCGTGAAGCTCGACGTGACCGATCCGGCGACCGTGGCCGCAGCCGCCGAAGCGGCACGCGACGTCACGCTGCTGATCAACAACGCGGGCATCGCGCGCCTCGGCAGCCTGACCGACGACGGCGCACTCGACGCATTGCGCGATCATTTCGAAACCAACGTGGTGGGGATGCTGGCGATGTCGCGCGCGTTCGCGGGGAGCCTCGCCGGCACTGGCGGCGGCGCGATCCTGAACGTGCTATCTGTCGCGAGCTGGGTGAACCGGCCGATACTGTCGGCCTATGGCGTGTCGAAGTCGGCCGCGTGGGCGCTGACGAACGGCTTGCGCCAATCGCTGCGCGAGCAGCGCACGCAGGTCGTCGCGCTGCATGCCGGCTTTATCGACACGGATCTGGTGCGCGGGCTGGAAGTGCCGAAGGCGACGCCGGCCGACGTCGTGCGCGAGGCGTACGACGCGATCGAGGCCGGCGCGGAGGAAGTGTCCACCGACGAGATCACGCGGCAGGTGAAGGCCGGGCTTTCGGCGGGCGTCTATCTGAACGATGCCAGGCAGCTTTGAGGGAGCCGGTGCGATCGCGCGTTACGCGCCTTCGCACATGGCGGGCAGGACGGCCTGCCGGATCACACGCCCCATGAGTTTCCAAAGGAGTACACGACCGGAGCACCAGCGCACCGCATAGTGCTAAAATAAATATGATTATCATATTTTATAAGTGATGCGATTTCGAAGGAGATTCGAATGGCTGGATTGCCTGAAATGAAGGATACGCTGTGCCCGGTCGCACGGTCTCAGGCCGTCATCGGGGACCGATGGGCTGTCCTGATCGTGCGCGAACTGTTCATGGGCAATCGGAGGTTCGATACGCTGCTGGCGCAGTCACAGGCAACACCGCAGATGCTCTCCGCTCGCCTCAAACGGCTCGAAGCGGACGGCATGATTCTGCGCAAGCGCTACATGGATAAGCCGCCTCGCTACGAATACGAACTCACGGAGATGGGCCGGGCGTTCTACCCGGTCATCCTGGCGCTGCGCGAATGGGGCGAAACGTGGTGCAAGTCACGCGGCGAGGACATTGCCGTGCGCTATACGCATCTCACCTGTGGCCACGACGCTGGTGTCGGTACCGTCTGCCAGTCGTGCGGCAAACCATTGAGACGCAGCGATCTCAAGGCCGAATTGAGCCCCTCCTACGCGCGGGAGCGCGCTGCGCGACAGGATGCGGCGAAGGCTCAGAAGTCTGCATGACGCAGGTCTGATGCTTGCGTTGCGCCAACCCCTTGCCAGTTGATACCGCCATGCGCCTGTTGCGCATCACCGTGGCCGGCTGCAAGGGTTTGCGCACGCTTCAGTGGCGTGCAACATGATGCCCTTTCTTGAACATCACATGAAATCGGGCGGCACGGCGCTGACTACCAGCGGTGAACCATGGGGGAGGTGAGCAGCGCTCTTATCGGACGACGAAGCGTGAACTATCCTATGAACGCGTCAACGCATGGCGGGTCCCTTCGTAACCTTGGCGCGCATACATTGCTCCATCGAGACGGATCCTCAACGAGCGCAAGCTCAAGCTCGCCAGAGCGGCACGACGGTTTGCGAACACACGGTAACGACGCTTTCATCACACTCGGCGCCGAGTGAGATCCACGAGGGTAAGGCAACCCAATGACGCGTCTCGAGAGCCCCATCGAAGCAGACCGCCTCGACGACGAATGGCTCGAAGCGGACGGCCATGGCGGATTCGCTTCCGGCACGGTCGGTACGGCGCGTACTCGCCGCTACCACGCTCTGCTGCTCACGGCGACGCAGCCGCCCACCGGCCGCGTGGTGCTCGTCAACGGCATCGAGGCCTGGCTCGAGTACGGGGGCCGCAAGACAGCGCTGACGATGCAGCGCTATGCGCCTGATCTGCTCTATCCCGATGTCTCGAACAGCATTGCGAGCTTCACCACGTCGCCGTGGCCGACGTGGTGCTACCGGCTCGACGGCGGCGCCATGCTCACAGCCGAATTGTTCGTTGCGAAGGCGAGCCGCGAGACCGTGTTGCGCTGGCGTTTCGAAGCATCGTCCGGGGCGCGTTCAGGGCCGTCGTCATCTATGCCCGCCTACGCAGCCGCGCCGCGCGATGCACCGCATGCGCCTACCCTGAAAGTGCGCCCCCTGATGTCGGGCCGCGACTACCACGCGCTGCATCGGGAGAACCCGGCGTTCGCGTTCGATGCGCAGATCGACGGCGAGCAGGTGCGCTGGCAACCCTACGGCGGTCTGCCCGCGATCGTGGCGTTCTCGAACGGCAGCTATACGCATGCGCCGGACTGGTACCGCAACTTCCTTTATCCGCGTGAACAGGAGCGCGGTCTCGACTGCATCGAGGACCTTGCGACGCCAGGGGTGTTCTCGTTCGATTTCGGTAAAGGCGACGCCGCGCTCCTGTTGCGCGCCGAAACGCTAGCTGGCGCGGCCGATACCCTGCACGAGGCCGGTGAAAGCGCGGCGAGCCGCGCGGCGCTGCTCGCCGGCCTCGAAGAGCGCCGCAGGGCCTCTCGCGGCTCACGCCTGCAGCGCTCTGCCAACGCCTACATCGTCGCGCGCGGCGACGGCCGCACGATCGTCGCGGGCTACCCCTGGTTCACCGACTGGGGCCGCGACACGTTCATCTCCATGCGCGGCTTGTTGCTCGCAAATGCACGCCCCGAGGACCACGAGGACGCGGGTGCGATCCTGCTCGAATGGGCGGCGACGGTATCCGAAGGCATGCTGCCGAATCGCTTTCCCGATGCTGGCGGTGCGCCCGAATACAACTCGGTCGATGCCTCGCTGTGGTTCGTCGTGGCAGTGCACGACTATTTCGCGGCCGCGAAGGTGCCGGCCGCAACGCGGCGTGTGCTGCAAGGCGCGGTGGACGCAATCCTCGAAGGCTATGCGCGCGGCACGCGCTATCAGATCGCAGCCGATCCTCGCGACGCTCTCCTGCGAGCCGGCGTACCGGGCTTGCAGCTCACCTGGATGGATGCGAAGGCTGGCGACTGGGTCGTCACGCCGCGCATCGGCAAGCCGGTCGAGATAGAGGCGCTGTGGATCAACGCGCTGCGCATTGCAGGGGGATGGGACACGCGCTGGCGCGAACTCGAAGCGCGCGCGAGCGCCTCGTTCGTCGAGCGCTTCGTCGAGCCGTCGACGGGCGCGCTATTCGACGTGATCGACGTCGATCACGTCGCGGGTAACGTCGACCCCTCGATCCGGCCCAATCAGATCTTCGCGGCAGGCGGTCTGCCGTTCGCGCTGCTCGAAGGTGATGCGGCGCGCGCGGTCGTCGCGCAGGTCGAAACACATCTGCTCACGCCGATGGGACTGCGCACGCTCGCGCCATCCGACCCTGCCTATCGCGGGCACTACCAAGGCGGCGTGCTGGAGCGCGACGGCGCGTATCATCAGGGCACCGTCTGGCCCTGGCTGCTCGGGCCCTTCGTGGATGCATGGCTGCGCGTCAATGGCGATACCGCGGCGCAACGCGCGCACGCGCACGAACATTTCGTCGCCCCGCTGCTCGCACATCTTGACCGTGCCGGGCTCGATCACCTCTCCGAAGTCGCCGATGCAGACGCGCCCCACAGGCCGGGCGGCGCGCCGTTCCAGGCGTGGTCGCTCGGCGAACTGCTGCGCGTGCTCGTGTGGCTCGGCGACCCCGGCTAGCCCAGCGCCGTGCGTTGCGCCGCCTGTCTGCGTGCCGGCGCGCTGCCGGCCGCGAACCGCGCTAGCATGTGGGTCTCGACGCGCTCGCGCGCCGCCCGACGAGAAGGAGACGCCCATGCTCCAGCGTGCCGCCGGCCTCATCGAGACTGCTGAAGGCCAACGCCTGTACTCAAGCGACTATGCCCGCTGGCAACGCTGGGGACCGTACCTGAGCGAGCGCCAGTGGGGCACGGTGCGCGAAGATTACAGCGAGTACGGCGCCGCATGGGACTACTTCCCGCACGACCACGCGCGCATGCGCGCCTATCGATGGGGCGAAGACGGCCTGGCCGGTTTCGCCGACGAGCGCCTCGACTGGTGCTTCTCGGTCGCGTTGTGGAATGGCGTCGACCCGATCCTGAAGGAGCGTCTGTTCGGCCTCACGAACAGCGAAGGCAATCATGGCGAGGACGTGAAGGAGTTGTACTTCTACCTCGACGGCACGCCGACGCATTCGTATATGCGCATGCTCTACAAGTACCCGCAGGTCGCGTTTCCGTACCAGGACCTGATCGACGAAAACGCGCGGCGCGGCGCGCAATTGCCCGAGTACGAGATCCTCGATACCGGCGCATTCGACGACGAGCGCTATTTCGACGTGCAGATCGAGTACGCGAAGCACACGCCGGACGATATTGTCATGCGCATCACGGTCGAGAACCGCGCGGCGCGGCACGCATCGCTCGACGTGCTGCCGCAGGTCTGGGCGCGCAACACGTGGTCCTGGAAGGACGGGGCCGCCAAGCCGTCACTCACGCTCGTCCCGTCGACCGACGGCGCGCACGTCGTCGCGCACAGCGAGACGCACGAGCCTCTCGTCGTGACGGCGGCGTCAAACGACGGTGCGAGCGTGGAGTGGCTCTTTTGCGAGAACGACACCAACGTGTTGCGGCTCTTCGGCATGGACGGCCCCGGCCCGTTCAAGGACGGCATCGACGACTATGTCGTGCATGGTCACGAAGCGGCAATCCGACGCGACGCCGGTACGAAGGCTGCCTCGCGTGTCCATCTGGAGCTCGGGGCGCACGGCCGCGCCGTCGTCACGTTGCGCTGGCGCCCGCTGTCCGCGCCCCGGCAGGAGGTGCCGCTCGACATCGACGCGCTGTTCGCGCACCGCATCGCCGAAGCGGACGCGTTCTACGACGCACTGCAGCACGACATCGTGAGTGCCGACGCGCGGCTCGTGCAGCGGCAGGCACTCGCGGGCATGCTCTGGTCGAAGCAGTACTACCAGTACGACGTGAACCGCTGGATCGAAGGCGATCCGCTGCAGCCGACGCCGCCCGCGAGCCGCGAGCACGGGCGCAATGCGGACTGGAGGCATCTGTGCAACGCGGACATTCTGTCGATGCCGGACAAGTGGGAGTACCCGTGGTACGCGTCATGGGACCTTGCGTTCCAGGCGGTCGCGTTCGCGCTGGTCGATCCGATGTTCGCAAAGAAGCAGATGCTGCTGCTCGTCAAGGACCGCTACCAGCATCCGAACGGGCAGTTACCCGCATACGAATGGGCGTTCGGCGACGCGAATCCACCGGTGCACGCGTGGGCAGCGTGGCGCGTCTACGAGATCGATCGCTCGATCACCGGCAACGCCGACCGTGATTTTCTCGAGCGGATCTTTCACAAACTGCTCCTCAATTTTGGCTGGTGGGTGAACCGCAAGGATGCGGACGGCCACAACATCTTTCAGGGCGGATTCCTCGGGCTCGACAACGTCGGCATCTTCGATCGCTCGTCGCCGCTGCCGACAGGCGGCCACATCGACCAGGCGGACGGCACCGCCTGGATGGCCGCCTACGCGCTCGACCTCATGCGCATTGCGCTCGAACTCGCGTTCGCGAACCACGTGTTCGTCGATATCGGCGTGAAGTTCTTCGAGCACTTCCTTTACATCGCGAGCGCGGTGAGTTGCGACGACGGCTGCGAAACCGGGCTGTGGGACAGCATCGACGAGTTTTTCTACGACAAGCTGAAGCTGCCGGACGGCACGAGCACGCCGCTCAGGATGCGCTCGATCGTGGGACTGATTCCGTTCTTCGCGGTGCGCGTGCTCGAGGAGCGGGTGCACGGCGGCCTGCCTGGGCTGCGCGACAGGCTCGTCTGGTTCCTTGGACACCGGCCCGATCTTGCCCGGCTCGTGTCGCGCTGGAACGAGCCGGGCAAGGGCAATACGCTGCTGCTTTCGCTATTGCGCGGGCACCGGATGAAGGCGCTGTTGCGCCGCATGCTCGACGAAAGCGAGTTCCTCTCGGACCATGGCGTGCGCGCGCTATCGCGCGCGCACCTCGACGAGCCTTTCGTCTACCACCACAACGGCTGCGATTTCCGTGTCAAATACCTGCCTGCCGAATCGGAATCGCGCGTATTCGGCGGCAACTCGAATTGGCGTGGCCCGGTGTGGATGCCGGTCAACTATTTGCTGATCGAGTCGCTGTACGAATTCCACCGCTATTACGGCGACGACTTTCTCGTCGAGTTTCCGACCGGTTCGGGCAGGCAACTGTCGCTCGCGCAGATCGCCGACGAGCTTGCGCGCCGGGTCACCACGCTCTTTCTGCTCGACCAGAACAACGAGCGCCCGGTGATGGGCGCCTACCCGCTGCTGCAGGCCGATCCGCGCTGCCGTGACCTCGTGCTGTTTCACGAGTACTTCAATGGAGACAACGGGCGCGGCGTTGGCGCTTCGCACCAGACGGGCTGGACCGGGCTCGTCGCGCTGATGCTGCAGCCGCGCATGATGAGTGCGTCGGGCAACGTGCCGGTCGCGGGCCAGCTCAAAGAGGTGGAGGCGCTCAAGTGATGGTGCGCCTGAATCGGTCAAGCCCACCGGGTTGCCCAGCAGACGGACCTGAAGGGAGCGCAGGCATGGAACCTGTCGCTATCTGCTGCGCTATGGGTGCGGTGCTGCGAATCAGAACGACGATCGAGGGACACGCCCCATGATGCTGACGCTCGCCAATGTGTCGAAGCACTATGACGGCACCAGGCGCGGCACCCCGCACGGCACCACGCCGCGCAACGTGCTGCGCGGCGTGAATCTCGAACTGCTGGCGGGCGAATGCGTTGCGATCATGGGCGAATCGGGCGTCGGCAAATCGACGCTGCTCAATCTCGCGGCCGGTCTCGACCGGCCGGATGCGGGAGAAATCGTCTTCGACGGGCACGACCTCGCCACACTCGACGACGATGCCGCCACCCTGCAGCGCCGCCAGAAAATGGGCTTCGTGTTCCAGGCGTTCCACGTGCTGCCGAACCTCTCGGCCGCGCAGAACATCGCACTTCCGCTGCTCCTGAACGGCATGCGCGCGAAAGACGCGCAGGTGCGCGTGTCGTCCGTGCTGCTTGGGGTCGGGCTCGGTGGGCGCGAGCACGCGCTGCCGCGCGAATTGTCGGGCGGCGAATTGCAGCGCGTGGCGATCGCGCGTGCGCTCGTGCATCAGCCGCGTCTCGTGCTGGCCGACGAGCCCACCGGCAATCTCGATCACGACACGGCAATGCGCATCCTCGCGCTGCTGCGCGCGCTGGCGCAAGAGAACGGCGCGGGCGTGCTGCTCGCGACGCACTCGGCGGCCGTGGCGGCTGCCGCCGACCGCGTGCTGCGGCTCACGCCCGAGGGGCTCGAGCCGTATGCGCCGGGCACCGGCGGAGCGTAGCCGGCGATGCGCTGGCCCTGCGGCGTGCGTCCATCGCGCGATTGCGCTTCGTCGCGCTCATCGCACCGCCCGGGTAATCGCATGCTCGCTGGCGGAGTCGGCGCGGCGCTCATCGCCGGCGAAATGCGCGGGCATCCGCTGCGCACGTTGATCGGCATCCTCGCGATCGCCGCCGGCATTGCGATGGGTTATGCCGTGCAGTTGATCAACCGCGCGGCGCTGAACGAACTGTCGGCGACCGTCAACTCGCTGATGGGCAACGCCGATATCGAGCTGCGCGGCCCGCGTGCGGGCTTCGATGAAGCGCTGTACCCACGCATTGCCCGCTTGCCAGAAGTCGCGGCGGCGAGCCCGGTGGTCGAGGTCGATGCGCGCGTCGCGGGGCGCGACGAGTCATTGAAGCTGCTCGGCGTCGATGTGTTTCGTGCGGGCTACGTCACGCCGAATCTCGTCGGGCGCCTGGAGCAAGCGAATGGAGCGAAGGGCACAGGGGGCGGCCGCCTCGATCTGCTCGACCCCGACACCGTGTTTCTCTCGCCCGCGGCGCTGGCCTGGCTCGCACTCAAGCCCGGCGACACGCTGACGGTGCAGGTCGGGCTCGCGCCGGTTGCGTTGCGCGTAGGGGGCGTGCTGCCCGCATCGGGCGATGCGGTGCGCGTCGGCGTGATGGACATCGGCGCCGCGCAGTGGCGCCTGCAGCGGCTCGGCACGCTTGAGCGCATCGACATCAAGCTCAGGCCCGGCGTCGACGCCGAAGTATTCGCGCATTCGATCGCGGCGCTCTTGCCTGCGGGTGTCGCCGCCGTCACACCGGGCGACAACGCGCACCGCACGTCGATGCTCTCGCGCGCGTATCGCGCGAACCTCAATGTGCTCGCGCTCGTCGCACTGTTCACGGGTGCGTTCCTCGTTTTCACGATGCAAGCGCTCGCCGTCCTGCGGCGCCGCGCGCAGTTCGCGCTGCTGCGCGCGATCGGCGTGACGCGGCGTGGCGTGCTGCGGCTCGTCGTACTGGAGGGCGCAATCCTCGGCGTGCTCGGCGCTGCTGCGGGTCTCGCCATTGGCTTCGCGCTCGCGGCCGCCGTGCTCCGCTATGCGGGCGGCGATCTCGGCGGCGGATATTTCGAGGGGGTTCAGCCGCGCGTGCATTTCGATGCGATGCCTGCGGCGGTATTTTTTGCGCTGGGGGTGGCCGCGTCGGCGCTCGGCAGTCTCGCGCCTGCGATCGAAGCGGCGCGGGCGCGAGTCGCGCAGGCGCTGAAGGCGGGCGACGAGGAAGCGCCGGCCGTACGGCTCTCCACGAAGCGCACCGTTACTGCGGCGCTGCTCGCGATCGGCGGCGGGATCGTAGCGGCGTTCTTGCCGCCCGTGGCCGGCTTGCCGGTGTTCGGCTATCTCGCGATCGCGTTGTTGCTCCTGGGCGGCGTGCTCGCGATGCCGGCCGTCGCGCGTGCGGTGTTCGCCGTGCTGCCCCGCTCGCGGCATGCATTGCCGCAGCTCGTGCTGTCGCAGCTCGCCAATGCCCCCGGCCGCGCGACGATCGGCCTGGCGGGCATCGTCACGAGCTTCAGCCTGATGACGGCGATGGCGATCATGGTGTCGAGCTTTCGCGTCGCGGTCGACGACTGGCTGCAATTGCTGCTGCCCGCGCCGCTCTATCTGCGCGCTTCGCCTGGCGGCGACAGCGCATTCCTCTCGCCGGGCGATCAGGCGGTCATCGCGGCCACGCCGGGCGTTGCGCGCGCCGAGTTTCTGCGCGCGACGCAAATCTCGCTCGACGCGCGGCTGCCGCCCGTCAGCCTGCTCGCGCGGCCCATCGATGCGCGCCATCCCGCCGCGCGCCTGCCGCTGACGACTGCGCCTCTCGTGCCGCAAGCCGGCGACCCGCCGCCGGTGTGGATCAGCGAGGCGGCCGCCGATCTGTACGGGATGCACCCGGGCCAGCGCATCACGCTGCCGCTGGCGGGACAGCGCTTCCCGTTCACAGTGGCCGGCATCTGGCGCGACTATGCGCGCCAGTTCGGCGCGATCGTGATCGACGCGAGCGACTATCGCCGGCTCACTGGCGATACGCGCGTGACCGATGCCGCCTTATGGCTCGCCCCAGGCGTGACACCGGCGCAAGCGATCGCACGCTTGCGTGCGGGCGTGCCCGGCGGGCGGCGTCTGGAGTTCGCGCAACCGGGCGAGATCCGCGCCGCGAGCCTGCGGATCTTCGACCGCAGCTTCGCCGTGACCTATCTGCTGGAAGCGGTGGCGGTGATCATCGGACTATTCGGCGTCGGCGCGAGCTTCGGTGCGCAGGCGCTCGCCCGCACGCGCGAGTTCGGCATGCTGAGGCACATTGGCGTGATGCGTCGCCAGATTGCGCTCATGCTCGCGATGGAAGGCGCGCTCGTGGCGCTGCTCGGCGTGCTCGCCGGCCTGACGCTGGGCTTGAGTCTCGCGATGGTGCTCGTGCACGTCGTCAACCCGCAGTCGTTTCATTGGACGATGAGCGTGCACATGCCGTGGGGGTTGCTGGCGGCGCTGGCATTGGCGGTGGTCGTTGCCGCTGCGCTCACGGCGCTCCTGAGTTCACGCGCGGCCATGTCGGTCGATGCGGTGCGCGCCGTGCGCGACGACTGGTGACGCGATGAGACGGCGTACGTTCCTGCGCAGCTTACTGTTATCGCCGCTCGCCGCCCAGGCGCCGGGCACGGCGTGGGCACGTATGCCTGAGTATCCAGCGGTGGCGAGCGGACGGCCGCTCGCGTTCCCGCGCGACTATGGCGCGCATTCGAGCTATCGCAATGAATGGTGGTACGTGACCGGCTGGCTGCAAACGGATGCCAACGGGGCAGCGGGCGCCTCGCTGGGCGCTGCCTCCGATTCATCACTGGGTTTCGAGGCAACGTTTTTCCGCTCGCGGCCGGCCCTCGACGAAGCGAACCCGAGCCGCTTCGCGCCGAATCAATTGCTGTTCGCCAACGTGGCGCTGAGCGATCCGCACGCGGGCAGCCTGCAGCACGACCAGCGCGTTGCGCGACGCGGCTTCGGCCTCGCCGACGCGAGCGAGACGGATACCGCCGTCCACATCGACGACTGGTCGCTCGAACGCCACGCGGACGGCCGCTACCGCCTGAACGTCGCCACGCCCGGCTTTGCGTTTGCCTTCACTTTGGAGCCGACGCAGCCGGTGCTCGTCAACGGCGCGGGCGGGTATAGCCGCAAAGGTCCGCTCCCGGATGAGGCGAGCTACTACTACAGCGAGCCGTGGCTGCAAGTCGGCGGTGTGCTCAGGCGCGCTGGCCGTTCGCCTGGCAACGGCGGCAATGGCGGCAATGGCGACAATGGCGAGCACGTGCGCGGGCAGGCATGGCTCGATCACGAATGGTCGTCGGCGCCGCTCGCGGACCTGGCTGTCGGCTGGGACTGGATCGGCATCAATCTCGATGACGGCGGCGCGCTGATGGCCTTGCAGATCCGCGACAAGGCAGGACGCAAGTTCTGGGCAGGCGGCACGCTGCGCGCCGCCGATGGCAGCACGCGCGCGCTCTCTCCCGAGAGCGTGAGCTTCACGCCGCTGCGCCGGTGGCGTTCGCCGCACACCGGCGCAAGTTATCCCGTGGCGATGCGCGTCGACGCGCAGGACCTGCATCTGACGCTCGTGCCGCTCATGGACGATCAGGAGTTCGACAGTCGCGCGAGCACCGGCGCGGTGTATTGGGAGGGCGCGGTGACGGCGTTCGAGGCGGGTGCGGCAGCCGGCCAGTCGGTTTCGGCGGGCACTGGCACTAGAGGGCACGCTGCACAACCGATAGGACGCGGCTATCTGGAGCTCACGGGATATGTTCAGCGGCTCGAGCTCTAGAAGCCGACCGGTAACGCTCGGACCCTTCCGTCCCCATCACCCCAGTTCAAACGACGTCACCCCAAACACGCGATCGATCGCAATCGCGGGCGCCTCCTTCGTGTACATCCGCGCGGTTTCGAAGACGCTCGTCATGCCGTGCCGTTGCGCCAGCGCGACGGCCGCAGGATTCGTTTCCGGCACGTCGAGCACGATGACCTCGCCGGGGATGCTCGCCGCCAGCGCGCGAAACAGCCCGGTCGCGACGCCCGCGTCATCGGCGAAGAGCGGGCCGATCTTGCAGCCCGCCTTGCAGCGGCGCACGACGCCGTATCCGGCGACACGGCCCGCGTCGACTGTCGCGAGCGCAACGGCGTCCGGCTGCGCGATCCAGGCGGAGACGAAACGCTCGCGCGGCGCGGGAAAACACTGGCGATCGTATGCAAGCAGCTGCTCGAACGGCACGTTGGCCGCTGCCGTGACATGCGCGCACCCGATGCCGTCCACGTGCCCCTGATAGCGGATATTGCGGTACGCGAGCCGGAACCCCGACTTCCTGTAGTTCGCCTGCTGGGCCACGACGCCATCGAGGCCGATATTGCGCTCTCCCAGGTAACGCATGCCGTGCTGCCAGATTTGCATGCCGAAGCCTTGGCCGCGAAACCCGGATTTCACGATGTAGAGGCCGATGAAGCCGAAATGTTCGTCATAGGCTGCAGCGGCGAGGCACGCGACGGGCTCGCCGCGCCAAACGCCGACGAAGAAGCCGTCCGGGTCGGCTTCCCTGAAACAGTGCGAGTCATGCCAGCCGGGGTTCCACCCCTCTGCCGCCGCCCATTCGAGCGCGATGTCGACCTCGCCGGCCGACATGGCGCGCATGATGAAGTCGTTGCTTTGATCCATGATTCCTCCCAGTCGCGACGCTCAGTGCTGCTCTCAGTGCTTCTGATACGTGCCGACCAGCTCGGCATGCGCGAAGATGTGCCCCTTCATCGACCTTCCGGGCGCGACTGTGTCGGGCAGCCAGAGTCGCTCTAAACGCGTTGTTTAGACTGACTGCATCGACCTCCCGTTTCCGGTCGATGCCGACTGTCGTAATCTGCATGATGGACGCTCGTGTTCGGTTCGAGTGCTGCCGGTGGAGTTGCTGGGGCAGGCGATCGAGCGTTCGTTGTGAGGGCTCTCGCGCGGCTGTGGCACTTGCGCGGCGAATTGGGGGAGGCGGCTAAACCTTGCCGCCCACCCCTGGCGCTTTGGCATGCGGCTTTTCCAGCGCGCGAGCGGCCAGCGGTGTGGACATCACGATCGAGGTGCGCGTTTCGCCGTAGAGGTTGATGCGCTGGATCAGCCGTTCGAGATCGGCCACGCTCGTCGCGACGAGGCGAATTACATAGGAATCCGCACCAGTCACGTGATCGCATTCGAGCACCTCGGCAATGGCGCCGAGCAGCTTGAGAAACTTCGTCTTCGCCGATTGCGGCACCGTAATGCCGATCAGTGCCGAGATCGGATAACCGGCAGCGGCCGGATTGACACGCGCCGCATAGCCCTCGATGACTCCGGCCTCTTCGAGACGCCTCACGCGCTCCGTCACTGCCGGCACGGAAAGCTGCACCTGGCGCGCGAGTTCGGTATAGGTCATGCGGCCGTTTTTCTGCAGAAGCGACAGCACCTTCCAGTCCAGATCGTCCATCATGGCGATATTTTTAAGGTAAAACGCCGATTCTCCCTTAAAAATCCACTTCTGCGGTAGATTCGTGGCGTCTACGATAATCGCCTGTACAACACGAATTGCGGGGAGAGGGCAAATGCTGTTCGTCAAAGCCGCGGCGATGGGGTTCTGCATCGCCGCGCCGGTGGGGGCCATCGGCATGCTGTGCATTCAGCGCAGCCTGAGCCGTGGCTTCTGCTCCGGCTTCGCTACGGGCATCGGCGCGGCCTGTGCCGATGCCGTTTATGGCCTGCTCGGCGCACTGGGCGTCGCCGGCATCGTGACGGCCCTGCCGATGCTGACGGTCGTCTTGAAGGCGGCCGGGGGCGCATTTCTGGTCTGGATGGCGTGGTCGATCGCGCGCGAGGCGCCCACCGCGCCGGCCGCCGCACAGGAGACTTCGCGCGCACCCGTCACGCGCGATTTCCTGACGACGTTTGCGCTCACGCTCTCGAATCCGCTGACCATTCTGTCGTTTATCGCGGCCTTCGCGGCGCTTGGGCCGTTGTCGGCCACGCCGGGCGGACAGGGCGTAACGGGTTGGCGCACCGTGGCGCCCATGGTGATGGGCGTGTTCGCCGGTTCCGCGGTGTGGTGGCTATGCCTGAGCGGCGTGACGGCTGCGCTGCGCACGAAGCTGCCGCTGGCATTCACGCGTGGCATTTCCCTCTTCTCTGCCGTTGCCATCGCCGTGTTTGGCTTCGTGCAGGTTGTCGCGGGCCTCTCGCAACTCGTTTAGCGCCGCTAACACGAGTCATCAACGAATCGACGTCCGATGCTGGCGGCCGCGAACTCGAATTGCGCGAGGCGAATATCGAGTTGCCGCTCAAGTGCCGGCGAGCGTGCGGACCTTGCGAAAGACACGGCGAATCTGCTCTGCCGCGAGCGGCACTTCGGCGAGCCGGCCGCGCAAAGTTAGTATGACGAAATGCGACTCGTACCAGCTCTTATGATTAGACCAGCGCTCCTTGTAGGTGGAAAAGAACGGACGAAAGTCAAAATCCCGGCCGCTCGTGTGCGCCCAGCGCACGATGCTGTCGACGAGCAGATTGCCGACCGACCACGCCGCGTAGGCTTCGTCGTAGGTCGTGATGAAGTACTCGATGCTGCGCGGACCGGCGAGGTTGACCGAAGCGGCAACGGGTGTGCCATTCACTTTCACGAAAAAGACGAGCGGCGTTGCCACGAGATCGATCCGTCCTGCGAGGTCGATGAAGAAGTCGCGCACCCGGTCGTCCATGAGAAACGCCGTGTCGAAACCGCGCGCGAGCGCCCAGCGGCGCTTGTTCGCAAAGAGCCAGGTTAGCACCTCGCGGGCGTCGTCGGCGTCCTGGCACCAGCCATACTGGACTACGCCGTTGTCGGCGAGACGTCTTGCCCTGCGGCGCAGCGACCCACGCAGCGATTCGGGCCGCGTGGCGACAAAGGCGTCGTAGGTGGTGAATGCGGAGAGTGCTATCGAGTAGCTGTCCACGCGACGCCAGCGTTCGGGTATCGCGCGCAGCACCCACGACTGCGGCATACGGGCCAGCGCGGCTGCGAGCGGGCCATTACGTTCGACGAAACGCATTTCCAGCACGTCGGCATCGACGCGGCACAGCGCTTCGAGGGCGGCGATGTAGAGGCGCGCTTCGGCTGGATCCGCGACGAGCGGGCCGCCGTACTCCTGGTCGTTTCCGCAGCCGAGCGCGCGTGCAACACGGTATGCGCCCCGGCGCGCGATGATCACCGGCCAGAGCGCGACGAGCACCGTGCCGTCGGTCACGAGCACGACGCTGACCGTCGCGCCAAGCGCGAAGGCGCGGGCCGCAGCAACTTCGCAGTACGTGAATTCGAGGCTCGGTGGACACGTGGCGGCGAGTGCCTCCCACGCTGGGCGCAGGCATGTGAAGTCCGCCGCCGACCTGCACACGCGAATGATATGGCGAATTGCGCTTCTCGCGAGAGGCGGCGCAGTTTCAGGGATGCAGACGGCTTCGATCGGCGTGTCTCGCATGGCATCCTCCGACAATTCAATGCGGCGTAGCATCAAACTGATGTTTGCGGCGCAGCATCGAACTCTAATAGTTCGTAGTACAAATAAATTGGAATATGTGCACCTGTCGTGTGCATATGGTCTCCAAAACATGATGCGCGCGAAACAACCCCTTCGCGCATTGCTTGATTTTGGCGGGGAACGACTAGTGGTTGGCTTATAGATTGAAAGCTATCGAATCATCTGCAGTAAGCAGTCATTGATCTGCAGTATGCAATCGGGAAAGGCGCAGGCGTCGAGCACCCTGGCAGGCAGCGCGGCGAGCGGGAGACGATCACGATGTTCAGGCAGCGCCAGCGGCTCGTTGTCTTTCGAGTTGCTTATCAACCGGCGCTCACGTGCACCGCAACATCCACCCGATGCGCGCCGCCGCCAAGGATCACGCCGCGCAGCAGCGACACGTCGCTGTAATCGCGCCCGACGGCGAGCGTCACGTGGCCTTGATCGGCGAGCACGTCGTTGGTCGGATCGAGATCGATCCAGACGGCAGGGACCGCGGAAGGAGCCGGTGGCACGGAGGGTACCGAGGGAACGTAGAGCGACACCCACGCATGCGAGGCGTCCGCGCCGATCATGGCAGGCGCGCCGGCGGGCGGATCATTGCGCAGATAACCGCTCACATAGCGTGCCGCAAGCCCTATCGAGCGCAGGCAGCCAATCATCACCTGAGCGAAGTCCTGGCACACGCCGTGGCGTAGCGCGAATGCGCGCGCGGCCGGCGTGTCGAACGCGGTTGCGGTGGTCTCATACGTAAAGTCGGCATGGATGCGGTGCATCAGGTCGATCGCACCGGCCGCCACGGCGACGCCGGGCGCGAAGCTCTGCAGCGCATACGCGCGCAGCTCGGGCAGCAACGCGATATTCGGCGAGGCAAAGCAGAACTCCGACTGCGCGTCGAATGCGCCGCCCGCCGTGTAACGCAGCGCATGCGCAACGTCCTCCCACGCCGGCGTCGCCGCGATGTCGAGCGAAGCGTAGCGCGGCGAGAGCAGCACGCTGGTCTCGCTCGTCATCTGCAGGTAGTCGTGCGGTGCGTCGAACGAAAAGTAGAGCACCTCGTTGCCGAAGGCGTCGTGGCGACTCGTCTGATACGAAGGCGTTGGCTCGATGCACTCGCGGTGGGCGAGCACGCGCTGCCATGGGAGTTCGAGCGGGCGGATCGTCGCGAGATGCTGCGCGGTCTCGACGAGCGTCGAATAGCGATAGGTCGTGCGGTGCATGACGCTCAGGCGCGTGCCGCTCATGACCATACCTGCGCGGCGAGCGGCTGGGCGTGGCTGAACCAGCGCGCGCTGATTTCGTTCGACGTCGCGGCCATGCGTTCGGCGAGGCTGTCGCAAAGCGCGGTGAGCGCGGGATAGCGGCCGTCGTCGCCGGGTTCGCAAAGCGCCTCGAGCGTGGGCAGCATCTCGATGGGCGCGAGTTGCGAGGCGAACGGCTCGCGCCGCGGGCCGCCCGCCGCCTGGGCGATCTCGTCGAGCCGCGTGCGCAGCCGCGCATAGACGCCATAGAGGCCGCGCGGGTTGGTCGGGTCGGTCACGATCAGGTCGAGCAGGGCGGGCACTTCGAGGCGGCCCGGGTACAGCGAGCGATACGTGAGCGTGCTGTCGAAGAGCTGCAGCAGCACGTCGAAGCCCGCGGGCGTGGCGAGCGTGCGCTCGTGCGCGGCGATGCGCAGCATCGTGGCGAGGGCGGCGACGCGTTCGATGTGCCGCCCCGCGAACAACAGCCGCCATGCCTCGTCGCGCGTCATGCGGTCGCCCTGGCAGCCGCTGATGGCGCTCAACTGTGTTGCGAGTGCATCGAGCGCGCCCACCAGCGCCATGCGGTCGTAAGGCGTGGGGCGCCGGAATTCGATGGCCGCCGCGCCGTGGCGCGCGGGCACGGGCGCAAGCGATAGGGCCTGGAGCGCGTCGCGGAAGTCGTTGCGCGCGGCGAGCACGGTGCGCCAATGGTCGCTCGAAAGCCGGCCGCGAATCTCGCCGCAGGCGTACGCCTGGCTCGCGAGTGTCTGGCCGATGCCCATCGCGCCTGCGCGTTCGTGGAGATTGGCCACCAGCACGCGTTCGAAGTCGTTCAGGCCGCGCCGCACTTCGCTGCCCTTGGATGGCACGAGGCCATTCGCGGCGGCGAGTTCGACGAAGGTGCCGAATAGCTCATCGGCGTCGCTGCCTTCGAGCGAACCGAGAATCAGCCGGCACAGCCGCACGCCGTTCTCGGCGCGCTCGCCGTAGCGCCCCGCCCAGAAGAGGTTCTCGGCGGCGCGGCTCGGCACGCGGCGGCGCTCGCGGCGCAGGTCGCCGGGCTTCATTGGGCTGGGCAGGAGCGTGAAGGTCGAGCCGGGCTGGCTCGACAGTACCCAGGTATCCACGCTGCTGCCGCCCACCTGCATCGATACGGATTCCTGATGTTCTGCCGCAAGGCGCGTGAAGCCACCGGGCAGCACGCGCCAGCCGCACTCCTCATCGGCGATCGCATAGACGCGCAGCACGGCGGGCCGCGCATCGAGCATGCCCGCGCCGTTCTCGTAACGCGGCGTATAGCTGTAGCGCAGCGGCTGCTGGATCGTGAAGGCGTCGGGCAACTGCTCGATGCGCTCGCGCCAGTCGGCGAGCGTCTGGAGTCCGGCCGCGAGCCCCGGTGGCGCGCTGGCATTCTCGCGCGCGGCCGACAACGTGGACGATGCATGCACGCCGGCGGGCCAGGTCGGCACCAGCAGCGCCTCGGGTCTCTGCGCGAGCGCGTCGCGCCAGGCGGCCTCCTCGCCGCACCACCAGGTGGCGACGCCCGGCAGCGCGAGCGGCTCGCCGAGCAACGCCTCGGCAATGCCGGGCATGAAGCCGTGCAGCGCGGGCGATTCGACGAATCCCGCGCCGGGCACGTTCGAGACCATCACGTTGCCCGCGCGCATGACCTGCAGCAGGCCCGGCACGCCGATGGTCGAATCGGCGCGCAGCTCGACCGGGTCGCAGAACGTGTCGTCGAGGCGGCGCAGCACCGCGTGCACGCGCTCGAGGCCATCCAGCGTCTTCAGGTACAGCATGTCGTCGCGCACCGTCAGGTCCTTGCCCTCCACCAGCGTGAGGCCGAGGTAGCGCGCGAGGAACACGTGCTCGAAATACGTCTCGCTGTAGGGCCCCGGCGTGAGCAGCACGATATGGGGCGAGGCACCGTTCGCGCGGCGCTCGTCGGCGCTCATGATCGCGCGCGCGGCGGCGGCGAGCGTGGCGATGAGCTCCGAATACCACGGCGCGAGCCGGTGCACACGCATCGTGCGAAACGGCTCGGCGAAGAGGCTCGAGACGATTAGCCGGTTCTCCAGCAGATAGCCGAGCCCCGAGGGCGCTTCCGTGCGATGCGAGACGACGGTCCATTGGCCGTCGGGCGCGCGCGCGAGGTCGAGGGCGACGATCTGCAGGTACTGCCGCCCGGGCGGCACGAAACCCTTCACGGCGCGCAGGTAGCCGGGGTGGCCGAACACCAGCGCGGGCGGCAGCAGGCCGCGCGCGAGCAGCGTCTGCGGCCCGTAGATGTCGGCGACGATCTCGTTGAGCAGCCGCGCGCGCTGCGCCACGCCGCGCTCGATCTGCGCCCATTCGTGTTCGTCGATGATGAGCGGCAGCACGTCCAGCGCCCAGGGGCGGGGCCCGCCGCGGTCCGCATAGACGTTGTAGGTGATGTCGTTCTCTCGCACCTGGCGCGCCACCGAGGCCGCGGCGCTGTCGAATGCCGCCGCGCCGGGCTTGCCGAGCAGTCCGAAGAACTGCCGCCACGGCTCGCGCAAGGTGCCGTCCGGCATGCTCATCTCGTCCCAATGCTCCGCGCGCACCGGCAGCGTGGGTAGCGGCGCGCTCGCCTGGGCGTCGCTGGCGGCGGATTCGAACGGCAGGGAGGATTGAGTCGGCAAGATCGTGGGTCGTGGCGGCGCGCCGTGGCCTCGCGGCGCGCCTTTGGTTGGGGCTCTTCTCGTGTTATCGGCCGGATTCAGCCGCGCCGCAGATCGAGTGTGAACGGAAATTCGAGGCTGCGTTCGGCAGGTGGCACCTCCACGGGCCCCGGCGTATGCCCGGTCGTGAAGAAGCGCGCGCGCCGCCGGCTTTCGGCCTCGTAGGCGTTGACCGGAAACGTCTGATAATTGCGGCCGCCCGGATGGGCGACATGATACTGGCATCCGCCGATGGCGCGTGCACTCCAGCTATCGACGATATCGAACGTGAGCGGCGCATGCATGCCGATGGTGGGGTGCAGCGCGGACGGTTGCTGCCATGCGCGAAAGCGCACGCCCGCCACGCTCTCGCCCACGCGCCCGGTGGGCTGCAGCGGCAGCGCGCGGCCGTTCACGCTGATCAGATGACGGCTCTCGTTGATGCCGAGCAGGCGCACTTCGAGCCGCTCCACCGAAGAATCGACATACCGCACCGTGGCGCCGCTCGCGCCTTCCTCGCCCATCACGTGCCATGGTTCGAGCGCGTGGCGCACGGTGAGGGAGATGCCGCTCGTGTGCAGCTCGCCGACCAGCGGGAAGCGGAACTCGAAGTGCGGCGCGAACCATGCGGGATCGAGCGCGAAGCCTGCCGCGGTCGTTTCGGCGAGCACGTCGTCGAAGTCCATCTGCACGAAAGTGGACAGCATGAAGCGGTCGTGCAGCGCGGTGCCCCAGCGCGCGAGGCGCTCCGTGTACGGCGTTTTCCAGAAGCGCGCGACGAGCGCGCGCAGCAGCAGTTGCTGCGCGAGGCTCATGCGCGCGTGCGGCGGCATTTCGAAGCCGCGCAGTTCGAGCAGGCCGAGCCGGCCGGTCGGCCCGTCGGGCGAGTAGAGCTTGTCGATGCAGAACTCGGCGCGGTGCGTGTTGCCGGTCACGTCGATGAGGATGTTGCGCAGCGCGCGGTCGATGAGCCAGGGCGGCACACGCTCGCCGCTCCTCGCATCTACGCCCAGGTCCTGCAGCAGGTCGACCTGACGCTGGATTTCCTTGAGCGCGATTTCCAGTTCGTAGACCTGATCGTTGCGGGCCTCGTCCACGCGTGGCGCCTGGCTCGTCGGCCCGATGAAGAGGCCCGAAAACAGGTAGGAGAGCGACGGATGGTTGTGCCAGTAGGCCACGAGGCTCGCGAGCAGGTCGGGGCGGCGCAGGAACGGGCTGTCGGCGGGCGTGGCGCCGCCCAGCACGAAGTGATTGCCGCCGCCGGTGCCGGTGTGGCGGCCGTCGAGCATGAACTTTTCGGTGGAGAGCGCGGTTTCGTGCGCGGCCTGATAGAGGAATTCGGTGCGCTCGACCAGTTCTTCCCAGTGCGACGACGGGTGGATGTTCACCTCGATCACGCCTGGGTCGGGTGTGACCTGGAGCAGCTTGAGGCGCGGGTCGCGCGGCGGCGGATAGCCCTCGATCACCACAGGCAGCGCGAGGTCGGCGGCGGTGGCTTCGACGGCGGCGAGCAGGTCGAGGTAATCGTCGAGTTCGGCGAGCGGCGGCATGAAAACGTGCAACTGGCCCTGCGCGCTGCCGAACGAGGCGGCTTCGGCATTCGGGCCCGCGGCGCGCGATGGGTCGCGCACTTCGACGCACAGCGCGGTGCGGTGCAGCCATGCGGCGGATTCGCCTCGCTCGGGGTAGCGATCATGGCGACTCGTGCCGGCTTCGCTGCCGTGCCCCGCAGCGTGGCCTGCGCCGTGCCCTACGCCTTCGGCCCAGGCAGCCACGGGGGCCCCGGTGGCGCTTTCGTCGTACGGCGGCTGCGCGGCGGCGAACCCGCTCTCATATTGCATGCGCAACTCGGCCGCGCTGCGCAGCGGCGCCGGCGCGGCGAAAGGATCGCGCGCGTGCAGCCACGGGTAGTCGCCCGCCGCGACCCACGGCAGCGAGTCGAGCGGCAGCCGGTAGCCCATCGGCGAATCGCCGGGAATGAGGTACATGCGTTCGTCGCGGAAGAACCACGGGCCGCTCACCCAGCGCGGCCCCTGCAAGGCAGGTTCGGCCGCTGGGGTCTCCGCGCGCTCGCACGCGAGCGGCAGCACGTAGCCGGTCACGGTGTCGAGCCCCGCGTCGAACACGCGGCGCAGCCTCATGCGCTCGAGTTCGTCGTCGAGGCGCGAGTCGAACGGGTCCACGTTCACGGGCAGGCGGCGTTCGCGCCACAGGTAGTACCAGGTGTCCTCGTAGCCGGCGTGCACATGCTGCGGATCGACCGCGAGCTTCGCGGCGAGGTGTGCGATGAAGCGCTGCGCGTCGGCGGCTGTGTGATGAGCGGGCGAGCGCTCGTCGGCGAAGAGACGGGGGTCGCGCCAGCAGGGCTCGCCGTCGGTGCGCCAGTAGAGCGAGAGCGCCCAGCGCGGCAGCTGCTCGCCCGGATACCACTTGCCCTGGCCGATATGCAGGAAGCCCTGCGCGCCGTAGCGCACGCGCAGCTTGTCCATGAGCGCGATGGCGTAGCGGCGCTTGGTCGGGCCGAGCGCATCGGTGTTCCATTCGGGCGCGTCGCGGTCGGCCGCCGCCACGAAGGTCGGCTCGCCCCCCATCGTCAGGCGCACGTCCTGTTCGGCCAGCGCGGCGTCCACCTGGGCGCCCGCCGCATGCAGGCCGGCCCATTGCGCTTCGGTGTACGGCTTCGTCACGCGCGGCGTCTCCTGCGCGCGCTCGATCGTCATCGAATGCGAGAACTCGACTTCGCATTCGTCCAGCGCGCCCGAGATCGGCGCGGCGCTGCCGGGCTCCGGTGTGCAGGCGACAGGAATATGGCCTTCACCCGCAAGCAGCCCCGAGGTCGGGTCGAAGCCGATCCAGCCCGCGCCCGGCAGGTAGACCTCGCACCATGCGTGCAGGTCCGTGAAATCGGACTCGGCGCCGCGCGGGCCGTCGATCGCCTTGACGTCGGGCGTGAGCTGCAGCAGGTAGCCCGAAACGAAGCGCGCCGCGAGCCCGAGGTGGCGCAGCGTCTGCACGAGCAGCCAGCCCGTGTCGCGGCACGAGCCCGAGCCCTTTTCCAGCGTTTGCTCGGGCGTCTGCACGCCCGCCTCCATGCGGATGAGGTAGCCAATCTCGCGTTGCAGGCGCTGGTTCAGTTCGACGAGAAAATCGATGGTGCGGGGCGCGGGCGAAGGCGAGCGGTCGATCGTCTCCATGAAGGCGGCGAAGCGCGGCGTCAGCGCGCTGCGCGCGAGGTACGGCGCCAGTTCGGCCGCGAGTTCGGGCGCGTAGGTGAACGGAAAGTGCTCGGCGCCCGGTTCGAGGAAGAAGTCGAACGGGTTGTAGACCGCCATCTCCGCGATCAGGTCGATCGTGACGCGGAACTCGCGCATCGGCTCGGGAAACGCGAGCCGCGCCTGGTAGTTGGCGAACGGGTCCTGCTGCCAGTTGACGAAATGAACGGCGGGCTCCACGCGCATCGAGTACGAGAGGATGGGCGTGCGGCAGTGCGGCGCGGGGCGCAGGCGCACCACGTGCGGCGCGAGGCGCACGAGCCGGTCATAGCGATACTGCGTGACATGGTTTAACGCGACACGGATGGACACACCCAACTCCTCGATCGACGTGAACGGCAGGGAAGAAAAGGCGCGCACCGCGCCATGCTTTGCAAAGGCCGCGGGCGAGGGGCTGATGGCCTCGCGCGCGCAACACGCCCGCGTGCGTATGATGCAGACGGCGTGGGTGCCGGATGTGACAGCGGCGGCCATGCGGGCGCGGCGAGGAAGCGAAAGGCGGCGAAGTCGGGAAAAGCGGGAAAAGCGGGAAAAGCGGGGAAAGCGGGGAAAGCGGGGAAAGCGGGGAAAGCGGGGAAAGCGGGGAAAGCGGGGAAAGCGGGCGCCGCTGGTTGCGGCACGCGGCGTGCTGCACGAGGCACCGCGGGCACTGCGGCCCGCGCAACAACCACAGGAAAGCAGCAATGAAGACGTTTCACTGCGACCACTGCAATCAACTGGTGTTCTTCGAGAACGACCGCTGCGAGCGCTGCCAGGCGCGCCTCGGCTATGTGCCGCAGATGGGCGAGATGCATGCGTTCGAGGAAGCGGGTGAAGGCCGCTGGCGCATCCTGAACGAGCAGGGCGAGGGCGCCCTCTTTCGCCAGTGCCACAACTACATGGTCGAAAACGTCTGCAACGGCATGATCCCGGACGATTGCGCGGACACGCTGTGCCGGGCCTGCCAGTTCACGCGCACGATTCCGGATCTCACGCGGCCCGAGAACCGTCTTTACTGGTATCGCATGGAAACGGCCAAGCGGCGCCTGCTCTACACGCTGGGCGCGCTCGGCCTGCCGCTCGCGACGCGAGCCGAAGACCCCGAGCACGGCCTGCAATTCGAATTCCTCGAAGATGCGCCCGACGGCCAGAGCGTCATGACGGGCCACGATCATGGCCTCATCACGATGAACATCGCCGAGGCCGACGACGCGCATCGCGAGCGCACGCGCGTCTCGCTGCACGAGCCATATCGCACCTTGCTGGGGCATTTCCGCCACGAGGCCGGCCACTACTACTTCGACCGCCTTATTGCGGGCACGCGTTGGCTCGAACCCTTTCGCCGCTGCTTCGGCGACGAGCGGGCCGACTATGCCGCAGCGCTTGCCTCGCATTACGCCGAAGGCCCCGCGCCCGCCTGGGCCGAGCGCTATGTGAGCGCGTATGCGTCGGTGCACCCGTGGGAGGACTGGGCCGAGACGTGGGCGCACTACCTGCATATCGTCGACACGCTCGACACGGCAACCGCCAGCGGCCTCGCACTGCTGCCCGAGCACGCGGACGAGCCCGTGCTGGTCGACCAGACGCCGGTCGACGAGGCGAGCTTCGACGGCCTGATGGCGCGCTGGTTTCCGCTCACCTACGTGCTCAACAGCCTGAACCGCAGCCTCGGTATGCCGGATGGCTACCCGTTCGCGCCGGCCCCGCCCGTCATCGACAAGTTGCGGTTCGTTCATCGCGTGATCTCGGCCTCCGCTATTCGTTCGCTATCCTGATCGATGGGCTAGCGTTCCAGAACCCAGGTGTCCTTGGTGCCGCCGCCTTGCGAGGAATTGACGACGAGCGAGCCTTCGCGCAGCGCGACGCGCGTGAGCCCGCCCGGCACCATGACAACTTCCTTGCCCGAGAGCACGAACGGACGCAGATCGATATGGCGCGGCGCGATGCCCGTTTCGACCCAGGTCGGGCAGGTGGAGAGCGAGAGCGTGGGTTGCGCAATGTACTTGTCCGGGTTCGCGACGAGCGCCGCGCGGAACGCCTCGATCTCGGCCTTTGTGGAGGCCGGACCCACCAGCATGCCGTAACCGCCCGCGCCGTGCGTTTCCTTCACGACCAGTTCCGGCAGATGGTCGAGCACGTAGCGCAGATCGTCGGGCTTGCGGCACATCCACGTGGGCACGTTGTTCAGTAGCGGCTCTTCGCCCAGATAGAAACGCACCATGTCGGGCACATACGGGTAGATCGACTTGTCGTCGGCGAGGCCTGTGCCCACCGCGTTGCACAGCGTGACGTTGCCCTTGCGGTAGACGTTCATGAGGCCCGCCGCGCCGAGCGCGGAGTCGGGGCGGAACGTGAGCGGGTCGAGGAAGTCGTCGTCCACGCGGCGGTAGATCACGTCCACGCGTTGCCGTCCCTGCGTCGTGCGCATGTAGAGATAGTCGTTGTCGACGAACAGATCCTGGCCCTCGACCAGCTCGATGCCCATTTGCTGCGCGAGGAACGCATGCTCGAAGTAGGCCGAGTTGTACATGCCCGGCGTGAGCAGCACGACGGTGGGGTTGTCGGCGCCGGCTGGAGCCGCGGCGCGCAGCGTGTCGAGCAGCAGGTCGGGGTAGTGCGCGACCGGCGCAATGCGGTTGCGCACGAACAGGTCGGGAAAGAGCCGCATCATCATCTTGCGGTTTTCCAGCATGTAGGAGACGCCGGAAGGCACGCGCAGATTGTCTTCGAGCACGTAGAATTCGCCCTCGCCGGCGCGCACGATGTCGATGCCGGCGATATGCGCGTAGATGTCGCGCGCCACGGTTACGCCCTGCATCTCGGGGCGGTACTGCGCGTTGCGCAGGATCTGATCGGCGGGCACGATGCCGCGCTTGATGATTTCCTGCCCGTGATAGATGTCGTGGATGAAGCAGTTGAGCGCGTTCACGCGCTGGCGCAAGCCGCGTTCGAGCTGGTTCCACTCCTGGCGCGGGAAGATGCGCGGAATCACATCGAAGGGAATCGTGCGCTCGGTGCCCGCGCCCGTCACGTCCTTCTCGCCGTAGACCGCGAACGTGATGCCCACGCGCCTGAAGATGGCATCGGCTTCCGCGCGCTTCTTGTGCATCTGCTGCTCGCTCTGGCTGCACATCCACGCGAAGAATTCGCGGTAGTGCGCGCGAGGCTCGCCTGCCTGCGCGAACGCCGTGGCAGCCATGCCCCGAACGTCGAATTCCCCGTGCTCGAACATCTCGTTGAAGAATATTTGCGTCATATCCGTTCTTCCGTCCGCTGTGCCTGGCAGAACCTGCCCCGACTGCCCTGACCGGCGGTCGCTTCACGCGCCGCGGTGCGCTGCTTTCGATCGGTGACGCCTGATTATCGCCGGTGCACGCTCGCACTGGGTTTCGCGTGGCGCCGGCGGATCGCCTGATCGAAAAATCGATGCCAGTGCGCGCGTCGCGAGGACGCGGCCGGCACGCACGCCGTGCGGCGACTACCGCAACGCCGGGTGATCGGGCTGATGGGGTCGATGCAACTTCCATGCCGATGCGGTGAAACAGCGAGGCGCGCGAGGCGAGACGCGGGGACAGGCCGAAGCGCAGCGGCTTTGTGCGCCCACCAGGCGCTAACCAGGCACCAACCAGGCACTAAATAGAGGCGTAACGCAGCGGCGCGGCGGCTAGCGAGCGGCATGCCGTGCCCGATGTTGGTGCGCGCGCCGGAGTCGGCGCGCACGGCGGTTCGGGCGCTTTAGGGGTTTAGCGTTTCGAGCGGACGCCGGCGCGCTGGTTTCACGTCGGGGCGGTGCTCGTCCACGGCGTGGGCGCGGGAACGGCGCAGGCCGCTTCGACGTCGATCGACTTGAAGTTCGCCGGGCTCACGATTTCCAGGTACTCCATGTCGGGCGAATAGTCGAACAAATAATGGGCGATGCCGGGCGCCTGATGTACGCAGTCGCCCGCTTCGACGAGCGTCTCCTTGTCGCCGTACATGAAGCGCGCCCAGCCCTTCAACATGATGACGATGTGAAAGTCCGCCTCATGCCGGTGCCAGCCGGTGCCCAGTTCCGGAGCAAGATTTGCCCTGACAAGTTGCGCGACCACTTTGCCGTGCGTCGCATCGGCAATGCCGAGGTCGCGATAGAGGAAGAAGTCGCGCAGGCCGCCGCCCTCGAACGACGTGTCCTGCGGTTTGACGTGGGAAAACTCCGTAGCGAATCCGGTTTGCATGGCAGCGCTCCCAGGTGAGGTGAAGGCCCGATTCGCAAGCACGTCCTGTACCAACGCGGTGTGCGAAGTCGGAACGGGTTTCGTTGCGCAACGCCCGGATCGCCTGCAGCCTTCAGGCGGCGAGAAGCGCCTTGTGCCGGGCCGCCACCGCCGCTTCGTCGCGCAGCGCCTTTTGCGCCGAAGGCCGTGCATCGATGCGTGCGATCCCGGCCATCAGATGCTTCGGATGGCTGAGATCCATGCCCGAGCGTTCATGCCACATCGTAGCCCAGACGTACGCGTTCGCCACGGTGAAATCTGCTGGCCGCTCAACGTGGTGCGGCCATCGGCGAGCCGGTTGTCGATGTCGGGGCTTGCGCCGTTGCAAGCAGTATCCCGGCATCCGAACCGGCGATAGACAACGCGCGGGACACGGCTCTCTTGCCTCGCGGGAGACAATCTCAGGCTTGATTCGTTTGCAGACGTGCAATGGCTCGCGCGACTTCTTCGACGTACGCATCGGCCAGCGCGCAATCGGCCAGTGCCTGCTTGAGCCGGAACACGTATTCGGCATTGCTGCCGAGCGCGCCTTGCGCCGCCGCGATCACATGGGCGATTGCCGAAGGGCTCGAATCGCTCTCGTATTGCCGGCAGCCGTTCGCCACGAAGGCGAGGGCGGGCTTCGTCTCGCCCGTTGCGAGCGTCACGGTGGTCCAAGTGGGCGTGTAGGCGCCGGTGACCATCTCGCGTATCCAGAGGATGCGAAGCTCGTCTTCGAGCGAGGCGGCGGCGAGCCGCAGCGCCACGCCCTGCGCGCTGCCGCCCGGTTCGAGCGCGAGCATGCGGCCCGGGCGTTGCGGCGTGCCGCGCCCCGCGACGAGCCGGATGCAAAAGCTGCGGTGCCAGCCGTGCAGCGTGGCGGCCACGCGCTCGTCGTAGCTGGAGAGCGGATTCCAGATGAGCGAACCGTACGCGAACACCCAGACATCCTCGCCGGCGGGGCGCTTTGCCATCGTCTCGGCGAGCGACTGGTCGATCTGGGCCTGGGTCCAGAGAATATCGGGCGGGAGGAAATTAAAACTCTCCAGATACGCACCGGAGCAAATCGCGTCTCTGTTTAACATGGGGTGGGCGTGGTCGTCGAATCTTCGGTAGCCAGTATGGAGCCGCGGCCGGCCTGGATAAAGCGCCTCAGGCGGGATTCTGAGTTCACCTCAGGGCGACAATCCGTGGCGATCGGCGCCAATCGCTGCGGCAATGCGCCTCAGGCATCGCGCGACTGTCTGCCCGCAAGCGACGCTTTGCACACCGCCGCCTGCATGGCTTGAAGTTTGTCCATGATTCTTGCCTGGGCAACCGGGGCGCTGTGTCGCCGGGTTGGGTGCGAGTATGGACGTGCTGCGTGCGCGGATAAACGGCGCGGTGGGAGACGCTTTGGCCACGCGAGGGAGACAATCGGAGTCGGGGCCGATAGCGGCCCTCCACCCAAAGCCGCTATCAAGCCGAAACGCTTTCGCGGATGTCGGCTGCGAGCAATGCACAGGTCTCGTCAGGTTCCATCTCCAGACGATGAAGCACGAGGCCGACTCGCGGCAACGCCGGCAAACCGTACTCCGCAGCCGGCAGCGCGCGCAAATTGTTCCTCAGCCCGAACTTCGTGCGCACCGTCACACCGAGCCCGGCGGCCACTGCCGCCCAGACGGCTCCGAGGCTGTGGCTCGTGAACGCGAGCCGCCACGCAATGCCAGCGCGATCCAGCGCGTCCGTCGCGATCGTGCGCATGAGGCAGGGCGCATCGAATGCCACGAGGGGCAGCGGCGTACTCTGGTTTCTCCACGATTCGGGGCGTGCGTCCGCAGGCCCGATCCACTGCAGCTGGTAGCTCCCCACGTCTTCCATATACGGCGTGTCCTGCGTTCCTTGCCATGTCAGCGCGAGGTCGAGCCGGCCGCCGATCATGTCGGACACCAGTTCGACATTGCGTGCCACTTTCGCCTCGATGTGCACACCCGGGTGGCTGCGCGCGAAACGGCCCAGCACATCGGGCAGCAAATGCTCGCCGAAGTCTTCCTGCAACCCGAGGCGCACCGATCCTTCGAGTCCGGCAACGCCAACGGCCATTGCCGCTTCATCGTTCAGTTCGAGCATCCTCCGCGCATAGCCGAGCATGACTTCGCCGGCATCCGTCAATGCCATGCCGCGGCCAGACCTGCGCAGCAGCGCGACGCCGGCCTGGTCTTCGAGCTTCTTCAATTGCGCACTGACCGCAGAAGTCGATCGCCCAAGCCGGTCCGCCGCTTTGGCGAAGCTGCCAAGCTCCATCCCGGCCGCGAAGCTCCTCAAGGCATCTAGATCGAAGTTGACCCGCCGCATTGAATCGTCCTGAAAAACTGAATGGTGTGTTTTGAAAATCCCGATTTTCGGAATCATCATAGCGCCATACACTGCCCTTGCCAATCAATTCAATTCACACGAGGAGAATGCGCCATGACTTCAATGGTGGGGTTCGGGCAGAAGGCATTCGGGCGCGTTGCGCCGAAGCTGGCCGAAGTGACCGACAACGTGCTGTTCGGCGATATCTGGGAGCGGACCGGTTTATCGAAGCGCGACCGCAGCCTGATCACGGTGGCCGCGCTTGTCTCGCTGTACCGGATCGAACAGTTGCCCTTCCACCTTGCCAAGGCGCTCGAGAACGGGTTGACGCGCGAGGAACTGGCCGAGGCTTTCACACATCTCGCGTTCTATGCAGGATGGCCCGCGGCGGCCAGCGCCATGAGTCTGCTCGACAAGGCGTGAACTTTACTAAGGAGATCTACATGCCAATGGCTCGTATTTCGCTGCTCAAGGGGAAGCCCCGGTCATACTTGGAGGTCTTGTCGGACGGTGTGCATCGCGCGATGGTCGAGACGTTCGACGTGCCGCTCGACGACCGCTTCCAGGTCATACATCAGCATGAACCGGAAGAACTGGTGTTCGACAGGCACTACATGGGCGGCCCGCGCTCGGACAACTATGTGCTGATCTGCATTACGGCCGGCAAGCCGCGCAGCACATTGATGAAGGAGGCCTTCTATCGCCGCCTGACCGAAGTGCTCGCCGAATCGCCAGGCATCCGTCCCGAAGATGTCATGGTCGTCGTCAGCATGACGAGCTTCGACGGCTGGTCATTTAGCGGTGGCGTCGCGGCGCTGTTCCCGCAGCAGGAGGTTGCGCAATGATCGCGATGCAATACAGTATCCTGCTGCCGGCCGACTACGACATGGGCATCATCGACCGGCGTATCGCCGAGCGCGGTCATTCGACGGATGGCTTTGCGGGCCTCGCGTTCAAGGCCTATCTCCATGCGAGAAAAGAAGGCGTGCCTTCGTCCCCGGACAACCTGTATGCGCCTTTCTATCTCTGGCATACGACTGAAGGCTTGAACGAATTCCTGTGTGGGCCCGGCTTCGTGGGCCTCACGCAATCGTTCGGCTGGCCATCGGTGCACACCTGGTCGGTGTGGCATGCGCAGATGTCGAAAGAGATGACGCGGGCGAAGTATGCGACGCGCGAAACGGTGCCGATCATGCCGCATGCGGATCTTGCGTCGTTGCGCCGTGCGGAAATCGAACGTTCGAGAGAACTGCTGTCGAGCCCCGACGTTCTGGCGACTGTCGCCGGCTTCGAGTCGACGAACTGGAGCCTGGTTCGCTTCCGGCTCTGGAGCAAAATGCCAGAGCGTCCATTGGACGGACAGGTGCACATCTATGGTGTTGGCCACGTGTCGACAGGTTGAGCGAAAAGCTCGGGACGAAGTCGTCATGGACACATTCGAGGCGGCCTGCTGAGCACGCGATCATGTTCAGCGGGGGCCTTCGGCACGACGTACACAGCACCGGCGCGCAATGAGCGTGCCGCCATCCGCTCAAACGAGGTCGAGCCTCGCGCCCATCTCCACTACGCGGTTAGGCGGCACCTTCAGGTGCGCAGTCGCATCCAGTTCGTTCTTGCGCAGCAAAATAAACAGACTCAACAGCAAACGTCGCCCGATATTCAGATCCGGACGGACAGTGAGCGACTCGCGCCCGAGGTAGAACGAGGTGGTCATGGCGTCATACGTTTCTCGTCCGGCTTTTTGCAGGGCTTGCTCGAGCAGGTCCGGCACGTTGAGCGACTCCAGGTAGCCATAGCGACCCACGACGCGAATGAAGCCCTGATCGAAGCATTCCACATCGAACCGTGCTTGCTGCGGTACGCGCGGGATTTCCTCGGTGAGCAAGGTCAGCAGCACCACCCGCTGGTGGAGGACCTGATTGTGCTTCAGATGATGAAGCAGGGTGGTAGGCACTGAGTCCCCGGCTGCCATCAGAAACACGGCGGTGCCCGTAACCCGGTATGGCGCGTCTTTCGCGAGACTCGAAATAAAGGTTTTGAGCGGCAAGCCCGAATCGCCCCGTGAGCGGCGCATTGCGCGCAGCCCGATCAGCCAGGATGTCGATACCAGGAACGTGAGGCTGCCGACAGCCAGTGGCAGCCAACCACCATCGGCAAACTTCAACGCGTTGGCCGCGACAAAAGATGCATCCACAATCATGAAAATCCCGGCGACAAGTGCGATGCGCCACATGGGCCACTTCAATCGCACGTGTGCGAACGCGGCAAACAGCATGGTGGTGATCGCCATGGTCGTCGAAACTGCAATGCCAAAGGCGGCCGCGAGACGGTCGGACGAGCGAAAGAGCAGCACCACGCCAATGGTGCCGACCATGAGAAGCCAGTTCAAGCCTGGCAGGTAGATCTGCCCGGCCGTGCTTGACGAGGTATGCCGGACTGTCACACGCGGTGATAGTCCGAGTTGCGCCGCCTGTCGCGTGAGTGAGAAGACGGCGGAGATCAGGGCCTGCGACGCGACGATGGTGGCGAGCGTTGCCAGCACCACCATGGGATACAAGCCCCACGCGGGTACGGTCGTATAGAACGGCCGCGATGCCGCACCAGGATCGCGCAGCAGGAGTGCGCCCTGTCCAAGATAGCTGGCGGTCAGCGCAGGCAGCGCCAGCCCGTACCAGGCCAGACGAATGGGGCGCGCGCCGAAGTGCCCCATGTCGGCATACAACGCCTCGCCGCCGGTAAGGCACAGCACCACCGCGCCCAGCGCGAGAAAGCCTCTGAAGCCGTTGTGCAGGAAGAAGGTGAAGCCGTTGGCCGGATTGAACGCCGCAAGAATGGTGGGTGTTGTGGCAACGGACGCGACGCCAAGGACGAAGATCACGACGAACCAGATCGCCAGAATCGGGCCGAACGCCACGCCGACCCGGCCGGATCCCAGGGGCTGGACAGCGAACAGCGCCACGAGGATCACCACCGTGATCGGCACGACGTAATGCGAGAACGCGGGTGTGGCGACCTCGATGCCCTCGACCGCGCTCAGCACGGATATCGCGGGTGTGATGACGCCGTCGCCGTACAGCATGGCCGTGCCGAACATCGCGAGGAACACCCACCGTAGTGCGCCCCGCCGCATCTCGCGCCCGGTACGCTCGCCCACCAGCAGTGCGAGAAGCGCCAGCAATCCGCCTTCGCCGTGATTGTCGGCCTGCATCAGCACAAGAACATACTTGATGCTCACCATCAGGATGAGGGACCACAGGAAAAGCGAGACGATTCCCACCACGTTTTCCGGCGTCGCGGCTACGCCACGCGCGCCATTGAAAGCCTCCTGCAGTGCGTATAGAGGACTGGTGCCCAGGTCGCCGAACACGATGCCGAGCGCGGCGAGCGCGAGCGATCCCATTGCGGTGGCACCGTGCGTGGAGGGTGGCGCATGCGGGGGACCTGCGTTGTTCGCGCGCTGGTTAGCCGGATCGACGCCGGCGTTGGTCTGATTCGACATGTTGTCTACGCTCGTGTGGTTTGAACGCAAGAAGCATCGGACGACGTCGGTGCATGCCCGCTTTGAACGCCACTCGCGAAAGGCAGGCAACGGTCCGCCGATTGTGCATCAGTTCCGTGACGATGTCGCGTGTGTCATAGCGTGCGCGTGGGTTTATCGCGGCACACCACGGCCCCGCAGTTCATATACGGTCTTTCGTCACCGGCGGCCGCGCGGCAACGGCGCTCGGAGGTCAGCGAGCGTAAAGCGCCTGAAAAGAGGCTATGCAGGTCATTGGATGGCATCAAGGTCGCCGTGATCGTTAATTAAGCAAATTGCGCAATCACGCTGATCGATGCATGGACACAGGGAAGCGTCACCGCCAGGCACTTTCCGTTCTTTCGATATTTACACCTTTTTTATTTGCCCTTGCATAGGCTTGTCATGTCTTCGACCAGAGACGGCATTACTTTGTCGTTGTGCGATTCGTCACAGGGAGCGGAAATGGACCTGATCTACGTAATCGGCGTCGTCGCCTTTTTGGGGCTTTCTCTCGCGCTCGTGATCGGCTGCGAGAACCTGCACAGGAACGCACCGGGAGGCCGGCCATGACCTCATGGATGATCTGGCTCGCGGCCGCATCGACACTACTCCTGCTCGTGTACCTCGTATACGCGCTGCTGCGCGCGGAGGAACTCGAATGAACGCCTACAACCTTCTCCATGTCGTACTTTTCATCGTAGTCCTGATTGCCGTCGCGATCCCGCTCGGTTACTACATGACCTCCGTGCTCGACGGTTCGTCTATCGTCGTGAGCAGGATCGGGCGGCCGGTCGAGCGTCTGCTCTATCGGCTCGCGGGAGTCGATCCCGAGGCCGAAATGTCGTGGAAGCAGTACGCGTTCGCGGTGCTGCTTTTCAACGCGCTGGGCGCGTTGGTGGTGTATGGCTTCTTGCGTCTGCAGCAATGGCTGCCAGCCA
>Ga0335083_10001381_pt1 | contig 33593 bp, 32 predicted proteins | sample Lox_Sample_42_FD_206716 | JGI IMG/M metagenome (GOLD analysis project Ga0335083, IMG submission 206716) | Soil microbial communities from Loxahatchee National Wildlife Refuge, Florida, United States - Lox_Sample_4.2 | ecosystem: Environmental > Terrestrial > Soil > Wetlands | place: USA...
ATGCGGCGCAACGTAACGACCTTGCGTGCTCTCGCCCTCGGTCAGCCCGACATAGACGAAGCTCGCCACCACCAGCGACAAGCCAGCGACGAACAGCCAGGTCCACGGCGTGTCCGGTGGCGGCACGATCGAGCGGGCGCGGGCAAGCAGGAGATAGGCGCCGTAGATCGCAAACGGCACCGCAAAGAGAAGCGCGCGGATGAGCAGAACGCGAATCATCTGCCGGTCAGTCTATCGGCAAAATTCGACAGAATCCCGGCGGTCGCGCCCCAGATGGTGTGATCGCCGTAGGTATAGGCGTAGAACTCGCGCATCCGGCCTTTCCATTCCATGCGCTCGCGGCGGCGGTTTTGCGGATCGAGCAGGAAGGCAAGTGGCACTTCGAAGATGTCCGACACTTCGTTGGGGTCCGGCATCAACGCGAAGCCTTGGGTCAGCAGGCCCACGACCGGCAAGATGGCAAACCCCGTGCCGGTCGCGTAGGGATCGAGAAACCCGGCGACGGTCACGAAGCCGGCGGCGATTCCCGTTTCTTCATGCGTCTCGCGCAATGCCGTCTCAACGGGCGACAGATCGTCCGGATCCACGCGGCCTCCGGGGAAGCTCACCTGTCCGGCATGCCGCGCGAGATGTTCGGTGCGGCGGGTGAACAGCACCGTCGGCTCGTCGCGCGCCACAATGGGAAGCAGCACCGCAGCGGGCGTCAGCTTCGGTGGCTTCTCCATCGACGGATTGAGATCGCGATCACCGCGCGGGGCCAATTGCGACAATTCCGGCGGATCAGACAACAAATGCCGGCGCAGCGAGCTTGGATCGCCGCGCGCTAGTGCACGTGCCAAATCCTGCGGAAGGGTCACGCCGCCGGCCCCAGCGCGAAGAACATGCCGCTACTCCAGACACCGAGCACCTGTGATGCATCGTCGCTCGGCACCGCGAGGTCCGCCAGCTGATAGTAGACATTGCGGCTGACGCGCGCCTCCAACCTGGCGCGAACGTGAAGATAAGGTGCGGGCTCATTGGTCGCGTTGTCGAGCTCCACACGCAATTCGTTGTGTAGACCCGCAATCACTTCATCTCCGACATTGGTCGTAAAGGTGAGGCACTGATCCCGCCCACGGCCTTCCACGTCGAGCAGCACCGCGAGGAACGGCACATCGTCCACCCGGATGCGCATCTTCTCGCCCGGCGTGACGAGGAAGTAATCCGCTCCCTCTTTTCGCAGGATCGTGGAGAAGAGCCGTACCAGTTCGCGCCGCGTCATCGGCGTGTCCTGATGAAACCAGGTGCCGTCGCGGGCAATGCGGATGTCGATGTCGCCGCAATACGAGGGTTGCCAACGCTCCACGGGCGGTAGGCGGCGGCCCGCCGCCAGTTCCCGTTGAAGGCTTGCCAGTCCGACAGGAATGTCCGGCATGTTAACCAGCCCTCACGGCATTTTGCGACCGACCGGCAACCCTTCTGCCATGCTGCGGTTGCGCGGAACGGCCCCAGGGTGCATCTAGCTGCTTAGCCCCAGCCTTGGCAGATACCAAGGCCGATCAAGACTTACTGGACCTCTTCATGAGCGAAGCCGAAACCGTCGCCAGCCCCGCCGAAAGCGAAGCCGTCGCCCATGCGCGAAAGATCGTGGAGACGTTCCGGCAGGTCCGCGAGGCCATCGGCCATGTCATCCTCGGCCAGAACGATGTCATCGATCAGGCGCTCATCACCATTCTGGCCGGTGGCCATGGCCTGCTGATCGGCGTTCCCGGCCTGGCGAAGACGCGGCTTGTGGAGACGCTCGGCATCGTGCTCGGGCTCGACTGGAAGCGTATCCAGTTCACGCCGGACCTGATGCCGGCCGACATCGTGGGATCGGAAGTGCTGGAGGAAGGCGATTCGGGCCGCCGCTCCTTCCGCTTCATCAAGGGCCCGGTGTTCGCGCAACTGCTGATGGCGGACGAAATCAACCGCGCCAGCCCGCGCACGCAGTCGGCGCTGTTGCAGGCGATGCAGGAGCGTTACGTCACCATTGCCGGGCAGCGTTACGACCTGCCGCAGCCGTTCCACGTCCTTGCGACGCAAAATCCGCTTGAGCACGAAGGCACCTATCCGCTTCCCGAGGCGCAGCTGGACCGTTTCCTGCTGCAGATCGATGTGGACTACCCCGACGAGGATGCCGAGCGTCAAATGCTGATCGCGACCACGTTCGGAGACGAGAAGCCTGCCCAACCGATCTGCACACCGGCGAAGCTGATGGAAGCTCAGCAACTCGTGCGACGCCTTCCGGTCGGCGAAAAGGTTGTCGACGCGATCCTGCGCATTGTGCGCGCGGCGCGTCCCGATGAATCGGGCGATCCGGCCTTGCGCGAACTGATCTCGTGGGGACCGGGCCCACGCGCCAGCCAGGCCTTCATGTTGGCCGTGCGCGCCAAGGCGCTGATCGAAGGACGCTTTGCGCCGAGCGTCGATGACGTGATTGCACTCGCCCATCCCGTCCTTCGTCATCGCATGGCGCTGAATTTCACGGCGCGTGCGGAAGGCGCCACGCTCGGCGATGTGATCGACCGCCTCTGCCGCACTCTTGCCTGATTGGATCGCAAGCCTTGGATCTTCGCCGCGGCGGCACGAATCATCCCCTCGAGGAACAGGCCGAGCAGCTCGCGGCCGCTCTGCCACCGCTGCTGGTTGCCGCCGAACGCCTTGCATCAGCGGTGAGCCTCGGCGTGCATGGCCGCCGCAAGGCCGGCATGGGCGAAAGCTTCTGGCAATTCCGCCGCTACGCACCGGAGGATCCGTCCGGCGCGATCGACTGGCGGCAGTCAGCCAAGTCGCAGCATCTGTATGTGCGCGAGCGCGAGTGGGAAGCGGCCGAAGCTGTATGGTTCTGGCGCGATGGTTCGCCGACCATGCAATTCAAATCTCAATATTCGGAAGTCACGAAGGCCGATCGGGCCACTGTGCTCGGGCTTGCCCTGGGATCGCTTCTCGTGCGCGGCGGCGAGCGCATCGGATTGATGGGCGATGGCCGTGGGCCGGCAACCGGCAAGGCCACCCTGCGCCGTATCGCCCACGAACTCACGGATCTCCCGCCTGGCAAGTCCGCTCTGCCCCCGGATGCACCGGTGACGCGCAACTCGCAACTCGTCTGGCTCAGCGACTTCCTGTCGCCGATCGGCGAAACGGAAGCGGCGATGCGCAAGCTTTCGGATGCGGGACTCACGGGCCACCTTGTCCATATCGTTGATCCGGCAGAAGAGGACTTTCCGTTCGAAGGCCGCACGCGCTTCGAGGCTATGGCCGGATTCGAGGCCGAGGTGTTCGGTCGCGCCGAAAATGTGCAAGGCTCCTATCGCGCGCGCTTCAACGCGCATCGCGACGCATTGCAAGCCCTCACGCGCCGCTTGGGCTGGAGCTATCTCGGGCACCGCACCGACAAGCGGCCGGAACTGGCGCTGGTTGCGCTCTACGCCGATATCGGCGGCGAGCGGCAGAACATCTAGGGCAGCGCGATGGTGTCATTTGCAGGTTGGAGCTTCGCCGCCCCTTACATTCTCGCAGGGTTGGCCGTGCTTCCCGCGATCTGGTGGCTCTTGCGCGTGACACCGCCGGCGCCGCGCCGCGTCGCGTTTCCGCCATTGCGTCTGTTGCGCGGACTGACAGCCAGCGAGCAAACGCCGGCGCGGACGCCGTGGTGGCTTCTGCTGCTGCGCATGATCGCCGCGGCCATCATCATCGTTGCGCTGGCCGAGCCAACCATCGGCGAAGCACCGAAGGCTGCCGGTTCCGGTCCGCTTGTGCTGTTCGTCGACAATGGCTGGACGGCTGCGCATGCCTGGGCGGACCGCGACGCGGCCACCTCGGATGCGCTTTCCGGTGCCGCACGCGCGGGACGGCCGGTCGCCATCGTACCGACCGCATCTGCGACATCCCCAACTGTAAGCCTGCTCGATTCTGCGTCCGCCGGACGCGCGCAACGCGACCTCGCTCCGGAACCCTGGCTTCCGGACCGCACGCGTGCGGTTGCCGCACTCGCCAAGGCGCACTTCGCTTCGACAGCGGAAATTCTCTGGCTCAGCGACGGCCTCGATTACGGCGGCGATGCAGGCAAGATTGCAGCCGAACTCTCGAAGATCGGCAAGGTTACGGTCTTCAACGACGCGATCGGGAAATCGCCATTGGCGCTGCGGCCTGAGTCCAACCAGGCGAACGGCTTCAATGTCACCATCATCCGCGCCGATGTGAGCGGCGATCGGTCCGGCGATGTATTGGCCATCGGCGATCGCGGCGAAACGCTGTCGTCCGCGCCATTCCGCTTGCAGCGGGGCAAGGACAATACCTCGACGCGCCTCGCACTGCCGCTTGAGGTGCGCAACGAGACGCAGCGCATTGCCATCGCCAACGAGGACTCCGCGGGGGCCGTGCGTCTACTCGATGCCGGCGCCAAGCGGCATTCGGTCGGACTGGTTTCCGCAAGCAATGCGGAGAACGAACAGCCGCTGCTGTCGGATCTCTATTATCTCGAACGCGCACTTTCGCCCTATGCCGAATTGCATAAAGGCACGATCGAAGACGCGTTGTCCCAGAATATCTCGGTGCTGGTTCTTGCAGATATCGGCCGCATTGCCGGTGCCGATCACGATCGCGTTGCGAAATTCGTGAACGATGGCGGCGTGCTCGTGCGCTTTGCCGGCGGGCGCATGACCGAAGGTGTCGACGATCTCGTCCCGGTGAAGCTGCGCACCGGCGGACGCTATCTCGGCGGCGCGCTGGCCTGGGCGGAGCCGCAGCGTCTGGCACCCTTCCCCGATGCGAGCCCCTTCCGCGGATTGAATGTTCCCAAGGACGTTACGATCTCGCGTCAGGTTCTCGCTGAGCCGTCCGTCGAACTCGGCGAACACACCTGGGCCCGGCTTGCCGACGGAACGCCGCTCGTCACGGCGGCGCAACGCGGCAAGGGTTGGATTGTGCTGGTGCACGTCACGGCCGGACCGTCCTGGTCGTCACTGCCGCTCTCAGGACTCTACGTGGATATGCTTCGGCGGATGCTCGAACTTTCGAGCGGGGCGCGGCCGAGCGAGTTGGGCGCAAGCGCTGTGGCGGTGTTTCCGCCCGTGCGCACGCTGGATGGATTCGGACGCCTCGAAAAGCCGCCAGCCGAAGCGCTTCCAATCCACGGGACACAACTCGCCAAGGTGAAGCCTTCTCCTCAGCACCCGCCCGGCTTCTACGGCGCCGAAGGCAGTGAGTTGGCAATCAATGCTGTGGCCAGCGATACGGTGCTGACGCCATTCGGCGACCTTGGTGTCCCGACGCGCACCTATGCCGGCGCGACATCCATTCCGCTCGAGGCTCCGCTGCTGGCACTCGCAATGTTCATTCTGCTTGCCGACGTGCTGATCTCGCTTTGGCTGCGTGGTTATCTCGCCAACGCACGGCGCTGGCTGGCATTCGGCACGGGAGCACTGCTGCTTGCGTTTGCAGCACCAGATCATCGCGCGCTTGCCGACGATGCGTTCGACATGAACGCGGCGCTCGACACGCGATTGGCCTATGTCGTCACCGGAGTTCCGGACGTCGACGACATGAGCCGCGCCGGTCTCACCGGTCTCGGGCTGTATCTCAAGGTGCGCACATCCTACGATCCGAAGGAGCCGGTCGGCGTCAATCTTGACAAGGACGATCTTTCCTTCTTTCCGCTGCTCTATTGGCCGATGGACCCGCGCGAGCACGATCTCTCGCCGCAGGCGCTGTCGAAGGTCGCAGATTACATGCGCAACGGCGGCACGATCCTGTTCGACACGCGCGAGCAATCGTCCGGGCCCGATTCGCCGGGCCAGCAAACCTTGCGCCGCCTGATCGGCAAGCTCGACCTGCCGCCGCTCCAACCCGTGCCATCCGATCACGTGCTGACGAAATCGTTCTATCTGCTGCAGGACTTTCCCGGCCGCTGGGACGGCGGAAAGGTCTGGGTGGAAGCTTTGCCCCCGGCCGAACCCGGCTCTGGCCCCGCGCGCGGAGGCGACGGCGTTTCGCCTGTCATCATCGGCAGCAACGATTGGGCGTCGGCCTGGGCTGTGGATGCCAGTGGGCAGCCGATTGCCGATGTGTCGGGCGGTGATCAACAGCGCGAAATGGCCGTGCGCTTCGGCATCAACGTCGTGATGTATGCACTGACCGGCAACTACAAGACCGATCAGGTTCATGCGCCTGCCCTGCTCCAGCGGATGGGGCGGCCCTGACATGCACTACGCGCTCGATTTCGCGCCGCATGTCTCGCCCACCCTGTTGTGGGTCCTGATCGGGCTGGCGATCGCCCTGACGCTCTTTTCATCCGTATTGCGGGCGCCGGGAGCCTGGGCCCGCGGGCTCGCGCTGGCGATCGTGTTGCTCGCGATCGCCAATCCCCTGATCGTGCATGAGGCGCGCGAGGGCCTGCCCGATGTGGTGGCGCTGATCGTCGATCACTCTGCCAGCATGGACGTGCGCGGTCGACGGGCGCAGGCCGATGCCGCGGCCGAACAGATCCGCGACAAGCTCGCAGCCGACAAATCGCTCGAGATTCGCCGCGCCGAAGTGACGACGCGTCCCGGTGACGACAGCGGCACGCAGATCTTCACGGCGATTCAATCTTCCCTCGCCTCCGCGCCGCGTGACCGCATCGCAGGAGCGATCGTCGTCACGGATGGCCAGGCCCACGATGTGCCGGCAAGCGACAAGCCTGCTCTGAACGCACCGATCCATGCGCTCATCGTTGGCCAGCATGATGAGCGCGACCGCAAACTGACCATCGTCAGCGCGTCGCGCTTTGCCATTGTCGGGCAGGATGCCGAGATCACCTTGCGCCTTGATGATTTCGGTGGAAATCCAACCGGCGATGCGCTGCTCGGCCTCACCATCGACGGTGTACAACATGCCGCGCGCATGGTGCCGACAGGTCGCCCATATACGATCAAGGTTCCGGTCACCCATGCCGGCGAGAACGTCATCGAACTCGACGCCAAACCCGGCGCATCCGAGCTGACGCTCGAGAACAATCACGCGGTCGTCCCGGTCACCGGCGTTCGCGACCGTCTGCGCGTGCTACTGGTGTCCGGCGAACCGCACGCCGGCGAGCGGGTGTGGCGCAATCTGCTGAAGGCCGATCCGTCGGTCGATCTCGTCCATTTCACGATTCTTCGCTCGCTTGCCAAGCAGGACAACACTCCGGTCAGCGAACTCTCCCTGATTGCATTCCCGACGCATGAGCTGTTCGTCGACAAGCTCAACCAGTTCGATCTGGTGATCTTCGACCGCTGCAGTACCGGCGGCGGCATGGCGCTGGTGCCGCTCGCCTATTTCGAGAACATCGCACGCTATGTGGAGAATGGCGGCGCGCTGCTGGTCGCATCCGGACCCGAGTTCGCCGACCCGCTCAGCATCTACCGGACGCCGCTGGCTTCCGTGCTGCCGGCGCAGCCGACGGGAGATGTCATCACCCAAGGATTCAAGCCGCTCGTCACGCCGCAAGGACTCGCCCATCCTGTGACGCGCGATCTGCCGGGTGCCAACACGGACGACAAAGCGCCAACCTGGGGACGCTGGTTCCGGCTGATCGGCGCGAGCAAGGTCGGCGGCGAGACACTGATGTCGGGGCCGGACAACCGCCCGCTGCTGGTGCTGGATCGTGTCGGGCAGGGCCGCGTGGCCGTGTTCCTCTCCGATCAGGAATGGCTGTGGGCCCGCGGCTTCGAAGGCGGCGGACCGCAAGCCGAACTGCTGCGCCGCCTCGCCCACTGGCTGATGAAGGAGCCGGAGCTCGAGGAGGAGCGGCTTTCGGCGACCATCATCAACGGACAGATCGCCATCGAGCGCCACACGATGGCGGACCAACCGAAGCCGGTTCAGCTCACTTATCCTGGCGGCAAGAAGGCAACCATCACATTGAGCAAGGTTGAACCCGGATTGTGGCGCGCGACCGCAGAGGCCGAAGAACTCGGCCTCTATCGCCTGACAGATGGGACACTGAATGCGGTGACCGCGGCCGGCCCGCTCAATCCGAAGGAAGTCGCAGACATGCGCGCGACCGATGCCGTGCTCAAGGATCCCACGGAGGCAACCGGCGGATCGGTCCACTGGCTTGTCGATGGCGGTGTGCCGGACATTCGCCGCGTGGAGGCGGGCAGCAACGCGTCAGGAGATCGCTGGATCGGCTTGCGCCGGAACGGCGCCTATCGCGTCACCAGCGTCGAGCAGATTGCGCTGTTGCCACCGTGGCTCGCCTTCGTGCTGGTGATCGGAACCTTGCTGCTCGCCTGGCGGGTCGAAGGGCGCTAGCGCGCGGCCGACAGCGGCGCACCGTCGGCGGAAACCGGCTGATCGATGCGTGCGCGGCAGACATCGCCCGATAGATTTTCAAGGCTGCCCGGCTTCAAGGCGAGACCGAGAATGCGCGCACGGTCGACCGGACCGGGAAACCTGATTTTTCCAGCCGCGATCTTCGCGAAGCCGACGCGGCCGTAATAGGGCTCATCGCCAACGAGAATGATGCAGGAATAATCCATCTGCTTCGCGTCTTCGATGCCGCGCTGCATGAGCGCAATGCCGATGCCACGTCCGCGCTGATCCGATTGCACGGCAAGCGGACCAAGCAACAGCACCGAATCGGCGCCAACGACAATCGGCCAGAAGCGCACCGAGCCGCGCAACGTGCCATCCTCGATCGCCACGAACGACAGACGCGGGTCGGGATCGACACCTTCGCGCAAACGATAGGCCGACTTGGCAAAACGGCCTGGGCCGAATGCTTTCGCAACCAGCGCATCGGCGGCGGCCGTATCAGCCGGCGTCTCGTGTCGGATTTCCCAGGACGGCTGGTTCGGAGAGGGCATGACGCGCGACCTTAGCCGCGTGAAGCGCCAACGCAAGCGCTACCAGTAGGGCGACGGATCCGCTCTGCCGAGCATTTCCGCGAAGCGTCGCAAGGTGCCGCGTGTGGCGTCCTCTGGCGGCGCCGCCGGATCGGCCCAAATGATCGCGACGATCTCGGCGCTCGGATGAAAATCGATCACCGCATCGGGAATGCGATAGAGCGCGACCACATTCGTCGTGATGCCAACGGCGCGCGTGTAGAGCCCCTGCAGCACCGGCACGCCCGCGGACTTCAGACCGACTTCTTCACGGCATTCGCGCAGCGCGGCTTCTGCCGGCGGCTCGCCGCGATCCACGCCGCCACCGGGAAAATGCCATCCCGGCGAATAGCGCTGACGCACGAGCAGCACGTTTCGGTCCGCGTTCTCGATGATGGCGCTGACACCGAAGGCCACCGGCGACGCGAAGGCCTTGAAGGCGAGCAGCCACGGCAGGAATGGAGATTGTCGCGCGGCCATCGGAAGCGCCTTCGATTCGTAAACAGATCATAACCAATCGGTCTTCAGACTGCTTAACGAACCGGCCGCCGGGAAGCCCATCCACACCGGCCGTGGCTTACCTGGTTCATGGCTCCTTAAGGCCTCCCGTTAATACTGCCGTGATGGCGGGGGCGTGCGCTGCGGGGCGCGGGCCTCGCGTGCGCAGCGGTATCGGGATTCTTCATGCTTCAGATCGGCGGCATCGTCTTCCTGTTCGCCATGGTGTTCGGCGGCTTCCTGATTTCGGGCGGCTCACTCAGCGTCGTGCTCGAAGCCCTTCCGCACGAGATGATGACGATCGGCGGCGCCGCCATCGGTGCACTCCTCATCGCGGGTTCCATGTTTTCGCTGAAAAAAATTGGCGGCGAGATGGGCAAGGTCATCTCCGGACCGAAATGGAAGCCGTCCGACTATCGCGATCTGCTCTGCCTCCTGTTCCTCCTCGCCAAGACGATGAAGACGAAGGGCTTGATCGCGCTCGAAGCGCACATTGAAAGACCGGAGGAGTCCTCCATCTTCAAGCGCTACCCGCATATCGCCAAGGACCACTTCGCGCTGGCCTTCATCTGCGACACGCTGCGCATGATGACGATGAGCCTGGAGGACCCGCACCAGGTCGAAGCGGCCATGGACAAGCAGCTCGAGAAGCATCACGCCGAGGCGCTGGTTCCCGCCAGTTCACTGCAGGCCACGGCGGATGCGCTGCCGGCCCTCGGCATCGTGGCTGCCGTGCTGGGCGTCATCAAGACGATGGGCGCCATCAGCGAGCCGCCGGAGGTTCTGGGCCGCATGATCGGCTCCGCACTCGTCGGCACGTTCCTGGGCGTGTTTCTGTCATACGGAATCGTCGGGCCGATTTCGCAGCGCCTCAAATCGATCGTCGAGGAAGAGGCGCTGTTCTACCACGTGATCCGCGACATCCTTGTCGCCCATCTGCACGGCAATGCGGCGCAAGTGTCGGTGGAGATCGGCCGCGGCAGCGTGCCGAGTATCGCTCAGCCGACCTTTCAGGAGCTGGAAGAGGCGCTAAACACCATCCCGCCGGACGCGAGCTAGTTCCAGCGCCTTCTGTCGCTGGTCGTCCAGCGTGACGAAGAAGGTCGCGAGCGTGCCCGCCAGAATCCCGAGCGGTACCGCGTAAACGACGTCGATATCGCAACCCATGACGATGATTGCCGTGACGGCAAGACCGGTCCACTGACCCACGTTTCGAGGCATCCCAGAATTCACTCGAAGCCAACGCGCGAGCCTCCCCGACTGTCTCCGCCGGGGAAAGAAAACTCTTAACGAGAGGTTAATGGGCGCAATCGGACTTTGCGGATTAGCCGCCGAGGTCCTGCTTCTTCTGCAGATATTCTTCCCGCTGGATCTCGCCTCGGGCATAGCGGCCTTCCAGAATGTCGAGCGCCTCGGAGCGGCTCTTCGGCCCCGAACCGGGGACGCCATAGTAGTAGTGATGGTGTCGGCCGAAGATCAGCCACAGGATCAGCACGAGAACGAGCAGCGACAGAAGCCCGTGAAACGGTGCGAAAATGAAGAATGGCCAGAACCACCAATGGAACATTTGCTCCTCCCGAGCTGACTTGCGGGAGATATAGGTATCCCCGGTTCCAAAGCGAATAGCGAATGGCGAGTGGCGAATGGGGTATTCTGGCCGACTTCCGCCGTTCTTCTCCCTGTTCGCTATTCGCTACTCCCTATTTGCTTCTCTCACACCGTGAACTTGATCCCCTGCGCCAGCGGAAGCGCGTCGGAATAGTTCACGGTCGCCGTTTGGCGCCGCATGTACGCCTTCCACGAATCCGACCCGGATTCGCGGCCGCCGCCGGTCTCTTTCTCACCGCCGAACGCGCCGCCGATCTCTGCACCCGACGGCCCGATGTTCACATTCGCGATGCCGCAATCCGAACCCGCCGCAGCGACGAACCGCTCGGCCTCCTGCATGTCCATCGTGAAGATGCAGGACGACAGGGCCTGCGGCACGGCATTGTGCTTCGCCATCACGTCATCGAACGTGCGATACTTCATCACGTAAAGAATGGGCGCGAAGGTTTCGTGGAAGACAATTGGTGTCTGGTCCGGCATCTCCACGATGGCCGGTTTCACGTAATAGCCATTTGGGAACTTGTCGGCGAGCACACGTCCGCCGCCGGTGATCGCGCCGCTCTCGTCGCGGGCCTGTACCAGCGCGCGCTCCATGTTGTCGAATGCGCCCTTGTCGATCAGCGGACCGACCAGCGTGCCGGTCTCGAGCGGATTGCCGATTGGCAGGTCGGCGTAGACCTTCTTCAGCGCCGGGACGAGGGTGTCGTAGATCGATTCATGCACGAACAAACGGCGCAACGACGTGCAGCGCTGGCCCGCGGTGCCGACCGCGGCAAAAAGGATCGCGCGCGTGGCGAGATCGAGCTTCGCAGTTGGCGTCACGATCATGGCGTTGTTGCCGCCAAGCTCGAGGATGCTCTTGCCGAAGCGGGCCGCCACGACGGGCGCCAATTCACGGCCCATGCGTGTCGAGCCGGTCGCGCTGACCACCGGGATGCGGCGATCCTTCGCCAGCATCTCGCCAACATCGCGCAAGCCAAGCACGACCTGTGAGAGATTCGCGGGCGCATCGCCGAACTTCGCCACCGCGCGCTCGAACAGCGCCTGCGTGGCGAGAGCCGTCAACGGCGCCTTCTCGCTAGGCTTCCAGATGACGCTGTCGCCGCACACCAGTGCCAGCGCCGCATTCCAAGCCCACACCGCGACCGGAAAATTGAACGCGGAAATGATCGCGACCGGCCCCGCCGGATGCCACTGCTCCATCATGCGATGGCCAGGCCGCTCGGACGCAATGATCAGGCCGTAAAGCTGGCGCGACAGACCGACCGCGAAATCGCAGATGTCGATCATCTCCTGCACTTCGCCGAGACCTTCCTGCAGAATCTTGCCGGCTTCGAGCGTGACGAGGCGGCCGAGCGCGTCCTTGTTGGCCCGCAGCTCCTCGCCGAACAGGCGCACCAGTTCACCGCGGCGCGGGGCTGGCACGTTGCGCCATTCCTCGAACGCCACGACGCTCGCGGCGATCTTCCTCTCGACCGATGCCGCATCGTCATAGGTGACGCGCCCGATCTCCGCGCCATCGATGGGGGAGCGGGCAACGACGTCGCCTTTGGTTTTTACGCCGAGGGTCGAGAGAAGATCGGTCATCGGATCAGTGTCCCTTGCCGTAGTAGCGCCCGAAGCGGTTGTTCAGGAAGTCGCCAAGCGCGGCGTCTTCCTGGCGAACGAAGCCCTTCTGGGGCAGCTTGCCCTCAACCAGCATATCGCACATCGCGCAGATTCCGGCAGCGGTGGTGATCTGGATGGCGCTCATCAGGCGGTCGCCGATCGTCTGACTGTAGATCTTCTTGGCGTAACTTTCCTGCGTGAGCCGGCCGTCGATCCAGCCATTCACCGTGACGAACACCAGCACGACATCCTGATAGGTGATGGGGATCGCGGTCTCCAGCACATCCTTCAGGATCTCGCGCCGGGTGCCCAGATGCAGATCGCGCACCAGCAGCTTGATGATGTCGCGATGGCCGGGATAGCGCGCCGTCTTGTAGTTCAAATTCTCCACCTTGCCGGAGAGCGTTTCGCACAACGTGCCAAGACCGCCGCTGGTGTTGAACGCTTCGTATTCCACGCCATCGAGGGTGAACTGTTCGAGTTCTTCCAGCGCCGGCACTTCCACGAGATTGCCGTCGCGGATGGATTCGCACGGATTGCAGTACTCGTTGATCAGCCCATCCGTCGACCAGGTGAGATTGTATTTCAGCGCATTGTGCGGGAACACCGGCAGGGCGCCGACGCGCATCTGCACATCACGCAGCTTGTCGAACTTCTTGGCGAGATCGTAGGCGACGATCGAGATGAACCCCGGCGCCAGGCCGCATTGCGGGACGAACGCCGTCTTCGCGCCCTCGGCGAGCCTCTTGATCGTGCGGGTCGACTCCACATCCTCCGTCAGGTCGAGATAATGGGCGTTCACGCGCTTGCAGGCTTCGGCGACCTTCGACGTGAGATTGAACGGCGTGGCGGACAGGACGATGTCGTGGCCCTCGACTTCATGCACGAAATCCGGCGACAGGATATCGATCTCGCGCAGCGTGACGTTCTTGCGCGGCATGCGGGCGAGGCTCGCGGGGTCGCGATCCGCCACGGTCATGCGGTAGTCGCCGGTGGAGGACAGAAACTCAGTGATGGCGACACCGATCTTGCCGCCGCCAACCAGAAGCACGTTCTTCATCTCGATCCTCCAAATGTGGTTGGCCAGCGTCGGGCAGCCACTACATCTTCCTATTCGTTTTCAAACGCGCCACGTAATTCCCCACAGGCCCGCCATCGTGCCTCCGAGCGCGGTCGAAGGAGAGGCGGCGAAGCGCCGGGAACCGTGCTATTGTCCGGCGAATCGCGGGGATTTCCGGCGAAATGACGGCCAAGCGCGAGACCGACGCGAAACTCATCACATTGCTGAAAGGAAACGCGCGCGAACCAACGGCGTCGCTGGCCCGCAAGCTCGGGCTCGCCCGCTCGACCGTGCAAGAGCGGATTGCCCGCCTCGAACGTGAGGGCACGATCAAAGGCTACACCGTGCGGCTTTCCGAAGACGCCGAGGCGCGCAAGCTGACGGCCATCGTGATGATCACGGCCGATCCCAAGCAGGCCGATCGCGCCGCTGCCGAACTGAAACGCATGCCGGAGGTGCGGTCGCTTTCGGCGGTCTCGGGCGTCTACGACATGGCCGCCATTGTCGAGGCCGACACGCCGGCCAGGATCGACGCCGCCATCGACCGCATCGGGCGCGCCCATGGCGTCGCGCGCACGGTCTCCTCGATCATCCTTTCGGAAAAGTTCGCGCGCTGAGTGGCATTCTTAGCTTTAGTTTAGTCGTTCAGCGCTTTGGCAGCAGCGGCCCCCTCGTATAGATTGAAGTCGTGAGTGGGCCGGAGCGGATGTCGCCTCCACGGAACAGAACTCGGCGCGTGACCGGCGTGATCAGCCGCGCACGGCGCCCCAATCGGAACGACATGGAGCAGTTGAGGCTGCACGTGCCGTACTGGTTCATGGTCGCCGTGCTGCTCAGCTTTGCCACGTTCCAGATCTGGATGAATCCGTTCGGGTTCAGCGATCTGGTGCAGCGCTATTCCCAGGACGTTTCCGATCTTCTCATCACCGGTCCGTACTTCTACGGAACCGAAGGCCGCGACAACGTTTCGGCTGCAATCATCGACGAAGACACGCTGCACACGCTGCACGCCCCGTGGCCGTGGAAATATGGCGATCATGCGCGAGCGCTCGGTGCGCTCCTGCAATACAGACCCAAAGCCGTTGTCGTCGATTTCCTGTTCGTCGATTCCCGGCCAGACGATACGCTGCAGGATTTGATCGACGAAATCGGCCGCTATCGCAAAGCGCACATACCGATCTATTTCGAAGGTGGCATCGATCTTCCTTTCGGCGAAAATCCGTTGCGGCCCGAGCTCGCCAAGACCGGCGTGCCCATCCTCGATCCTTCGTTGCCGATCAATTCTGGTGTGGCGCGCCAGTACAATGCGACAGGACGCTGCTTCAACCAGAAGCCGGATGCGGACGGCACCTGCCCGTCACTCGCGTTGCGGGTCTACCGCGATGTCTACGGCAGGAAATATCCGCTCGCCCACATCAACGACAAGATGGAATTGGTATGGGGCACACGCACGGCGCCGGAGAACCACTGGATCACGCGCACCGACACCAATGGCGACCAGCGCTCCTGCTTCGAGCAGATGAACCCCATCCGCCGCTGGTACCTCGCCTTCTTCAACACGAGCGCGGTGAAGAGCCCCTGCCCCTACACCGCGGAATTCCCGGTCGTGTCGCTGATGATGGGAGCCGACGACAAGGACGTCGCGAAGATGGCGACGAACCGGATCGTCTTCTACGGCGGCGCGCTGCAGGCCGCGCAGGACCGCACTTACACACCGGTCAATGATCTGCTGCCGAGTGTTTTCGTGCACGCTATGGCGATGGACAATCTTATCACTTTTCATGGGCGGCCCTACCAGAACGCGATCTCGCTCGGTGGCCGGCCGGTAGACGGCAACCTTGTCCAGGTGATTGCGGTGATTCCCGTGATCCTCATCCTGTCGCTGATCCACTGGCGCGGTATTCAGCTCAAACGCCGCAGTGCCGGCCGCGCCCAGCGCGAGCGCAGCGTCACGTTCGAGTACTTCCTCGAAAAGGCGGTGGAGAAGGTGTGGCACTATCTCGCCTTCGGGCTCGCGCTCGCCGTGGGACTTGTGCTCACACGCGCCGCAGGCCTTTCCGTGGCGAACTGGGTCGAGGTGGTTTTCGTGTCGGTCGAACTCGCGGCAATGTTGCTTGTCGGTTTGCCGGATTCCATTTGGGGCTACTTGCATCACGTGGCGGGAGGGCCGCAATTGGCGGACTTCGCGCTCGAAGAAGCGGAGGAAAAGGTGTCATGAGGTGGACAGGTGTTTTGACGGCCGGTGCGATTGCGCTCGTGGCGCTGTCCTCGCCGGCATTCGCATCGGACGACGTTTGCGCGAGTGTGAAGGGCGATGTGGTGCTCGAGGCGCGCACACCGGAAGTCGATCTCTACGATGCCGCGGCCGGCAAAAAGGTGATGACCCTCGAACAGGACAAATTCCCGGCCTGTGCCCCGATCACCGGGCGGGCTCCCAACTTCATGCTGCAGGTCAGCGTGAATGGCGGAAAATATTGGGTGCCGCCATACATGGTGAAGTACCGCTTCGCCGGGAAGCTTCCTGCGGTGTGCCGCAATCTGGCGATGGGAAGCAACGATCAAAAGGTCGGATCGACGCGCGGTCTTGGCGAAGGTTGTCCGAAAAACGCGGGAGCGCACTGATGTCTCGTTTATCTGTGTTTGCAGAAACGCTTCTGTGCAGCAGCATGCTTGTCTTGACTGCCGCCCTGGCGAGTCCCGGCGACGGCTATCCGAGCCACGGCAAGGCGATCGAGCAGATTTCGCCTTCGACCGACTACAGCGATGTGCTGGCCGGCCGTCCTCGCGCCCTCGGAATCCTGCGGGCGCGCGCGCAAGGCTTCGTGCCGTCTCCGCAGCTGCACGATTATGTCAAGGGCGTGATGGTTCGCCTGCTCGCCAATGTGAAAATGCCTCCGACATTCCATCCCGACGTGCGGATTCTCGCCGCACCGGAATTCGCCGGCGAATGTACGCCGGACGGCACGCTGATCGTCACGGTTGGATTGCTTGAGCAATTGGAGAACGAGGACGAGCTTGCCTTTGTCCTGGGACACGAGGTGGCGCACGCAATCTACAAGCATCAGGCCAAGAACTGGTACAAGAAGGCGCAATACTATGCGGTGGTGAACGGCAGCGCCGTCGACGTGGTCGCGAAGTCGGCGGCCCTTGCCGCCGGCGGATCGACCGGCAACAACATCATGCGCGGCCTCGATGTGGCGCAGCACCTCGCCAAGCTCAGCGCCAACGTGCTGATGCCCCAGATGGAGCGGGGTGAGGAAGATGCCGCCGACGCTCTCGGCTTCGATCTCATGGTCAAGGCCGGTTACGATCCGGAAGCCGCGCTCTCCGTGATGGACAAGCTTGCCGAGCAGGAAGCGGAGGCCGCCGAGGCGGCTGCGCAGGCCAAGGCTGCGGCGGAGAAGCAGTCCGATTCCGGCGGCAGTTCGCTGGCGAAAGGATTGAGCCTCGGCGGCGATCTGCTCGGCGCCATCGCCTCAGGTGGACGTCCGAGCAACGATCAGATCGCCGATATCGCGATCTTTGCGTTCGACACGGCGGTCGACAACATGGCCGAGGATGCCACGTCGCATCATCCGGCAAAGGAACGCGAGGATCTGCTCAGCGCCTACGCCTTCCGCGAATACCGCGATCTTGCGATGGTCAACCCGACGCCGCTGCCGTGGAGCCCTGTCAGCAAGGTGGCGTACAAGCCGCAGCTCACGGCACTGCTTTCGCATTACAGTTCGGCGGAAAATGCGGCCGCTTATATCGCCGATTCCTCGCAGGGCACGCCCGCGTCCGCGCAATTGGCCGTCACCACGTCGATTGCGAATCCGACCACCGATCACGCGTACACCGAATTCGTCGCAGCGGAATACTACGAAAGAGGCCGCCAGGTGGCGCTCTCCGAAGCAGCATTGGTTCGCGCGGCGAATGGCCCGGAGCCGTCGTGGGAAGTCTATTCGCGACTTGCCGATATCTATGTCGCGCGCGGTGACTACGCGAAGGCGCAAGCGCTGATGGATCGGGCGGTGTTGCGGTTTGAGGATTCTCCGGTGCTGCTTCCCAAGCGCATCGAAATCCTGCGAGGAGCGGGCCGTGACTCCGATGCCGAGGCACTGCTGCCCAAGTGCAAGAGCTACGACATCGACGAGCTGACCGACGCCTGCAAGAAGGCCGCGGGCAAAGGCTGAAAGCTTCAGGGCGCAGCTTCGGCCCAATCAAGCAGGGAGGCGCCGTCCGGATCGCCCCGCACGGCTTTCTCGAACGCCTGCCAGTTCGCAACACGGCTGCGATAGTCACGTTCCCGATCCTGGCGTTGTCCGCCAAGAAGCTTCTGCGGGACATCGAGATGCGGGAGCCCCATCGCTTCCAATTTGCGCAAGACGCCGGACAGCGCGTCGCGGTTGGAAACGCCATCCAACTCCGCCTCGTAAGAAATCGGTGCATGGCTGCGCGAACGAAGTTCTTCGTCAAGCCACTCGTACCATCGTCGTATCCTCATCGCCCATTTGCCGAAATCTTCCGGTGCGAGTGTGGGTTTGGTCGACGTTGTATCGATCCTGCCAAATCCGCCAATGGAGTTCGCCTTCAGACCCGAGATATAACTCTCAATCGGACGGCGCTGCAGCACGAGATAGACCGTGTCGCGATGCTTAAAAATCGCGTCCGCCAGTTGCTCCTGCGAAAGATGGAACGGAAAAATCTTCGCCACGACAATGCGGCCGCCTCCGGCCTCGAAGAGCGACTCCAGCGTCTCGCGCGGATGGTCACGGCGCCAGGCGCAAAGACTTTCGTCATCGGTGATTCTTCCGCCGGCCCGCGCGGCCAGAGCGAGAATGTCCTCAACCGGAAGATCGATCGATCGGGGATGAAACAGCTCGGCCTTGACGCGCAGCGGCTCGCAATTGCGCAACAGGCGCGTCAGGTGACTCGAGCCCGTGCGCGGGACGGCCACGATGAAAATGAAACGCACGGGGGAAGCGGACAATTGGCGGGTTTCCGTGGGCATCTCTGGCAGCACACCGTAACAATGGGGGCAGGTCTTCGCAATTTGCATGGCGAATTGCGCTAGGAAACTGGCGGCGGCGCGCAGGAGCGAAGAGGATGCCGGTACTCCACCAGATGCAGATGTCGGGGAATTGCTACAAGGTGCGCCTGGCCGCGCACCAGCTTGGAATCCCGCTCACCTTGCAGGAATACGGTTTGCACACGGGCGAGACGCGGCGGCCGGAATATCTCGCCAAGAATCCGAATGGCCGCGTGCCTTTGCTCGAGCTGGACGACGGAAGGTGCCTGCCCGAATCCGGCGCGATCCTGTTCTACCTGACGGAAGGCACGCATCTTCAGCCAGCGGACAAATGGGCGCGCGCCGAAATGATGCAATGGATGTTCTTCGAACAGTACAGCCACGAGCCTTACATCGCGGTGGCGCGGTTCGTCCGCTCCTACATGAATGACGCACAGCGCGCGGCGCGTGGCGCCGACATGGAGAAGCTCATGACGAATGGCAAAGCGGCGCTGTCCGTCATGGAGAAACATCTCGCCGACCGCGACTGGTTTGCCGGCGACCGTTACTCGATCGCCGATATTGCGCTCTACGGTTACACGCATGCGGCGGAGGAAGGCGGATTCGAGCTTGCGAATTATCCGGCCGTGTCGCGCTGGCTTCAGCGCGTTTCACGAGAACCGCGCTACATACCGTTGTCGCACCGTCCCTAACTTGCCAAAGCACCTGGGACCGCCTATATCGCCCGTGTTCAAGGCCGCGCGAGCCGGAATCAGTTGAATGCGCGCCATGCGGTTGTCGAAATGCAACCGATCTGGAGTGACGACGACGTTTTCCCTGAAAGTGAGACGCGACTTTGAAACCGTGACGAACATGGTGTCCGGCACGGAACTCTCTGCTTTCAGGAGAAAGCCTACATGACGACCGGTCAGGTCAAGTTCTTCAACACGACAAAGGGTTTTGGATTCATCGCGCCGGAAGGCGGCGGCAAGGACGTGTTCGTCCATGTCACGGCCGTCCAGGCGGCGGGCCTTCGCGGCCTCAATGAAGGTCAGCGCGTGCAGTTCGACATCGAAGCGGACAAGCGCGGGCCGAAGGCGGTGAACCTGAAGCTCGTCTGATTGGAGAATTTTCGATCAGCGCGCGGCGCGGGAAGCGATAGGCTCCCGCGCCGTTTTCTTTTGGCGATCGGCTAATTTGTTCCAGTGGTCGAAGTCGAGCCGCCGTTTCCGCCACCACCACTGGCCGCCACTGCCACGACAGTTCCAACAACAGCAACAGCGCCGACTGTAAGTACGGTCGCTGTCGAGAAGCCGGCCGCCGTGCCGATGCCGGCCGCACCACCGCCAGCGAGTGCGCCTTCGGTACCCACTGCCGCGGCGCCGGTGGCGCCGGTCGAACCGCCGGCCGCAGCGCTCCCCGGCGCGGCAAGGTTGGTGACTGCCACCGGAGCGGGTGCAGCACCTTCGGCAAAAGCCGGACCTGCCACGGCCGCAATCAGCAATGAGCAGGCAATCGACGAAATCCATTTCATGGAAATTCTCCGCGGTCCCTAATGCCGGCATTGCAACACAGGTTGCTTAACTCCGCGTTGATCGCGGGGTTTGAGGAAAACCTTTATAAAGTCCAAATTCCGGAGGAATCGGACGTGGCCATGAGCGGGTCGGAATTCGTGTTTGTGTATTCGACTTTTCCGGACGTCGGAGCGGCGGAACGGGTTGCGCGAGCGCTCGTTTCCGCAAGGCTGGCGGCCTGCGTCAACATCTATCCGCCCATGACATCGGTCTATGAATGGCAGGGCAAGCTCGAGACCGGTCCGGAAGTCGCTGTCTTCATCAAAACGCGCCGCGCACTCGTGGACGAGACGATCGCTGCTGCTCGTCCGCTGCATCCCTACACCGTGCCGTGCTTTCTGGTACTGCCGATCGAAGGCGGCAATTCCGATTACATCGCCTGGGCCCGCGGTCAGACCAAAGGCCGATAGACGACTCACTGCCGCCGCCGTTCCCATCGGATAGAATTGTCCGGACGAAATGAGTCGGGAGCCGAGCCATGACCATGTCGCGCAAATTGGCAGCGGAATTCCTTGGAACATTCTGGCTGGTGCTGGGCGGATGCGGCAGTGCCGTGCTGGCCGCGGGCGTTCCGGGCCTTGGCATTGGCTACGCAGGCGTGGCGCTGGCCTTCGGATTGACGGTGGTGACGGGCGCTTACGCAGTCGGCCACGTTTCTGGCGCCCATTTCAATCCGGCGGTGACGCTGGGATTGTATGTCGGCGGACGTTTTCCGGCGCGTGACCTGCTCCCCTACTGGATCGTGCAGCTGATCGGCGCCATCGTCGCCGGCGCAGTGCTTTACGGCATCGCCAGCGGCCAGCCGGGCTTCGATGCCAGCGCCGGTTTCGCCTCCAACGGCTATGGCGAGCACTCGCCGCAACACTATTCGCTGGCGGCCGGCCTGTTATGCGAATTCGTGCTGACGGCGATGTTCATCCTCGTCATTCTGGGATCCACATCCCTCGCAGCACAATCCGGATTTGCGCCGCTTGCCATCGGACTCTGCCTGACGCTGATTCATCTCATTTCCATTCCGGTCACCAACACATCGGTGAATCCTGCGCGGTCGACCGGCGTCGCGCTGTTCCAGGGGAGCTGGGCGCTGGGACAGCTGTGGGCCTTCTGGGTTGCGCCGCTGGCCGGCGCGGTTCTCGGCGGAATCGTCTACCGCTGGCTCGGCGGCGGCGAGAAGGACTCGATCCGGCCCGAAATGTAACGCTTGCTTCTTCCCGCGCCTGCGCGCTTCCTTGTTCGTTGCAAGGACATGACGGCTTGTTGTCTTGGGACATCATAGAATCGAACGGCAGGATCTGATCGACGGCGATGTGCTGCGGCGTGAGCTGACGGCGCTGGCGCGCGCCGGCCACAACCGAACCAGGCTGCGCGACGATGTGCTGGCGTTGATCAAGTCGGAATTTCAAAAGGCCCGCGCGCAGGTCAAGGATCGCTTCGAGAGCGGCAGGATCAACGGCATCACGGCCTCGCGCGTGCTCTCCGATCTGCAGGATGCCACCATCTCTATGTTGTACGAATTCGCGATCAGGCACTTTGCAAAGACCGGTGAAGCGCCGGAACGCATCGCGATTGTCGCAACTGGCGGCTACGGGCGCCGGCAACTCGCACCGCAATCCGACATCGACCTGCTCTTCCTGCGTGCCGAGCAGCCGAACGAAGCCGGCGAGAGCGCCATCTCGTTCGTGTTGCAGATGCTTTGGGATCTCGGCCTGAAGGTCGGCCACGCGACTCGCTCACTCAACGAGTCCATCTGCCTCGCGCTCACCGATTCCACCATTCGCACCGCGCTTCTCGAGGCGCGCCACATCTGCGGCGACACACAATTGTCGGATCACCTGCGCAAGCGCTTCCGTGCCGAAGTGGCGGCCGATACCGGTCCCGCATTCGTCGCCACCAAGTTGGCCGAACGCGACCAACGCCACTTCAAACAGGGTGAAAGCCGTTATCTTGTCGAGCCCAACATTAAGGAAGGCAAAGGAGGCTTGCGCGACCTGCAGACGCTCTACTGGATCGGGAAGTATCTCTATGGCGTCGACGATCCCGCCGATCTCGTGCGGCACAATGTTCTCATGCAGGACGAATACGAAAGCTTCCGCCGCGCCGAAGCGTTCCTGTGGGATGTGCGGTTTCATCTTCACTATCTGACGGGCCGGCCCGAGGAACGCCTTTCCTTCGCTGCGCAGCCCGAGATGGCGCGCCGAATGGGTTTTCGAGGGGCAAGTTCGCGGCGCGCCGTCGAACAGTTCATGCGGCGCTACTTCCTCGTAGCGAAGGACGTCGGCGATCTCACGCGCATTTTCTGTGCGGCGCTGGAAGAGCAGAACAAGAAGGCGCGGCCGGGCCTTTCGCGCCTGCTGCCGGGCTTCCTCAAGCCGAGGCTGGGACACGAGGATTTCTTCATCGAGAACGGACGGTTGAATGCGCACGCCGATGCATTCTCCAACGATCCGAACAATCTGCTGCGCATCTTCCAGATCGCGGACGCCAAGAGCGTGGATGTGCATCCCGCGGCTATGCGCACGATCACGCGCAACCTCGACCTGATCGACGACGGGGTGCGGAGCGATGCCAAAGCGAACGCGCTGTTCCTGGCGATCCTCGCCTCGCGGCATGATCCCGAGCGGGCGCTGCGCCGGCTGAACGAGTCCGGTGTGTTCGGCCGTTTCGTCACGGAATTTGGCCGCGTGGTCGGCCTGACGCAGTTCAACATGTACCACCACTACACGGTGGACGAGCATCTGATCCGCGCCGTGGGCAACGTGGCGGCCATTGAGCGCGGCGATTTCAGGGACGAACACCCCCTGTCGAGCGACATCGTCAAGCGCATCAGGCAGCGCGATGCGCTCTACGCCGCCATGCTGCTGCACGATATCGCCAAGGGGTTGCCGGGCGATCATTCCGGCGAAGGCGCTTTGATTGCCGCCCGGCTGTGCCCGCGCTGGGGCCTGTCGGACGAAGATACGCGCACGGTCTGCTGGCTGGTCGAGAACCATCTGGTGATGAGCGATACTGCGCAGCGGCGCGACATCGGCGATCCCAAGACCGTGCGCGATTTCGTCGACAAGGTTCAGTCGCCGGAATTGTTGCGGCTGCTGCTGATCCTCACCGTCGCGGATATTCGCGCTGTGGGACCCGGCGTGTGGAACGGCTGGAAGGGCCAGCTGCTGCGCGAGCTCTACCACGAAGCGGAAGCGCTGATGGCCGGCGACACGTCCGCATCGCGGCCGTTGCGTGTCGAGGAGGCTAAGGCGGCGCTGGCGGCCCGGCTCTCGGATTTCGATTCTGCTGCGCGCGAACAGGCCTTGTCCCGCCATTCCGACAGCTACTGGCTGTCCTTCGATGCGCCCACACATGAGTGGCACGCGCGACTGCTGCGCGATGCCGCCGCCACGGGCGAGACGCTCTCGCTGGCCGGCGAAAGCAACGACTTCCGCTCGGTGACCGAAATCGTCATCGCGACGGCGGACCACCCGGGACTCTTCTTCCAGCTGGCCGGCGCCATCACCGGATCGGGCGGCTCTATCGTCGACGCCAAGATCTTCACGACGACGGACGGGCTGGCGCTCGACGTGTTCTCCGTCCAGGACCAGGAAGGCCACCCCTTCGGCGACGAGAACCGCCTTGCCCGCCTGCGCCGGACGATCCTCGGCACGCTCGAAGGACAGGTCAGTCCCCGCGCGCTTCTGGCGAAGTCGAAGCCCAGGGCAAGCACCGGCGCATTCGAGGTGTGGCCGCGCGTCAATTGCGACAATGCCGCGAGCGCGACCGCAACCGTCATCGAAGTGGAAGCCGCCGATCGCCCCGGCCTGCTCTACGACATCACGCGCGCCATCTTCGAATGTGGACTGTCCATCTCGTCGGCCATGGTCGCGACGTATGGCGAGCGCGCCATCGACGTGTTCTATGTGCGCGACGGGTTCGGCCACAAGCTGACGCACGCCGAATCCCTGCATCGGCTCGAACAGCGCCTGCTGGAGGCGCTCGCATCGCCAGCCCTTGATACGACGGGCGGCTGACGGCATAACCCGGCCTCTTTCGTCAGGTTCGCCCATGTCCACGCACAAACCGCTCGTCCTTTCCGGCATGCAGCCGACCAATACGCTGCATCTGGGCAATTATCTGGGCGCACTGAAGAACTGGGTGAAGATCCAGGATCAGATGCCGTGCCTCTATTGCGTGGTGGACATGCACGCCATCACGCAGGATTCCGGCTATCGCCATCCGAAGGAACTGGCGGCCGCGACGCGCGAAGTGACCGCGGCCTACATCGCGGCGGGAGTCGATCCGAAGAAGAGCGTGCTGTTCAACCAGAGCCGCGTGCCGGAGCATGCGGAGCTTGCCTGGGTGTTCAATTGCGTCGGCCGGCTCGGCTGGCTCGACCGCATGACCCAATTCAAGGAGAAGAGCGGCAAGCACAAGGAACGTTCGTCGGTCGGGCTTTACACCTATCCAATCCTGATGGCAGCGGACATTCTCGTCTACAAGGCGACGCATGTGCCGGTGGGCGAGGATCAGCGCCAGCATCTCGAGCTCGCGCGCGACATCGCGCAGAAATTCAACAGCGATTACGACGTGCCGGATTTCTTCCCGCTGCCGGAGCCGGTGATCACGGGCCACGCCACGCGCGTGATGAGCCTGCGCGATGGCACGAAGAAGATGTCGAAGACCGACGAAAGCGATTTCTCGCGCATCAACCTCACGGACGATGCCGACACCATCGCGCAGAAGATCCGCAAGGCGCGCACCGATCCCAATCCGCTGCCGGATTCGGACAAGGGATTCGAAGGGCGACCGGAGGCCGAGAATCTCGTCAACATCTTTGCGGCGCTGTCGGATGCGCCGCGGGATCGCGTGATCGCGGAATATGCCGGAAAGCAATTCTCCGAATTCAAGAACGCGCTGGCCGATCTCTCCGTCGCCAGGCTCACGCCGATCGCCGCCGAGATGCGGCGCCTGCTGGCCGATCCCGCCGAGATTGACCGTATTCTGGCTTCCGGCGCAGAGAAGGCGCGCGCCATCGCTTTGCCGATCATGACCGAGGTCAAGCAGCTGATCGGCTTTGTGACTTAAATCGATCTTCCAGTCGTACCCTCCCCTTGAGGGAGGGTCGAAATTTGCGAACTTCAGTGAGCAAATTCCGGGGAGGGGTATTGGTGCATGTGTAACCCCTCCCCGAAAAATCTTTCGCTCCGCATCAGATTTTTCGACCCTCCCTCAAGGGGAGGGTTCGGTGTATGAGTAATCGGCATGCCTGAGCAAAAGACTGCCCTCGTCACCGGAGCCGCCAAGCGGCTGGGCCGCGCCATCGCGCTCGATCTGGCGCGTCACGGCTGGAACATCGCGATCCATTACCATGCGTCGGAACGCGAGGCGCGCGTCACTTGCGAGGATGTGCGCACGGCGGGAACGAAAGCCGCGCTGGTGAAAGCCGATCTCGCCCGCGAAGACGAGGTGGAAGCGATCGTTGCACAGGCGGTTGCCGAACTTGGGTCCATCACCGCACTCGTCAACAGCGCGTCCGTGTTCGAGAACGACCAATGGTACAGCGCCGACCGCGCGTCCTGGGACAAGCACCTGAACGTCAATCTCCGCGCGCCGCTGGTGCTGGCGCAGACTTTCGGCCGGCAACTGCCGCGCGATAGCCATGGCGCCATCGTCAACCTGCTCGATCAGCGGCTGTTCAAGCCGTCGCCGGATTTCCTCTCCTATGGTGTCAGCCGCGCTGGACTGCATTGGCTGACGCCGGTCCTGGCGCAGGCGCTGGCGCCGCGCATTCGCGTGAACGCTGTGGCGCCCGGCCCGACGCTCAAGGCCACGCGCCAGTCACCCGCACAGTTCGAGCACGAACGCAGCTCCACGATTCTCGGCCACGGCTCCGAGCCGCAAGACATTTGCGATGCCGTGCGTTATCTGCTGGATGCACGGGCGGTGACCGGGCAAACCATCGTGGTCGACGGCGGCCAGCATTTGATCTGGAAGCTCGCGGATAGGGCGGAGGCGTGATGAGTTCGAAAGTTCAACCGCTGCGCATGGCGGACGCCGGCAAATCGCTGCGCCACGTCTTCATCCGCAACCTGGAAGTGCTGGCGCTTATCGGAATTCACGGCCACGAACGCGGCAAGACCCAGCCGGTGCGCATCAATGTCGATCTCGCGGTCATGGAAGCCGCGGTGCTCGACGACCGGCTCGACAGCGTGGTCGACTACGAGGCGATCACGTTGAAAATCCGCGCGCTGGTCGCCGCGGGTCATATCAACCTGGCCGAGACGCTCGCCGAACGCATCGCCACGGCCTGCTTCGAGGACGCTCGGGTGAGAACGGCACGCGTCCGCGTGGAAAAACTTCACGCATTGCCCGGCGCGGAATCCGCCGGTGTGGAAATCGAGCGCGAGCGGACCTGACCACAAGGCAGGGCTGGGAGGAGACGGTGGCAAATCTCGACACGCAATTTGCAGGCTCCATCCCGGAGATTTACGATCATCGCCTTGGCCCGATCATCTTCCAGCCTTACGCCGACGATCTTGCGCAACGAACGAAGCGGCTGAACCCCCGTAGCGTCCTGGAAACCGCCGCCGGAACCGGGATCGTCACGCGCGCGCTTCTGGGAGCGCTTTCCGAGCATTCGTCGGTCACCGCGACGGACCTCAATCAGGCGATGGTGGATTACGCCGCGCGCAACACGCGAGCTTCCGGCCGTGTGCGCTTTCAGAAGGCCGATGCCTGCGCGCTTCCGTTCGCCGATGGCTCGTTCGACATGGTGGTGTGCCAGTTCGGCGTGATGTTCTTTCCCGACAAGGTGGCCGCCCATCGCGAGGCCTTTCGCGTTCTGAAGGCCGGCGGAAGGCTTATGTTCAATGTGTGGGGGCCGATCGACCGCAACGATTTCGCGAACGTGATCACGGAGGCTGTGGCAGCGCAGTTCCCATCCGATCCGCCGCGGTTCTTTGCGCGAACTCCGCATGGCTACCACAACGAGGCGACCATCGAGCGAGAGCTGCGCAGCGCCGCCTTCGCAAATGTAAAGATCGAGCGGATCGATCGAGAAAGCGTCGCCCCTTCGGCAAGAGATGCCGCCATCGCGTTCTGCCAGGGCACGCCGCTTCGCAACGAGATTGAATCGCGCGACCCCGCCCGGCTGGAGGAAGCGACCAACGCTGCGGCAGCCGCGCTGGCGCGGCAATTTGGCAGCGGCCGGATCGGCGGCCGCATGCAGGCCCTCGTGGTCGAAGCCCGGAAACCTTAACCGCCCGACCCACACCGGTTTTTGACTTGCGCGCGGACGCCCGCTTCGAAAGAGTGCGGCAAATCAAGACCTTCAGGGGGATTCGCCTTGACCGAAGCTGCCGTGGCCGTGTTGCCGCGTTCGATTGCCGACGACACCGCCTTCATTGGCCACCCGCGCGGGCTCGGCTGGCTTTCCGCATCCGAATTCTGGGAGCGCTTCTCCTATTACGGCATGCAGACCCTGCTGGTGCTGTACCTCACGCACTATCTGCTGCAGCCGGGACACATCGAGCAGGTATGGGGCTTCGCGGGCTTCCGCCAGTTTCTGGCTGCGGTTGGACGGGCATTGCCTTGGTTATTCGGCAATCAGACGCAAATGGCGGTGGCATCCAACACGGCCCAACTCTACGCCGGGCTGGTCTATCTCACGCCACTAGCAGGCGGGTTTCTCGCCGACCGGCTGCTCGGCCGCACGACCACCGTCACCATCGGCGCGATCACGATGGTGATCGGAACCTTCCTGCTGGCGCTCAATTCCACATTTTTGATTGCACTGGCGCTTCTTCTCGCGGGCGTCGGTTGCTTCAAGGGCAACATCGCAAGCCAGGTCGGCGATCTCTACAGCATCGAGGACAAGCGCCGCGCTGACGGATTCCAGATCTATTTCATGGGCATTCAGCTTGCGGTGATCATTTCACCCGTCATTTGCGGCTATCTCGGTCAGCGCGTCGATTGGCACCTCGGTTTCGTAGCGGCCGGTGTGGGAATGCTCCTTGGACTTGCGATCTACCTCACAGGCCGGCGCAATTATCCGCCGGAGCCGATTCATGCCAAGTCGGAGCATGTCGAACGCCACAAGCTGACGCCCCGCGATTGGAAGGCGATAATCCTGCTCGTGGCGCTGTTGCCGGTTCTGGCGCTCTCCATCATCGGCAATCAGGAGATTTTCGACGCCTACCTCGTGTGGGGCGAAAAGACGTTTCAGACGCATCTTCTCGGCTTCAATATGCCGATTACATGGATCGTTTCGGTCGACGCGTTCGTCAGCGCGGTCACCATGATCGGCGTGATCGCGTTCTGGCGTTGGTACGGAAAGCGTTGGAAAGAGCCTGATGAAATCACCAAGATCGTCATCGGCGTCGCGATCAGTGCATTGGGCCCGTTGGTGCTGGCTGGCTGTTCTGCGGTCAAGGCATCGACCGGGGTTCCGGTGCCTCTCTATTGGGCGCTCGGCTTTCACATCTTGAACGATGTCGGGTTCGCGAACGTCTTGCCCGTCGGCCTTGCGCTTTATTCGCGCGCTGCGCCACGAGGGCTCGGTGGCATCATGATTGCCGTCTACTACATCCACCTCTTCATCGGTAACACGTTTCTCGTAGGGCCGTTGGGCGGATTGCTTGGCAGCATGCCCGACACAACGTTCTGGTTGATCCATGTGGGATTGATGGGAATCGCGGCGGTCATTCTCCTGTTTGTACGCATTGTCTTCGCGCATCTGGTCGCGCCAACCGTCGCGGACGCGACGGCGGCCTAGAGTCCGAACGGATAGGTTTCCGGCGCGGCTTTGGGGATGTCGCCCTGCCCGAGCGGCGTGATGGCGTGCGTTTCCTCGAACCAGACAAGCGCGTCGAACTGCTCTGACAGCACCGCGCGGAAATAGTGGCTGAGGAATTCGGTGTCGGGGCGATAGACCACGCCGATGGCGCGCTCGAGCCGCGGAGTGCCCAGGGGTTCGCGCAGATCTTCGTTCTTCGTCCGCCAGTCGGTCAGCGAGCGCGACTGGCCGGTTGCACGGAACAGATGCTCGAACGAATCCTCGCGCGCCGGCTGCACGGTCTTGATCTCCATCGGCTCGTCCCAGCCTGACGCCGCCGCCACCGTACCGCGATCGGTGCCGAACCCGATCGCCACACAAGCGTCGCCGTACGCCGTGCGGCAGAGCTCGCCGATGTTGAACTCGCCTTCCCAGCCCATCGACGTCGCCGCGGCATTGCCAATGTGTGAATTGTGCGCCCACACGATGGCCTTGGCATCGGCTCGCCGCCGCATCAACGACTGCAAGGTGTCGAACATGTGCCGGTCGCGCAGGTTCCACGACTCGGTCGAGCCGTGATACATGATGCGGTAGTATTCCTCCGCCGCGCGCACGATGCGGGCGTTCTGCTCGGCATCGAAGAAGTCCTCGCCGTCCTTCGCAATATATTCCAGCCGCCTGTCGAGCAGCGCGCGCAGTTGCGCCACGGCCTCGCGCTCGCAGGTTTCAGCCCCCATCATCGCGCGATGGCCATAGCGCGCCGGTTCGTCCTGCCATGGCGTCAGACAGCCATAGCGCCGGCGCGCCTCTTTTGCCGCATCCGGATCGACACGACGCAGATAGGCGAGCACCGCCGCAATCGAGGCGCGCAGGCTGTAGACATCGAGCCCGCGGAATTCGACGCGCGCGTCCGGCGTGTGGCGTTCATTGTGGATGCGCAGCCAGCCGACGAAATCGTGCACCTCCTGATTGCGCCACATCCAGGTAGGGAAGCGCGCGAACGCCGCCTCTTCGCTCGGCGCATGCGGACGATGACGGACGTAGCGATCGATGCGAGCGGCATCCGGCCAGTCGGCTTCCACCGCCACGATGTTGAACCCGTGATGTTCGATCAGCTCGCGTGAGATTGCGGCACGTGCGCGATAGAATTCGGATGTGCCGTGCGTTGCCTCGCCGAGCAGAACTATCCGGGCATCGCCAAACCGCGCGAACGTTTCGCCAAAGCCTGCCGCACCCGGAACGGGCAAAGATTCGGCGGCCGAACGCAATCGCCCAACCAGGGAGCGGGTGGAAACAGCATCATCGCGAGAGAGCATTGTCATCTCTCCTTCAACACGCCGCGACCGCGACTGTTCCGGTCAGGCAGTGCCGCCTTCGGCAGCGCGGCCTTCGGCGCGCCAGCGCAGCATGCCGCCCGGCAGATTTGCGACCTTCGCAAATCCCGCGTCGGCGAGGATCTTCGTCGCCTGGGCCGAACGCGCGCCGGACCGGCACACGGCAACTACCGGCTTGTCTTTCGACAATTCCCCGGCACGCTCGCCAAGCTGTCCGAGCGGCAGCAGCACTGCGCCCGGAATGTGCCCCATCGGTCCGTCGAATTCGGACGGTTCGCGCACATCGAGAACCGTGATGGCGGCGCGGTTCTCCTCCACCCAATGCGGATCGATCTCCCACACACCGGCAAATGACATCGACAGCGGCGCCCAGTTGGGATCGCTCATGTTGGTCACTCCATCCTTGGGCCGGCCGCATTCGAGATTGGCCGGCACGGCGACATCGATCTGCTTGGGATGCGCCAGCTTCAAATTCTGCATGTAGCCAGCGAAATCACCCTCGCCCACCAGCGCGCCGAGTCGCGGATTGTACGCCTTCTCCTCCGCCACGCTGGTGACCGTCAGGCCGCGATAATCGTGGGCGGGATAGAGCAGGCACTCGTCCGGCAGCGAGAAAATCTTCTCGTGCACCGAGCGATAAAGCTTGGGCGAGCTGCCATGCTGGAAATCGGTGCGGCCACAGCCGCGGATGAGCACGCAATCTCCCGTGAAGGCCATGCTCTTGTCGTCGAGCACATAGGTGACGCAGCCGCTGGTGTGGCCGGGCGTGGCGCGCACCTCCAGATGACGTCCGCCGAATTCGATCCGGTCGCCGTCCTGCAGCAGCCGATCCGGGCAGGTGGCGCCACCTTCCGCCGAGACTGCGATGCGGCTGCCGGTGCGGCTCTTCATCATCCAGGCGCCGGTCACATGATCGGCGTGGACGTGGGTTTCCAGCGTCCACAACAGTTTGAGCGACAGCTCGCACAGCAGTGCTGCATCGCGCCGCACCTGCTCGAACACGGGATCGATCAGCACCGCTTCGCCGCGGTCGGCCAGCAAATAGGTGTAGGTCGACGAAACCGGATCGAACAATTGCCGGAAGATCATGACCCCCTCATACTATCTTTTGCCGGAAACGGCTCTCACAATTCAGTCGTCGACAGATATCATTAGATCCGATTGTTGCCGCGCCTCCAGAACCAGGGGTGTCTGCGTCAACCTTTCTCTGGTTCTGCACCTTTCGGTCCGGGAAGCGCCACATCATTGGCCGAGGCGCCGCCGTTTTGCAGCCGGTTCATCAGGATCGGCACCAGGGCGTTGAGGCTCGCGCTTAACCCGGTCGCGCCGCCCAGCGTAAGAGCGAGGTTCTCGGGAACAAAGCGCTGCGTACCACTCGACAAGGCACGCACCACGTTGATGACAGCTGTCTGATCCTTGCCGACCGCTTGCTGCTGCGCCTCCAGTCCTTTCGCGACGGCAAGCCCGTCTGCTTCCGTCTTCACCGCGCTGGCGCGGCCGACCTTCTCCAGGCGATACGATTCACCGTCCGCTTCGGCCCGAACGCCTTGGGCCTTGTTCTTGGCTATGTCGATTCCGATCGTGGAGCGCGCCAACTCTGATTGCATGTCCGCCTTGCCGCGCGCCTGTTCGAGTTCGAGACGCTTGCCCTGGGCTTTTTCCTCGGCGTGGAACGTCTCCTGCTGCTGATTGGCGATTTCGCGCGTTGTCAGCACCTCCACGAGCTGCTGCGGAAACACGACGTCCTGAATGTAGACGCCACGCGTTTCTATCCGGTATTCCTTGAGCTTCTCGGCAATGTGCGTTTGCGCCTGCGCTTGCACGTCTTGCCGCTTCTCGATGAAATCGATGGCGGGCATGGACTGAAGCTTGTCGCGAAAGTGATTTCCAACCGCGGCCTGGAGCACTTCGGTGACCAGATTGAGCATTGTGCCGACGATCGAGATGACCTTCGGAGCCTCCGTGTCGGGCACGTGAATCTGCACCTGCAAATCGATGTTGAACTTGAAGCCTTCCTTGGACTTTGCCGTGATCTGCTTCAGCCCTTTGTCCAGATTGTGTGCCGTCGACGTGGCATCGGCCCAGTTGAGCGTAAGAATGAAGGTGGGGACGATTTCCGCGCTGTAGCAGCGGGGATTAATGGCGTATTTGCCGGTCCGCAGCGGCTCCTGCCAGATGCCGCGGTGGCCTGGACGGACAAGCGATCCGAACTTGAAATCCGCTCCGGACGTGTCCTCGGTGGCGAGGCCCACATATGCTTTCAGCACGCCGACCTCGCCCTGGTTTACGACAAGCATCGGAACCATCTCGACCGAAACGAGGAATGGGTTGAGATTGTACGCACCATACATCAGCGGGTCGTGCTGCAATCCGATGCGGCCGCCGTGATCCAGGAACGCCTGAAAGTCCTGGTAGTTGTTGTGGTCCTCGTTCTTGACCGCGAGAATGGCCTCCACAAGATCGCTGTCCTTGGTGTCCGGATCGGATTCGAGTGTGGCCAGATCGACGAAATCCCCAATGCGGTTTGCGATCGCTCCCTTCGGCAGTGGGGGCCCTTCATAGGTCGTGACGACCCCGATCATGTCCACGACCTTGCCGTCCTGATAGAAGCGCGGTTCAATCCGGACGACATCGAGTTGCACCGGTTCCAGGCCGAAGGATTCCGGCTTCAGATCACCTGCACGCTCCAGCGCAGCGTATGTCTCGTCAATCGGCACACCATAAACTTGGTTCTTCGAGATCACGAGGAACCCAACCGGATGAATCGGCACAACAGTGCCCGGCGATAAAACCGAGCGCTGCACGCCCTTTTCGCCACCACCGCTCACAAACTTCTCGAGATCCTGGAAATTGCCGAATTCGGATTTGTAGATGCCCGACTTGGCACCCACAGGAAGCGGCTTGCCAACCTGCGCGATTACAACGCCGATTTGGTCCGAAGGGATTTGCACCATTGGATGGTGTGTGACGTCGTAGAGCGGCCACAATTTGAACTGCACGCCAGGCATCATGAGTTTGGCCTGGTAACCAGCTTCTCCTTCGAATGCGACAACGTTGCCCGGACCGAGCGAGCGTGGGCTGAAACGCTTGCGGACGAGTCCAACCTCGGCAGGGCCTATGTTGCGTGTCGATTTCAAAAGCACGACCCACACGAGAACCAATCCCGCTGCAACCAATGCAAGCAAGTATGGGTGATTTTCGAGATAGTGGAGAAACTGGCCCATCATTAATCCCTTCGACACGAGGAGTATCGGCCCCTTTGAAGCGCGAATTCAAGCGGCTGAATAGCGCATCTGCGG